>WNGE01004145.1_pt1 | contig 21931 bp, 18 predicted proteins | sample 5400651 | NCBI WGS metagenome assembly WNGE01 (sample SAMN13153370, study PRJNA577476) | soil metagenome | isolation source: 60 cm soil or saprolite under grassland replicate 2 | place: USA:California | collected 2016-06-15 | reverse complement strand
TTTCGCTGATCGATCCTCTGACGCAGCTTCTCAATCGCCGTGCGGTCAATGAGTTGATCCCGCGCGAGGTAGCGCGCGCCAATCGGCTGGGAAGCAATCTCACGCTCATGAGTATCGATCTGAGTGGATTCCGCCAGATCAATTCAAAATTTGGATCGCTGGAGGGGGACGCGGTGCTGGCTGAGTTTGCCAGGATACTGAAATCGGTGTTTCGTGGCGGGGACATCGTTTTTCGCCAGGGCGGAGACGAATTTCTTATCCTGATGCCTGAAACTACTGAGGAGCAAGCCGACTTTCCGCGCCAGCGCCTGCACCGCGAAGTGGAGCAATGGAATCTTAACAGCAAAAAAGACTTTGAGATGGCCTTCACTTGGGCGCTGGCGTCGTACGTTACCGGCACAGACGCAGATGAGGTGCTGCGAGCGGTCGACCGCAAGCTCTATCAGAAAAAGAATAAGCTGGTGCCGGTCTTTTAGGACAATTACTTCAGACCTGTCTGCTAATCATTTCTTCGACAGCTTGCTGGCTGCATCGTTGTCCAATAGCCACAGTAATCGTCCATTCACGGGATGGACTTTTTGCGAAGGCAAGCCGGCGCGCTCATCTTCCAGCACGGTACGAACCATGTCCGATTTATCTGCCCCGCTAACCAGAAAGATGACACAGGCTGCATGATTGAGCACGGGGTACGTAAACGTGATTCTGTTAGTTTTGAATTTTTCCACCCAGTTTGCCACCACCAGGCGTTTTGTCTCGTTAAGCGCCGCTGTGTTTGGGAACAAAGAAGCTGTATGGCCATCGGGACCAATGCCCAGCAAGATCAAATCTAACCGTGGGAATTGGCCAGGCCTCAAATGGAAGAATGATCTGAGGGCTTCCTCATAATCCCGGGCCACGACGTTTGCATCTTTTTCCTCTGCACGGACGCGGAAAATGTTTTCCGGCGGGACGGGCACTATCGAGAGCAGCGCTTCTTTTGCCATGCGATAGTTGCTCTCGGGATGGTCCAGCGGGACGTGGCGTTCATCGCTCCAAAAGAAAAAGATCTTCTCCCAGGAGAGTGTGGCTGTCGCCAACACGGAGTACAGAGACTTTGGCGTGGAACCGCCAGATAGTGCGACCGAGAATTTTTCGTGATCGCGAATCGCCGTTGACGCGAGAGAGATGAATTCCGCGGCCGCGGCCTGGGATAGCTCCTGAGGCGTATTCAGGATGCGGATATCGGCTTCGTTAAGCATTACGAAAACTAATTCGTTCCGGCGGGCACAGCTGGCTGAGTATTGACGACCGCGCAGCGTGCTGCTCCTAGCAGCGCGATGCTTTCATTTGTGATCACCTTCACCGGGATGCTCTCCAGCAGCGATTGCATTCGTCCCTTGCTAACGAATGCTTGCATGAACAGCGGTCCGGCAAGTTTGGGCAGCAGTTTCGGAGCGATACCACCGCCTAGATAAATTCCGCCAGTAGCGAGAAGTTTGAGAGCAAGATTGCCAGCTTCAGCGCCGTAGATAGAGACAAAAAGATCAACCGCTTGCTCGCAAAGTGGGCATTTGCCTTGCACGCCGGCACCCGAAATGGCTGCGGCCGGATCGAATTGGGACATTTCGTCGATCAGCCATTGGGGCTCCCTTCCGCGCCCGCTGTCGCGGAGAAAATGAAACACGTTTACTAGCCCCGGGCCGGAAACGATTCGCTCATAACTGACGTGACCAAAACGCGTGCGCAGATACCGGAACAGATCGAGTTCCAGGTCATTGCGGGGTGCAAAATCTCCATGTCCACCCTCGCAGGCGAAGACATGATGCTGCAGACCGTCCCAGTACATGCCGGCTTCGCCCAGTCCAGTTCCGGCTGCGATTACCGCCTGATTGCCAATGGGACTTCCTTTCACCTGGTTCAAACAAACGACGTCTTTAGGATCAAGCGCAGGAATACCCCAGGCATTCGCTTCAAGATCATTGATGAGCAGTGCCTTACGAAGCTTCAATTCGTCGGCAAGCCGCTTGGATTCGATTGTCCACGGGAGATTGGACGCTTCCACACGTCCATTGCGTACTGGACCGGCGACTCCAAAGCAGGCGGCGTCTGGGCGCACACTCGAGCTATCGACGAATTTGGTTACGATCTCATCCAGGCCACGGTACTCACGGCTGGGAAACACTGAGGCTGAGACCAGGCTGAAGTGGCCATCCACAACATCGAAGAACGCCAGCCTTGCGTGGGTGCCTCCGATGTCGCCTGCCAGGATCATTTTTCGAAGTTCCTCCAGTGGCGCCCGTCGCGCTCAAGGAGTTCTTCGGCTTCCTTCGGACCCCAGGTTCCAGCGGGATAGTTTGGAAAATTTCGCGGAGGAAGCGCCTTCCACACATCGAGGACAGAACTGACAACGCACCATCCGGCCTCGACCATGTCAGCGCGCTGGAACAGCGTTTGGTCGCCGATCATGCAATCGTGGAGCAGGCGCTCGTAGCCCGTGGAGGGCTGTGTGCCGAAGTAGTCGGCGTACTCGAAATTCATGTCCACTGCGCCAAGACGCATCACTGGACCGGGAACTTTGGCGGCGAACTGGAGGGAGATTCCTTCCTCCGGCTGGATGTGCAGCACGAGCTGATTGGGCATCAGATTTTCGACGGGCGTGTCGCGGAAAAGAACAAAAGGCGCGCGGCGGAACTGGATGACTATATGTGTGTTCTGTGCTGGAAGACGCTTGCCCGTGCGCAGGTAAAACGGAACATCGGCCCAACGCCAATTGTCGATTGCCAGCTTCATGGCAACGAAGGTCTCGGTTTTTGAATTTGGCGGGACACCGCTCTCTGCGCGATACGCTGGAACGCGTTTCGCGTCGACGATTCCGTCTCCGTACTGGCCGCGGACCGTTCGGCTGAGCACATCCTCCGAGCTGTGCGGCTGAATGGCATGCAGAATTTTTGCCTGCTCATCGCGGACGGCGTCGGCTTGAAACGAAACCGGCGGCTCCATCGCGGTGAGGCTGATGAGCTGCATGATGTGGTTAGGCACCATGTCGCGCAGCGCGCCGGCATTATCGTAGTAACTGCCGCGCTGCTCAACGCCAACAGTCTCCGCCACGGAGATTTGTACGTGATCGATGTAACGGCGGTTCCAGATAGGCTCGAAGATTCCGTTCGCAAAGCGGAATGCCAAGATGTTCTGAACGGTTTCTTTGCCGAGATAGTGGTCGATGCGGTAGATCTGTTTCTCGCTGGCTACGCGCAAGAGTTGCTGATTGAGGGCCTTGGCGGATTCCAGGTCGTGCCCGAATGGCTTTTCAATAATGACGCGACGCCAGTGCTGGCCATCTTCCTCCATCAACCCGGCTGCTGAGAGCTGCTCCACGATTGGCCCGAAGAAGTTGGGTGCGGTCGCAAGATAGAAGAAATAGTTCCCGTGCGTCGAATGCTCTTTGTCAATCTTCGCCAAATGACTTTTTAGTTGTGGGTAGATATTCTTGTCTTCGAACTCGCCTGTGACGTAATACATGTGGCGTATAAACCATTCGATCAGGTCGGGATCTCCGTCATTTCCCGTATATTGCCGCACATCCTCAACAACCTTTTTTCGAAATTCTTCTTCTGACATGGAGCTATGCGCGATTCCGAGGACAGCAAATTCGCGCGAGAGCAACTGATTGCGGGCAAGATTGTAAAGCGCAGGAACCAGCTTGCGGCGGGTTAAATCCCCCGCGGCGCCAAAGATCACCATGACGCAGGGGTCGCCCGGCCGCCCCACTCGGGTTTGTGCCGCAACCGGCATTGTTGCTGTGTCGAGCATTTCCTCTACCTCGTAATCATGCTAACGTTACGCCGTCTTCTTGCTGGCTGTGGGTTCCACGTGTCCGCCGAACTTCTGGCGCATGGCTGAGAGCATTTTCTCCGCAAACGTATGTTCTTGACGCGACCGGAAACGGACAAATAGCGCAGCCGAGAGAACATCGACTGGGACGGCTTCATCGATGGCCGCTTGAATCGTCCAGCGGCCCTCGCCGGAATCCTGCACGAAACCTGAGTATTCGGAAAGCGTGGGGTTTTCGGCGAGAGCCATCGCCGTCAAATCCAACAGCCATGAGCTTACTACGCTGCCGCGGCGCCAGACTTCAGCAATGTCAGCAAGATTCAGATCGTAACGGTTATCTTCCGGCAGCTCTCTGCTGCCGGCATTACGGAAGACATCAAAGCCCTCCGCGTACGCTTGCATAATGCCGTACTCGATTCCGTTGTGAACCATCTTTACGAAATGCCCCGCACCAGATGGGCCGCAATAAATATAGCCGTCTTCGGCGGTTCCGGGCAGCTTCTCGCGTCCCGGGGTGCGGGGAATGTCTCCCCGGCCGGGAGCAAGCGTCTTGAAAATTGGATCAAGTTGCGGAACCACTTCCTTCGGGCCGCCGATCATCATGCAGTAACCGCGTTCGAGGCCCCAAACACCACCGCTAGTACCGACATCAACGAAATGAATGCCTTTGTCTTTGAGCTGCTTTGAACGGCGCACATCGTCTTTGAAATAGGAATTGCCGCCATCGATGATAACGTCACCGGATTGCATGCGCTGGGCGAGAGCTTGCATCGTCTGCTCGGTGGGACCCCCCGCGGGGACCATAAGCCAGGCGATGCGTGGCTTGCCGAGCTTCGAAATAAAATCGTCAAGGGAGGATGATGCAATCGCGCCTTCCCCGGCGATGCGCTTGACGTTGTCAGGGCTTAGATCTGAGACGACCAACTCGTGGCCGCCACGCATCAGGCGCCGCGTCATGTTGGCGCCCATCCTGCCGAGACCCACCATCCCTAGTCGCATGCAGTTCTCCTTAAAATCCAAGAATCAACCACAGAGGCCACCGAGGAAGATCAGCTTAACGCTTTACGGAATGCGGCCTGCAGTACCACCAATCCAGCCTGCAAGTCTTTGCCGAGGTGAACGCGCAAGGCTCGGCGGCCGCGCTCGGCCAGGACCTGGAAGTCCCCTCGGGCTTGCGCAGCTTTGACCACTCCGAACGTGTACTTCTGCCCCGGAACCGGCAGGTCGGCGGCATCATCGCAGGTGATCTGCAGAAACACACCGCTGTTTGGGCCGCCCTTATAGGCCTGTCCGGTGGAATGCAGGAATCGTGGGCCGAAGCCGACGCAGGTCGCGTTGTGCCTCTTATCGCGCAACAGGTGACGCAACTCCTGCAATCGCGAGATATGGTCCGAGTTCATTTGGATGTAGGCGAGCAGGGCGAAGTAGTCATTGCTAGTCAACCGATTCAGATGCGCACGAAGATAGCCAGCAAGAGATTTGTCGCTCCCACTAGCTTTCGCCAACGCATCAGCATTCTTATCGTCCGTGAACAGTTTGATCCCGGCCTCCTCGAAGAAGGGCTTTTCTTCGGGAAGAGATCCTCTCTTTTCGTATTCGGCAGTCAGATTGCGCGTAGCAACTTTGCTGGCTTCGACATCGGGCTGATTGAAGGCATTGATTCCGATAATTGAGCCTGCGACTGCGGTAGCGACTTCCCAGCGGAAAAATTCCTGTCCAAGATCGTACGTGTCCGCGACGGAAATGCGCACTACTGGATGGCCCGCTTCTTCAAGCACAGCAATCTTTGCATCCTGCGCCGAATCGGCGGCACCCCCGAGCCGCACGTACGCGAAGATGCGATCATTGCCGTAGAACTCCGGTGGCCCAAGCTCTTCACGATCGACGGGAATAATTCCTTTACCTTGTTTGCCGGTCGACTCAGCCAGCAACTGTTCCAGCCACGCGCCGAGATCGGAGATGCCGGGGGAAGTGACGATTGTGACTTTGTCCCGGCCGCTCTTGGCCGCCGTCCCAAGAATTATTCCCAGCATCACGCCGGGATTTTCTTCCACCGGAACGCAGGAAGCGCAAGCCTCTACCATTTCTTCGGTGAGATCGAGGAACTTGATGGTATCCAACCCCATTAGCGCGGCAGGCACCATGCCGAAATTCGAAAGCGCGGAGTAACGTCCGCCAATGCTGGGAAGCCCGTGAAAAACCTGACGGAAGCGGTCTGCTGTTGCGACTTGCTCGAGCTTCGAACCAGGATCGGTGATGGCGATGAAGTGGCTACCGGTTTTTTCTGGCGCCACAATCTGCTTCACCCGCTCGAAGAAATATTGTTTGAAGATGTTAGGCTCGAGCGTCGAGCCGGATTTGCTTGAGACAATAAAAAAAGTGTTCGCGAGATCGAGCTTGTCCTCGGATGCCCTAATCTGCACCGGGTCGGTGGAATCGAGAACATGCAGCCGGGGGAAGCCGTCGATCTTACCGAACGTCATCGCCAACACTTCCGGCGCCAGGCTGGAACCGCCCATGCCGAGCAAGAGAATGTCGCTGAAACCTTCTTTCTTGACATCTTCTGCTACGCGCTGCAGGTCGCTGCTGTGAGTAATTTCGTCTTCAGTAATGCCGAGCCAGCCCAACCAGTTCGATTCGTCGGTGCCGGTCCAGAGCGATGCATCGCGTTGCCACAGTCGGCGGACCTTTCCCGCAGCGCGCCAATCGTCTAAGTTGGTCTTAACGGCGGCGGCTAATTCTTCGGGGAGTTTGTATGATTGGCGATTGACCTGCGGGCTGGTCTCTGATTTACCGCTTTTTTCTACTGCTTCCAGAAGCTTGTCAAAAGCCTCGGCAAAGAGGCGTACCCCATCCTCGGTCAGCTTAGTCGTGATCTCATCAATGGAAATCCCAACACTCGCGAGCGTCGCCATAACCTGGCGCGCGCCTTCGATGTCTTCCGTCAAACTTTGGCGGGCGTGACCGTGGTCTCGGAAGGCATCGAGTGTCGCGGGAGGCACCGTGTTTACGGTATCCGGACCGATCATTTCTTCGACGTACATCACATCGCTGTAGCTGGGATTCTTGGTGCTGGTGCTGGCCCAGAGCACGCGTTGAGTTTGCGCGCCTTTCGCGACGAGTTTCTTCCATCGATCAGTGCCGAAAATCTTTAGATAGCGCTGGTAGGTGAGTTTTCCGTTTGCGATAGCAACTTTTCCGAGAAGACTTCTCACCTTTGCTTGTTCGCGTTCGTCGTTTGTCGTTTTCAGTTTCGCAGCAAGTTGCGCGTCGACGGAATTATCGATCCGGCTGATGAAGAAACTTGCCACACTGGCCATCCTGCTTATGTCTCCGCCTTTGGCGGCGAGCTGCTCGAGACCGGCAATGTAGGCTTCGGCAACCTCCTCGTACACTTTCTGTGAGAAGAGAAGAGTGACGTTGATGTTGATGCCTTCGCTGATGAGCTGCTGAAATGCTGGAATCCCTTCCGGCGTGCCGGGAACCTTGATCATCACGTTCTCGCGGGCGACAGATTTCCAGAGCGCCCGCGCTTCCTGGATAGTACCTTGCGTGTCGCGGGCCAAATATGGCGAGACCTCCAGGCTCACATAGCCGTCGCGACGTTTGGTGCTTTCGTATACAGGCCGCAGAATGTCGGCGGCGTCTTGAATATCGCGTATGGCAAGAATCTCGTACCGCGCCTTGGCATCGAGATCGGTTCGCGATTTCAGAGAGTTCAGCAGATCGGCATAATCCGTGCTGCCGGAAATAGCTTTTTCGAAAATGGAGGGATTCGAGGTGATGCCTCGCAGCCCGTCTTCATCCATCAGGCGCTGGAGCTCACCGCTGGTGATCAGGCTGCGGCGGATGTAGTCCAGCCAAATCGATTGCCCGAACTTCTGAAGATCGAGGAGAGGATTGGTAGCTTTCGCGGTCTCGAGAACGCTGGTGGGATTCATATGTGCGTCTCCATTAATGCACGCTGTGAATTTTAATGCGCCTCTTTCGCCCCCTGCGGGCTTCTTTTATTGGCGCTCTGACCCACGGCTTACGCCGTGGGCTGTATTCTTGTGCCGCTTCGCGGCTTTCGACTGCAAGCTAAGAAAGGTTCGGCGTTACGCACTGCTCGGGCCGATGTCGACTACTTCGTTTCCGCGATTGTGGCACGCGCGGCCTCAACCACTTTGTCTGGGCTGAAGCCGAATTTCTTCAATACGTCCTTCAACGGCGCCGAGGATCCAAACGTGTGCATGCCGATTACCTTGCCATGCGGTCCAACGTATTGCGACCAGCCAAATATCGAAGCTTGCTCTACCGCGACTCGTGCCTTTACTTCTTGCGGGAATACCTGTTGTTTATATTTCTCGCTTTGCTTTTCGAAGATGGCCCAGGAAGGCATGCTGACTACGCGCGCCTTCACTCCTTCCGATTTCAACTGCTCATAAGCAGCGATGCAGAGCTGAACCTCGCTGCCGCTGGACATCAATATTACTTGCGGCTTGCCATCTGGCGCATCTGCCAGGATGTAAGCGCCCTTGGCCACGCCTGCGGCGGAAGCGTATTTTGTACGGTCAAACGTCGGGACCGCCTGACGTGTCAGCACCAGCGCTGCCGGCTCGTGCTTCAACTGCATGATGACCTTCCATGCTTCGACGACTTCGTTGGCGTCGGCCGGACGCAAGAGCACCAGTCCTGGAACGGCGCGCAATGAGGGCAATTGCTCAATCGGCTGATGCGTAGGACCGTCTTCCCCCAGGCCGATTGAATCATGCGTATAGATGAAGATGGTTGGAATCTCCATCAGCGCAGCGAGTCGCACCGCCGGTTTCATGTAATCGGAGAAGTTGAAGAACGTACCTCCGAAAGGCCGGACTTTCGAGACCGCCATGCCATTCAGCGCCGCTGCCATCCCGTGTTCGCGGACACCGAAATGGAGATTGCGCCCGCCGTAGCTCCCAGGTTGGAAATCGCCTGCGCCTTCAAACTTCAATCGGGTTCTGTCGGAGGTCGCAAGGTCCGCTGATCCGCCAACCATCCAAGGCACATTCTGAGCGAGAACGTTGAGAACCTTGCCAGAGCTGTCACGCGTAGCAACACCCTTGGCATCAGTAGGAAACGTCGGCAGATTCTTGTCCCAGCCATCTGGAAGCTGGCGATGCTGCATCCCGTTGATCTGGTCAGCAAGTTCGGGGAATTGCTGCGCGTAGGAGTCGAACAATTTTTTCCAATCGTCGCGAAGCTTGCGGCCGCGTTTGCCTATCCCATCGCGAAAAGTTTCCAACACTCCGTCCGGAACCAGGAACTTTGCATCCTCCGGCCAGCCATAGAATTTCTTTACCAGTCGAACTTCCTCTTCCCCGAGTGGTTCGCCATGGGCTTCATTCGTATCCTGCTTGTGCGGAGAGCCGTAGCCGATATGGCTATTCACGATGATCAGCGTGGGCCGGTCTTTGGTTTGCAGAAAATTGATGCAGGCATCTGAAAACGAGTTGAGATCGTTAGCGTCGTTTACGTGAGTGACGTTCCAGCCATATCCGAGAAACCGTTCGGCGACGTCTTCAGTGAACGAAACGTCAGCAGGACCGTCGAGCGTCACGCGATTGTTGTCGTAGATCCAGCACAGGTTGGGCAGCTTCAAATGTCCGGCGAGGGATGCTGCCTCGGCGCCTACGCCTTCCATCATGTCGCCATCGCCGCACATGGCGTAGATGTTGTAATTAAAAATCTCAAAGCCGGGACGGTTGTAGTGCGCTGCCAGCCAGTTCGCAGCGATAGCCATTCCCACGCTGTTGCCCACCCCCTGGCCGAGCGGTCCGGTTGTCGTCTCGATGCCCCCAGCAATTCGGTATTCAGGGTGCCCAGGCGTTCGACTGTCGATTTGCCTGAACCTCTTAATATCGTCTAGCGTGATCGCGTAATCACCGAGCCGCTCGTATTCTGGGTTGATCCCCCGGACTTGCGCGAGATACAGCGTGGCGTACAGCAGCATAGAGGCATGGCCATTGGAGAGAACGAAGCGGTCGCGATTGGGCCACACCGGATCTGCGGGGTCGTAACGCAAAAAGTTCTGCCACAAACAATACGTCACAGGCGCCAGCGCCATGGGAGCGCCCGGATGTCCGGAGTTGGCCTGTTGCACGGCATCCATAGCCAGCGTGCGGATGGTGTTGATGCATAACGTCTCCAGTTGCTTGCTGGTCAACGTCTGTTCGCTCGTCACCATGGGGAAGTCCTTTCAGTTATGAACAGATGTGGGCGGCGGGAAGCTAGTTCTCCAGAACCTTGGGACTACATGCAGTTTATCAATTTATCGGGAGTCCTGCTGCTTGCGCCAGAACTGACTCATTTGTATGGATGACGCCAGCGGCGTGAGGATTCACCTGAACAAAAAGTTGTGATGAGGAAAAACGCGGTTAACCCTTCAACTGCGCCAGGTAACCGTGCTCGCTGCGGTAGCCCTTGGTCGTGCTTTCGACAAATCTCAGGAAATGGCGAAGGCTTTCGCGTTCGGTGGCTTCGAGATCGGCGAATCTGACGCGAACACCGAAAGATGGAGTGCTGCGCGTGACCACTCCATTCAGAATAATGCCTTTGATCCAGAGCTTTCCGTTTGCCAGCCACAAACCGATTTCCACGCTGGCGCGGGCCGGAACCGGAGTTGCAGTTTCGACGAAACAACCGCCCATGCTGGTATTCGCCAGGTTGCCCCAGATCGGGTCGGCGGAACCATCCACGCGCAGCTCCACTGCAACGAAACACTTCAGTCGAGGATAGCGCCGCCGATCCTCCCAGGTAGGAGCGGGAGTGAAGATATCAGGTTCAAACGGTGGCGAGGCCGATGGGCTGGTCGCGGCTGGAGGCGCTGGTTCGGGAGCTTGTTTAGCGGTGTCGCTGCTTGCTGTCGCGTGCTCTGCTCGTTCCTCCGCACCTTTATCGCTTGCGTTGTCGCCAGTCTTGATTTTGCGCATGGCAGCCAGCAGCGCCTGGTCACGTTTTTCCGGCGCAGCTTCGCGATAGGTCTGCAGGAGTTCACCCAGATGGCTTATCAGATCGGGATCCGTAAGAAGTTGGGTCCAATCCGCGCCCGTTGCAGGTTTGGGGTTACTCATAGAAGAGACACACGCCGAATACTTGATTACACCTGGAAATAAGAGTGAAGCAGGATCTTTCTCAGGACAAGATGACTGTAGTTACTCTCGTAAGTAACCTTCAGAAGATTACCGACGAGCCTGAGGGCCGCCAACGGCTCAGGAGGGGCATTCCAGAATCGACGGAGCGGCGCAGCGCGAGACCAATATAACGAGCCTGCCCGGCGGTCCAGAATAGAGCTGCAATAGTTTCCGAAACGATTCTGGGCGCTGGCTTGCTGCCTCACACTACAACGTTGATTTGAATGCCGCTGGCCTGAGGTGGTTGACTCCCACCATTGTTTAAATTGAGGATAATTTCCGCCAAAGAGTTCCCGTTTCCACTACCATTCGCAAAGTTAAAGGCGATCTCTGGCGTGGAGCCGCCGAGGTTAAGAACGACTTCCGGGTTGGGCGGGTTCGTGGCATTCGCGCCTGCAGTGTTGTTAATGTCAATCGTGAGCTCTGGCCCGGAGCCGCCAGAATTCCAGCCCGCCAGATTCAGAACAACTTCAGGAGTCGATCCGCTCGAACTGCTGTTTGCACCCAGGTTGATGACAATCTCCGCAGTGGACGCAGCAGGCACGCTGCCGCTACCCGACGTTGGTGCCGGGGTTGGCGTGGGGGCTGGAGCAGGTGTCGGGGCGGGTGCGCTGCTGCCGCCTGTACCAGACGCGGGCGTGCTGTTGGCCTGAGATTGGATGAGATTCAGAATAATCTCTTCGACGTGAGGCTGGACTTGCGCGGGCGGACGCCCTCCGAAGTTAATCTTCTGAATAGCCTGCTGCAAAGTTGCATAAGCCTGCTGCGCCGCCACGGCGTCCCCAGTCTTGAGCGCTTGGCCCACAGCGAGGAAGTCATTCTCCAGCGTGGAGTTCTTGAATGGCTTGTAACCATTGGTATTCTGGCCCAGAGCTGTGAGCGCGTCATACACGTGCTGCGCTTTGGTCAGGTCGCCTGACCTGATTGCCTGTGCTAGCTCCACAACATCGAGACGACGCTGAAAAAAGAAAGCTTGGTTAACGGACTGAAAGGGTACGTTGCTGGCGATTCCGGCTACAGACATGATCCTCTCCTGGAGATTCGTTATCGGCGGAAGCGTGGATCTGATCCGCGATACATCACACTTAATCGGCAAAGAGGTTTGCAGCTTTAGCTGTTCGAAAGAAAAGTTTTCATGCGTCAAAAAATGGGAGTTGTCTGACGTTGTCGGGTTGCGCTCGTCGAACCCCATTACAAGGCCGTGGAGGATGGTCCTACGAGGTGGCGCCGTAGCGACATTGTCACGCGCCAGCACCCGCTGGGTAGTGGTGCAGTTTGATTGTCATCCTGAAGCAAGCGTTCTTTGCGCAGCGAAGGATCTGGGCGAGCCGCGCGAAGCGTCGCGTTCCTTGCGACGCAATAATCGCGCGTTTGGCTCGCTTCCTCACCAAACTGCACCACCGCCCGCTTGCGCTCCTGTACCCATCGCTCCATTCTTGTTAAAATACTAGTTTCTGGTATCGTTCCGCACACTTCAGGGGGAGACACGAATTCTATGACTTATGTAATCGCAGAACCGTGCATCGGGACCAAGGACACCGCCTGTGTGGACGCCTGCCCGGTGGACTGCATCCATCCGAAGAAGGATGAGCCAGCGTACGCGGAAGAAGAGATGCTCTACATTGATCCGGTTGAATGTATCGATTGCGGCGCTTGCGTGCCCGTCTGCCCCGTGTCGGCCATCTTCGCCCTCGATGACCTGCCGGAGAAGTGGAAGAGCTTCACCGAGCGCAACGCCAAGTATTACGGCCGATAGCTGCACCGGTTTATCGGGATTTAAAGCGCATGCCTGCGCAAAGGCGTGTGCAGCAATCAACGTCCATGAGGATGCATTTTTCTGCGATCCCTGCGGACTTTGCGATCTTTGCGGTTAAAGATTTTTTTATCCGGAGATGTCCAAACTCAGATTCCGGCCACGAATAACGCTCCTTTTAATCTCCATACCCCTCCATTACAATCGAAGATCAACCTATCGAGCTGCGATGGCGCTGAAGGAGTCGGAGGCGATCGTTCTGCGCACGTATCCCCTGCGTGAAGCCGACCTTCTGGTCACGTTGTTTACGCGAGAGGAAGGCAAAGTGCGCGGGGTGGCGCGCTCGGCGAAGAAGTCGAAACGGCGCTTCGGCGGGGCGCTCGAGCCGCTTACTTATGTTCGCGTGCATTATGAAGATCGGGAGCAGCAGGAACTGGCGCGCTTAGATTCCTGCGAGGTTTTGGAATCCCCACTGGCGGGCGAGGTTGGTTATCCGCGTGCCGTGGCGTTGGGGCACGTGGCGGAGTTGCTGGATGAATTGCTGCCCGATCGCGAGGCCAATGATGCGGTTTTTCGCCTCGCACTTTCAGTGCTCGCGGCGCTGCGCGGGGCGGATGTCTGGATGCCCATTACTTATTTTGAGCTGTGGATGACCCGCTTGATGGGTTATCTCCCAGAGTTTTCCGAGTGCATCGCTTGCGGCCGCGCGCTGAATGGACACCGCGCTTATTTTCATGTGCTGGCGGATGGATTGATGTGTAAGGATGACAAGCGTCTTGCTTCTTCGGAGATGTCATCGCCGTCGCGGGCCATCGCAGCGCAGATGCTTCGTGCGCCCGTTGAGAATTTTGCTGGTGAGCCTTGGACGAAGGCAAGCGCCGCCGATTTGCGAAAATTCTTGATTCAGACCTTGCAGCGGCATATTGAGAAAAAGCTGGTAACCGCGGGGATGCTGGAGAAAATTAGTTCCTAGCTGCTGGCGCTGTTAGCTCGTTCATGGAAGTCGACGCTCGGTTCTTTTGTCTTGTGTCTTGCTTGGTTTCGGGGGAGGGCGCGCAAAATTGCGAACTGATGACGCCACTTTCCGGGCACCGGCGCTGGCGGCAAGTACGGTTGGGAACATCAGCAGACTGACCAATCTCCAAATTGAGGGCAAGGTCCCGCCGAAACACTCAAACCAATTCGATCATCACCCGATGTCCAACCAGCGCCGCCGCCCGCTGCAGGCTCGACAGCGTGATGTCGTGCTTCGGGTCGAGAATGCGGTCGACCTGGGAGCGGCTGGTCTTGAGCAATGCCGCCATGCGCGCCTTAGAAATCTTTTTCTTCTTCATGGCCTTGGCGAGCTGCCAGGCCACAACTTCCTTGATCGCCTGCGCTTGCGCTTCTTCGAAGATGTTTTCCTTCTTCAGGAAGTCGTCGACACTCGATCCCAGATGTTTCTTGCTCATTGCTCCAACTCCTTCTGCCGCTTGCGCGCCAGCGCTAAATTGGCTTCACGCGTGGCTCGCGTTTTCTTGATAAAGCCGTGCAGGGCCACGAGGTGGTCCTGGTAAAGGCAAATCAATACGCGCGCCGTGCGATTTCCTGGCAGGTCTGTTCGCACTTCCCACAGACCTTTTCCCATCGGACGGCAAAGAGGCATGCCCACCGGCCAACGCCACTGGGCCCGCAACAGATCTCTCCCGATCGCATGGCGCTCTGCCTCCTCCAATCCTTTCAGCCAGTCGCGCACCGGCTCGCTGCCAGCACTCGTACGGAAGAAGACCAGCGGGATTTTCTGCGATGCCTCCTCTTTGGGCACGGCGGACTCTAGTGTACCATATAAGGTACATCACAGTCTGCTACGGATGATAATGCGCATGATCGACGCCTGACGGGCTGAAGCTGACGGCTGCCATCTTCTTCCATTACAATCGTGGATTAATCCGCTTCTCGACTACGGCATTGTGAGGCTGTTCCTAGCTGCTTGCCACTAGCTTGTAAAACGGGTTCGCTAGCTCCCAGCTAATAGCCAGGAGCTTTCAGCTCAATTGATGAATCCATCCAAAGTCAAGCCGCCGACGTTTCAGGAACTCATCCTTCGCCTCCAGACCTTCTGGGCCGAACGTGGATGCGTCCTGCAGCAGCCGTACGATGTCGAAGTGGGTGCTGGCACAATGGCGCCGGAAACTTTTCTGCGCGTGCTCGGGCCCAAGCCGTACAAAGTCGCATATGTGCAACCGTCGCGGCGGCCGGCAGATGGGCGTTACGGCGAGAATCCCAATCGCCTGTATAAGCACATGCAGTTCCAGGTCATTCTGAAGCCTCCGCCGGAGAACGTGCAGGATTTGTATCTGGAGTCGCTGGGCGCAATGGGAATTGATCTGCGCCAACACGACATTAAGTTCGAAGAAGACAATTGGGAATCGCCCACGCTGGGCGCCTGGGGCATCGGCTGGCAGGTGATGCTTGACGGGCTTGAGATCACGCAGTTTACATACTTCCAGCAATGCGGAGGCGTCGATCTGGATCCGATTTCCGCCGAGCTGACGTATGGTCTGGAGCGCATCGCCGCGTTCCTGCAGGATGTGGATTCGATTTACGACATCGTGTGGGCCCGCGATCCGAAGACGGGTGGTGTAACGACGTACAGCGATGTGCGCCTCGCCGACGAGTTCCAGTTCTCTGTCTACAACTTCGAGATGGCCGACGTGGAGAAGACGTGGAAACACTTTGAGTTGTGCGAGGCGGAATGTAAGGCGCTGCTGGACGAATACTCGGAGCTGATACGCGAAAGCACCAATCCTTCACACAAGGTAGAAGAAGTAATCACGAAACTAGATGGAAATGTGCTACACCCGGTTTCCGAACAACAGAAGCGCTTCCCTTTGCTGCCAGCCTATGACCTGTGCCTGAAGTGCTCGCATCTGTTCAATATTCTCGATGCTCGGGGAGCGATTTCCGTCACAGAGCGGGTAGGAGTGATCGCGCGCGTGCGCGCGCTCGCGGTGCGGATCGCGAAGGCTTGGGTGGATCAGCAGAAGCACGGAGTGATCTCGGACGAGGAGGAGCAGGAAGAGGAAAAGCCCGCGACTAAGAACCTAAAAAGCGAGAAGGTCAGCGCGATTTCGTAGCGCCGCCGTCCCGGCGGCTGTCAGGTGTCCGCGGCCGCCGAGGTCGGACGCCAAATATCATTGGTATAGCGAGAGGCGAATGCCAGATTTTCTACTCGAGATCGGATGCGAAGAGATTCCAGCGCGGATGATCGATGCCGCGTCGCAAGAACTCCGCGAACGCGTGCACACGCTTCTCAACCGTGAAAGGTTGAACGCCAAGGACACGATGACCTATTTCGACACTCCTCGGCGTTTGGCCGTGCTCGCCCCCGGCATTCCGGCAGCGCAGGCCGATATCAGCGAACAGATCACCGGTCCGGCTGTGACTGTCGCCTTCAAGGACGGGCAGCCTACACCGGCAGCGCACGCGTTCGCAAAGAAATCTGGGATGCATATCTCGCAGCTCGACAGAATTTCAACGCCTAAAGGCGATTATCTTTCCGCCCGCATTACGAAGAAGGGACGTGCCGCGCGCGAGATCATTTCCGAGTTACTGCCCAAAGAGATTGCCTCCCTCTATTGGCCGAAAAACATGTACTGGCGCAAGCCGAGCGAACGTTTTGTGCGGCCCGTGCGCTGGGTTGTTGCCATGCTGGACGATGAGGTCGTTCCTGTCGAGTTTTTCGGAATCATGGCGGGAAACCAATCTCGCGGCCACCGGATTCTCGCAGATCGGAGCGCGCTGGCGAGAAGACAAGAACCTGTTAGAAATAGTTGTCAATTTAACAGAATTTCCGTCCGCGATCCTCGGCAGCTTCGATCCCGAATACCTCGCGCTTCCGGAAGAAGTTCTGGTCACGGTGATGCGTGATCACCAAAAATATTTTGCAGTCGAATACAGCAATCACAAACTGCTGCCGCACTTTCTGGCGGTGCTGAATACTGACGGTGATCCGCACGGCATCATTCGTCACGGCCATGAGCGTGTTTTGCGAGCGCGCTTCAACGACGCACGATTTTTCTGGCAAATCGACCAGAAACATTCACTGCGCGAACGCGTCACCTGGCTGAAACAGGTAACTTTCCAGAAAGACCTCGGCACGTATTACGAGAAAACGCGGCGTGTTCAGCGCGTATGCAGTTGGCTCGCTGAGAGCATTCGCCAGAGCGGGATAGCAATCCGCCCAGGTGTAGTTCACAAAGCTGCCTGCCTGGCGAAGGCCGATCTCACGACCGAGCTCGTTAAGGAATTCACCGAGCTGCAAGGGATCGTCGGCGGCTTGTATGCGCGCGTGCAAGACCTCGATCGCGACATGAAAGAGGACGCTCAGCAATCGATTGCCACGGCAATTTACGATCATTACAAGCCTGAGTCCATGGAGGACTCCGTCCCACGCACGATCGAAGGTGCAGTGCTTTCGATTTCGGATAAAGCAGATAGCATCGCTGGCATGTTTGCGCTCGGCCTGGTTCCCAGCGGCTCCAAGGATCCATTCGCTTTGCGTCGCCAGGCCAATGGGATCGTAAAAATTATTGCTGAACACAAGCTGCCGCTGAATTTATCTCAGTTGTTCGAGTACGCCCGTGAAGCCTATCGCGGATCAGCAGCCGAAAAAAAGTTTTCCGCCAGCCTCGACTATGCTGACGCGTTGCGCTCGTTCTTTCGCGAGCGGCTGGAGTTCTATCTTCGGGACGTGCTTGGATTCAAGTATGACGTGGTGAATGCCGTGCTGGCTGCGGGCGCGGATGATGTCGTCGATGCTCTGGTTCGGGCCGAGGCCCTCACGCAGGTCCGTCCATCAGAAGATTTCGAGTCAATTTCTGCATCGTTTAAGCGGATTAAGAACATTCTGCGGCAAGCCAGTGAGAATCAAAAGCAGGTAGCCGCTTCGATTGATTCGAATCTATTACGCGAACCGGCTGAACGCGAGCTGGCCGCAGCGATTCCTCAAATCTCTGAAAAAGTCGAATCGCTTCGTGGCGAGCGCCGTTATCAGCAAGCACTGCTTGAGATTTCCCGGTTGCGGCCGGCGGTCGATACATTTTTCGACAAAGTCATGGTGATGGTAGAAGATGAGCCCCTGCGGGCCAACCGGCTCGCGCTTCTACAGACCTTATTAAAGGAGTTCTCCACGATTGCCGATTTTTCAGCGATAGTGACGGAAAAAGAGAAGGGCACTGCCGGAAGCTAGATAACCCGGCCTGATGGGAAATAATTGAATGGGAAATCATTGAGAAGAACAGTTTTCAGTCGTTTGTTCGCGGTTCTCATTTGCACGATGCCGGCGCTCAGATAGCGATTACAATTTAAAAAAGGACTCATATGGCAACTACAACTCTCCCTGAAGCCGAAGTGCAACCAGTAAGCAAGAGCGCAACCAAATACTTTTACTTCTTCGGCGGCGGCAAGGCCGATGGCAACGGCAAAATGAAGGACGAGCTCGGCGGCAAAGGTGCCGGTCTGGCAGAGATGACCAACGCCAGCCTTCCCGTTCCTCCCGGTTTTACCATTCAGACTGAAGCCTGTCGCGAGTACATGCGGCTGGGCCACGTCTCGGAAGAAGTGGACCGACAGATGGAAGAGGCGCTGGCGCATCTCAGAAAGCCAAGCTCGATACCGATCTCGACGGCAAGGCGCTGAAGGAAATCATCGAGGAGTACAAGAAGGTCGTCAAGAAGCACACCAAGCGCGAGTTCCCACAAGATCCGCATGAGCAGCTTGTCATGGCCCGAGATGCCGTATTCCGCTCCTGGCAGAACGAGCGGGCCAAGCACTATCGCCGCATCAATAACATTGACGACATGCTCGGAACCGCAGTCAACGTCCAGGCTATGGTATTCGGCAACCTGGGCGAGACCAGCGGCACGGGCGTCGGCTTCACGCGTAATCCCGCCACCGGCGTCAAAGAGTTCTACGGCGAATTCCTGATGAACGCGCAGGGCGAGGATGTTGTAGCTGGCATCCGCACGCCGGTACACATCTCGGAGTTGCGCAAAATTATGCCGCAGGTTTACGACCAGCTTCGGGAAATCACCACGCGCCTCGAAAAGCATTACCGTGACATGCAAGATTTCGAATTCACCATACAAGAAGGCAAGTTGTACATGCTGCAGACGCGCAACGGCAAGCGCACCGGACTGGCGGCAGTGAAAGTCGCCCTTCAGATGGTTGAAGAGGGTTTGATCACGAAGGAAGAAGCCATTTTTAGGGTTGAACCGAACCAGCTTTACGACTTTCTGGTTCCGCGACTCGATGAAAAGAGCGGCAAAGTAGAAGTACTGGCAACCGGCTTACCGGCATCTCCGGGTGCGGCTGTCGGTCAGATCGTGTTCACTGCGGACGAGGCGGTAAAGAAAGCGGGGCACGATCGCAAGAACCCTGTGATCCTGGTACGCGCCGAAACCACGCCGGAAGACATTCACGGTATGGAAGTTGCGGTGGGGATTCTGACGTCTCGTGGCGGCATGACTAGCCACGCCGCTGTTGTCACGCGCGGCATGGGTAAGTGTTGCGTGGCTGGCGCGGGCGATATTCACGTAGACGAAAAGAAGCGCGAGATGCACGTTAAGGGGCAGGTGTTCAAAGAGGGCGACTGGCTTTCCCTCGATGGCACTACTGGCCGCGTGATCAAGGGCAAGCTCGCTACTTTGCCGCCGAAGGCCGACGATCCCGAACTGCTGCAGCTCATGGGTTGGGCTGAACCGTTTCGTAAGCTGCGCGTGCGTGCCAATGCTGATATCCCACGCGATGCGATCCAGGCTCGTGCTTTCGGAGCTGAAGGCATTGGCCTTTGCCGCACTGAGCATATGTTCTTCGAGAAAGACCGCATTCCGCATATGCAGGCGATGATTCTTACCGATAACGAGAAAGACCGCCGCGCTGCGTTAAAGAAGTTATTGCCGATGCAACGCTCGGACTTCATCGGCGTATTTCGCGCCATGGACGGCTTTCCGGTCACGATTCGAACCCTTGATCCCCCGCTGCACGAGTTTTTGCCACGCCGCGAGGAGTTGATGGTGGATATTGCCATCCTTCCTCACGCCGACGCGAAAGAGAAGAAGTCGCTCGTCGAGAAATACAGGCGTTTTGGCGCAAAGTCCGCGAGTGATCTCAAAAAAGTGATGTCTGGGCTGCTTCGCCGCGTTGAAGAGCTGCACGAGTTCAATCCGATGCTCGGCCATCGTGGCTGTCGGCTTGGTATCACCTATCCCGAGATCACCGAAATGCAGGCGCGTGCTATTTTCGAGGCGGCTGTGGCCGTGGCGAAGGATGGAGTCAAGGTATTTCCGGAGGTCATGATTCCGCTCACCGCCACATTAAAAGAGATGGCGAATCAGGCGGCAATCGTCAATCGCATAGCGCAGGAAGTCTTTACAGAGAAGGAACAGAAAGTTGATTACCTGGTCGGCACCATGATCGAGCTGCCCCGCGCCGCCTTAGTGGCCGACGAGATCGCGAAGGAGTCCCAGTTCTTCTCGTTCGGCACGAACGACCTTACGCAAACCACATTCGGATTCTCACGCGATGACGTCAACAAGATCCTGCCCACCTACCTTGCGGAAGGCATTCTCAAGCAGGATCCTTTTGCCGTGCTGGACCGCGAGGGCGTCGGCCAACTTGTGAAGATGGCGACAGAGCGAGGTCGCAAGACTCGCCCGGATCTCAAGGTCGGCATCTGCGGCGAGCACGGCGGCGATCCGAGCTCAGTCGAGTTCTGCCATCAGACCGGCTTGAACTACGTCTCCTGCTCACCCTTCCGAGTGCTGACAGCGCGTCTTGCTGCAGCCCAAGCGGCAGCTACCGACAAGCTAAAAGTCGAAGCCGGGAGAACCAAATAAACCGCAGAGGGCGCACAGGAACCCCGGGGGAATTCCTCTGTGAACCTCTGTGCCCCTCTGTGGTTACTGGACTTTCTGCAGCCGGGCAATCAGCTTCTGAGCCAGATTTTCCTCTGACTCTGACCATAGCAGCCGCGCGCTGGCGCCTGAGTTTTTCTCCACGGCGCCGGTGAACTCGACCAGCTTCTGTACGTTCGCGCGCACTTTCGCTTCCGCCTCGGCTGTAAGCTTTACCTGTTCTTGCAAAAACGGCGTGTCGATGCCAAAGTCAATCTGAATGTGCCCCTCCTGCTCGAACACGCCATCGTCGAACTCCAAACCATGCACAAGAAATTTTACTTGTGAAGCCTGAAGCGCCCACTGCTGAGTCGCCTCTGAGAAAGTCCACAAATCCCAATGCGCTTCGAACAAATACGCGTAATCCTCGTGCAGTAAATCGGCCGCGATCTGCACAGCTTCGTCGGGCAGAATGCCAACCCTGAATCGCTGCTCAAATATCGTGGGCTCGTTCCATGAAACTGGATACAGCGCAACATAGCTAATCCCGGGTTGCTGAGCCGAGAATGGGAATTGCCGCATCACAGCCAGAGTGCGGGGAAGCATATCCTCGACGTCGAAATCAGGGAACCAGAGGCTCAGGTAGAGGGGATCTGCCATGGGGAACTCGGCGGAAACCGTTTTTACAAGCTTCATTGTAATGCCGAGCCGGCGATACGCGGCTGAGACTCAGCGCGACACGGGCCGGAGGCGTCCCACGGGAGCTCCAAAATTCCACGCGGTTTCTGGCGGTTCACTCGATTGCTTTTCGTCTACAATTTGCGTGCCGCCATGTCTGCCACCACCAAAACCATCTTCCACGTTGACATGGATGCCTTCTTCGTCTCGGTGGAAGAGCTTTACGATCCTTCTCTGAAAGGGAAGGCAGTAGTAGTCGGAGGCCAGCGCCACGAGCGCGGAGTAGTTTCGGCTGCATCTTACGAGGCGCGCAAATTTGGCGTGCATTCCGCCATGCCCCTGCGAACCGCAGCCAAGCTTTGCCCGCGTGCGATTTTCGTGGACGGCCATCCCGACCGTTATCGCGAGTATTCAGAAAAAGTCTACAAAGTTCTCAACTCCTTTTCCCCGCAAGTAGAAATGGCCTCAATTGATGAAGCCTATCTCGACATGACCGGAACTGAACGCCTCCACGGCCCTCCGCTGCGTGCTGCCCACGCGCTACATCGCAAAATGAAGCTGGAGACACAACTCAATTGCTCGATCGGCATCGGCATCTCGCGCCTAATCGCAAAGGTTTCCTCTGCCAAAGCCAAGCCTAATGGGGTGCTCTGGGTTATTCCCGG
>WNGE01003953.1_pt1 | contig 21932 bp, 18 predicted proteins | sample 5400651 | NCBI WGS metagenome assembly WNGE01 (sample SAMN13153370, study PRJNA577476) | soil metagenome | isolation source: 60 cm soil or saprolite under grassland replicate 2 | place: USA:California | collected 2016-06-15 | reverse complement strand
TGTACCGCGTCGAGCGGACGATGACGACGTTGTCGAAGTTGCGGGACGGATCGAAGGGGAACGAGCTTGCCTCGAGACGCTCGGCTTGTCGGAACTCGGGGTTGCCCGCCGCGCTGCCGTTGGAGGTCAGGTTGCCGGGAAGCAGAAGCGCGATCGCCGCGAAGGCGAGCACGAGCGCCCCGATCCAGGCGCCGATCGTGCGCCACGGATGCCGGCTGCACGCCCTCGCGAGACGTTCGGTCACGCCTTCGAGTTTCCCGGCTTAGGCGCCTCGGCGCAACTGTTCATCGAGCGACAACAGCGGAAGCTGGAACGTCTGGACGGCCTCGTCGTTGGAGACGACGTTGTCACCGTGCTCGAGCATCTTCAGCAGGTCGCGTGTGAGCGGGATGTTCCCGGGCAGGCGCTCGGTGACGAGCGCGTTGACGCGCATCAGGCCAATCGGGACGTGGAGGCTCGGGCGGCGCCGGATTCCGAGCGCCGTCCTGAGCTGCTGCCAGAACTCGTTCCAGCTGACGATGTTGGGGCCGCCGAGCTCGAAGGTCCGGTTCGTTTCGGGTTTGTGGAGGGCGGCGGCGAAGTACGCGGCCACGTCGTCGACCCAGATCGGCTGGATCCTCTGGTCGCCTGCGCCGATGATCGGCGTCACAGGGGTCAGCTTCGCGAGCTTGCGGAAGGTCGGCAGGATGCCGCCGTCTCGCCCGAAGACGAAGCTCGGCCGGAAGATCACGTGCTCGAGACCGGAGTTCTTGACCGCCTGCTCCATCTCCCACTTGCCGTGGTAGTAGGGGACGAGGTCCTTCGAGTCTTCGCTCGTGCCGAGGGCGCTCATCAGGACGAAGCGCTTGACGCCGGCGTCCTTTGCGACCGTGACGAGGTCGCGGGTTCCCTGCTCCATCACCCGCTTGAACTGCTCCTCTCGGCCCTGACGGATCGCGACGAGGTGGACGACCGCATCGACGCCTTCGACCGCGTGTTGGAGGCTGACGGTGTTCGTCATCTCGCCGACCACCGGCTGGCCTGGCAGCTCGCGTGAGCGGGTCGAGTCGCGGACGAGCAGCTTCAGGTCGTGTCCTTGGTCGGCGACCGCCCGTACCACGTGCGGGCCGATGAAGCCCGTCCCGCCGGTGATCAGAACCTTCATTTGGTCGGCTCGCGCTCGAAGTTCTGCCAGTAGCGGCTCGGGGTGGGGCCCATTTGGCCCTGGTACTTCGAGCCGAGGTCGCCGCTGCCGTACGGGTGGTCGGCGGACTCGGAGAGCTGCATGAAGGAGATCTGGCCGATCTTCATCCCGTGGTAGATCGTGATCGGGAGGTTAGCGACGTTGGAGAGCTCCAGCGTGACATGTCCGTCCCAGCCAGGGTCGATGAAGCCCGCAGTCGAGTGGATCAGCAGGCCGAGGCGGCCTAGGCTCGACTTCCCTTCCAATCTTGCTACTAGGTCGTCGGGCAGCACGATCCGCTCGAGCGTCGAGCCAAGCACGAATTCGCCGGGGTGGAGGATGAAGGGGCGCTCGTCGTCGATCTCGACGAGCTCGGTCAGATCCTCCTGCGGCTCCTTGACGTCGATGTAGGCGTAGCGCGCGTTGTGAAAGACCCGAAAGAAGCGGTCGACGCGGACGTCCACGCTCGAAGGCTGCAGCAGTGACTCGTCGTAGGGCTCGATGACGATCCGCTGCTCGTCGAGGAGCCGAGCAATCGTCCGGTCGGAGAGAACCATCGTGCCGATTCTACGGAGCGGTTTCAGGGACAGGCACCTGCGGTGCCTGTCCCTACAGGCGGTGGGAATGTCGTTAGCGGCCGCCGGCTGCCGCGCCGGCCGGGTGCAGCGGCGCTGCCGGTACGCGCAGGATCCGCGCGACCGGGTGCGGCAGCCACCAGTTCCAGCGGCCGAACAGGCGGACGAGCGAGGGCACGAGCAGCGTCCTGATCACGGTCGCGTCGAAGATGACCCCCGCGGCGAGTCCGATGCCGAACTGCTTGATGTCGACGCCCGGGCTGCTCGAGAGCACGAAGAAGGCGAACATCAGCACCAGCGCCGCGCTCGTCACCAGCTTCCCGGTGCGCGCGAGGCCGAGCTCCACCGCCCTCGCGGTGTTGTGGCTCTCGTCGTACTCCTCCCGCATCCGGGTGAGCATGAACACCTCGTAGTCCATCGAAAGGCCGTAAAGGAAGGCGAAGATCATCAGCGGGATCCACGAGATGATCACTCCCGTCGCGGGAACGCCCCAGATCGCCTCCGAGCCGTGACCCCACTGGAAGATGAAGACGATGATCCCGTAGGCAGCGCCCAGCGAAACCAGATTGAGCACGACCGCCTTCAGCGGCAGCAGGATCGACCGGAACGCGCGCATCAGCAGGACGAACGTCAGCAGGATCACGAAGGCGAGCACGTAGGGGAACTTGCCGTAGACGGCGTGGACGAAGTCGCGGTCCTCGGGTGAGACGCCGCCGAGGGTGGCCGTCGCCGTTAGCGGTGGCAGGACGTCGTGCTGCAGCTTGGAGATCGTCTTTGAGGACTCGCTGGAGGCGGAGTCGGTCGTAGGGAATGCCTCGACGAGCTCGTCGCCGTCACGGCGCCATTGCGAAGGCGCGATTGCGCCCGCGATTCCCGGCGTGGATCGTACTGCGCCGACCACCTCGCGCGCCGCGTTCGGGCCGCTGTGCTCGATCAGCACCACGTAGGGCTTCATTACCCCGGGCGAGATATTCGCCCGGGCGAGTGCCTCGCGCCCGTCGATTGCGTTGCCAGTGCCCGGATAGTCCTTGAGCTGCGCCTCAGCCGGATTGATCTGTAGACCCGGAATAAGCAGGATCGCGACGATCGCGATCCCTACCGCCGCCACCGGGATCGGGTTCCTCGTCACGACCACCGCCCACCGGTGCCAGAAACCGTGCGTCGGATCCTGCCGCTCGACGATTCGCTTCGGCATCACCCGCAGCCGGTTGATCCGCGGCCCGAGTATCGCGAGCAGCGCGGGCAGCAGCGTGATCGAGGTCAGCACCGAGACCGCGGGAATCAGCAGGCCGCCGATTCCGATCGACCTGATCACCGGGATCGGCAGGATCACCATAGAGAGCAGTCCGATTGCGACCGTCGAGCCCGAAACGACCACCGAGCGTCCCGCGTGGCGCATTGTTTCGATGATTGCCGTGTCGGTGTCCTCGCCGTTCTGTAGCTCTTCGCGGAAACGGAAGATCATCAGCAACGAGTAATCGATCGCGACGCCCAGCCCGACCAACGCGACAAGGAACTGCACGATCAGCGAGACCGAGGTGATGTAGGTCAGCAGGTAGACGAGTGTGAAAGTGTTCAGGATCGAGACGATCGCGACGGCGATCGGCATCGCGACCGCCGGCAGCGTCCCGAAGACGAAGAGCAGGATCACGAGCGCGCCCGCGCCGCCGATCAATGCTTCGGTTAGCACGCTCGGGCCGTTCGTGTCGCCGCCGCTTGCCGCCTCCTGCAGCGGATCGCGTCCCGTTAGATACGACTGGACCCCGGCCGGCGTCGCCTGCTTCAGCGCTGCCCGCGCCTCCTTGATCTTGACGTTGCCGTTGAAGCCCTGGTTGCCGGGCGGATAGAGCTCGGCGAACGTCGTGTGGCGGTCGCGCGAGACGTAAGCGTCGCTGCCGGTCGAGAAATAGGAGCTGACACGCGAGCCGGGGTTCTGCTTCGCCGCCGCTGCGATCGCCCCTTTGACCGCTGTGACCTTGGTGACGTCGCCCTTGTCGTGGAAGACGGCCACGAGCGGCGCGTTCTCGCCGGTTCCGAAGGTCTTCAGCGTCCGCTGATTCGCCTCGTAAGCCGAGTAGCCCGGGATCGAGAACTGCTCGAGCCAGCGCGACGAGACCGCGTTCGCCGACCAGGCGCCGACAAGCGTCAAGGCAAGCCAGAGGAGCACGATCGCTCGCTTGTGGCCGAGCACGAGACGGGCGAGCGCGGTCATAAGCCGGGCACCATAGATATTCGCAACGACGGCGCGCAAGGGCCATATTCCCGCGCTGAATCGGTCCTATACACCTATTCATTCCGCCGGTCGCTCATGTATCTTCGGAGGCATGGCGATGACGCGAACGATCGAGCTGAAGACTGCGATTCCGGGGCCCAGGTCCCGCGAGATTCTGGCCCGCAAAGAGCTCGTGGTCGCCGACCCGCTGTCCGTCTTTCTCCCCGTCGTGATCGAGGAAGGCCGTGGCGCAACGCTCACCGACGTCGACGGCAATACCTTCATCGACTTCACCGGCGGCGTCGGCTGCCTCAACGTCGGCCATTCGCATCCGCGTGTCGTCGAGGCGGCGCAGGAGCAACTCGCCAAGTTCTCGCACACCGACTTCACGATCGTCCCCTACGAGGTCTACGTCACGCTCGCTGAACGGCTGATCGGGGCGTCTCCGTTCCGCTCGCCGGCCAAGGCGGCGTTCTTCAACGCCGGCACGGAAGCGGTCGAGAACGCGATCAAGTTCGCGCGAGCCTTTACGGGCCGCCCGGCGGTGATCGGGTTCGAGGGCGGCTTCCACGGCCGCACGCTGCTGTCGCTCTCGCTGACCTCGAAGACGCACCCGTACAAGGCGGGGCTGGGGCCGTTCGCTCCCGAGGTCTACCGGGTGCCGTTCCCGAACGATTACCGCGGGCCGAGCGCCGAGGAGGCGCTCGCGGCCCTCGAGCGCGCGCTGATCACGCAGGTCGCCGCCGAGACGGTCGCTGCGATCGTGATCGAGCCTGTCCAGGGGGAGGGCGGCTTCGTCGTCGCGCCGCAGGCGTTCCTCGACGGCGTTCGCCGGCTCTGCGACGAGCACGGGATCGTTATGGTCGTCGACGAGGTCCAGACGGGCTTCGGGCGCACCGGCAAGCTCTTCGCGATCGAGCACTACGGAATCGAGCCCGATCTGATCACCGTCGCCAAGTCGATCGCAGCCGGCTTGCCGCTCTCCGGTGTGATCGGCAAGGCCGAGATCATGGATGCGCCCGGCGACTCGGCAATCGGCGGCACCTATGTCGGCAACCCCGTCGCGCAGGCGGCGGCGCTCGCCGTTCTCGACGTGATCGAGGACGAGGGTGTCTGCGAGCGCGCCGCTCAGCTCGGTGAGACGATCCGGGGCCGGATGGAGTCGTGGCGGGACCGCTGGCCGCAGCTCGACGACGTTCGCGGCCTTGGCGCGATGCTGGCGATCGAACTGGTGAAGGAGCCCGCGAGCAAGGAGCCGGACGCCGACACGGCGACGGCGATCGTCGAAGCGGCCGCGGAACGGGGCCTCCTGCTGCTCAAGTCCGGCATCTACTCGAACTGCATCCGCGTGCTGGCGCCGCTCGTCCTCTCGGACGCCGAGCTCGACGAGGCGCTCAGTGTCTGGGAAGACGCGCTCGAGTCGGTCCTGGGCTAGTTCGGCGATACAGTGGCGCGATGAAGGCGCTAGCGTGCGCCGCCGGCGCAGCGGCCGCGTTCCTGATCCTTGGAACGGCCGCGGGCGCCGCTTCCGGCCGGGAGTACGTTCTCTGGACGGGAAGCAAGGTCTTCGTCACCGCCGACGGGCAGGGCTGGCGACAGGTGACGCCGCGGGGTGCCGTCAGGCCGGGCACCTTCAGGGCGATCGACGCTGTGGCGTTCCGTGGGGCGCGTGAGGGCTGGCTGATCGCGAGCGACTGTTCGACTGGGCGAGGATCCGTCTACCGGAGCTCCGACGGCGGGCGGAGCTGGAAGGCCTATGCGTTTCACGCTCACTCGTGTGTCGGGGGAGCGAACTTCTCGCTCTACGTTGAAAGCGACAATCGGGCGTGGGTGCTCCAAAACGAGCCGACCGGCCCGAACTCGCGCGTCTACCGCACGACCGACGGCGGCCGATCGTGGCGGCTCGTTAGCAAGCTCGCGACGTACGGGGGGAAGGTTGCGTTCGTCAGTCCGAGAGACGGCTGGCTCGCCGGTCAGCGCCTTTTGCGGACGGCCGACGGTGGCAGGAGCTGGCAGATTCAGCCACTTCCTGCTCCGCACGGCTACAGCGGGCGGCTGGTCCTGCTCACCGCTCCCCGCCTCTTCGGCCAGAAGGGCGTTCTTGCTGGCCAGTTTGGGAGCGGCAAGCCGGTGATCGGCTTCTACCGAACGGTCGACAGAGGCCGCAGCTGGCGCCTGCTCGCCACGCTGCCGGGCTCGGTGCCGGGGGTCTTTCCCCAGTTCGTGCTCAGCGTGGCGTCCGCCTCGACGAGCTGGTTGCTGACAGCGGGCGCGAAACCGGCCGTCCACGTCACCCGCGACGGTGGCCGGCACTGGTCGAGCCACCCGCTCGCGCAGAAGCTCTACGCGCCCGTTGCGCTGAGCGCGCGCGTGGCCGCGGCCTCTGATTTCCACGGCATTCCGTACATCACCTACGACGGCGGCCGCACCTGGCGGCGTCTGAAGCTTTAGGGAGCTCAGTTCCGACCGGGATTAGACGGACGCCCCGGCAAAGCCGGGACGTCCTCCAAGTCGGCGTCGCAAGCGAACGCCTCGGCTCTTGGGTCCGGGCATCCTTCAACGCGTGGTCGGGGAACTGATTTCAGGCCGGTACGAGCTCGAGGAGCTCGTCGGCTCAGGCGGCATGTCGAGCGTCTACCGTGCGCACGACCGGCTGCTCGAGCGAACGGTCGCGCTGAAGATCCTGCACGAGCAGTTCACGCGGGACGACGCCTACGTCGAGCGCTTTCGCCGCGAAGCACGGGCCGTCGCGCAGCTAACGCACCCCAACATCGTCACGGTGATCGACCGGGGCGAACAGGACGGGCGGCAGTTCATCGTCTTCGAGTACGTCCATGGGATGAACCTGAAGGAGCTGATGACCCAGGAGGGCCCGCTGAGCCCTCGCGAGGCGATCGAGCTCGCCCTGCAGGTCGCGCGCGGGCTCTCGTTTGCGCACGAGAGCGGGCTCGTCCACCGGGACGTCAAGCCGCAGAACGTGCTGCTCGACGCGGACGGCCGCGCGAAGGTGACGGACTTCGGCATCGCCCACGCGGTCGACGTCGACGGGATGACGATCACCGGCACGATCATGGGGACGAGCAACTACATCGCGCCCGAGCAGGCCCGCGGCCAGCCGGTCGACGAGCAGACCGACGTCTACTCACTCGGCTGCGTGCTGTACGAGCTGCTCGCCGGCGATGTTCCGTTCGACGGCGACAATTTCGTCGCGGTCGCGATGCGGCACGTGAACGACCCCGTGCCGAGTGTTCGCGACGTTCGGCCTGACGTGCCCCCGCACCTCGACTGGGCGATCCAGCAGGCGATGGCGAAGGATCACGACGAGCGGTTCGAGTCGATGGCCGACTTCGCCGCTGAGCTCGAGGCGTGCCATGCGGAGCTCGACGGCAACGAGGGCGCCACCATGGTCGTGCCGGCGCAGCCGCGGCCGCGCGCGCGCGGGAAATCGCGGCGCCCGGCCCGCGCGCCGAGGCGCTGGAGCATCTGGCCACTCGTCTTGCTCGGCGTCGGCCTCGCCGCCGTTGCGGGCGGGCTCTCGGGGGCGATCCTGCTTCAAGGCAACGGCAACAGTGGAACGGGCGCGGCGCCGCCCCGCCCAACCGGGCCCGTTCAGTTCACGAGCGCCGCAGCCTATGACCCGTTCGGCGACGGCCAGGAGCATGACGAAGCCGCACAGGACGCGATCGACGGGAACGATGCGACGCCCTGGATGACCGAGCACTACAGGAGCTTCACGAAGCAGGGTGTCGGGCTCGTCGTCGGCGCCAACCGTGCCGTATCCCCCAAGACCATGACGATCGTCACCGACACCCCCGGCTTCACGGCCCAGATCAAGGCGGGAGACGCAGCGACAGGGCCGTTTCACACGGTCTCCAACTCGCGGACGATCACTGGCACGACCGCCACCTTCAGTCTCAACGGCGGCGGCCGCTACTTCCTGGTCTGGATCACCAATCTCGGCGACAACGATCAGGTTCGGATCGACGAGGTGAAGGCGCGCTAGAACCTGGGCTCGATGAGGGAGAAAATTCGTGAGATGGCCGAATGTCCCTCATGTGGAGCGGCGCTCTCGCAGGATGCGCGGTTCTGCTCGGCGTGCGGCCACTCACTGAGTACGAGCGACGAGGTCGAGGAGCGGAAGCTGGCGACGGTCGTCTTCGCCGATCTCGTGGGCTCTACGGCGCTTGCGGACGCAGAGGATCCCGAGCGCACGCGAATGATGCTCGACCGCTTTTACGAGGCGATGGCAACCGAGATCGAGAGCGTTGGCGGCACGGTCGAGAAGTTCGCCGGCGACGCGGTCATGGCCGCCTTCGGCGTCCCGGTCGCGCACGAAGATCATGCCGAGCGGGCGCTGCATGCCGGGCTCTCGATGCGCAATCGGCTGAAGGAGGTCTTCGGCGATCGTCTTGCCCTGCGCGTCGGTGTGAACACGGGCGATGTCGTCGTCGGGCGCGCCCGCGCCGGCAGCTCGTTCGTATCGGGAGATCCAGTCAATGTCGCGGCGCGGCTCGAACAGGCGGCCAATGCCGGCGAGATCCTCGTCGGCGAGCGCACGGTCGCCGCCGTTCGCGGCGCCTTCGAGTTCGACGACGCCGCTACGTTCGAAGCGAAGGGCAAGCCGGAAGGAATTCAGGGTCGTCGACTGGTCCGGGCGCTTTCCCTGATGCGGCCGCGTGGGTGACCGGACTGTCGACGGCGTTCGTCGGCCGGGACGACGACCTCGAACGGCTACGGCGGGCTTATCGGGCCACGGTCGAGTCCGGTGCGCCCCGGCTCGTCACGGTCCTCGGCGACGCGGGCGTCGGCAAGAGCCGGCTTGCACGCGAGCTATGGCGCGGGCTGGCCACGGACGCTCCTGAGCCGCTTAGACGAACCGGCCGGTGCCTCTCCTACGGCGACGCGACAACGTACTGGCCACTCGGCGAGGTCCTACGGGAGCACTTCCGGATCCTGGAGAATGACGAGCCCGAGGCGATCCTCGCCCGGCTCGAAGGCCGGGAACTGCTCGCTTTGACCCTTGGACTCGACGAGCCGTTCGCACTTCGAGCCCTGGCTTTCGTCGACGAAGACGAAGCGCTGCTCGAGCGAGCGATCGCGCGCTTCCACGAGCTGGCTCTCGATTGGCATGCGAACGAGACGCGGAGGCTAAAACTGCAGGCGTGAGCGCCGTTCGTGGCGCTCGAGCGCGAGCTCGACGAGCCGGTCGAGTAGATCCGAATAGGGAATCCCCGAGGCTTCGAACAGCTTGGCGTAGACGCTCGTTGCGGTGAAGCCGGGGATCGTGTTCAGCTCGTTGACGAGCACGACGCCGTCTGCGTCAACGAAGAAATCCACGCGCGCCATCCCGTCGCACTCGGCGGCGACGAAGCTCTCGACCGCGAGGTGCTGGACGCGTTCGATCTGCTCGCTCGAGATCCTCGGCGGGATGATCAGGTCCATACCGCCCTCGTCGTACTTGGCCGAGTAGTCGTACCAGTCGGGGGCGTCGAAGCCATGAGAGACGATCTCGCCCGGGAGCGACGCGATCGGGCTGCGATTCGAGCCAAGGACGCCGCACTCGACCTCGATTCCCGCGACGAACTCTTCGATCAGCACCTTCTCGTCGTGGCGAAAGGCGAGCTCGACCGCCGGCGCGAGGTCCTCCTCCGATCGCGCCTTCGTGATCCCGACGGAGGAGCCGAGCCGCGCCGGCTTGACGAAGACGGGGTAGCCGTACGGGTTGCCGAGCTCGTCGCCCACGCGCAGGGTGATGTTCCGCGTCACGGGAATCTGGGAGTCGCGCATCACCGCCTTGAACTTGTCCTTGTCCATCGCCAGTGCCGAACCGAGGACACCGGCACCGACGTACGGCACGTCGGCCAGCTCGAGCAAACCCTGCACGGTGCCGTCCTCGCCGAAGGGGCCGTGCAGGACCGGGATCACGACATCGACATTCGCGAGGGTCGCGGGAACGCTTTCGGTCGGCACCGGGAGCGTCTCGACTGCCGTCCGCCCCTCCCCCTCGTCCAACTCGCCTGCGGCCCCCGGGTCGAGCGCCCGCGCCCCGCCGGACTCGAGCTGCCATTTCCCCTCGCGGTCGATCTCGACCGTCACCGCCTCGTAGCGCTCCGGGTCGAGCGACTCCAGCACCGAACGCGCCGACGCCACCGAGATCTCGTGCTCGCTCGAGCGGCCCCCGCTGAGGACCGCGACTCGCACCCGCGGGCTCATGGGACAGCCGTTGTGGTGCCGGTGTAGTCGCCGACGAAGATCGTCACGGTCGACCCGGCCGGAGCGCTCGTGCCGCCCCCTGGCTGCTGGCTGACGACGATTCCCTGCTCGCCGGGGTCGGTCACCGGCTGTTTGACCGTCTTCACCTTGAATCCCGAGCCCGTCAGGATCGCCTTCGCGGTCGGCTCGTCCTGGTTGGTGACGTCCGGAACGGGCGTCGTCGCGGTCGAGCCGCGTGAGACGCTGAGCGTCACCGTCGTCCCGGAGCCCACTCTCGTTCCGGCGCCGGGCGACTGCGCGACCACGGTGTCGGCGGGCTGGTTCGAGTCGACAAGGGTCTCGGTGGCGTTCAGGCCGGCCCCGAGCAGCGCCGAGCGGGCGCTCGCGTAGGGCTGGCCGACCACGTTCGGGATCTCGATCTGCTTGACCCCCTGCGAGACGTTGATCCGTACCTTCGTGTTCCAGAAGACCCGGCTGTCCCCGGGCGGGTTCTGGCCGGTGACGGTATCCGGGCTCGCTGACGAATAGACATGGAAGACGGACACCTTCAGGTGCGCGGCTGTCAATGCCGCCACGGCGTCGCTCTGCGCCTTCCCGACGACGTCCGGGATCGTTGTCTTCGGCCTCCCGTTGGAGACGGTGAGCCGGACGGTGTTGCCCTTGTCGGTCTTCTCACCGCCGTCGATGCTCTGCGACATCACCGTGCCGGCCGGATAGACCTCGCTGAAGCCGGGGACCGTCTTCGCCTTCAGATCCTTGTCTGTGATCTTCTTGACCGCCTGCGCTTTCTTGAGCCCGACCACGTACGGCACGGCCACCGGCTTGTTCGCGTTCAGCTCGTCGCGGATCTTCCCGTAGGCGAACCAGGCCGCGAAGCCGGCGCCGATGAGCAGGAGCAACACCAGCACCCACGGCCAGATCGAGCGCGACCGCCGAGGCGGTCCTTCGTAGCCGTAGTAGCCGGCCGGCGTCGTCGGCGGAGGCGGTTGCGGTGGCGCGACCTGCGTGGGCCTCGGCGCGATGATCGTCGGCGCCCCCGAGATGCCGGCGCCTGCGAGCACGGCGGTCGCCGCGTCCGTGGTCTCGCTCGAGACGCTGAGCCCCCGCTGGATGCGCGCGAGGTCGGCGTTCATCTCCTCCGCGGTCTGGTAGCGGTCCTCGGGATCCTTGGCCAGGGCGCGCAGGACGACCAGATCGAGGTCGGCGGGCACATCGTCGCGTAGCTCGGAAGGCGGCACCGGCACCTCGGAGAGGTGCTTCATCGCGATCTCGAGCGGCGTGTCGCCGGTGAATGGAACCGTGCCGGTAAGCATCTCGTAGAGGACGATCCCGACCGAGTAAACGTCGGAGCGCTGGTCGACCGGCGAGCCGCGGGCCTGCTCCGGAGAGAGGTACTGGGCGGTTCCGATGATCGAGCCGACCTCCGTCATCTGGCTTGCGCCCGAGCGAGCGATGCCGAAGTCCGTCACCTTCAGCCGCCCGTCCGCGTCGACGACGACGTTGTGTGGCTTGACGTCGCGGTGGACGATGCCGTGCCGATGGGCGAAGCCGAGCGCGGCCAGCATCTGGCGCGTGTAGTCGATCGCGATCCGGATCGGCGTGGGGCCGCGGCTGACGATCAGCTCTTTCAGCGACCGCCCGGAGAGGTACTCCATCGCGATGTAGTAGGTGCCCTCGGCCTCGCCGCGGTCGTAGATCGAGACGATGTTCGGGTGCGAGAGGCCGGCCGCGTTCTTCGCCTCTCGCCGGAAACGCTCGATGAACGAATCGTCGGCGGCGTGTCGGTCGTCGAGGATCTTGATCGCGACGCGGCGGCCGAGCTCCTGGTCCTCGGCGAGGTAGACGTTCGCCATCCCGCCGGCGCCGAGCTTGCGGATGATCCGGTAGCGGCCGTCGAAGACGGAGTCGATCAGCGTGTCGCCGGTGACTGCCATTAGTGGGTCACCCGGCCTCGCTGCCGGAATTCTGGGTCGCGAGACGCGAGCCAGGCAAGGACGTAGGGAGAGTCCATATCCGTAGATATGGGCGCGACTGACGACGCCGCATGGCGACGTCGGATCGCGGGCCAGAAACCGGTGAGCGGGGCCGGGTGATCCACGACTACTTCTTCGACCCCGAACTGAGGACCGCCTGCATCAGCAGCTTGGCGATCGGCGCCGCCGTCGTGCCGCCGAACCCGGTCTGGTTCTGGAGGGTGACCGCGACGGCGACCTTCGGATTGTCGGCCGGAGCGAAGCTGATGAACCAGGTCGTGTTGATCCCGGAGTTGCCTGTCTCCGCGGTGCCGGTCTTGCCGGCGACCGAGATTCCCGGGATCGCGGCCGCGCCGCCGGTTCCGTCATTGACCGCAGCGACCATCATCGAGTTGATCTCGCTCGCGGTCTGGCGCGACATCACGCGGTCGAGCTTCTGTGGCGCGATGCGGACGACCGAGTGGCCGCGGGAGTCGACGACACGGTTCAGCACCTGAGGCTCCATCTCGATGCCCCCGTTCGCGACCGTGGAGGCGACCATCGCCATCTGCAGCGGCGTCACGGCGAGGGTCTCCTGGCCGAAGGCGAGGCGGCCGGGGTCGACCTGGGTCGCGGGATGGGACGGGAAGAAGAGTCTGCCGCCGTGATAGAGGCCGCTTGGGAGCTTCTCGTTGGCGGGCGTCTCGAGTGGCGGGTCCTTGTAGAAGCCGAACTTCTTCATGTACTCGAGGATTGTTCCGGCGCCGAGTGCCTTGCCGACGTTGCAGAAGACCGAGTTGATCGAGTGCTGGAGACCCTGCGCGAGCGTGGGGTGCCCGAAGGACTCGACCGGCCCGTCGGGGCTCGCGGCGTTCGACACCTGCTTCCCGTACTCGATGCAGTAGCCGGGGTCGTAGAAGGTCGAGTCGGGCGTGAACTTGTGCGAATCCAGGGCCGCCGTCACGGTGACGACCTTGAACGTCGACCCGGGCGTGAAGAGGCCGTTGGTCGCACGATTCAGCAGCGGCGCCGCCGGCTGGCACGCGGCGTTGGTTGCCTTGATCTGGTTGAAGTGGTTCTCGACCAGGTTCGGGTTGTAGCTCGGCTGTGATGCGAGCGCGTAAACCTTGCCGGTCTTCGGGTTCATCACGACCGCGGCGCCGCACTTGCCGGCAAGCTGTTGCATGGCGAGGCGCTGGACGCTCGGGCGGACGCTCAGGATCAGGTCGTTGCCGGTGATCGTGACGCCCTTGATCTTGTCCAGCGTCTTGTTGAAGATCGTGCTGAGGTTCGCGTTCGAGGAGGTCAGGTAGGCGTTCTCGGACTGCTCGAGGCCCGCCCGCGACCGGCCCTGGGTCGAATAACCGACAAGGTTCGCGAACAGGCGCCCGGTCGGGTACCGGCGGAAGTAGAGCGTCTGCCCGTCGACCTTGCGCTTGACGTTCGTCGCCAGGATCGTCCCGTCGGCGGCGCGGATCAGCCCGCGCTTGATACGGAACTGCGCCACCCGCTGGATCGCGTTGTCCTGCTTCTCAGCGAGGCCGGCGGAGGCCCACGTCTGCCAGTAGGTGGTGCCCACGATCAGCGCGGCGAGCAGGATCATGGACGCGACGGCGAGCTTCGTGATCTGCCTGTTCACGTTTGCCTCGGCGCGTTGGCGCGGTTGGAGATCAGGAGCAGGCCGGCGAGCAGGACGAAGTTCGCGACAACGCTCGAGCCGCCGTAGGAGACGAACGGGAGCGTGATCCCCGTCAGCGGGATGATTCGGAGGACTCCACCGACGATGATGAAGGTCTGTAGCGCGAAGCCGAAGGTGAGGCCGGCTCCCGCGAGCTTCGAGAAGCCGTCATCTGCGAGCAGCGCGATTCGCATGCCTCGTAGGACGAAGACCATGAAGAGGAGGACCAGCGCCGAGACCCCGATCAGGCCGAGTCCCTGCGCGAGCGCCGAGTAGATGAAGTCTGTGTTCAGGGACGGGATCAGTGGGTGGCCCGCGGAGGTCTCGATCGTCTCCTTGCCGAGGCCGGTGCCGCCGAAGCCGCCGTTCGCGATCGAGTAGAGCGACTTTACGAGCTGGTAGCTGCCGCACTCTTGCCGCAGCTTCATCTCCCCGGTCAGCGCGCAGTAGACCTTGTGGTCGGTCCAGGGATGCAGCCAGATCGTCACGCGCTCGTGCACGTGCGAGACCTGCGTGTAGACGAAGTACGAGCCGGCGAGGAAGAGCGCGAGGCCGATCCCCGTGAACAGCACCCGGCCCGTCGCCACGTAGAGCATCGCCAGGAAGATCCCGAAGTAGAGGAGCGCCGAGCCGAGGTCGTTCGTCTCGACGAGGACGAGCATCGCGCCGCCCCAGATCAAGAGCAGCGGCCCGAAGTCCTTCAGCCTTCCCTGCGCCAGCACCTCCCGCTTCTCGCGCAAGTAACCGGCGAGGAAGACGATCAGGCAGAGCTTCGCGATCTCGCCGGGTTGGAACTGGAGCGACCCGAAGTGGATCCAGAGCCGGGCGCCGTTGACGGTGGCGCCGAGGCCCGGCAGCGCGGGCAGCACGAGCAGGCCGATCGCGGTCAACCCGAAGATGTACTTGTAGCTCTCCAGCCGCCGGTAATCCCGGCGCAGGCTCCAGAGCGTGCCCGCGAAGACGCCGACGGCGATGATGATCCAGACGCCCTGGCGAAACGCGTCTCCGGGCCTGATGCGGTAGATCTCCGTCAGCCCGACCGCGGTCAGCAGGGCCGCGATCGGCAGCAGGTACGGGTCGGCGTACGGCACCGCGTAACGCGCGACCAGGTGTGCGACGAGGTAGAGCGCGAGGAAGAACGCAGCGTAGGAGAGCGAGGCGGTCGAGACGACCGACTGGCGGGCGATGTAGACGCTCGCAAAGCCGAGCGCGGTCAGAGCCCCGACGACGACCAGGTTCAGCAGCTCTCGGTTGCGCAGGCTCACCGCTTATCTCCCGCGCAGCGTCCAGAGGACGACCGCGACGACAGCGAGCGCGACCAGGATCAGCAGCAGCGCGGGGATCAGGCGGCCGCGGGTGCGGCGCTTCGGCTCAGGGGCCTGGGGGGCCTCGCCCGGCGGAACGACCATCGTGTCGAGCGCCGGCACGCGGTCGAGCTCGTCGAGCGTGTCTTCGTCGAGCTCGCCGTCGCCGTCCGCGCCGAGGGCCGGGTACTGAGCCGTCTCCTCGAGCGGCTCTCCGACGTCCTCGCCGATCTCGAAGAAGACGACCGTGATGTTGTCCTCGCCGCCGCCCTTGTTCGCGCCGCGGATCAGCGCTTTTGCGGCGGTTTGCAGGTTGTCGCGGTTCTTCTCGATCGTCCGCAGGATCACGTCGTCCTCGACCATCGAGGTGAGCCCGTCCGAGCAGAGCATGAACAGGTCGCCCGGCGCGGTCTCGATCGAGAAGGTGTCGACGTCGACGTCGGGATCGGTGCCGAGCGCGCGCGTGATCACCGAGCGCTGGGGATGCGTCTCCGCCTCCTCGGGCGAGAGCTTTCCGCTGCGGACGAGCTCGGCGACGAGCGAGTGATCCTCGGTCAACTGCTCGAGCTTGCCGTCTCGGATCAAGTATGCGCGCGAGTCGCCGACGTGGCCGAAGGCAACGTTTGCCTCGCCGACGAAGGCCACCGTCATCGTCGTCCCCATCCCCGAGGCGGCGGCGTCCTGGCTCGAGCGCTCATAGACCCGCCGGTTCGCCTCCTGGATCAGCTCGGCGACGCGGCGCTCCCCCCTGCCTGCTGCGGCCTCGTCCTCGCGGACGGCGCCGGCGGCCAGGCTCGAGGCGAGCTCGCCCGCTTGCGCGCCGCCCATGCCGTCTGCGATCGCGAACAGCGGGGGCTCGACGACGTAGGCGTCCTCGTTCCGCCGCCGCTTCCTGCCCGTATCCGTGCCGTAGCCGAGTTGCGTGACAGTCACGTCTCGTACCTCAGCTCGGTCTCGCCGCCGAGGCGTCGCTTGCGATGCCGATCTGGAGGCCGTAGCGGCTTCGCCGCTGCGGCCGTCCAAATACGGCGTGTGGGTGTGGTCACGTCTCGTACCTCAACTCGGTCTCGCCGACGCGCACGACGTCGCCGGGTGTCAGCTTGCGCGCGCGGGTGAGCTTGATCCCGTTCAGGTACGTGCCGTTCGTGGAGCCGACGTCCTCGACCCACACACCATCGCCGCGCGGCTCGATCCGCGCGTGTTTCGCGGAGGCGTAGTCGTCGCCGTCGAGCGCGACGTCGTTCTGGGGGCCGCGGCCGACCGTGATCGCGACGGAATCGAGCATCCGACCCTCGCCCGGTTCGAGCGTCGGGCTGGAGACGACGACGAGGCGCCCAACTTCGCGCGGGCCGGGGTCGCGGATTGTCGCGAGATCGCCCGCCTGTGACGGTGCGAGGATGAAGCTCTCCTGCGGCACACGTAGATCCTTGCTGGCGGTGCGGACTATTCGCCAGATGAACAGGTAGAGGAGCACCACGAAGGCGATCTTGAGGACGAGCAGGAGCTCCTCGACCGCGATCGAGGCAAGTGTCACGTCAGCCTCCGGACTCCCGCCGGAAAACGAGCTCGGTCGACCCCACGGTGATCGTGTCGCCGGGGCGCAGCTTGGCGCGCTTGAGCCGCCGGCCGTTGATCTCGGTGCCGTTCGTCGAATCGAGGTCGACCACCCAGTAAGCGGCGCCCTCCTGCCGAACCTCGGCGTGCCGCCGTGACACGTTGGGGTCCTCGACCTGGATGTCGGCGTCCTTCGAGCGGCCGATCACGACTCGCCGCTTCTCGATTTCATGCTGTTTGCCGTTCCATGAGAGTGTCACGATCTCCGCCTCGAGCCCGAGCTCCTGTGCGGAGACCGCCTGGGTGTCGGGCTGCTTGGGCTTGTAGACCATCGTTGCGCCCGGCGCGACATCGGGACCGAACTCCCCGACCTCGAGGTCCTCGTCGGTCTCCATCAGGACCTTCGGCGGCGAGAGCATCACGTACTTCTCCCGCCGCGCGTTCTCGGCGAGATAGTCCTGCAACTCACCGAGCAGGGACTCCTCGTAGCTCGCAAACTGCTCGCGATCCTGAGGGGAGAGGTAGACCGTGTACTCGTTGGGGACGTAGAGCCGGGAGACGGAGATGACTCGATGATCCTCCATTTCCTTGACGAGCTTGCGTGCGAGCTCGACCGGCTGGACGTTCGTCCTGAAAGCGCGCCCGAAGACGCCCTCGAACAGCGATTCGATCTTGGCTTCGATGTTCCTGAGCACGGTCATTGCAGGGGGAAAGCCCGCCGCGAGTCTAGCTCTCGCCCTTGAGCGCCATCCCCAAACAGGTGACCAGAATTGTGACGACGATTGCGGCGTTCGGCAGCGCCGGACCCGGGGCCAGGATTCCGGCCAACAACGCGATTCCGAACGGAGCGATCCGGTGGCGCCGGATGTGCGGGAGCGCTGCCGCCGCGACGGCGAGGACGATTGCCTCGAACAGCAGTGTCGGCCTGGCGCTCAGGGTGTCCCAGATCGTGCTGGCGGCCGTGAACGGGCTGCGGGTGCTGTTGAGCTCGAGCGCGGGGGCGAAGCTGCCGGTGAAAGGGAGCTTGCCGCCTCGGAGCCCGGCGACGAGCCCCGCCACGAGCACCGCCGCGAAGACGTGCACGCCTCGAGCCAACCCGCCGCGAAGCCGCTGTGCCGCCAGCGGCAGCAACCCGAGCAGCGAGAGCGGCGTCAGGAGCGGCCCGCAGAGGAAGAAGAGCCCTGTTCCGGAGTCCTTCCACGAGAGTACGAGCCAGCCGAGCGCGAGCGCGGCATAGGCCCAGGCGAGCCCGGCTGAGAGGTTCCCGAGCGGCAAGACCGGGACGGCGAGAGCGAGCGCGAGGCCGGCTCGCTCGCGAAAGAGGGTCGACCCGGCGGCCAGCGCGGCGAGGCCGAGCGGCCACCCGGCCGGATAGAAGGGCAGCGCCGCCGCGCTCGCGCCCGCGAAGAGTCCGGCCGCCGCGGCGGCGGCGAAGCGTCCGGGCGACGGCGGCGAAACCTGCGGCAGCGTGCGCGTACGCCGCTCGTGCCGGTGTCCCGTCGCCCGCAGCGCGGCTCCGAGCCTCTCCGCCGACGGCCGTCTGGCCGGCTCGATCGAGAGCGCGCGGTCGACGAGTGCGATCAGCGGCCGTGGCAAATCGGGCCTGGCCTTCGCCAGCGAGATGGCGCCCGATTCGATCCGGCGCGCGGTGTCGAGCAATGACCCCTTCCAGAACGGGTGCCAGCCGGCGAGCGCCTCCCAGAGCAGCACGCCGACCGCCCAAACGTCTGCGGGCGCGCCCGATTCCTCGCCTCGGAGGCGCTCAGGAGGGATGTAGGCGAGCGTTCCGGGAACGTCTCCGGCGGCGGTCAGCGTCTCTTCCCCGTCCATCCGCGCGAGACCGAAGTCGAGCAAGCGGATCGAAATCTCGTCGCTTTCGGCGAGCAGGATGTTCGACGGCTTCACGTCACGGTGGACGATTCGATGCGCATGGGCGTGCGCGAGCGCCTCGCAGATCTGCGCAGCGACCTCGAGCGCCGCCACGTCATCGATCGCACCTTCCCGAAGCGCCTGGCGCAGCGTTCGCCCGGGCACGTATTCGTAGGCGATGTAGACGTGGCGCGAGTCCCGTGCGAGCGCGTACGCGCGCTGGCAGCCCGGATGGCGGAGCCGCGCGGCGGCGGAGGCCTCTCGCTCGGCCCGGGAGGCCGACTTCCCCTCGCGGGGGACGATCTTGAGCGCCACCTCGACGCCGGTCGGCTCGTCGCGGGCGAGCCAGACCGAGCCGTTGCCGCCGCTGCCGAGCGGTTGCAAAGGGCGGTACCGGCCGAGGACGAGCTCGTTCGGCGCGACGGCGACGGCCGCTTCTGACACGGACGCTCGTTCGCCGCGGCAGCCCGAAAGCCTTTGAATGGAGGCAGAAGGCGATTCACTCCGACCCAACGGTTACAGTGGACGCCGCAACTTTTTCCCTGCACGGAGCGATGACCGAGCGCGACACAGACATCGAGTTCGACTTCTTCGAGGAGCCGGAGACCAGAGAGGCCGCCCGGCCGGAGCGGCCGCCGATGCGCGGTGGCCCGCGACCGCCGATCCGGACGCCCCAGGGCATCACGCCGCTGCTCCGCCTGGTCGGCCTGATTGCCTTCGCGATCGTGATCGTCCTGCTGCTCGTCTACGCGGTCGAGGGGTGCCAGTCCTCGAGCAAGCACGCCAAGTACGCGAACTACATGACCAAGGTCTCGCAGATCGCGTCGAACTCGCATTCAATCGGCACACGCCTCGCCTCATTGCTCGGTCAACCCGGCGTGAAGGCGAGCGACGTGCAGACCAAGCTCGCCGGGCTCGCACGCGATGAGCAGCAAGACATCGACACCGCCAGCGCGATCGATCCGCCCGGCCGCCTGCGCGACGAGCACTCACGCCTGATCGACGCGCTCAAGTACCGCTACAGCGGGATCGTCGGTATTTCCGACTCCTTGCGGCAGGCTGTCGGCAGGAAGAATCTCGCGGCCGCTCAGGCCGGCGCGCTGCTCGAGGCGCCGGCTCAGCGCCTGCTCGCGAGCGACGTCGTCTGGGACGACAGCTTCAAGGCTCCTTCGATACAGGTGCTACGCGACCAGGGGGTGGGGGACGTCCGCGTCCCCGGCTCGAAGTTCGTTCAGGATCCCGATTTCTTCACGGCGGCAGGCCTCGGGGCGGTCGTCAGCCGCCTGCGCGGCGCCAACGTCTCGCCGACCGTAGGCGGCCTGCACGGGACGAACATCGTCACCACGAAGGCGTTGCCGCAGGGTACCGAGCTCTCGACCCAAAGTACGTCACCGCAGCCGGTAGTCGCGGGCACCAACCTGGGCTTCGCGGTCACAGTCGAGGACTCCGGCGACTCGGCCGAGGTGCACATTCCCGTGACGCTGACGATCACCAACGGAACGAAGAACATCGTCAAGACTCAGACGATCGCCTTCATCGACAAGAAGGCGCAGACGACGGTCACCTTCCGGAACATCCAGCTCGACTCGAACTTCTTCGGGTCGCAGTCGACGAAGGTGAAAGTCGAGGTGAAGCCTGTCCCGAACGAGAAAAACGCCTCGAACAACACCGCCGAGTATCCGGTGATCTTCTCGTTGCCGCAGTAGGTTTGCGCGGCCTGTGAGCAACTCGGTAACTGCGGCGATTGCGATTGCAGCTGCGGCCGCGGCGGCCCTCGCGCTGCTCGCCGCCGTGCTGGCGTGGCTCCAGCTCAAGCGCGTGCGGAGCTCGCAGCAAGTGATGCTCGGTGGGGGCAAGGACGATCTCGTCGACTTCGCCGTCTCGCTGCAGGCGCGAATCGACGATCTCCACCGGGCCGTCGACGAGGTCGCCGCGGGTCTCGCGCGCGTCGACCGGAGGGTCGACGAATCGCTGGCAAAGACCTCGATCGTCCGTTACGACGCCTACGAGGGCACAGGCGGACAGCAGTCGGCTTCGGTCGCGCTGCTCGACGGCGCGCGCAGCGGCATCGTCGTCAGCGCGATCCAGGGCCGTGATTACGCGCGCATCTACATGAAGGAGCTCGAACACGGCCGCGCCTCGATCGCGCTCTCGCCGGAGGAAGAGGAAGCGGTAGAGCGCGCGATGTCGAGGTAGGCCGCGCCGTTGTTTTCTTGCAGACCGGGATTATCCGGATGCCCGGGCAAAGCCCGGACGTCCTCCAGGTCGGCATCGCAAGCGATGCCTCGACAAGTGATGTTCGAGGTAGGCCGCGCCGTTGTTTTTCTTGCAGACCGGGATTATCCGGACGCCCGGGCAAAGCCCGGACGTCCTCCAGGTCGGCATCGCAAGCGATGCCTCGGCGCGTGATGTCGAGGTAGTCAACAGCGGTCTCGCTGCTATTTTTCGGCTGTCTTGCAGCAAGTCTTGGTGTTGAACGCGAGCTACGAGCCGCTCAACGTGACGACGGTTCGGCGTGCGCACGTTCTCGTGTTCAAGGGAAAGGCTGAGGTGATCGAGGAGCTCGACCAGGCATTGCGCTCCGCGACGACCACCTTTCCCTGGCCTCACGTGATCAGACTCGTCCAGTACGTCCGGGTCCCGCGGACCGTCCAGCGGAAGATCTCGCGCCGGGCGCTGTTCGCCCGCGACGACTGGCGCTGCGTCTACTGCGGTAGCGCCGGCGGGCGGCTGACGCTCGACCACGTCGTCCCGAAGAGCCGCGGCGGCGAGTCAGTCTGGGAGAACGTCGTCACGTCGTGCGCGCCCTGCAACCTGCGCAAGGGGAACCGACTGCCGCACGAGGTCTCGATGGAGCTGCACAAGAAGCCGCGAGCGCCCGCGCCCGTGCTCTTCATCCGCCTGGCGGCGCCGAAGATCCCGGACGGCTGGCAGCCGTACCTCACCGGGCTTTCGACCGCCTAGCTGAGCTCCGCCGGGAGTCCGAGGCCTGACCACTCGCTCCACGAGCCAGGGTAGAGCTTTGCCTCCCGGCCGGCCCGCGCGAGCCGATGGACGAGCACGGCGGCGGTGATGCCGGAGCCGCAGTAAGCGACAACCTCACCGGGCGGGATCTCCGGCAGCGGCTCGTTCCAAGGGGCGTTAAGGGCACCGGGAATGTGCCCGGCGACCGGGTCGATCGGCTCGACGTCGCCGCGATAGCGCTCCGGGACGCGGGCGTCGAGCAGAACGACCTCGCCGAAGCGCTGTTGCAGCTCGTCTGGCTCGATCGTGTCACCGGCCCGGCGGCTCGGCTTGAACTCGGCCGCCTCAACGTCCTCGTCGCCAGCCCGCAGCGGCCCCAACCAGCCTCCGAGGTCGAGCACCGCGCAGTCGTCGTGTCCGAAGTGGCGCAACAGCCACCAGAGCCGCTC
>WNGE01002593.1_pt1 | contig 21936 bp, 16 predicted proteins | sample 5400651 | NCBI WGS metagenome assembly WNGE01 (sample SAMN13153370, study PRJNA577476) | soil metagenome | isolation source: 60 cm soil or saprolite under grassland replicate 2 | place: USA:California | collected 2016-06-15 | reverse complement strand
ACTGCTCCGAGCAACAAGGTGGTGTTGCGTCGATGACGAGTTGGTACGAGTCGCTGGTTGATCGCCAGATCCGCGAGGCGCAAGAACGCGGCGAGTTCGACAATCTGCCGGGCGCGGGCAAGCCGCTGCCGGGAATTGACGAGAATTACGACGAGAACTGGTGGCTCAAAGAGCTGGTGCGCCGGGAGAACATTACCGGCGCTGTGCCCGCGTCGTTGTTGTTGCGCAAAGAAGCCGAAGACCTGCTGCAGACGATTTCGAAGAAGAAGACGGAGTCGTCAGTACGTAAGACGGTAGCTGACCTTAATGAACGGATCCTCCGGGCGCGACGAGGGCTCGTTGACGGGCCGCCGGTCGTGCTCCATACGTTCGACGTCGAAGAGGTAGTTCAGGCCTGGCGCGACGGCAGGGCATGACGCCGGGCAGCCAGGTCACGCCCTTACGAGCACGGTGAGTTAAGAAGCTGCGTGCCTCGGTACAGTTGATGGCATGGAGGTCAACACCCGCAGCGTTATCGCGACCGCACGAGCTGCCAGCTCGTCGGTTGCCGCTGCCTGACCTTCTTCTCCTCCGCCGGCGACCGGAAACGGCTCGCCTGCGCGGTCACCCGACCCAGCGGTCCTTTCCGGTTGGCGCGACCCCCGAGAGTCGTCCCGACCCGAGAGGCCAACCGCCATGAACACCGACCAGACCGTAAATACATTCATCGAGTACTTCCGGGAGCGCGGCCATCGGCTCGTCCCGGACGGTTCGCTCGTGCCACCCCCCGGAGATCCGGTGCTGTTCACCACCTCCGGGATGCACCCCTTGACCAGGTACCTGGAGGGACGGCCGCATCCGCTGGGGCGACGCCTGGTCAACGTCCAGCGCTGCCTGCGCACCACCGACCTGGACGAGGTCGGTGACGACACGCACCTGACCGTGTTCGAGATGCTGGGGTCGTGGTCGCTCGGCGACTACGGCGGCTCGCAGAGCCTGCGCTGGGGGTACGAACTGCTCCGCGACGGCTTCGGGATCAGCACCGACCGGCTGCACGTCACGGTGTTCGGCGGCGACGGGCAGGTCGGCCCGGACACCGAGTCGCTGGAGACATGGGGCCGGCTCGGCGTACCGGTGGAGCTGACCCGCGACGAGAACTGGTGGTCCAACGGGCCGACGGGACCGTGCGGCCCGGACTCCGAGATCTTCGTCTGGACCGGGGAAACCCCGCCGCAGGGCACTCCCGGCACTGACCCGCGCTGGGTGGAGGTGTGGAACCACGTGATGATGCGCTACCGCCGGCACGACGCCGGCAGCCTCGAGCCCTTGAGCCAGTCCAACGTGGACACCGGCATGGGCCTGGAACGGTTGCTGACTGTCCTGCAGGGCAGGCGATCGGTTTTCGAGTGCGACGTGTTCGAGCCGTGGACGAAAACCGTCCCGGGCCTGTGGGATCTGGACGAGCCGTCGCTGCGTGTCGTCTGCGACCACCTGCGCTCGGGCGTCGTGGTCATCGGCGACGGGGTCCGGCCGTCGAACACCGGGCGGGGGTACGTGCTGCGCCGGCTGGTGCGCCGGGTGCTGACGACGCTGTGGCGCGACGACCCGTCCCGCACGCTGTCCGACCTGCCGGTGGAGCCGCTCCAGCACACGCTCGAGCATTTCCGGCAACACTCCGGTGTCGAGCGCGTGCGCGGCGTACTCCTCGACGAGGAGCGCCGCTTCCGGACGCTTCTCGAGCGCGGACGCCGGGTGGTCTCGCGGCAACGTTCCCGGGGACCGTTGGGCGAGGACGACTACCGCTATCTGCACGACACACACGGGCTTCCCCGCGACCTGGTCGTGAGTCTGCTCTGACGGCGTTGGACGGCTGGGCCTAAAGCAGATCTTGGGCACGTGTGCGACCCATAGGTCGCGCACGTGCCCAAGATCGCGCATTGGGCTACTCGGTCGCCATGGCGGCGACGACCGAGGTCTTCGCCGCCCGGCGGGCGGGCAGGACCGCCGCGACGACGCCCGCCAGCGCGGCCAGCGCCACGTACCCGGTGAGCTGCCCGACCGGTACGTGCATGACCAGCGCGTTGTCGTGGAACATCAGGGCGGTGGTGATCCAGCCGTAGGTGACGCCGAACGAGATGCCGACCAGGGCGCCGACGACGGCCATCAGCACCGCCTCGACGAGAAGGGTGCCGCGCAGCTGACCCCGGGTCAGGCCGAGCGCCCGGACCATGGCGGACTCCCGGGTCCGCTCGAACACCGACAGCGACAGCGTGTTCATGATGCCGATCAGGGCGATCAGGATCGCGAAGCCGAGCAGCGCCGCCACTACCCCAATGATCTTGTCGATCGCCCCGGTGATCTCTTCCCGCCAGTCGGCGAGGCTGTCGATCTGCACGAGCGGGTAGTCCTTGAGCGCGGCGTCCAGCCGGTCCCGGGACCGCTGGGCGGAGACCGCGTCGGCCTTGCGGACCAGGACCACGCCGTCGTCTTTGACCTGGTGCAGGGTGGCGAAGTCGTCCCAGGTGACGACCGCGAGGCCGGTGTGTATCGAGCCCGCGATGAGTGCGCTGACCGTGAACGTCCGGCTGGGTCCGTCCTCGATCTTCACGGTGACCTGGTCACCGACCTTCTTCTTCAGCTGCTTCGCCTGCTGCCGGTCCAGCGCGATGGTGCCCGGCTTCACGTCGGCGTGCAGGTTGACCACGCCCAACCCGGCCGGGTCGATCGCCCCGAGCGGCATGCCGCCGGTGTCGACGTCGGCCTGCATCCGGCGTACCCGGGCGACGCCGGAGAACGTGCGGTCGGTGCGCAGCTTCTGCGCCACCGCCGGCGGCACGCCCTTCGGGTCCTCTCGGCGCACCCCTTCCTCGGGCTGGGCCCCGTCGTCCAGCCAGGCGGCCTGCAGGATGTAGTCGACCGGGTAGTTCTCGGTCAGTTCCGCGTTGGCGGTGGCCTCGGCTGACGCGACCGCGACGCTGCTGGCCGACATCAGGCCCACCCCGATCATGAGCGCGACCGTCGTAGCCGCGGCCCGGCCCGGGTTGCGGCGGGCGTTCGCCGAGGCCAGCTTGGCCGGCGTACCGAAGATCCGGCCGGGTAGCCAGCCGACCGCGGCCGTGAGCGGGCCGACGAACAGCGGCGCGGTGAGCAGCACGGCGAGGAAGTTGACCACGCCTCCGGCCATGACCAGCATGACCCCGGTCTGGCGGTCCTTCATGCCGTGGCCCCAGACGGTCAGGGCGGTGCCCGCGCCGGCGGCCAGGACCGCCAGCGTGATCAGGACGATCCGGCCCCGTACGCTGCCGACCTTCGCCACCGCGGCGGTACGCAGCGCCGACAGCGGCGCCACCCGCGTGGCCCGGATCGCCGGAATGAACGCCGACGCCATCGTGACGACCACGCCCACGACCAGCGCGACGATCACCGGGGTCGAGGTGAGCACCAGCGTATGGCTGGGCAACGGCATGCCGATCATTTTCACGCCGCTGAACAGCCCGTACGCGACCGCGAGCCCCATCCCGACGCCCAGCACCGCGCCGAGCACGCCGACCACGAGCGCCTCGAGCAGGACCGAGCCGAAGAGCTGCCGGCGGGAGGCGCCGATGCAGCGCAGCAGCGCCAGCTCCCGCATCCGCTGCGCCATCAGGATGTTGAACGTGTTGTAGATGACGAACCCGGAGACGAGTACCGCGATCCACGCGAAGAGCTGGAGCACGGTGACGAACCGGTCCACCTCGCCGATCGAGTCGGCCGCCAGCTCCGAGCGGATCTTGTCGCCGGTCGCCACCCGGACCTCTTTCGGAAACAGCGGCTTCAGCCGCTGGGCGAGGTCGGCCTGGGCGACGCCGGGCGCGGCCTGCACCACGACCTGCGAGTACGACTTCGCGCCGGTCAGCGCCATCAGGTCGGGCTGGCCCAGGACCACCACGGACGTGTTGGCGTAGTCCCGGGCGGTGCCGAAGCTGACGATGCCGACCAGCTTGAGCGTCCGCTTGTTCTGCTCACCGTCGAGCACGGTGACGGTGTCCCCGACGCGGTACTTGGCCAGCTTCGCGGTGTCTTCCGCCAGCGCTGCCTCACCGGGGCCGGTCGGTGCCCGGCCGGCCGTCACGTCGTACTCGCGAAGGGCCGGAACGGTTCCGGCGGACAGGCCGATGCCGGGGCCGCCGGCGTTGGTCACCAGCCGGCCGTTGCGGCCCAGCAGCGGTAGCTGGTGGACCATGCGACCGTCGGCCGCGGCCACGCCGGACACCCCCCGAGCGGTGTCCGACGCGGTCAACGGCAGTGCGTCCGCGCCATGCGGGGCAGTGGCGAATACGTCGACGTTCTTCGCGGTGCGCGCGAACTGGTCGAACAGTGCGGCCTTCGCCGTGTCCCCGAAGATCAACGTGCCGGCGACGAACCCGACGCCCAGGACGATCGCCAGTGCGGTCGCGACCAGGCGCAGCTTGTGGGCCCGCAGGCGAGCCAGCGTGGAGCGCAGCATCACGCCCCCAGCCGCTGGAGGCCGCGCAGGACGGTGTCCGGGGTGGGGTCGAGGATCTCGCCGACGATGCGGCCGTCGGCGAGCAGGACGACCCGGTCGGCGTACGACGCCGCGAGCGGGTCGTGGGTCACCATGACGATCGTCTGGCCCAACTCGCGGACGCTGCGGCGCAGAAAGTCGAGGACCTCGTGGCCGGTCCGCGAGTCGAGGTTGCCGGTCGGCTCGTCAGCGAAGATCACGTCCGGCCGGGACACGAGCGCCCGGGCGCAGGCGACCCGCTGCTGCTGGCCGCCGGAGAGCTGGCTCGGCGTGTGGTCGAGCCGGTCGGCCAGGCCCAGCACGCCCACGATGTGGGCGAACCATCGCTTGTCCGGCTTCCGGCCCGCCAGCTCCAGCGGCAGCATGATGTTCTGCGCCGCGGTGAGCGTGGGCAGCAGGTTGAACGACTGGAACACGAAGCCGACCCGTTCGCGGCGCAGCCGGGTCAGGGCCTTGTCCGACAGCCGGGACAGCTCGGTGTCGCCCAGGCGGATCGACCCGCTGGTGATCGAGTCCAGCCCGGCGGCGCAGTGCATCAAGGTGGACTTGCCGGAGCCGGACGGCCCCATGATCGCGGTGAACTGTCCGCGCGGAAACGCGATGGTCACGCCGTCGAGTGCGCGGACCGCGGTGTCGCCGGCGCCGTACACCTTCACGAGGTCGGTCGCGACGACCGCGGCCGTGGTCCGCGCGGGTGCGGTGGTCGAAGTCATGTCATCTCCTTTGGTCGCCACGAACGTTATGGCCGGCCAGGCCGCGGGTCGTCCACGCGGAGACTGCATCCGGCGTACGCCGGAAGTCGCACCCGGAGCGGTCGTGACCATCCCGTAGTGGCGCGCGGCGTCGACTAGCGCACCGGGTTTCGTAGACTTGGCGACCGATGACGACCGACCACGCGACCCTCGTCGGAAATCCGTCGCCCGCTGCCGGGGGCCGAGCGGCGACCGAGCCGGCTCCGCGCCCGCGCGACACGCGGCGCGGGACCTGGCTCGCCGCGACCGCCTACCTGCTGCTGGCGTTCGCCGTCACCGGCCGGCTCTGGCTGCACCTGGGCAACTCGATGCTCAAGGAGAACCGGCAGGACAACGTCCAGTTCGAGTGGGTGCTCACCAATGCGGTACGCACGCTGCAGCACCTGAGCGACCCGTTCTACACCGACCTGTTCAACGCGCCGGCCGGCGTCAACATGATGGCCAACACCTCGATCTGGGGGCTGGCCCTGCCGCTGGCGCCGATCACCGCGCTGTTCGGGGCGCCGGTGTCGTTCCGGGTGTTGCTGACCGGCGCGTTCTTCGGCACCGCCTTCGCCTGGTACCACGTGCTGTCGCGGCATGTCACCGCGTCCCGGGTCGCCGCGTTCGTCGGCGGCGGGTTCTGCGCGTTCGCGCCAGGCATGCTCGGCCAAGGCACCGGCCACCCCAACGTGGTCGCCCAGTTCCTGCTGCCGTTCATCGTGCTGGTGGTCCTGCGCATGCGCGAGACCGGGCACGCGGTGCGCAACGGGCTGCTGCTGGCGGCGCTCGTCACGTACCAGGCGTTCATCAACGAGGAGATCCTGCTCCTCGCCGTGCTCGCGCTGGGGATCTTCGTGCTGGCCTACTGGGTGCAGCGGCCGGGCGAGATCAACCGTTGCGTGCCCTCCGCGCTCGGCAGCTTCGCCCTGACGACGGTGCTGGTCTCGGCGGCGCTGGCATACCCGCTCTACCAGCAGTTCTTCGGCCGGCAGAGCTACCACGGCCTGCCCGACTGGGTCCTCGACTACAACACCGACGTCAAGTCCTACGTCGCATACGCCCAGGAGTCCCTCGCCGGCACCAAGGAGGGCGCCGAGCACCTGGCCCAGGGCGTCTCCGAGCAGAACACCTTCTACGGCTGGGGCCTGGTCGCGCTGCTCCTCGTCGCAGTGGTCTGGATGTGGCGGCGGCCCGCCGTCCGCGCGCTGGCCGTCACCGGCGCGGTGTTCGTGGTGCTCTCGTTCGGCCGGCACCTGACCATCAACCACGGGAAGACGTCGATCCCGGGGCCGTGGAAGCTCCTGGCGCGGCTGCCGCTGCTCGACACGGTGGTGCCCACGCGCCTGTCGCTCGTGGTGATCCCCGTGGTCGGGCTGCTGCTGGCGCTGTTTGCCGACAAGATCGTGGCGTCGCCGCCGCCCGCGCGGATGATCGGCGCGGCGGCTCTGGCGGGGGTGCTGCTGCCCATCGCGCCGACCCCGCTCACCGTGGCGGGGCGCCACGAGGCGCCGCGGTTCTTCACCTCGGGGGCGTGGCGCGCGCACGTGCCCGAGGGCGGCACGGTCGGACTGCTGCCGTTCGGCTGGTCCAGCGACATCAACATGATGCAGTGGCAGACCGAGCAGGGGCTCAAGTTCAAGATCCTCAACGGGTACTTTCTGGGCCCGGACACCTCGCGTAAGGATCGGCGGGCGCGGTTCGGCACCGGCGGGTTCTTCGTCCGGTTCATGCTCGGCGAGGACCGGGGCGAGAAGGTCACGGTGACCCCGGACCAGCGGGAGTTCTGCCTCAACGAGCTACGCGGCTGGCAAACCACGGCGCTGGTGCTGCCGGACGACGCACCGCACGCCGACGTCCTGCGCGACGGCGCTGATCAGATCCTGGGGTCGGGCGAGCACGTCGAGGACTCCTGGGTCTGGCGCGTGACCTGATTCTCGCCTAGGAGCAACGGACGTAGAGGCGGACCGTCGTGCCCGCCGGGCGGGTGCGGATCTCGACCAGGTCGCACAGCTGCCTGGTGATCCACAGCCCGTGGCCGCCCTCGCTCTCCGGGATGGGCGGCAGGTATCCGAACAGACCGTCCACGGCGTGCCCGGCATCGAACACCTCGCACAGCAGGTACCGCCCGTCGCGCCAGATCCGGACCTGCCCGGCGCCGGCACCGTGCCGGATCGCGTTCGTGGCGACCTCGTTGATCGCAACGACGAGATCGTCGAGCCGGGCCGCGGGCAACCCGAGCCGCGCGGCCTGGGTCGCGGCGAACCGGCGGACCGGAGCGGGATCACCGTCGAACTGCACCGCGACGTAGCCGCCTTCCGGCGCCGGCGGCAGGTCGGGCTGCAACTCGGCGCAGTAGTCGGTGGGGTCGGAGTAGTCGGCGCACCGCTGGCCGCCGGTGAGCTGCGGGTGCGTACGCCGGGCGTCCGCGACCACCTCCGGCGGGACCAGGCGCTGATCGTACGAGCAGATCATCCAGGCGGGTGCCGTCGCGAACGCGATGTTGAGGCTCGCCTCGAACCGCTTCCAGCCGACCGTCTCGAACGAGTCCCAGCCGGTCCACACCGGCTCACCGATCACACGTACCCGCTCGTGCTTGTCCCGCCGCTCCTGCACGTACCGGTGGCAGGCGGCCAGGGTGCGACCCGGTGCGTCGTACCACCGCACCGGGTCGACGAACTCCACATCGGCGGCGGCCTGGCCCAGCTCGCCCCGCAGCATCGAGGAGTTGGACTTCGTGGTCACGGCGAGGACCGGCTCGCCACGGTCCAACCCATCGGTGATGAACGGCAGTATCGCCGAAAGGAACTGCTGGGCATCCTCGTACAGGAGAGCCTGGTGGATCAGGCTGGGTGAGGAGGGGTCGGTCACGGGTCCACCTCCTCGGCGAAACGCAGCCCCGGGGTGCGGTCCCACCCGACGACGCCGAACACCTTGCGCAGGCCCGGAGCGAGACACTTGACGGTCAACGTCCGCCCCGGCTCCAGCCCGCCGGCGGCACGCACAATAGCCCGTACCCCAGCGACGTCGATAAATTCGAGATCACTGAGGTCGAGCTGAATATCCGACTCGGGCCAACGCGCGGCCAGTCGCAGCGTGGTCGTGAACGCGCCGACCGTCAGCACGTCCACGGCGCCGGCGATGCGCAGCCCGCGCGGGCCGTAGGTCGGGATGATCCGCAGCCGCCGGTCGTCGTGCAGCGGATCGATCTGCACGACGCGGGGGTGGCAGGCGATCAGGCCGTTGAGTGCAGACCTCTCGAACAGCCGCTCGTCGTACTGGCAGATCGCGGCAAGCTCCCGCGAGTCGAAGACCCGCGACAGGCGGTTCTCGTACTCCCGAAGCTGCTTCTCGTCGGCGACCGGCCGCAGCTCGGAGGTCATCTCACCGCTGATGCGCAGGCCGGGGTAGCCGGCGTCACGGGCCTGGCGGACCTCGACCCACAGCGTGGTGATCACGATGTCGGGCTCGAACCGGCCGCCGAAGAGGTAGTTGCTGCCGATCGAGCGGATCTCCAGCCGGCCCTCGTCGACCATCCGGCACGTGTCGACCCCGCTGTCGGCGAGCCAGGAGCCGATCACGTTCGGCGCGGTCTGGTCGGCGTAGTAGATGACCCGCTCGCCCCGGGACAGCCCGTCGAGGATGTACGCGGTCAGAACTTCGCGTTGCTCCTCGTCGCTGGAGAACGGCAGGCAGAGGTGATCACCCAACTTCACCTTCCGGACCTGCCGGGTCTTGCTGGAGTGGACCACGTTCACCTCCCCACCGTGGGCACGCGGGCCAACCTACCGGCGGTGGCCCCGTGGCGTCCCGCCAGGCTCGCGGGTTACCGGCAACCTGGTACCCAAGGGGTGGACCTGCGTAAACGGGCACCGCTCAGGGGCGGATCACGCAGCCGCTGCAGACGTGCGGCTCGGGAAGGGCGAACGCGAGGCAGCAGGTGCGCCGCTGCACGAAGAGGCGGCCCGAGGTCTGCGGCGTCAGGTCGACGAGGTCGGCCAGGTCCAGCGCGGCCAGCAGGGTGTCGGCAGTGTCGAGGGTGGATCCGGGCAGGACGTCGGCCGCCCGGGAGACCCCGTGCGCCACTCCCGAGGCCAGCGAGCCCATGAGGGTACGCCGGCCGAGGCGAAACTGCTGGTGCATGCGGTCCACCAGCGGGGTCAGGTGCTCGTCGAGCAGTGCGGTGCGCAGCGCGCCCAGCAGGGCCGCCTCGTCGGGAACCACCCGCACCCCGGGGAGGTCGAGCGCGGCGATCGGGTCGGTCGGCAGCACGGCGAGGGTCGGGTCGTCGAGCCCTATGCAGAGGAACGGCTGGCGGTCGCCGTATCGGACGAGGACGTCGGAGGGGCGCATCAGCGGCACCCGCCGGGCGGTGGCGTAGCCGAGGACGGCCGGCAGGGCGACCCAGTAGACGTAGCACTTCCAGGCCAGCGCGGCCGCCACGTGCGGGGAGGACTGCCACCGCGCGCGGGCGGCGCCCATCATGGCGTCGAACCCCTCGCCGTGCACGATCTCGTCGGCGCGGGTCCAGCCCGCGTGGTCGACGGCGTAGAGCCCGCGGACCAGGCCGTGCACCGGGTAGTGGCCGCTCATCGAGGCGAGCGCGCCGATGACGGGAGCCAGAGGCGCCACCGCGGCCGGGCTGACAGCGGCGGTCACCGGCCGCCGCCAAACCCTGGGGGGTGCGCGTCTGTGATCGTCACGGTGCTTCCCATACCCCTTGTGTGCGCGGTCAAGCGCCCACCATAGCGCGCATTAGGGAAGCCTAACCAACCGGTGGGCGGTCTCGATCATCACGTCTTGCGCGCCGGGCGCGATCTTGGGTACGGAGGGTGTGATAATCATCAACGGATCGTTATTTGTCAACTACTATGTCAGCAATCAGTCGACGGAATCCTTGCGGAGCGTCACTCCGGTGACACTGATCGGACAGCGGAACCTCGTACTCGCGGCCATCCCGGGGGGTGCATGACAACAGGCGATACGCCCGCTCAACGGGCGTCGGACGCGTTCGTCGCCGAGCTCATCAGGTGGCGTGTCGAGCGTGGGCTGTCCAAGAAGCAGCTCGCCGCGCAGATGCGGTTCGACCCCTCCTACGTCAGCCACGTCGAGGCCCACCGGCACCGGCCCACCGAAGACTTCGCCCGCCGCGCCGAAGCGGTTCTGCGCGCCGACGGGTCGATCTGGCAGCGCTACCGCGAGTACGACGAGCTGCGCGCCAGCGCCCGCAGCCGCGGCAGCGTCGTGGGGCGCGACCCGCCCGTGCCCGAGCAGTGGATGCCGCCGGGCACCGGCCTGATCGTCGAAGACGAGGTCGCGGAGCTTTCCTACCAGGAGGGCGACTACGTGTGCCGCGTCGAGCGCGCCCTCTACAACGGAGGCAGCGAACCGATCACCCGCTACCTCATCCGCATCGCCGTCGACCGGTACCCGGGGCAGACCGACCTGTCCAACCGCCTCTACCGTGACCACCCGCTGAGCTGGGACGAGCTGCGCCTACGCGCCACCTGCGAAGGCGAGGAGATGGAGTGGCGGCCCAAGACCGACCGGGACGCGTTCAAGGAGGTCTGGCTGCTGCTCGAAAACGCCGACCGCCACTTCCCCCTCTACCCGGGGCAGCGGACCCGGATCGAGTACTCCTACCGGGTCGGCGTGGACAAATGGGGGCAGTGGTTCCAGCGAGCCGTCCGGCTGCCCACCCGGCGCCTCACCGTGCGCCTGAGCTTTCCGCTGTCGCTCGGCCCGGTGGTGTGGGGGGTGGAGAACTCCCTGTCGACCGAGGCCGTCCCGCTGCGTACCCCTATCGAGCAGGAGATCGACGGCGACCGCGCGGTCTTCTCCTGGACCACCGACGCGCCGCTGCTCCACGCCCGGTACCGGCTGGAGTGGCGGTTCCGGGCGGGGCCGCCACCCGGCCCCCGGGAGGTGCTCGGACCGGAGGCCGCGCCCACCCCGCCGGCCGCCCGCGGCCGCGACAGTGACCGGATGCGCGCCGTCGGGATCGTGCAGCGCGGCGCCGAGATGCTGCGTACCCCGGCCCGGCCGTTCGATCTGCCGCGCCAGGAGCCGGTGGCCCGCGGTGTCGTGTCCCGACTGCTGGTGGTCCTCGACCGGGTCGACGCGCTGCACCCCTTTCGCAAAGGTGTCGGGCTGGCCGCGCCGCAGCTCAACCTGAGCTGGTCGGCCGCCGTCGTGCGCCCGGCCGAGCCCGAGGCACAGCCCATCGTGCTACTCAACCCTCGCGTCGTCGCCGCGTCGGACGAGCTCGACGAGCAGTACGAAGGGTGCCTGTCGTTCTTCGACGTCCGGGGCGTGGTCGGCCGGCCGCTGTGGATCGAGGTGGAGAGAGCCCTCCCGAACGGCACGCACGTGACCAACCGGTACGAGCAGGCGCTCGCGCGGCTGGTGGCGCACGAGATCGACCACCTGGCCGGACTGCTCTACGTGGATCACATGACGCCGGGCGCGTCCCTGGTGCCGGTCGAGGAGTACCAGGAGACCGGCCGGCCGTGGCGCTACTGACGGCTGGCGGCCCGGGCCCGCCTTCTGGATCTACAGTGGGCGCGTGCAGCCCGAGCAACGGCGTGTCCGCCGCGACGAGGTGTGGCTCGTGCTCGGCGTCTCGCTGGGTTCGTCCGCCGTGTACGCCGCCGTCTCCCTGATCGCGAAGCTCACCGCGAGCAAGCCGCTCAACCAGCAGCACGCCACCCTCAACCCGTCGCAGGCACCCGGCCGGCCGTGGCTGGACCTCACGTACCAGCTCCTCGGGATCTTCTTCGCGCTGGTACCCGCGCTGTTCGCCGTGCACCTGCTCGGCCGCGACCCGGGTGGCGCCCGGGCGGCGCTCGGGCTGGACCGCCGCCGCCCGGGGTTCGACCTGGTCTCCGGTGCGGTGCTCGCGGCCGTGATCGGCCTGCCCGGCACCGGGCTTTATCTCCTTACCCGGGCCGTCGGGGTCAACGCCACCGTGGTGCCCGCCGCGCTGCCACATGTCTGGTGGGCGGTGCCGGTGCTCGTCCTGGCGGCCGTGCAGAACGCCGTCCTCGAAGAGGTCGTGGTCGTCGGCTACCTGCTCACCCGGCTGCGCCAGCTGGGCTGGGCCCTGCCGGCCGCCATCGCGGCCAGCGCGGCGCTGCGCGGCTCGTACCACCTCTACCAGGGCTTCGGCGCCTTCGTCGGCAACGCCGTCATGGGGGTCGCGTTTGCGCTGTTCTTCCTGCGTACCCGGCGGTTAGCCCCGTTGATCGTCGCGCACACGATCCTCGACGTGGTCTCGTTCGTCGGCTACGCGCTGCTCGCCGACCGGCTGCCGTTCCTTCACTAGCGGGTTGGTGGCGCCCGCCCATCCGGCGATCTTGGTGGCTAATTGCGGCTATGGCAGCAACTTGCTACCAAGATCGCGGCAGTGTCTTGTAGAAGCGGGTCGCGCGGGCGGCCAGGCGCTCCGTGGCGCGGGCGCTGGTGATCGCCGTGATCACGGCCCCACCGCCCGGAACGAGCCGGGACGCCCGCAGTGCGAGTGACCGGCGTAGCAGACCGCGTCCGGCGAGCCGGGACAGCGGGCTCGCCAGCCGGGTCGGGTCGCCACGGTCATCCGCGGCCGTCACGGCCGCGCGTGCGGTCGCCAGATCCGGGTGTACGCGCAGCAGCACCAGCAGCTCAGCCGCGCGAGCCTGGTCGGCCGGGTCCCGCCCGTACGCCGCGGCCAGCTCCAGCACCAACTGCGCCTCGGCCCACACCACGGCGGCGGTCTCCACAAGGACGGCCAGCGGCCCGACCAGGCCGGCGACGGCACCCCGGGTGCGGGCCAGCCGGGTGTGGTTGACCAGCGTCAGGCGGGCCAGGCCGTCGGGAGTGGCGCTCGGGTACGTCTCGCGCAGACCAGCGATCGTGGCTCCGGCGGCCGGCCCGAGACGCTCCACGGCCGTGATGGCGAGCAGCTCCGCCGCGTACCCGGGATTGGTCTTGATCTTCGCCCAGGTCTGGGCCGGCTTGACGGGCAGTGGCGGTGTGTATGGCACTGGCGCGGTTTCCACCGTTGCTGGCTGTGCCGTTGGCAGTTCTGCCTTGGGCAGTTCCGCCTCGGGTACCGGGGTGGTGGGGAGCGGCAGGTCGGCCTGCACGTCCGGTGGCGGCGTCGTCTTCGGTGGCGCGGTCTTTCGCGCGGCTGTCTTCTTGGCCGTCTTCGCGAGCGGCGACCCGGTCGTCGGCTCCGTCGACGAGCTGGTGCGCTTGGCCTGGGCCTTCTTCGCGGCCGCTTTCTTTGCTGTCTTCTTGATGATCGCGTCAGCGGTCGTGGCGGGCCGATTGGGGGCGGTGTCCGGCGTGCTCGGGGCCGGCTTGGTGCCCGGGGGTGGCTCGGTCGTCGCCGCCGTGTCGCTCGGCGTGGGCGTGGTGCCCGCGGTCGGCGTGGTGCCCGGTGCGGGAGTGACGTTCGGCGTCGGCTCGGCCGGCGCGGTGGCCTCGATGCGGGTGGGTGGGGTCGGTTGCGCCGGCACGGCCTTGGTGGCCTTCCGCGGGGCGGTCGCCTTCTTCGCGGGCGCGGCCTTCGGCGCCGGCGGGGTCGCCGGCGCGGTGTCGGCGGGCTTCGCCGGGGCTCCCGTAGTGGCGCTCTTGGGCGCCGGGCCGGTGCTCTTGGCCGGGGGGGCCGTGCTCTTGGGGGCCGGGCCGGTGCTTTTGGCCGCCGGACCGTTGTTCTTCGCGGGCGACCCGGGACCAGACTCGGCGTTCTGGCTGGGCTGCGGTCGCTGCGCCGGTGTCGTCTTCTTCGCGGCCGGTCGCGCTGCCGGAGCGGTCGGGGCCGGCGCGACGAACGTGGCGGGCGGCACTTTCTTCGCCGGGGCAGCCTTCTTTGCGGGCGCGCTGGCGTTGCCGGTCGGGTGGTCGTCGGTCGGGGACGGAGCGTTCGGCTTGGCCTCGGTCGCGCGCTTACGCGGGTTCGCCGGCGTCTTGTCGTCCTCCATGCGCCGAGATTAGTGCTGCCCGGCCACGCGCGCTCGACGAAACGCCATCGGGTTGCGACGATGCCCCGAGACGGTGATCGACATCACGTGCCGTCCCGGTTGCCAACGTCGCCGCGCCGCCTGGATACCCGCTTTGCCCGGTCCCTGGGATTGCCTGTATCCTCGTTCGGCGGTGGCCCACGCGGTCGCCGTTGGAGGCTTCGCCTAGTCTGGTCTATGGCGCCGCACTGCTAATGCGGTTTGGGTCTTAACGCCCATCCCGGGTTCGAATCCCGGAGCCTCCGCGCTTCGGCTTGTTATGTACACTGGTCGAGCACCGAGCGCCCGTAGCTCAACGGATAGAGCATCTGACTACGGATCAGAAGGTTGGGGGTTCGAGTCCCTTCGGGCGCGCAACATCAAAAGGGGTCTGGCCTGCGCAAACATAGGCCAGGCCCCTTTCAAGATCCGTCCATTGTGGACCTGTGGTGCTCCTATGGTGCTCGTCAGTTTCGGACCGGGTCTGTCCGAACCTCGGGCTCCAGTCCGCCCCGGGTCGTGTGCCCATGCCGGCTGGCGTAGGCCAGGAACACCCCCACCTGCGCATTCGCTCGCGGACTATCGGCGTACCGAGGACGCCTGCGCGGGGAGCGGGAACACGCAACCGCTGCCCGGATCCAGCTCGCGGACCTCGTCGCCGACGCCGACTCGCATCGGGCCGCGGAAGCCCTCGGTCTGGGCGAGCACCGTCAGTTCGTCTCCCTCGATGCTCACCTGCAGCGAGGTTCCCCGGAACCGCATCGAGAACGCGACGCCGTCGAGCCGGTTGAGCAGCCGTGGTTCGAAGCGCAGGACATCGTCGGTGATGCTGCTGCCGACGTAGCTTCGCTGCAGGAGATCCAGGGTCCCGGACATGACACCCATGTGGATGCCCTCTTTGGTGGTTTCGCCCTGCACGTCGCTCACGTCGCTCTCCAGCGCCGCCATGAACCGGTCCCAGGAGCTCGGGGGGTCGAGGCCGGCCAGCACGCCGGCATAGGTGACGAAGCTGAGCGTCGAGCCATGGGAGGTGCGCCGGTCGTAGTAGTCGATGGTGCGTCGCGCCAGGTCGCTGTCGTAGCTGTACCCGAGCCGCTCGAACAACGCCCGAAGTTCGTCGTGGCCGAAGAGGAAGAAGAGCATCACCGCGTCGGCCTGCTTGGCCACCTTGAAGCGGTTGGGGTCCTTACCCTCGGCCTTGAGGATCCGGTCCAGACGCTGGATGTTGGGGTACGTGGCGCGGTAGTGATCCCAGTCGAGTTCCTCCAGGGCGGCGTAGCCCTCGAACTGGCTGATGACGTCGTCGTGGAACGGGACGTACATCCGGCGGCTCATGTCCTCCCAGGTGCGCAGCTCCTCGTCAGTCACATCGAGGCGCGCCCGCAGCGCAGCGCATCGGCTGGTCGGGAGCAGGTCGAGCACCTGCGGGGCGATCGTGGCGATCCAGGCCACCATGGCGTTGGTGTAGGCGTTGTTCCGCAGGCCCGCGTGCTCGGCTCCGGGGTAGCGCTCGTGGAACTCGTCCGGCCCCATCACTCCGTGGATCTCGTATCGTTGCCTTTCCGGGTTGTAGTGGGCGATCGACGCCCAGAAGCGTGTGATCTCGAGCATGAGCTCGGCGCCGTAGTCCCGGAGGAATTCGAGGTCGTCGGTCGCCTGGTAGTACTGCCAGACGTTGTAGAAGATCGCGGCGTTGACGTGGCGCTGGTTGCGGCTGTGGTCGGGCTCCCACTGTCCAGACACCGGATTGAGGTGGATGGCCTGGGTCTCCTCGGTGCCGTCGCTGCCGCTTTGCCAGGGGAACATGGCACCCCGGTAACCCGCTTCGACCGCGGCTGCCCGCGCCTCGGTCAACCGCCGGTACCGGTACAGCAGAAGCGCGCGGGTGATCTCGGGCAGGCGCAGGTTGAGGAACGGGTAGACGTAGAGCTCGTCCCAGAACACGTGCCCTCGGTAGGCCTCACCGTTGAGGCCGCGGGCCGGGACACCGGCGTCGTGCCGGGCGGTGTGCCGTGAGCAGACCTGCAGGACATGGGCGACATGGAGGCGCAGCAGCAGCTGCGCGCGGGGTTCGCGGGGCAGCCGGACGTCGCAGATGTCCCACAGCTCGGTCCAGGCCGACTCGTGTTCGGCGAGCGCCCCGCCGAAGTCCGGGTATCGCAGCACGTGCCGGCCGGCGGCGACCAGTGGTTCGGTGATCGCGTTATCGCGGGAGGTGAACAGCGCGATCATCTTCTCCACGCGTGCCGGCCGGTTCTGCTCGACGTCGAAGGCGAGGACCTGCTGGATGTAGTCCTCCATCTGGTAGAGGTCGCGTTCCACGTCGATGGGGCCATCGTCGTGGAACACTCGGGCGCGCGCGGCCTCGGCGACGTAGATATCGGACTGGCGGGTCTGCACCTTCAGCGCGATGACGTCGGGGCCGAACGTCCGCAGCGACACGGGGTTGAGGTGGCGCCCCTCAAGCTCGCGGTACCGCGCGACGATCTGGTTGGTCACGCGGGCGTCCAGCGCCGTCACCACCTCGACGCGGCCCGACCAGTTCTCCGGGACCAGCGTCCACTCGATTCCGGCCTGGTGGCTGTGAGCCATGCTCACGAACCGGCGGCTACGCAGGCTCGTCTCGCGACCTGCCCGGTCGCGGAAGCGCAGTTCGCGCTGTACCAGCGCCGACCGGATGTCATAGGTGTGCCGATAGTCGAGCACCTCGACGTTGTCGAGCCGGATCGCGTCCTCGCCCTCGATTCGCAGCTTCAGCACCAGCCAGTTGGGCAGGTTGACCAGGTCCTCGTTCCCCACCGGGCGGCCGCCGAAGATCGTGGTCTCCCGGTTGTAGCCGCCATGGACATAAGTGCCCGGGTAATGCAGCGAGCCCTTGTCCTGCCACTCGGCCGTCCCCCGGGTGCAGAAGTAGCCATTCCCGGTCGAGGTCAACGCCTCCCGCAAGCCCTCGGACGCCGGGTCGAAGAAGTCGTAGGCAAGTGTGAAGTCATCCACGGCGCCCCCAAGAGCGCATCCGGCGTGGTCAACACGCCAACCTGGCCAGAAACCGCTCCACCTCCTCGGTGGAAGCGAGGACGAACTCGGCGGCAGTGGCCCGGTCCGCCACTTCGGGATCATCCGGACGACCGACGATGATGCCGACCCCACGCCCGCGCAACGCACGAAACGCGTCCTCGTCGGTGATGTCGTCACCCAGGTACAACGGTGCGATCTCGTCGGAGTCGAGGCCGAGGACGTCCATCAGGTAGAAGACGGCCCTGCCTTTGTTCCAGTCGATCTTCGGCTCGAGCTCGTAGACCTTCTTTCCCGGCGTGACCTTGAGCTGTTCTGGATGTTCGGCAAGCAGCGCCTGCACCATCGCGGCGACCCGTTCGCGATCCTCGGGAGCCGCGAGCCGGTAGTGCACGGCGACCGACGCGCGCTTCGGTTCCACCGTCACACCGCGGATCGACCCAACCTCGGCCCGGAGCCGCTCGGTCACCCTCGCGATGAGGTCCTCGAAGTCGGCGGCTATGCCGTGGGTGATGGTGCCCTCCCGCGGAGTCCAGATGTCGAAGCCATGGCTGCCGGCCACCACCAGGTCGTCGATGCCCATCAGCTGCTGCACGACCGCCCGGTCGCGACCGCTGACGACGCACACCGGGCACCGTGCGGCCAGAGCACACACGGTGTCGCGCATGTTGTCGGACATCACGGCGTCCTCAGGGCGGTCGACGATGGGCGCCAACACCCCGTCATAATCAAGGAACACGGCCGGACGGCGGCCGGCCAGTCGGCCGGTCAGTCGCCGGCTCAACTGCCCGTCGCTGAGCGCATGGGGCAGGTCACGAACGGTCGCCGGACCCATCCCGGCGACACCTCCTCCTGCCACGATCCATCGCCGTGTCGAGATGGCGCCCCTCGAACTCGCGGTACCGCGACCGGATGTCATAGGTGTGCCGGTAGTCGAGCGCCTCGACGTTGTCGAGCCGGATCGCGTCCTCGCTCTGGATTCGCAACTTCAGCACCAGCCAGGTAGGCAGGTTGACCAGGTCCTCGTTCCACACCGAGCGACCGCCGAAGATCGTGGTCTCCCGGTTGTGGCCGCCACTGATATATGTGCCCGGGTAATACACCGAGCCACCGCCTGTAGAGCCCGTGTCACCCACCGGGGCAGCTACCACCACGCGCTTGCCGCAAACATGCCAGATGTCGCCGCGCGACCGGCTGGCCGACGAACTCGACCTCGCCGTGAAATCCCCGCCGGCCCCGGACCCCGCCACCGCGGCATCCGCCCTCGGACGATCCACCGTTTCCACCCGCAGCGCAGGGGGGCGCGTCGAGGCTCGTCCGGATCAAGCCACCAACGGGGAGACATGCGCGCCATCCCCGGGCTCCTGGCGCTCGTGCCCGCCACCCCCGCCACTGGCTGCAAGCACACCTCCACAACACCACACCAGCCAGCTCCGCCGCAGCCACACCGACCTCGACCAGCCGAGCGCGCGGCGGGTGGCAAGGTAATCGCTGGCGGTGGCGCGGTATCTGACCGACCTCCAACAGCGGCGCGCCGTGGCGTAGCAGGTCGGTGGCCAGGGTGCGGCGCAACCGATGGACGGCGGCGTGTGACAGGCCGGCCCGTCGGTTCGGGGTAGCGGGGCTCGCGCGATGATCTCGGTCGGACCCGTGGGAAGGTCGACGCTCGCGTGCCCCGAGCCGTGCGGCCCAGGGCCCCCGGGCGTCGCCGATCGGCAACATGTCAGCACACCGGTCCAAATCCCCGCGTGCAGCCGACGGCACCATGCATCATCGCCGCCGGCGGGCGCGACACGCCGGCCCCACAGACCGCCGGCCACGACCGACGTGGCCGCGGCCCGTCGCGCCGCATGATGGCGGCGGCGTCGCGCAACTGGTCGGGCGGGTTGCCCCACACGACCAACGCCTGGGGGCGTCGGTGTGTTGCGCCGGGATCGGCCGGTCGATGGCGTAGCGGACGGCCTCGACGCCGCCGGGTACGCCCAGGTCGAGGTCGACGCTGTTCGGCAGCAGGAACTCATGCCCACGCCTCGGGGGCGGTGACCACCGTCTCGCCTGACTCCGCGGCCTCCTCGACGGCCAGCGCAACCCGGTGGTCCTGCGCGCCCTCGGCGAGCGGGTACGGCGGCGGCCCGTCCCCGCGTACCCACGCGGCCATGGCCTCCAGCAGCGACGCGACGGCGACCTCCTCGTCGTTCCACCGGTGGCCGGGGTACCGGTTGCGGTACAGAACCTGGGCGCCGAGCGTGATGTGGTCGGTGTCGAACCCGTCGAGGTCCAGGTCGTACCCGGTCTGCCGGCGCACCAGCGGCGAGCGCACGATGGTCCGCGGGGCCACGAGCCGGACCACCTCGTCATCGCGCAGTTCGCCGTGCGTGCCCCGGACCAGGATCCGCCGGAACCGCAGCTGGTTGTGCCACTGGTTGTCGGTGAAGTCGTAGACGCCGGATCGGCCATCGCCGAAGTCGATCGTGGCGATGGTCGTGGTGGCCGGCTTCGGGTCGGGCTCGTCGGTCCACCCGGCCCGGGTCAGCGGGTCGACGAGCGCGGCGGTGGTGCGAATCGCCCGTACGGTCACCGCGCCCCGGCCGGCCCCGAGCAGGCCGCGCATGAGCGACACCGCGTGGTACTGGTGGGTGGACGAGACCTGTACCTGGGTTGGGGTACCGATGGCGCCGGACCGTACGAGCGCGGCGCGGGCGGCGTGCGAGGGCATCAGCAGGTACTGCTCGGCCACCTGTACCAGGCCGGACCCGCCCACGTTCCCCCATAGCGCCCGCAGCCCGGGCAGGTCCGGCGCGGGCGGCGTCTCGGCGAGGACCGGCACCCCGTACGCCACGGCCTCGGTGATCGCTGCGGGGGTCGCCGGCCACGGTACGGCCGTGACCACGAAGTCCGGGCGCGCCGCTTCCACGCACTCGGCGAGCGAGCCGAACGCCGCCACCGGCAGGTCTCTCGGGGTACGCACCACCGCGCCCACGCACGTCAGGCCGGGCAGGGACGCGGCGAGCCGCCAGAAGAACTCGGCGCGCCACCCGGCGCCGACCACCGCGAAGGACGTCACCCGCGCGAGCCTAACCGCTGCCTTGATCGCTCGCTGGCTTCTCAGGTTCGGTTATTGCACCGACAGGTGTACGTGGTTGGTGTGGTCGGCGGATGGGCTACCGCCGCCGCTGTAGCCGCGCCACCCGCTGCTTGGCAGCCAGATCTGGCGATACCAGATGACGTAGAGGACGCCGAGCCGGTTGGCGTTGGCGATGAAGTACGTGGCGAGCCGGTCGCCGTACGCCTTGTCGCCGCCGGTGGCCACCCCGCCGAAGCCGCTGGCCGAGGCGGAGAAGTCGCAGGCCCGACCGCGGGGATGTTCACCGCCGTCTTGTTGTGGGCGATAGCACGACGTGTACCGGGTGAAACCGGCCGCCTGGGCCTGCTGCAACGCGTTGAGCATGCGCGGGGTGATGCACCCGGACGTGGTCGGGTCCTTCACCGAGCAGGACTGCGGTCCGAGCGTGCCGTCGGGCCGCCGAGGCACCGGTGCCGCGTTGGGTGGCGGGGCGCTCTGCGTATTGCCGGCTGTTGGGGCGCCGGTGCTGGTGGCGGCCGCCTCGGTAGCGAGCGCCTTCTCGGCCGCGTTCTTGCGCCGGTCCATCTCCGCGACCTGGTCCTGCTGGGTCTTGATTTCGCGCTCGATGGCCGGCTGCTGGTCGGCCAGGCGCGTCTTGATGTTCCTGAGCTGACGTACCTGCTGGTTGTCCTTGCGCGCCTGTGATTGCAGAGTAACGGCCCGCTGGAGGAGGCCGTTGGGCGAGCCGCTGTCGAGCAGCGCGGTCAGGCCGCTGATCCGGCCGCCCTTGTATGCGGTGACGGCAAGGGCGTTGACCTGGTCGGTAAGGACTTCCACCTGTGATTCGGTGGCACGCATCTCGTCGGTGAGCGCCGACTGGCGCGCTTTCGACGTCTCGAGGCGTGCCTTGGCGTCGTTGTACCCGCGTACTGCCTCGTCGAGCTGTTGGCGGAGCGCCGCGCTGCCGCCTTCGGGCTGAGGGGCGTCGGGTTCGGCAAGGGCGGGATCGGCCGGCGCGGCGGCGAGGAGGAGGATCAGGACGAGTATCCCTGTGGCGGCCAACGTTGTTCGGGCATGGACGGCATGATGCGTCACGAGTGCGTTCCTTCGCGTGCGCCGCCTACCGAGTTAGCTGACGGGTTCGGGCCGGAACACGCCCTACCGCACCTTGCGGATTCACCCCTACTACCTGGGTCCCCGGCTCACCCTTGTGGTGACTCGGCGGCGACCGACCGCGGACGCCTTCGGCGCCCTGTTGACGGCGGCCGCCAATGACCGTAACCCGTGCGGGTACGGCGTCGACGCGAACCTCCCGCTGAGTGGTTTCGCCGTCGAGTCATCTCTGTACGTACCGGTAACACTGCGACGTGTAGTGGATGGATGCGGCGATCGCGGTGCCGTCTTAGCGCTCCTGAGCCGCTACCAGCGAGTGATGGTGCAAGCAAAGTGGACGGACTGCGTGCCGTCGCGTCGCGCGTGCCGTACTACTGGTCGCGCGCGGTACGCCAGTGCGCCTGACTATCCGCGGAAGATTGCGGCGTGGTGCCGCCGCCGAACCGGCGGGGGTGCGGGTACTGCGGTGAGCGGCGTTGGAAGGACAGGATGCGCGGATTCCGAATGACCCCGTCGCGGATCTCGATG
>WNGE01002592.1_pt1 | contig 21945 bp, 19 predicted proteins | sample 5400651 | NCBI WGS metagenome assembly WNGE01 (sample SAMN13153370, study PRJNA577476) | soil metagenome | isolation source: 60 cm soil or saprolite under grassland replicate 2 | place: USA:California | collected 2016-06-15 | reverse complement strand
GACGAAGTTGAAGACGTTCGTCTCCTCGGCGTCCAGCGTCACGTTCGGGTCGCAGACGATGTACGGCCGCGGCGGCGGAGGCGGGCAGTTCTGGCCCGTAACCGGGTCGCACGGCGGCGGCTCGCCGGGCGTAACGGTGACGGTCGCCTCTGCGGTCATCGAAGCGCCGTCCTTGTCCGTCACTTTCAGCGTGAGCGGATAGATGCCGGCCGGCAGGCCTGCGGAGATCTCGAGGTAACCCTCGCGCGCGGCCTCGTCCTCTCCGCCGGCCGAAGGCCACGGCGCCTTCGTCGACGTGATCGTCCAGTCGAGCTGCGTCTTGTCGACCTTCCCCTCGTCGACCATGCCCCAGGTGACCGTGATCGGCGTCGACTCCTGCGCGGTCACGTCCTCGATGTGGCCCTCGGGCGGCAGGTTCGCGACGACGATCTGCCTCTGCGCGGAGTCCGTCAGCCCCTTCGCGTCGGTGACCGTCAGCGTCACCGTGTACGTGCCGTCGTCCGGGAACATGTGGTACGGGTTCGGCCCCGACCCGTGCGGCTCGGCGTCGCCGAAGTCCCAGTCCCACTTCTCGATGTCGTTGTCGACGTCCGTCGAGCGATCGTGGAACTGCACCTGGTGCCCCTCGTCGCCGGTCGCCGGGCCGTCGAGGGCGGCGGCCGGCGGATGCGGGACGGAGCAGTCGGGCAGAACTGGCGCCGGCGGGGCCTGGTTGCCGTAGACCGCGACCGCACCGAACGCGTAGGAGACGTGCAGGTGCCCGGGGCCGACGGGCATCGGACGGTCGCCTGGCGCGTACAACGTCTTGCGGCCGATGTTGAACGCACCCGTCAGGAACTCACCGGCGTCGGACTCGACGCGGTAGCCGAACGTCGTCGCGAGGTCCTCGTCCTTGAGGCCGCACGACTGGAACGGCGCGAATGACCCGTCCGGTTTCCGTGCGAACACGATCTCCTGCTCGGGGTGCGCGGCGAAGCGGATCGCGCCCGGGCCCTGCGGGATCAGCAGCGTGTCCGATCGAACCGCGTGCGCCTCGACGGGATCGACCGTGCCCTCGGTGAGCGCTCCGAAGAGGCCGTAGTGGTACGGAAGGTCGCCGACGCCCTGGATGCCGCGAACGTGCAGGCCGTCCTGAACGTCGTCGGCCTCGACGCCGTCGAGCGGCGTGTCGACGTACGCGTTCGGATCGAGCACCTGCCACGAAGCGATCTTCGTGCCGTTCTCGCTCGAGCCGTCCGGCTTCGCGAGCGTCCACGTCGCCTTCGAGCGTGCGAGGCTGTTCGCGACCTGCTGCGTGAGCGTGAAGCTCGACCCTCCGCCCGCGAGCGTGCCGGAGCGCTCGATGCCGCCGTTCGTCTGCAGGTCGAGCCCGATCGAGAAGTTGTCGAGGCAGTACTCGATGCCGGCAGCGAGGGTGCAGTCCGGCATCCCGGGCGGCGCGCCGGTCCAGCGAGTCGAGCCCGCCTCGTGCCAGTCGTCGATCGACTGCTTCCAGAGATATGCGATCTTCAGCTTCGGCGTCGTCTCGACCTTCGTGGTCGCCTCCTCGGTGACGCCGTTGCCGAGCTCGACCGTCGCCTTGACCTCGTACGTGTCGATCGCAGTGCCGGCGGCGAACCGCGCGACGGCCTCACCGTTCGCGTCCGTCACTATTGGGACGAGATCGAGCGAGGCGCCGCCGGTGTTGTGGTCGAGCGCAAGGGACGTGATCGGTAGGCCGGCAACGGCGTCACCGTCCTCGCACGCTTGCACCTTGAGGAGAAGCCGCGAGTGCGAGCTGGCGTCGGCGGGGACCCGTGACGGCGTCGCGGTCAGCGAAACGCGCTGGCAGAGGTCGACGCGCTTGTCCTCTCCGTCGAGGAGCGTTGTCTCGTACGCGCCTGTCGTGACCTTCTCGCCGTTGATGGTCGCCGTGCCCTTGACTCCGATCTTCGTCGCGCTCTCGTGGCCGGGGACGGTGAAGACGACGTAGTCCTTGTTGCGGTCGCCCGTCGGCTTCAGGTGCTGCTTCGGGATGGACTGCACACCGTCCGTCGTGACGGTGATCTCGACGTCCGCCGCGCCGCGGTCGAGCAGGTCGTCCGCATGTACCTCGAGGTCGCCGGAGCGCATGAGCGGCGCGACCTGCGACGCCGTCCATCCCTCCGTCTTCGCGGGATCGGGCTCCCACTGGCTCCTCAGGACGTCGAGATCCGTGAGCGCGGCGCCGTTGGGCGGCGTCGCGGGCGCACCGGACGCGTCGAGCGGGAAGGATGCCGTCGCCGCCAGCTTCATGCGGCCGTCGCCGTTGAAGTCGAAGCGCGAGAACGTGTCCTCGCCCGTCAGACACATGAGATCGATGACCGGGGGCGGCTCCTCGACGCAACCGTCCAGGTTCGTGTCCTTCTTCAGGTTGACCGCGGCTCCGTCGAGCTTGATGTCGGCCGTGGCCGGGCACGCCGGATCACCGGAGTAGAGGCACGCCTCGAGCCACGCGTCGCGGAAGGCGCGGAAGTCGCGCATGTCGATTCGGTCGTCCGGCCTGATTGGGAGCGCCGGTTTCAGCTCGACGTTCGTCAGACCCGGCCGCGCAAGCACTCTCCGCTGGTTGCCGTCCTTCGACTTGTCGCCTACGTCGACGAGATCCTTCGCGGCGCCCGGCAGGGACAGCAGCGAGGCGAAGACGTCGAGCCGCGGCTGCGGCGTCCGCCCGGGCGAGGCGTATGGATTGCCCGTCGTGTCGGGACGGGCCCACCCCAGCAGCGCGTCCCTCACCTCCGGGATCGTCAGCGTCGGCTTGTACGCGAGCAGGTAGCCGATCGCGCCCGTCACCTGGGGGGCCGCCATCGACGTGCCACTCAACAGCCCCCACGCTCCGCCCGTTATGGAACTGGCCACTTCGACTCCGGGCGCCGAGATGTCGCCGCCGTCGTCGGAGAACTGGGCCCGCATGAGGCTCGGCTTGCCGCCGCCGAGGATGTCCCCGAGGCCTTCGACGATGACGATCGGATTCGCGAGCGTCGACGTCCAGTGGCGGCTCGCCCATGCGTATTCGGCGGTGTTCACCGCGCTTAGCACTTCGTACTCGCAGTTGATGGGGTCATTCCACGGCACGCAGTAGGTGCCGCTGTCGTCGCTCGCGGATTGGACGATCATCACGTTTGCCTGCGACGCCCGCTCGGCGATGCGCTTCGCGATCAGTCCATGCGGCTCGCGCGTTTGCAGCCACTGGTCCTCGTTGTTCGGCGTGCACCAGCTCTTCGATCCGGAGTCGCCGTCGTCGTCCGCGAGCGGGCCGCAGTTCGGACTGGGATGGATCGTGAACCACCTGCCCGGCTCGGGAAGCGCGGGACCGGCGCTGTAGTTGATCACACGGAGTTTCGGCATTCGTCCAGCGGGCGCGACCTCGTCGAGGATGAGATCGAACGCCTCGACCGCGTCACTGAGCGTGCCCTTGGTCTCCCCTTCGAAGATCCGGGAGACGCCGTGCATGGTCGCGACCGGGTTGACGCCGGCGATGCCGATCGACTTCGGTGCACGTACGAGCGCGGTGTCGGCGGGATCGTTGTTGTCGAGATCGCCGCCGATGATCCCGGCCACGTGGTTCCCGTGGTCGTCGGTTTGCGACGACGTGCAGCGTTCGAAGAAGAAGACGTCACAGCGGCCGAGCGGTTCCGGCGTGAGCCTGGACAAGTCGGGATGCGGGACCTCGAAACCGTCGTCGACGATGGCCGTCTCCGTCGATGCATTCCGCGCCAGCATCGTCCCCAGTAGGTTCCACGCCTGCGGCGCACGGTCCGCTTCGAGGTACCAGTTGTCGCCGTTGTAGAGGACGCCTCCCGGGCCGGGATCTCCCCAGTTCCAGTTCGCCAACCGCGGCGGCAGAGGCGCTTCGCGGACGACCTCGAAACTCTCCGACGGGCGAGGCACGGACCGTGTCGCCTCGTCGAGGTCCTCGGCGGCGGCCTCGACGGCCGGATGCGTGTTCAGGGTGTCGAGCGCCACGTGGAGCGCCGCGAACGCCGTCGCGTCGCTCGCTCCCGCGTCGACGCCTTCGACTTCGACGAGCAGCACGCCGATGTCGGGCAGACCGCCGACAATCTGCACGCCCGCCTGAGCGAGCGCGTCATTCGCCTGCGCGACGCTCGCCGTGGGCTCGAACGTCACCAGGATCCGCGTCCGCGAAGCGCCCACGGCCAGCTCGGGGTCGATTCCGTGATCCGAGTCGGTCCCGTTCGGGAACGGCAGATCCGGAATATGGTCTGCCGCCGGATCGCCCGGAGGTCCCGCGAGTCGGCGCAGCGGGACGGCGATCACCCCGGTGTGCTGGGGCGAGCCGGTGGAGTGGTACGGGTGCTGCCCCGGGATGTCGAGCCGCATGCTGAACCCGCCTCCCGGCGGGATCGGTCCCGAGTCGAAGAGTCCCGTGTCGGAGGTGACGCTGTGCGTGACTCCGGTGTCGTTCGTCCATTGCAGGTCCTGGTCGGTACCTCCGCCCACGACGATCGGGTTGAAGCCCCAATCGAGGATCTCGACGTTCCGCGAACCAAACGCCGTACCGGCGAAGACGAGGGCGGCGAGGACCGGCCCGACTGCCGCCCGGATTCCGAACCGGAACCACGTATGCGGCGTATCCCCCCTGCGGCCCCCCACTTGCCCACATGACGCGCCAGCGGCTTCGTGTCTTCCGCGTCAGCGACGTCGGCGCCGGGCCGACCCGCTCACCCGGCTCGGGGCTGCTTGCCTTCGCCTTTGCGAACGGCGTCGGTCGGCGGAGGAGGCGCACCGGTCCCGCGGACGCTGACGATCTTGCTCAGCAGGTCGAACCAGAACGGCGCGCCCAGCATGATCGCGCCGATCGTGAGCGCGAGCCCGGCGAGCTTCGCCAGCCAGGCGAGCACGTCGTTCGGCAGCTGCGTCGGGGCGTCACCGAACGAGAGCTGCCAGCCGAGCGGAAGATCGAGCCGCTTCACCGCATTCTCGACCTCGACGTCGCTGAGCTTTCCGTTCGCGGCCGCCTCGGCCTTCTTGACCACGGCGGCACGCACGGCGTCGTCACGCCAGAGCACCCGGCCGGCGGAGAGCGTGTCTGCGTTCAGGAGGACGACGACGACCGTCGCGATCACGAAGAGAATCAGGTGGACGCGGCGCTTGTACCAACCCGAGACGCGCTCCATGGAGTCGTCGAACCATCGCTCGGTCGCGAGCTTGAACTGCCCAACGTCGTGCCCACTTGCGCGAAAGAGCGCGAGCAGCGCCTCCGACAGCCGTTTGTTCGGAATCGCGGCGAGCGAGCGCTCCAGATCCTTTGCCGCCTTGTCCATCCGAACGTGTGCAGCCTTGATCTCGTCGTCCGCCTTCTCCTTGTCCACCTTGGCGACCCGGCTCTCGGCGTTCTGGGCGATGTCCATCACCGCCGCGACGAACGTCCGAGACGGCACATACGACGGGTAGGGCGGCTTGCGCCACCACTTCGTGATGCTCGTCGGGTCGAAGGACGGATCCGCCCCATGGCCCGGCTTGATCAGGCCTTGCACGAGCGGATGGTTGTAGAACTCCTTGACGGTCGCTTTCCCGGCATCGGTTGTTTCCGTGGAGCCGCTCAAGAGGTTCACCAAGCCGGCCTGGAGGAAGCGCGCGCGCAGTCCGACTGCCGTCGAGATCGACTCGTTGATCGTCGAGCAGACGAGCGCGAGCACGATGTAGACGAACACGAGGCCGATCGCCACGTCGAGCGCCGGAAAGTCGAACACGGGTGAAGAGGTTAGGAGGCGCCCCGGACGACTTACCGAAGCGGCGTCAGCCGCGGATCGTCCGGACGGAGATCACCCGGCCGCGGACGTCGTAGGCGACGACGCGAAGCGGGAACTTCGACCGCTGGACGCGGAAGAGCGTCACGTTGTCGCGAAGCGGCACCCGCCAGTGCTCACCGGTGCCGAGGAAGACCTCGATCCGGGCGACGTCGTCGCTCGCGAGCCCCTCGACGAGCCAGAGCTGCTGGCCGGCTCCGCTGAAGCCCCAGCTGAGCGCGAGCGGCCCCTCGCCGAAGAGGTTCTCGAGCGTCGTGCAACTCCAGCCGACACCGCCGTGCGTCACGGCGCCCAGGCAGATTCGGTGCTCGCCCGGCTTCGGGCTCGGGATCGGGACGTGGGTCGGGTGCGGATGCGGCGATGGATCGTGGTCGGAGATCAGCATGCGCAGGAAGTCGTCGGGGTCGGGCTGGATCAGGCGCGTATAACCGTGGCAGCAACCCGGCAGGCTGAAGTGCGCTTGCGTCGGTGAGAGCCCGCGCAACTCGCGGCGGACGAACCAGCCGATCGTCCCCCCGCTCACGGTGCGCGTGACCCTGCTCGGCCCGTGCGGCCGCAGTCCGGTGTGCGGCTGCTCACGTGAGGAAGCAACGCTGAGCTGAACGACGCCCGTCCGCCGAGACACGGTGCCGGCGATCACGGTGCGCGCCGAGACGTTGCCGCCGCCCGCGCGAAAGACGTGCAGGAAAGCTCCGCTTCGGAGGACCGCGCGACTCGCGCCGCGATCGGTCACCACGCTGACGCTCGTGACCTGCCGAGCTGCGAGCCCAAACGTCACCACGTACCTCGGAATTGGCGGACGCTCGTGCCCGGATCGCCTGCGACGGCCGACGGGCCAGACCGTGAGATTTCCTTTCACTGGGAGCACGAGGTCGTGGGTCCGTCGCAGCTCGGCACGCGGGACGCAGGCGGTCTCCGGCCCCGTCCCGAGCGCGGGCACTGCGAGCCGCAGGCACACGACCTCGCGCGTCGTGAAGCCATACAGAACGAAGCGCTGACCGTCGAGCGTAACCTGCAGGAGCTCGCGTAGGCGCGGTTTGCCGGGAAAGCGTGCAGCGTCGAACTGCTGCTGCACGGCCGGCGATGTCTGCGTACCCGGCGTGCCGCGCAGCCAATCGGAGAAGCCGCCGACCGCGCGGGTGACCGCACCGCCGAGCGGGCTCAGCGCCAGCGCCACGACGGCCGCGCCGGTGATCGCCGTCGCCGTCAGGCGCCGACGCCTGCGCCGCCTCGTCTCTCCGGACCTGTGCAGGACGTCCGGCCAGCAGGCGATCGCCGGATCGACGAGACGGAACCGCCGCGTGAGCTCTTCACGGATCAGCGGCTCGACGTCGATCACCCGTTCACCTCGCTCAGCGCACGGCGAAGCGATGCGTGAGCCGTGCTCAGCGTCGCCGAGACCGTGCCCACTTCGACGCCGAGCACGGCGGCGATGCTTCGATAGTCGAGGTCGGCGTAGTAGCGTAGGAAGAGCGCGAGCCTTTGCCGCTCCGGCAAGAGCGCGATCAGCGCGCCGAGCTCGGAACCCTCACGCGGCTCGTAGCCGTTGCCTCGCTCGACGACGTCGACGCGCTCCCGCGTGGCGAGCGGCTGCCGACGTGCCTTGTACGCGGCGTTGACAACCGCTCGCCAGATCCACGCCTCCAGCGGCCCGTCGCCCCGGAAGCCGCGCCGGCCCCGCACCACCCCGGCAAACGCATCCTGCACGGCCTCCAGCGCGAGCTCCTCCTCTCCGACGATTGCGGACGCCACCTGCACGAAGTGCGCGAAGCGCGACCGATAGACCGCCTCGATCTGCTTCAGCCGCGCGTCCTCGAATGGGCGCATCTACTCCTATTGATTGCACAGGCCGACGCGTTTGTTTAGTCGCCGGTCGTCTGAGAGTCAACGAGCGGTGTCGGGACGAACGCGTGGCGCGGCCGTCCGCAGCACACGGCGAACGGTGAAGCCGGCCACGGCGCCGATCGCGATGAAGTACATCCAGAGGAACCACACGGACGCACGGTCGGTCCCCGCTCCGAGCCCGTGCGCCGTCGCCGCCAGCCAGACGGCGAAGTTGAGATAGTGGAAACGCCTCCAGAGTCGGTGCGAGATGCGCTTGCGGTAGTGATTGGCGACGGCGAGCGCGAGCAGCAGTTCCGCCGCCACCGTGCCGAGTCCCGTCCAGAGCGGTCGGTAGCTCGAGCTGAACGGAACGATGACCTGGCCGAGCGACAGGTGCGCCTTCGAGTCGATCACGAGCAGCAGGACATGAGCGGAGACGAACGCGCCGACGAGCAGCCCGCCGAAGCGATGCACGTCCTCGAGCGCGAACCGCGGCCAGCCCGGCACGCGCTCCTTGCCCGCGAGCGCCAGCCCGACGACGATCACGGCCGAGAGCAGGACGTACGCGACGACGCCTCCCGCCCGGGCGGCGTACCAGTCGACGGCTGCCGTTGCGAGCGTCACGCGGCCGTCCGCGTGGAGAGCCGCCAGCCCGCCGTGCAGACGGCGCCGCCGTCCGGCAGAAGGAAGCGCCCTGCGAGCCCGCGCGCTTCGAGGAACCGAACGCCGTCGCGCCCGAGAAGGAAGGCCGGCTTGGCGGCGACGTCGGCCTGCAGGCACGTCGCGGCGCACACCGTCACCTCCGCCCACGGCGAGTCGGCCGGGCTGCCGGTGCGCGGGTCGATCAAATGGTGTCGCCAGACACCGGCCTGCAACCAGCGCCGCTTCACGCTTCCGCTGGTTGCCAGGCCGCCGCCGAGCACCCGTACGGCGCCGGCGCCCGGAAGCCCGACGTCGAGCGCGCCGCGCACCGCGAGGTCGCCGCCCGCACTGACGAAGCCGTTGCCGGAGATCAGCTGGACCGCATCGTCGACCGTCCTGCTCTTGACGACGCCGTTCAGGTCGAGGTGCACGCCGCGCGGCCTGAAGAGGAAGCCGTTCGCAATCCGCACCTCGCGCCACCGTCCGGGTGCTCCCGGTTCCGCCGGCGCGCGAGCCGGATCGAGCTCGGCGAAGTCGCGGTCGTATCCGGCGGCCTCGATCGCCTGGCCGAGCGTCGGATCGACCATGCCGTCGGTGGTCGCAGCGGCGCGCAAAGAAACCGCCACCATCTCGGCAAACGACGCCGTGACGGAGACGACGCTGCTCGCGGACCGGTTCACGCGGCTCAGCTCGCTGTCGTCGCGAAAGCGGCTGAACATCCGGTCTCGTTCCTCGAAGAGACGAGCGACTGCGCCGGCTGCCGCCGTCGTCCCCCCTACGACGACTTCGCATCCCATCGCGGTGAAGCGGTGGATGCTCACGAGCTGCCGGAAGAGACCTGCGGCGCGGATTGCGCCGGCGCGATCGATCCGGACTGGAAGTCGTCGCTCGAGCTCCCGAAGAAGTCGTCCGCGCTCGACGTCGCCGACGACGACGCGGAGCTCGACGGCGATGCGTGAGCAGGGTGGCTGAGCCGAGCGAGGAGCATCACCGCGAAGAAGAGTGCGAGCGCCGACGTGAGCAGCGCGTGTTTCGCGCTCGCTGCGCGCGCCCGGGCTGCGGCGATCCGCGACGGCTGTCGTTGAGGAGGCGATTCCATGTCCTCGATGGAACCACGCTCCGCTGAGAGCCGCCTGAGACGGATCTAAGAGCCGATTAAGTGTTCGGCGCGATGGTCTTAGGGACTGCTTAGACATCCCACAGGGCCGTCTTAGACGCGGGTGGTGTCATGGGCTGCATGATTCGCCCAGCCCGAGGAGCCCCGATCCTCGCAGCGCTCGTCGTCACGCTCGCAGCGGCGACGTTCGCCGGTCTGTCGCTGCGAGGCTCACGGACGGTCGTCCGTCAGGTCACCGTGACGAACGCGCAGGCGGTCTCCAGCACGGCCACGCTCTCGGTCGGCGAGATCTACAAACGCGCCTACCGGGGTGTCGTGCAGATCACGGTGACCCAGTCGTCGGTGGGCCCGTTCGGCGCCGCGTCGACGGCGGAGGGCTCGGGCTTCGTGTACGACACGAGCGGCGACATCGTCACGAACGCGCATGTTGTGGACGGCGCAGCGTCGATCTCGGTCAAGTTCTGGAACGGGCGGACGTACAAGGCGACCCTTGTCGGCAGCGATGTGTCCTCGGACCTCGCGCTGATCAAGGTCGACGCGCCGAGCTCGGTGCTCCATCCACTCACGATCGGAGACTCGAACGCGCTGCAGGTCGGCGACGGCGTCGTCGCCATCGGCAGCCCGTTCGGGCTGAACGAATCCGTTACGAGCGGGATCGTGAGCGCGCTGCACCGAGACATCACCGCGCCCGACAACGCAACGATCCACGAGGCGATCCAGACCGACGCTGCGCTCAATCACGGCAACTCCGGCGGCCCGCTGCTCGACGACGAGGGACGGGTGGTCGGCGTCAACGCCCAGATCGAGAGCACCTCGGGCGGAGACGACGGCGTCGGCTTCGCGATCCCCTCGGCTCTCCTGCGCTCGACGGTCGCGCAGCTGCTGGCAGCTGAGACCTAAGCTGCGCGCGCGGTGCGGAGGCTCTCGATCCGGTCGCGGAGTGCACGCCTTGCCTCCTCGAACACGCGCCGATCGCGGAAGAGCTGGAACTGCGCGTTTGCCGACTGCGCGAACGCGTCCAGCTGGAACGCGATCTCGCGTGCGCTGAGCCCCGGGTCGAGCTCGCCGGCCGCTTGCGCCTGTTCGACCGCGTGCTCGAGGTAGGAGAGCCAGCTGCGGATCATCTCCTCGATTCGGTCGCGCACAGGGCCGGGGCGGTTGTTGAACTCGAAGGACGTGCACGCGAAGAAGCAGCCGCCGGGGAACACTTGCCGCTCCGAGTAGTCGACCATTCGGTCGCACAGTGCCCACACGCGCGCGAGCCCGCGCGGCGCGGCGCGCGCCGGGGCGATCACCTCGTCGACGAACATCGCCGCGGCGTGATCCACCGTGGCCAGCTGGAGCTCCTCCTTCGACCCGAAATGCGCGAAGAGCCCGCTCTTGCTCATCGCGGTCGCCTCGGCGAGCCTGGCGATCGAGAGCGTCTCGAGCCCCTCCTGGGTGGCCAGGGCCGCCGCGGTGTCGAGAATCGCGTGTCTGGTGCGTTCGCCCTTCGTTTTCAGCACGTCCGTCCTACTATAGACGGCTTGTTCGAGGAATTCCAGGGTCTCAGCTTGACAAAAAAGCACGATCGTTCTATTGTCCAGCACATGAAGATCGACCATCTGAAGGTTCCGGTGAGCGACTACGAGCGCAGCAAGCGCTTCTACGCGCAGGTTCTGCAGCCGCTCGGCTTCTCGATCCTGCTCGACTGGTTCGACAAGCGGCGTGCGTATCTCGGCGTTCCCCCGGAGACGAGCTCTCTCTGGCTCGTCGAGTCCCCCGTCACTGGGGCGCTGGAGATCGCACTAGCGGCGCCGAGCGCGGACGCCGTTGACGCGTTCCACGCAGCCGCTGCCGCGGCGGGCGCGCAGACGCTGCACGAGCCCGGCATCCGGCACGAGCACAGCAACCGCTATTACGCCGCGCGCGTGCTCGACCCGGACGGCAACTCGATCGAAGCCGTTCACCGCACCGCCGCGACCGAAACACGTGCCGCCGCGTAGCGTTGCGGCTGTGACAGCGCTCGAGAACCTGCAGGCGATGGTCGCGGGCGAGCAGCCCGGCCCGCCGGTCGCGCAGCTCCTCGGGATGCGCCTCGTCGAGGTGGCCGACGGGCGCGCGGTCTTCGAGCTCGACACGGACGGCCGCTTCTGGAATCCGATGGGGACCGTGCACGGCGGCATCCTCTGCGACCTCGCCGACGGGGCGCTCGGCGTCTGCTGGGCGTCGACGCTGGCTGAAGGCGAGACGTTCACGACCGTGGAGTTGAAGATCAACTTCCTGCGCCCGGTCCGCGAGGGCACGCTCCGCGCGGTCGGCACGGTGACGAAGCGCGGCCGGCACATCGGCATGACCGAATGCGAGGTCACCGACGAGGAAGGGCGGCTCGTCGCGAAGGCGTCTGCGACGGTGATGACGCTGCGAGGCGCGCTGGCCGACGGACGCTGAGCGTCCCCAAACCCGCGCAGATCCTTTTACACTTGCGTTACATCGTTGTCGTTTTGGACAACAGATGTGGGGAAACCGAGGGACTCATGCGACGGTTCACGCTGTTCGCAGCCGCGGTCGGCGCGGTGTTCGCGCTGCCTGCACCTGCCGGCGCGGCACCTCAGCCCGTGCAAGCGTGGTACATGTACGGAACGACGCCGAGCGGCCTCGAGTCGGCGGCGTACAACCACGCCTGTTCGTTCGCGTCGAACCATCCCGGCGGCACGCGCCTGCTGAACCTCGACTTCGGCGCGGCGCGGAAGATCGACGCAGACACCTGGGGCGCGCTCGACTTCAGCGGCGTCCGGTTCAGCAACTCGAGCATCCTCGAAGCCATGAAGGCCGCGGCCGACGGTCACCACAACTGCTACACGGGCGTCGGCGGCACGATCGTCGCGTACGGCAACTCGAACTACCACATGACGGGTACCGGAATGACGACGATCGACGCGTGGCAAGCCGGCTACTACCAGTCCTATCGCGCCGAGCTGCTCGCCAACTACCAGGAGGCGAGCGGCTACAACCGCCAGGGCGCCGCCGCCGCGAGCGACATGGAGCCGGCCTGGGACGGCCGGCTGATCACGAAGCAGCTCGTGAACGGCGCCACCGCACACGGCTGGGCGCTGTACTACGACTTCGGCTCCGCGGACGGCTGCCCATCGACGGGCACCAGCGGCTCGTGCAGCAACGGTTGGGGCGTCGACGACGTCGCGTACGTCTCGTTCAAGGGCTCCGCCGTGCCGCTTCCGGAGATCTATTACACGGTCAACGCGGATCAGTGGACCGTCGTTCACAACTGGTGGAACGCGAACACGGGCGGTGGCTACACGTTCTGGGGCACGACGGCGACGACCGGCGTCGGTCTCACGCCAGAGGGCGGCTGGGATGCCTTGAGCAGCCGCAATCCCGGCGCGGTGCAGTCCGAGGTGAGCTGCTTCTGCTGAGGTCGCCGCTTGCCGTGCTACCGGCGGTTGCGCTCGCGTGCGTGGCCGGCGTCGCGCTCGCCGGGTCCTCCGGGACATATATTCCGCAGTTCGCGATCATGGTCCCGGACGAGAAAGCCGCCCCCGTTCTGCACTCGCTCCCGCCGGGCGGGACCGAGTCGTCGGCGCACGCGCCGATGCCGACGGGTCCGCCGGACCACATTCCGGCGCACATGCTCGACGCCGACGTCCCGGTGCCGATCTCGCCTCAGGTGCTCGAGCCGGGCAATGCATGGCTCGTGAGCAACGCCGCGACGCTCGTCGCCGTCTACGCAGGAGCCGACCCGCGCGATCCGTCGAAGGGCCGGTTCGTGATCGTGCGGCAGAACCTCGTCGCAGGTGTCCAGACGCAGAGAGTCGTCGACGTGCCCGGCGCTGGCGCGCTCGCAATCACGGACGCTCCCAAAGGAGACGCTGTCGCGACGTCCGCGCAGCGCGGGCGCCTCGCGTTTCGCGGCGCTGCCGGGAAGTCGGGCGTGCTCGACCTCGCGACGGATCGGGCCACGACGCACTAGCCATCGGCTCCCACGGTTCGGCGTGTGAGAAGCTGCCGCCGTGGCGCTGCTCGAGCTCGACAAGGTCAGCCGGCGCTTCGGCGGCATCCTTGCCCTCGACGAGGTCTCGCTGACGGTGAACGAAGGCGAGCTCGCGGGGCTGATCGGCCCCAACGGCGCCGGCAAGACGACGGCGTTCAACGTCATCACGCGCCTGTACAAGCCGAGCGGCGGCGCCGTCCGCTACGAAGGCGAGGACCTGCTTAGCCAGCCGGCGCACCGGATCGTCCGCCTCGGCATCGCACGCACCTTCCAGAACCTGCAGCTCTGCGCGCACATGAGCGTGCTCGACAACGTGCTCGTCGGCGCGCACTCGCGCATCCGGCCCGGCCAGGAGCGCGAGGCGCGCGCCGAGGCACTCGCGATCCTCGAGACGCTCGAACTCGCCGGGGTGGCGCAGGCGCCCGCGACCGGAATGCCATTCGGGACGCTGAAGCGCATCGAGCTTGCGCGTGCGCTCGCGTCGCGCCCGAAGCTCCTCCTGCTCGACGAGCCGGCCGGTGGCCTCAGCCACGAAGAGGTCGGCGAGCTCGCCCAGTTGATCCGCCGCCTGCAGGCCGACTACAAGCTCTCGATCCTGCTCGTCGAGCACCACATGAACCTCGTCATGAACGTGTCCGACCGCGTCACCGTCCTCGACTTCGGACGGACGATCGCCGCGGGCACGCCGAAGGAGATCCAGGCCGATCCCGCGGTGATCGAGGCATACCTCGGCGCCGGGGCGACCCCTCGCGCCGATGCCGCTGCTCGAGCTGACTGACGTTCACGCGCGCTACGGCCAGGTGCGCGCCGTCCACGGCATTTCGCTCACCGTGGAAGAGGGCGAGGTCGTCGCGGTGCTCGGCGCGAACGGCGCCGGCAAGACGACCACCCTCCGCGCGATCTCCGGCGTCGTCGCACGCGAAGGATCGATCGTCTTCGACGGCAAGCCGCTTCCGCGCAAGGCCGAGGTGACGGCACGGCGCGGGATCACGCACGTCCCCGAGGGTCGCGGCATCCTCGGCGAGCTGACCGTGTGGGAGAACCTCAAGATGGGTGCGTACCTGCGGCGCGACCGCCAAGCGGTCGCGCGCGACTTCGACGAGGTCACGAGCGAGCTGCCGTGGCTCGGCCAGCGGCGCGATCAACAGGCAGGGACGCTGTCGGGCGGGGAGCAGCAGATGCTCGCGCTGGCGCGTGCGCGCCTGTCGCGACCTCGCCTGCTCCTCCTCGACGAACCGTCGCTCGGCCTCGCGCCGATCATCGTCGAGCAGTTCTTCGATCTCGTCCGGCGCCTGAACGAGCAGCAGGGTCTGACCGTGCTGCTCGTCGAGCAGAACGCAAACGCGGCGCTCGACCTCTCGAGCCGCGCGTACCTGCTCGAGGTCGGTCGGGTCGCGCTCGAAGGTGCCAGCGCCGAGCTGCGCGAGCACGAAGGCGTCCGGAAGTCCTACCTCGGTTACTAGGTGCCCCTCCCGGCAATAGTCAGTGCGTTTCTGGCGGAACACGAGCCCGCAATGCGGTGTCCTCAGTCGGCCCGGTATAAGCCCATATCGAGCCTCCCTGCGTCCTTGCCTGACGGCCTCGTGCTGTCGCCCGAAACGCGAGACCATCACCGGAAGGTGCATTGATGGCGCAATTCATCCAACAGGTGGTGGCGGGGCTCGGCGACGGCGCCGTCTACGCGAGCCTCGCGCTCGCGCTCGTCCTCATCTACCGCGCGACGCACGTCATCAACTTCGCGCAGGGCGAGATGGGAATGTTCTCGACGTACATCGCGTGGTCGCTGATCACGCACCACGGGTGGTCGTTCTGGCCGGCGTTCGTGTTCACGCTCGGACTTTCGTTCCTCGGCGGCTTCGCGATCCACGAGACGGTGATCCGGCCGCTCCAGCGGGCCGGCGAGCTGACGGTCGTGATGGCGACGATCGCCTTGCTCGTGGTCCTGAACGGAGTTGCGAGCTGGATCTGGCAGCCGGACGAGAAGGTGCTCCAGTCCCCGCTCATCGCGGGAACGTGGTCGATCGGCGACGTTGCGATCCCGCAGCAGTCGGTCTACGACCTGCTCGTCGTGCTCGGGTGCGTGGTCGTCCTGTGGGTGCTGTTCAGGTTCACGAAGCTCGGGCTCGCCCTGCGCGCGTCGGCGGTCGACCCGGCGGCGAGCCGTTTGCTCGGCGTGCGCGTGCCGTGGATGCTGTCGATCGGCTGGGGCTTCGCCGCAGTCCTTTCGGCAGTTGCGGGCTTGCTCGCAGCGCCGGCGCAATTCATCTTCACGCCGGGCTTCATGCAGGTGATCATCATCTACGCGTTCGCCGCCGCCGTCCTCGGCGGGATCGAGAGCCCGGTCGGCGCGGTGATCGGCGGCCTCACCCTCGGCGTGACGATCAACTTGCTCGGCACGTACTTCCCCGGCCAGATCACGCCCGACATGCGCCTGCCGGTGGCGCTTGCGCTCCTGCTCTTGGTGCTCGTCTTCCGGCCGGCAGGACTGCTCGGGCGCACGGTCGTGAGGCGCGTGTGACGGCGAGGCGCTTCCTTCCCGGCGTGGCGGCGACGCTTGCCGCCGTGGCCGCGATCGTGGTGCTCCCGCTCTTCCTGAGCGACACGCACGAGTACCGGTTCGCGTTCGTGGCGACGTTCTTCATCGCAGCACTCGGGCTCCAGATCCTGACGGGCTTCGCGGGACAGATCTCGCTGGGCCATAGCGGGTTCATGCTCGTCGGCGCGTACGTGACGACCATTCTCAGCGTCGATCACGGCTGGAACGACCTCGCCACGATTCCGCTCGCTGGGCTGATCACGGGTGTGGCCGGCTTCCTGTTCGGCTTTCCCGCGCTGCGGCTGCGCGGCGTCTACCTCGCGCTCGCGACGTTCGCGATCCCGATCGCCCTCATCGCGCTCGCGAAGAAGTACTCCGACTTCACGGGCGGCGGCGGTGGGAAGAACCTGACGCGCGTGCTGACCGGTCACGAGGCGTACGTGACGACGTGGCCGATCGCGGGCGCGATGTTCGTGCTCGCCTGGTTCGTGCTCTACGGGAAGCTCGGTCGCGCCTTCCGGACGATCCGCGAATCGGAGATCGCCGCCGTCTCGTCGGGCGTCAACCTCGCGTTGACGAAGACGCTCGCCTTCGGGATCTCGGCGTTCTTCGCCGGCGTCGCCGGCTCGCTGTACGCGATCACGATCGGTTTCGTCAACCCGGACACGTTCCAGATCGATCTCTCGCTCCTGATCCTCATCGGAGTCGTCGTCGGCGGCCTCGGCTCGCTCGTCGGCGTCGTCTTCGGCGCGCTGTTCATCGAATACGTGCGGCTGTACGCACCGGACATCCTGGGCTGGATCGAGAAACCGATCGGCTCGCCGCTCGACCCACAGCGCGCGGGGGCCGGGGCGGCGGTGTACGGCTTCATCCTGCTGCTCGTCCTCTTCGTCTCCCCTTTTGGCGCCGTCGGTCTGCTCAGGAGCGTTTACAAATCGCTCGCGCGACGGGCCTATACTCCTCGTAGAACGTAATACCCCGCGGTCAGCAAAAGGAGAAGAGGCATGAGGATGAGGCTTGGTCTGCTCGTCACCACGCTCGTGGTGGCGGCGACCGTGTGCGTCACCGCGCTCGCGGGCTCGCAAGCTGCGCCCGGCGTCACGAACACGAAGTTCGTCATCGGCGGGACGTTCCCACTGAGCGGCCCGGCGGCGTATTACGCGCCGATCCCGGTCGGAATGAAGGTCTACTTCACCTACATCAACACGCGCCGCGGAGCAGACCACAAGCGCGGCGTCGGCGGCAGGCAGATCGTCTGGAAGTACTACGACGACGGATACAACCCCGCGAATACGGCACAGCAGACCCGGAAGCTCGTCGAGGAAGACAAGGTTTTCGCCACCTTCGGCGCCCTCGGCACGGAGCCTCAGCAGGCCGTGGTCGACTACATGAACGAGCGCAAGGTGCCGCAACTGCTCGTCTCGACGGGGGAGACGGGGTTCGGCGCGAAGTACCGCGAGCGGCCGTACACGATCGGCTGGCAGCCGGACTACTTCGCCGAGGGCAAGATCTACGGCTCGTACGCGGCGCAGAACTGGCCGACCAAGAAGATCGCCGTCCTGCTTCAGAACGACGACTACGGCAAGAACTACCTGGACGGCTTCAAGGCCGGCCTCGGCGTATCGAAGAGCGGGAACATCGTCACGGAACAGAGGTTCAACGCCACCGACGCGAGCGTCGCCGCGCAGGTCGTCGCGGCCCGCGGCTCAGGCGCCGAAGTGGTCGCGATCTTCGGGACTCCGAGCCCCACGGTGAAGATCTACGCGACGATGAAGGCCCTGAGGTACAAGCCCGAGCAGGTCATCCTCAACTCGGTCTCGGCCAACGACTACGTCATGGGTCTCGCGCTCGCCAACTCGGATGCGTCGACGCTCGACGGTTCGATCAGCACCGCGTATCTGATGAACTCGAACGACCCGAAGTATGCGAACAAGGCATCGGTGAAGCTCTACTTCGCGCAGATGGCGAAGTGGGCGCCGAACGCTGATCCGAAGAACACGTTCTACTACTACGGCTTCGCGAAGGCCTACGACGTCGTGAAGCTGCTCGCGGCGACGGGCAAGAATCCGACGCGCGCCAAGGTCCTCTATGCCGCCCGGCACATGAACTGGACGAACCCGTTCACGCTCCCCGGCATCAAGGTGAAGACCAGCGCGACCGACCCGTTCCCGATCTCGCAGGTGAAACTGATCAAGTTCAACGGCAGCACCAAGATCTGGACGGAGTTCGGGAACCTGATCACCGGCCGCGGCGGCACCTAGGCCGCGACTCGATCACTCGACGAGAAGGGCCGGGCAACCGGCCCTTCTCTTGTCCCTCGCCCGCTTCGCTTTCCGCTCGGGGCGCGCTGCGCGCGCATTGGTTGGTAGTCCGGGGAGCGCTCCTGCGGCGACGGTGAGCGGACGGTGCGGCAAGCCGCACCGCCGGCGTGCCGTTTTAGGTAAAGGCGCTCTCGCCGGTCAGGGCGCGGCCGATGATCAGCTTCTGGATCTGGCTCGTGCCCTCGTAGAGCGTCGTGACGCGTGCGTCGCGGAGGTACTTCCCGACCGGGTACTCGTCGATGTAGCCGTAGCCGCCGAAGATCTGCACCGCGTTGTTCGCGGCGCGCACGGCGACCTCGCTCGCGTACAGCTTCGCCACTGAGGACTCGAGCGTGTGCTGCTCGTGCGCGTCGGCGAGCGCCGCGGCGCGCCACGCGAGCAGGCGCGCTGCGCCGGTCTCCACCGCGATCTCGGCGAGCAGCTCCTGGACGAGCTGGAAGCCGGCGATCGGCCGCCCGAAGGCACGCCGCTCGCGCGCGTACGCGACCGACGCGTCGAGGCAGCCCTGTGCGATGCCGACGCAGCCCGCCGCGAGCGAGATGCGGCCGACGTCGAGCGCGGACATCGCGACGCGAAAGCCGCCGTCGAGCTCGCCGAGGCAGTTCTCGTCGGGGATGCGCACGCCGTCGAGCGACAGCTCCGACGTGTCCTGCGCGCGCAGGCCGAGCTTGCCCTTGATCGGATGCGACTCGAAGCCGTCGACTCCCGTGGGGACGAGGAAGCACGTAATGCCTTTCGGGCCTTCCACGCCTGTGCGAGCGAAGACGAGCGCGACCGACGCCCACGTGCCGAGGGTGATGAACGTCTTCGAGCCGGTGAGCCGCCAGCCGCCGCCGTCCCGCTCGGCGCGCGTGATGAGGGCCGCCGCGTCCGAGCCGCAGCCGGGCTCGGTCAATGCGTAGCAGCCGAGCGCCTTGCCGGACGCGAGCTTCGGCAGCCACTCGCGCTTCTGCTCGTCGGTTCCGAAGCGCGCGATCGTCTTGCCGACGAGCCCGACGTTGACGGAGACGATCCCGCGCACCGACGAATCCGCCTTGCCGAGCTCCTCGACGACCAAGGCGTAGGAGACGACGTCGAGCCCGCTGCCGCCGTACTCCTCGTCCCAGCCGGCGCCGAGGTAGCCGGCGTCGGCGAGCTTGGGCACCAGCGAGCGGTCGATCTCCTCGGCGCGGTCCCAGTCGCGCGCGTGCGGCGCGATCTCGCGCGCCGCGAATTCGCGCGCGGACGCGCGGATGAGCTCCTGCTCCGAAGTGAGCTCGAAATCCATCCGGTTGTAATCTCACACACTCATGCCCGATCTGAGCGGGAAGGTCGCGATCGTCACCGGCGCCGGGCGTGGGATCGGCCGCGAGCATGCGCTGGCACTCGCGCGCGCCGGCGCGAAGATCGTCGTCAACGACCTTGGGGCGTCGCTCGCGGGCGAGGGCGCCAACGAGGGCCCTGCCCACGACGTCGTCCGCGAGATCGAGGCACTGGGCGGCGAGGCGGCTGCGAACGGCGAGAACGTCGCGGACTTCGCCGGCGCAGAGCGGCTGGTCGCGCAGGCCGTCGATCGGTTCGGCCGCCTCGACATCCTGGTCAACAACGCGGGCATCCTCCGCGACCGCATGCTCGTGAACATGGAGGAGCACGAATGGGACGCCGTGCTCGAGGTGCACCTCAAGGGCCACTTCGCGCCGACGCGACATGCCGCGGCGCACTGGCGCGAGCGCTCCAAAGCGCGCGAAGAGGTTCGCGCGCGTGTGATCAACACGTCCAGCCCGTCCGGCGTGTTCGGCAACGTCGGCCAGGCGAACTACGGCGCGGCAAAGGCAGGCATCGTCGGCTTCACGCTGATCGCCGCGCAGGAGCTCGGACGGTACGGCGTCACTGTGAACGCCCTCGCGCCGAACGCACGCACGCGGATGACCGAGGCGGCGTTCGGAGAGATTGCGGCGCCGGAGGGCGACTTCGACCCGGCCGATCCGGCGAACAACTCCCCCATCGTCGTCGCGCTCTGCGCGGACGAGGCGCAGCACATCACGGGGCAGGTCTTCTTCGTCTACGGCGGCGCCGTCAACATGCTGCGCGGCTGGGAGGCGAACGAGTTGTTCTCGGCCGGCGAGTCGCGCTGGGATCCGGACGCGCTGTTGCAGGAGCTACGAGACCGCCTGCCGGAAGGCGCCGCGCCGGCCGGGATGCTCGACTCGATGCACGCAGCGGGCGGGCAATCGATGCGCGAGCGATGAGCGGCCGCAACCTCGCGCAGCTGGCGGAGGATACGCACGAGCGGCGCGGCGACTACGACGCGCTCTTCTTCGAAGGAACATGGTTCCGATCCGGCGAGCTGTTCGACCGCGGCGCCCGGCTCGAGCTCGGCGTTCGGCCGGGCGATCGCGTCGTCGTGGTGATGGAGAACTCGCCCGACGTCGGAGCCGTGTACCACGCGGTCGCGCGTGCGGGTGCTGTCGTCACGCCCGTGATCTTCCTCGTCAGCGAAGACGAGTTGCGTCGCATGATCAGCGACGCGGAGCCGGCGCTCGTCATCGCGTCGCCCATGGTTCGCGAGACCGTCGAGGCAGCCGCGAACGGCACGCGCGTCGTCACGGATCTCGTGGAGCTCGAGAGCGGCGATCCCACCCCGATCGTCCCGCGCGCGGACGACGACCTGGCGGCGCTCGTCTACACCGGCGGTACGACCGGGCGCGCAAAGGGCGTGATGCTGACGCACGCAAACCTCTGGGAGGCCGGCCGCCGCGGGCACGAGGCGGGTCACGTCGACGGCATCGACCGCTCGCTCTCGTGTCTGCCGCTGTCGCACTCGTACGGCCTGCTCGTGATGAACGTCGGCCTGCACCATCCGGGCCGGCCGCAGGCAGTGCTCATGCGCTGGTTCAACGCCGAGGCATGGCTGCAGCTCGCGCAAGAGCACCGGAGCCAGATCGCGCCGGTCGTCCCGTCGATGCTCTACCTGCTGCTGCGGGAGCCGCTCGAGGCGTACGACCTGTCCGAGCTGCGCTACGTCGCCTCGGGAGCAGCGCCGCTCGCGGCTGAAGCGATCCAGGATTTCCTGCGCCGCGTGCCCGGCGTCGAGATCCGTGAGGGCTACGGCCTCACCGAGACGTCCGCTCTCGTGTCCACGAATCGGCCCGGCGGCATCAGGTACGGCACCGTCGGACTGCCCGTCCCCGGCACCGAGGTACGCATCGACGACGGCGAGGTGTGCGTGCGCTCCGAGCTCCTGATGAAGGGTTACTGGAACGCGCCCGAGCTGACTGCGGAGACCCTGCGCGACGGCTGGCTCTACACCGGCGACATGGGCCGGCTTGACGAGGACGGGTATCTGACGATCCTCGACCGCAAGAAGGATCTGATCCTCCGCGGCGGCTTCAACGTCTTCCCACGCGACGTCGAGGAAGCGCTGCTCGAGCATCCCGCGATCGCGACGGCGTGCGTGCTCGGGCGGCCCGACGACGTGCAAGGCGAGGAGGTGGTCGCCTTCGTGTCTCTGAGCGAGGAAATCGCCCCGGAAGAACTCCTCGCCTTCGGCAAGAAACGGCTCGGCGGCTACAAGTATCCGCGTGAAATCCACGTCCTCGAAGCGCTGCCCTTGACACCGGTAGGCAAGCTGGACAGGAACGCGCTGCGCGAACGACTGACCCTCCAGGGAGGAACGACGAGATGACGACGACGCTGACGATCGAGGAACTCGAGCACTCGGGCGAGCGCGAGCTCGGCACGAGCTAATG
>WNGE01002590.1_pt1 | contig 21957 bp, 19 predicted proteins | sample 5400651 | NCBI WGS metagenome assembly WNGE01 (sample SAMN13153370, study PRJNA577476) | soil metagenome | isolation source: 60 cm soil or saprolite under grassland replicate 2 | place: USA:California | collected 2016-06-15 | reverse complement strand
GAAAGGCTCTCCGGCTTCAAGCGCCGCGCGCCATTTGGGCACAATTGTTTCTACATCTTCAGGATGGATCATGCAGGTCCAACCCCACCCCAGCAAATCTGTTAAAGGGAGGCCGACATATTCCAGCCAGCCGCGGTTGTAGAAGTCGACATCACCATTCGGCAAAGCGGTGTGAATAAAGGCTGGAGTTGTATCTACCAGGTGGCGATACTTACGCTCGCTGGCGCGCAGCTCCTCCTCCGCCCATTTACGCTCGGTAATATCAAGCGTATTGCCGATCAGTCGTACAACTTTGCCGTCCTCAAACACCGGCTCGCCGGTGCTGTGCATCGTTCTTTGGCCATGTTTAGGATGATCGACGCGATACTGGATGTCGCCGTTCACACCCTCGGAAAACATTCTGCGGATCAACTCATGCACAGCATCACGATCATGAGGAAGCAGAACGCTGAGCCATTCTTTAAGCGTGGGAATGCCATTTCTGGGATCGAAACCGAAAATCGAAAAGGTTTCCGGAGACCAATAGTCAAACATTCCGTCCGGCGTAAGGGACCAGCTACCCATATGAGCGAGCCGTTCTCCCTCCCGCAGATAGAATTCGCTTCGTTCCAATTGGCTCGTCTTCTCTGCAATCCTTTGTTCAGCACATTTCCGGTCTTCGATATCGACACTCGATCCGAACCATTTCACGATGTTCCCGTGTTCATCATGGAGCGGCAGCTTCCGATGTAGAAACGCACGATATGATCCGTCGGCACGCCGAACACGCGCTTCTATTTCGAACGGTTCACCGCTGGCCAAAGCGGCGTGCCATTTTTGGACTAGCCTAGCTACATCTTCTGGATGAACCGATTCGGTCCAGCGCCACCCACAAACGTCTTCGAGGGACTTACCAAGAAAATCCAACCATCCCCGATTAAAGTAATCCAGGTAGCCATCGGGCCGAGCGGTGTGAATAAGCGCGGGAGTCGTATCAACGGCGCGGCGGAGTGCGTCTTCAGTCGCCGCGGATTGATCGTTTTGAAGGGACTCACTCGCCTTCATACGGGTTTGTTAATTCTTGTTTGAGCCGATCAAAAGTTACACCAACGGGTGGGTGGCTTCCATTTCATTCGCAAAGGCTGTTCCAGGCGGAAGGAAACCGCTGGGAAGTGTGGTCGTAATTGCGGCGAGCAATTGCACGGATCAAAAACGCAGCCTCACGAGCTAGCGATCTGTTTTGTTCCTCTTTGCCCTATTTCACTGCATCGAATATAATCCATTTTCTGACTTACTGGAATCCACCGAATAAAGGAGTCCCATGCCATTTGAAAAATTCGAGGGCGTTGAAGCTATCGATAACGAACGGCGGAAAGCCATCGCCAAATCGATCCGAATCATCAGCGTTGAAGAACTCAAGAAACTTGGTGAAGAAATCTTCGACTCGCCCGATCGACCGTGGCGGCAAACGTTCCTTTCATTGATCGCCGAAAATCCGGGTGCCACGTTTTACCACGCGTCCGCAGGCGAGGGCGTGATTTTTCTTTACTCCCGCGATAACGACAAAGGGTTGTGGTATCTGTCCGGTAGCGGCATAGGGCCATTGTCGGTCGGAGGTCGCCAGATAATGAAAGAAGCGATCGACGCAAGCCATTGAATCGTACATGAACGTCGCCCTCGCTGAGAATCCGCGCGCGGCATCACGTACCCGCACTCTATTCATCGCATAACAGTAATTGGATCTAGGGCGATGATTTGATCACAGGGGCTCAAGGCGTGGACTCGCTCAGGAAGTGATCGATCACATCGGCCACAGTCGCGAAGCGGTTTTCACTTGAATTTCAATCGTTAGACCTAAGTCCGGCAATTTTTTCTACAAGGATCACATCGTTAACCAAAGAGTTTCAATCTGCGAAGGCTTTCCGGGGCGGGGGATTTTCTTTTTGTTTGGCCGTGCCAATAAGCAGCCACGCAACGATCGCGCTGACCACGGCCAGTGTTGCTCCGATCGCCATGATTAGCCTGAAAGCATGCACAAAAGATTCGCCGATCGCTTGTCCAATCAATTGTCGGGTCATCTGGTCCAATTCTTCAGGGAGTGAGGCGCCCGCGAGCTTACTACGTTGAGCTTGCAATGATTGCCACACAACGCGCTGCGCGTTTTGGGCGGCCAATCGCCGATCGAGCGCATGATTAAAGGAGTGGAGCATGACGATTCCAAGAACGGCGATCGCGAGCAGCCCGGCCCCTCTCGCAACCGCGTTGTTCACGCCGGATGCAACGCCGACGCGATTCGATGCCACTGAATTCATCACTGTCGTGGTGAGAGGCGCGACACTTATGGCCATGCCTGTTCCGAGCACAACAACTGCAGGGAAAAATGTTTGCCAGTAACCGGCGTTCAAACCGGGCAACATAAAGAGCGCAAAGCCAAGAGCGGCAATTAACGGGCCGATAACGAGTGGAATTTTCGATCCATAGCTTTCGACGAGGCCGCCCGCCCAGCGCGAAAGGAGAAAAATGATCAAGATAAACGGGAGGAAAGCCGCCCCAGCTGCAGTGGCCGAGTAATGCTGGACTTGAATCAGATTGAGCGGAAGAAAGAACAGGGAGCCGCCTAGTGCGCCGTAAAGCAAAAACGTGAGTAGGTTCGCTCCGGCAAAGGTTCGTGATCGGAACAAAACCAGTGGAAGCATTGGATTGGAAATCCGCTTCTCGATTATCAGGAAAAAGGCGAGCAGTACGGCTGCTGCAACGAGCGCTGTGAATACTGATCGGTCGCCGAAGCCGAACCGTGAAGATTCGATCAGACCATAAACTAACGCACCCAGGCCAAACGTTATCAAAATTGCGCCTAACCAATCGAGTCCCTTGCTCTCCTTGTCGGAACTCTCCGGAACCCGCCACAGCGAGATAAAGATTATCAAAAGCGCGATTGGAACATTGATGAAGAAAATGGCGCGCCAGGAAAGATGTTCGATCAGCCAGCCGCCGATCACTGGTCCTATAGCAGTCGTGATCGCGCTGAAACCCGACCAGGTGCCGATCGCGCGTCCCCGTTCGTTTTCCGCAAACGAACTGCTGATGATAGCGAGACTGCCGGGAACGAGTAGGGCCGCACCGAGTCCCTGTGCTGCACGCGCGGCAATCAGTTGATGTATGTTTGGAGCAAGGCCGCACCACGTGGACGCCACAGCGAAGAGAGCGACGCCAATCAAGAAGACTCGGCGCCGTCCATAGTGATCTCCGAGAGATCCACCGACAAGCAGAAGCGCCGAAAGCAGAAGCGAGTAAGCCTCGATGACCCACTGCACGTCGACGATCGTGGCGTTTAGATTCGTTTGCAGCGCTGGCAACGCCACGTTCACAATGGTGCTGTCGATAAAGGCCATACTGGAAGCGAGGGTTGTAGCCACAAGCACCCAGCGCCCGGCAAGTTTCGAACAAGGCGCGCTGGCCAGACGCGAGCGAATTACGCTGTCGTCACAAGGTTCCTGGATCGATGTAAGCATGACGGCGTCCTCTCATTGCCGCGCTGTGGCAGCGCAGAGCAATGTGCGTTCCGGTTTCTACGGCTTCAAGCGAACATTGAATTTTCATTTGCACTACAGACTGATCCATTCTATTACTTAACCGGATGGTTAAATATCCTTCCAGGACTTTGAATCGCACGTTCGCCGCGCTGGCTGATCCCACCCGCCGGCGCATCCTGGCTCATCTGGCGCGGGGCGATAAATGTGTGACGCATCTGGCGAAACCTCACGCCATGTCGCTCCCAGCGGTCTCGAAACACTTGCGCGTGCTGGAGAAGGCCGGGTTGCTTCGGCGTCGGCGCTATGGACGCGTTCACGAAATGCGCCTCGATGCCAAGCCGCTCCGCCAAGCTGCCCAGTGGGTGGAGGAGTATCGCAAGTTCTGGCAGGGATCGCTGGATCGCCTGGCCGATTATTTAGAAAAACAGAACCGGCCATTGGAAAAAAGGAAAACGAAGTAAAGGGAAAATCGACATGTGTCCCGCATGCATCGCTAACATTACCGTCATGACCGTCGGCGCGACGTCCGGCGGAGGAATGGCTGCGTTCATGTTTAGGAGTTTTTACAGGAGCAGCAAACAAATAAAGACAGAGAACAATCAAAATGAAAACCAAGGAAGTCGAAAAGAAAAAGAAGCAGATGAATCCTCCCAGAATCGTGTCGTCGAAGGAGTGGGAGGCTGCGCACCAACAACTGCTCGTGAAGGAGAAGGAGCTGACCCACGCTCGTGACGCGCTGGCGGCCGAGCGTCGCCGGATGCCGTGGCTGGCCGTGGAGAAGAAGTACGAGTTCTACGGGCCCAAGGGCAAGGCGAGTCTGCTCGACCTGTTCGACGGCCGCAGTCAGTTGGTCGTCTACCGGGCCTTCTTCGAGCCGGGCGTGGTCGGCTGGCCCGAACATGCATGCGTCGGATGCTCCATGGTGGCCGACCAGGTCACTCACCCCGCTCATCTGAACGCCCGCGATACCACACTCGCTTTCGCTTCTCGCGCGCCGCAGAGGGATATCGAGCGCCTAAAAGCACGAATGGGCTGGCAGTTTATTCCGTGGTACACCATCACGGACGGCTTCGACAAGGACTTTGGCGTGGATGAGTGGCACGGCACAAACGCGTTCATCCGCGACGGCGACCGCGTGTTCCGCACCTACTTCATCAACGGCCGCGGTGACGAGCAGATGGGGAACACCTGGAACTACCTGGACATCACTGCGCTCGGGCGTCAGGAGGAGTGGGAGGACTCGCCGGACGGCTATCCTCAGACGCCGCCGTACGAGTGGTGGAGGTGGCATGACGAATACGGCAACGACGAAGCCTCAGCCAAGGTCCTCGAACAGGTCCGCCGGGGCCGCGCAGCCGGGCAAGCCGACGTCGACACCAAGTGATTGCGCAGTCCACCGTCGACGTTAAACAATACAAATTCTTATCGATAAGCGAGAACCTATGGCTGAAGCGGAAAAGCTCTCAGTGGAAATCAAGCGTTTCATCAGAGCGCCGCGAGATCGCGTTTATGCCGCCTGGACCGATCCCGCGCAGCTAAAGAAGTGGTTCGGTCCGGAAAACGTTAAGACTCGTAATTTGATCGCCGACGTGCGGGTAGGGGGCCAGTTTCGTTGGGACTGCACGGACCCGGAAGGTAAGGAGGTGACTATCTGCGGCGAATATCGCGAGCTACAGCCCGGCAAGAAGATCGTGTTCACCTGGCAGTTTGAAGAGGATGAAGATTGGAAAAACCACAACAGCATCGTCACGGTGGAGTTCTTCGATCGTGAAGGGGGCACGGAGGTGCACCTGGCTCACGAAAAGCTTCCAAACGAAGCGTCACGCGACGATCACGAACAGGGCTGGAATAGTGTGCTCGATAAATTGGAGAAATTTCTCGGCAGGTAACCGTCGATAAAAGAGCAGGGAGGAAAAGATGACAACGGAAGAAGTAGCCAAAAAGGTCGTTGAATTAGTCCGGAAACAAGCGTGGTACGAGGCGCTCGACACTCTTTACGACGACGACATCGTGAGCGTCGAAGCGTTCAGCATGAGCGGCGGTTCGCCCGAAACGCGGGGGAAAGAAGCCGTGCGCGGTAAGATCGATTGGTGGGTGAACGCAACGGAAGTGCATAGCTTCGCCGCCAACGGCCCGTTTGTCGCGCACGATCGATTCGTCGTGCAATACGATGCGGATGTTACCGACAAGAATTCGAAGCAGCGCCGAAAACTATCCGAAGTCGGCGTTTACACCGTTAAGAATGGCAAGATCGTTCGCGAAGAATTTTTGCCTCGCGTTTGACGGAGATTTACGCGTTCCGAATTCCGGATTGCTTTCGAAGAACCTGGCAAATCGTCTCGGTGTCGGTGATCAACGCGTCGCCTGTAAACTTCAAGCTTTCGATCGAGCGGTTGGCGGCTTCTTCGTTGCCGGCGCCGCACGCGTCAGTGATGAGCACAGGAATATAACCAAGGTCGGCTCCGTGGCGTGCTGTCGGTTCGATTCCAATCTCGGTCGCTACGCCAACAATAATGAACGCATTGATGCCGCAATCTCGCAAAGCGAAGTCGAGCCACGTGCCTTCGAAAGCCGACATCGTCAACTTGTCGAATACTCCGTCAGCAGGAAGCGGTGATAACTCGGGGACGATTTCAAATCCCGGCGTGTCGCGTAAGAACCAAGGTTTGACTTCTTCTGGTGAGTCAACGTGTTGCCAAGTCATGGCCATGCGGAACTGAAACATGCCCATGAGTTCTTTCGGCAGCGAAAGATGACGCGAAAAGAACACACGAACTTCGGCGTCGCGAGCGGCTGTGAGCACTTTGAGAACCTGCCGCGTCACCGCACCGCCATTCTTGATCTGACTTAGGATTCCGACCTGCATATCGTAAACGAGGAGGGCGACCCTCTGTGGATCGCACACCTCTTCTAGCGTTTTCGGTATGTTCAGTCCGTGGGCGCTTTTCATATTCGAGCCAAGCAGGCGTCAATGGTTCGCCGCGTATTTTTCGATCAGTGCTTGGAAGCGTGGATCCTTGCGTAACGGATCCCATACCGGATCGAGCTTGAGGGTTGGCACCGTGAGGCCATTTGGCACGCTAAGCAAATGATCAAGGAGGCGAAATGCTTCGTCGTGTTCTCCGACCCAGGCGTAGATTTCGGCAAGTGCAGCGGTAGCTTGCGGCCCATCGAAAGCGTCTTGAGATTCCGGGACCAATTCGACCGCCTTCCTGCCTTCGTTAATCGCGTCTTCTTTCAGGCCCAACCCTGCAAGAACGGCGCCGAGCTGCACGTGACGACCCGGATCGCCGGGAGCCTCACGCACAAGTTGCTCCGCCGCGAGTCTCGCGCGCTCGAAAGCGGCTTGCGCCCTAATTTTATCGCCTTGGTACAGGTAAAGTCTCCCTTCCAAGAAAGCTTTTGGGCAAGGGCCGGTCTCCGGGTAATTCAATGTCTCGCCGCGAAATTGCTGCGCCACTTGAAGAGCATCGGCGAACTTCCGTTGCAGCATCAGAATCCACACGCGCGCTGACGTAACCAGCCCGTCTGGATCGAATTCCGCAGGCACCAAGGACAATTGATTTTCTGCGAACCCAACGTCGCCCTTCCATGTAATTGCCAAAGCGGATTTCATTCCGCGTGACGCAAACGATCGGGGATCCGCAATAATGGCCCGATCAAAAATCTTGTCAGCAGTCTCGAAATCGCGCTGAGCCATGTAGTTAAGACCAAGGTTAAAAAGAACGTTCGCGTTCTTTGGATCGAGAGAGGCCGCTTTTTCAAAATTCGCGGTTGATTCGACCCATTTGCCTTGACGTCGCTGAATGGCGGCGATCGCCGAGTAGGCCCGGGCTTCGTTCGGCAGGTCACGCTTGGCGATCTCAAACTCGGTGAGAGCGCGCTTGTAATCACGATCACCGTAATAATACGAAAAACCCAGCGCGAGATGTCCCTCCGGAAGATCCGGCTGCAATCGCAGCGATTCATCGGCATTAAGACGCGCTTTTTCGCGACGGGCCGATGTTGGCTCGTAAGTGTGATACATCCAGCTCTCCACTTCCGAGAGACCGGCAAACGCCAGAGCAAAGTTTGGGTCGAGCTTGATCGCTTGTTCGAAAAGCTCCTCGGCCTTTAATGAAGTGTCGCGGAAACGATCTGGCCGGTTTGCGTAGTCGTGCCCCTGTACATAGAGCAGGTAGGCATCTGAATCTTTTGTTGGCCGGCGATCAAGTCGCGCTTTTTCGTTTGGGGAAAGTTTTGCCTGTAACGCTGCGGCAATTTTTTGCGCGAGGTCAGTTTGGATAGCGAAAACGTCGGTCAAGTCGCGGTCGTAATCTTCCGCCCAAATGTGCTCGTCGTTATTTGCATTGATCAACTGAACGTTCACTCGGACGCGGTTGCCGATCCGGCGGACGCTGCCTTCTAGAAGCGTGGCAACGCCCAGCGCCTTGCCAATTTCACGAGCGTTGCGAATGCCAGCATCACGATAGGACATCACAGACATGCGTGAGATGACCTTCAAATCGCTGATCTTTGAAAGATTGGTCAGGATGTCGTCCTGCATCCCATCGGCAAAGTAGGCGTTCTCCTTTTCACCGCTGAGGCTTTGGAACGGAAGGACGGCAATCGACTTCTCGACGTTGCGCCCGGAGGCGCGCGGAAACAGGAAAAATCCGGCGACCGCAGAAATCGCGAGCCCGGCAGCAATAAGACTAATGATATTGCGTTGCCGGTGAGCCCCTGGCGGGGCCTTGGTAACCTGAATTCCTTGCGGTGTGACGTCGTAGGCCCATGCCAGGATGAGCGCGATCGGAAAACCAATCAACAAAAACACAATGACAAGACGCAGCGTCCAGTTCGGCAATTCCCACGCCGGAAAAACTGCCGAACCGATCTGAATGATGAAGCCCGCGGCGATGATATAAGCCGCGGCGACGCGATAGACTTTCCGCCGCTGCAACTCCTCGAAGAAGCCGCTCATAAACGGAGATGTAGATTCATCGCGCCGCGATCATAATTCAATCGCGAGTTTTGCAGAAGATCATGATGACCGATCCATCCTCGTTCGTTAGTTCGATGGCCCGGTCTGAGGTCAGTAGCGGCTGATACTTAATATTCGGCAAACGCGTCGTCGGGATAACAGTACAACCACCGTTCTTGAGGTTGAGCAGAGGCGATGACCGGATGCGCGGTTGCGTGCGCGTGTTTAGTGGCGTGATGATTTGGCGAGCTGTCACAGCAGAGCGTCACGCCGCACGTCTGGCAGGTCCGCAAATGGACCCAGTATGAACCAATCTTCACGCATTCCTCGCATTCGCGTCGTTCCGGTTGTTTAACGGACGCGATCGCGTCGAGATGAGAACATCCTCGCCCAGGCATTATCTTACGGTATTTCGAAAATCTCGATCTGATTGGCAATCCCGCGAAGTGAGCGCTTCTCCGGAGTCGCGGCGATGCCGTTTGATTGCAAGAGCTTCGATGCTTCGAGATCGGTAACGACGCGTCTGGTAGCGAAAATGGAGCGCGACGTCGCCAGTCCCTGGACCCGAGAAGCGATGTTTACGGTCCGTCCGAAATAGTCCTGCCGATCGTTCAGCAACACGGCCAGACAAGGTCCTTCGTGGATGCCGATCTTAAGCAGCAAGTCGCCTTTCAAGTCCTTCACTGCTTCTCGCATCTTCAGCGCGGCCGCCATCGCTCGGTCTGGCGTCGGGAACGTTGCCATCACGGCGTCGCCTATTGTTTTCACTACCGCGCCTTTTTCCGCCGCCACGATTTCATTCAGGATCCGGAAGTGCGCGCGCACCAAATCGTAGGCGGCCAAATCTCCAACTCGTTCGTAAAGTTCCGTTGAGCCTTTGAGGTCGGTGAACAGAAAACTGAGACTGGTAATCTTGAGTCTCTGATCTACGTCCAGCGTATCAGTGCGGTAAATATCGCGGAATGTTTGGTTGGTCAGAAGACGTTTCGCCGTCAAGAACGGGCGACGCTTGCTGACAAGCTCGTGAACCTTATCGGTAACGATCCAAACAGCAGGCAGCGTGCGCACATTTAAGCGGTTCTCCAACGTAATCCGCAGAGGGCCCGGACGCATTTGAACGACCCCGGACGGCACGTGATCCCTGGTCATGACGAAGGAGAGCGATTGGCTTTCACGCGCCGGCTCACCGGTCACTTCGATATGCTGCGACATGTGAAGGACCGGATCGAATACGATCACATATCCTTCGGGCAACTGGAGCGAGAGCACTACCTTCTCGCCGGCTGAAAGCTCGACGGCGTCCAGAGTAGTTTCCCTAAACCATTTTGCTAATGCCTCGTCATCGGGCAAATCGACGCCAGAACTCCAAAAGACCTGTCTGTAATATTCGATGAAAGACAGCGTCTCGGGATCGTGCGCTGCGATTCTCCGCACCCGCGGACTGATGGTGAATGTTACCTCGACGATTTCGTCGAGCGTCGGTTCGTACCCATCAGCGCAAAGGACGCATGTGTATTCGGCTTGCTTCACGGTTTTAAGCGTCGCGCCTGAATCGAGGACGCCACCGCAAGCGGGACAAAGGATGTTCCAGGACATATCGAAAATCCCGAGTCGCGCGCCGTGCAAAAAAGCCGCAATTACATCCTCCTCATTGAGCTTGTGCTTGGCCGCAAAGGCGAGGGCATTGATGCGGCGAAGCTCGCGGTCCGGTGCGTTCTCGATCAGCTTTTCGATGGCGCTCACCGGTTTCGGCTTAGCCGATTGTCGTAACGCATTGAAGAGAGTGTCGGTTTCACTTGAGAGGTTCATGGCACAAATCCCAGTAATCAGTGTTGCACTTACCGTGTGCCTAGGAAAAACGGAAAGCAAGTGACAGATCCGCCAAAGCTTCGCTCCGGTGATGTGGATTCCTACGAAAATTCAATTATCAAAATCTAGCGGGGTATACGCATTATCGGTTGTAGATGCAATGCTATGATCGATGTATGTAGAAGCGGAAGGAGAACGTCGGCGTGCCGCAATCCGCAAATTATGATGTGATTGTAATCGGTACCAGTCAGGGCGGCAGATTCCTCCCGGGGGCTTTCGCGAAGGCGGGCCGGAAAGTAGCGGTAGTCGAGCGCGGCAACCTGGGCGGTGTCTGCGTTAACGCCGGTTGCACTCCCACTAAAACGATGGTCGCCAGCGCACGCGTCGCCTATGTGGCAAAGCGTGGTGCTGAGTACGGCGTCCACACGGGCCCCATTTCGGTCGATTTGCAGGCCGTACGCAAACGCAAACAAGGTATGGTCGAGGGGGCTCGCAACAATTTCGAGAGCCTCGTCAAACCAGCGGCAGGCCTGGATCTGCTGAGGGGCGAGGCGCGTTTTATCGCTCCGAAGACCCTTGAGGTCTCTCTCTCAGACGGCGAGAGGCGAGCGATCACCGCGCCATTGATTTTTATCAATGCCGGCGCCCGACCAAAGCAACTCGCGATCAAAGGCGTCGATAGCGTCCCCGTTCTCAATTCAACGACGATCATGGAACTGGACTCGTTGCCCGGCCACCTGTTGATCGTTGGTGGCGGCTACATCGGGCTTGAGTTTGGCCAAATGTTTCGGCGCTTCGGCAGCGAAGTCACGATCATTCAGCATCACCCGCGCTTGCTAACGAACGAGGATGAAGATGTATCTGATGAAGTAACCAAGATTCTTCGCGAGGACGGGATAACCGTTCTGACGGGAACTACGCCGCAACAGGTTCAGGTGCTCAACGGCGGGCGCATTCAATTGACCGTTAGCGCCGCTGAGGGTGAAAAGCAGGTTACTGGCTCACATTTGCTCGCGGCAATCGGTCGCGTTCCCAACACCGAAGCGCTCGCAGCCGAAGCCGGTGGCATTCAACTGGATGAGAAAGGCTATATCCAGGTCAATGAACGATTGGAAACGAACGTTCCTGGCGTCTACGCTATGGGTGATGTCAAAGGTGGTCCAGCTTTCACGCATGTGTCTTACGATGACTTCCGCATTTTGCGCACCAACCTGCTTGAGCATGGCAGTGCCAGTACTCGTGATCGTGCTGTCCCATATACCATCTTCATCGATCCGCAGTTTGCTCGCGTTGGCATGAGCGAACGGCAGGCTAGAACACAGGGGCGCAACATTCGTGTGGCGAAATTGCCCATGAACGCCGTGATCCGTGCTCTCGAAACTGGAGAGACGCGCGGCTTTATGAAAGCCATCGTCGATGCTGATACACAGCAGATTCTAGGCTGCGCCATCCTCGGCTTGGAAGGTGGCGAGATCATGGCCATTATTCAGGTGGCGATGATGGCCAAGCTCCCTTACACCGCGCTAAAAGGAGCCATCTTTACTCATCCGACGTTGGCTGAAGGGCTCAATACGCTCTTCATGACGCTCGATTCTTAGTTTATTTAGAGGCTGCTTTGTTGTTAGGCCTCGACCAATTTTCTCATCTAGTAAATCGGCCCCCGGGAGCTCTGATCATTGAAATCGTAAACGATTCGCACGCGGTCACTTTATTCTCCAGCGGCGTGAGCGCGTTTGGCCACGACCGATCGTCTCATAAAACAACGAGAACCCTTGTGTACGCGTGCAGGAGCATAGTCTTCCAACTACATCCGTTTCCAATGTCACGTTTCGCTGTAATGAGTCGACCATCACGATCTCACGCTATCCGGGAACTGCGTTAATTCGTTCCGGATTCAGTCTATCCGGCGACCCAACCTCCATCGACGATCAGCGATGTCCCGGTCGTGAATTTTGCGTCGTCGGAACAGAGATAGAGAACCGCGGCAGCGATTTCCTCGCTGACGCCCATCCGTCCGACAGGAATCATCGAGGTAATCTGATCGCGCATGGCACCTTCAGCAAAGCGATCGAACATGTCGGTGGCGATCACTCCCGGCGCGACGGCGTTGATACGAATGTTTTGTCTGGCGAATTCCAGCGCGACGGATTTGGTCAGGCCTTCGACCGCGTGTTTGGAAGCAATGTAAATGCTGACTTCCCCCAGACCAACATGCCCGGCCACGCTGGAATTGTTAACGATAGCGCCGCCTCCGTTCTTGAGCATGGCAGGAATTTCGTGACGCATCGAATTGAGAACGCCCCAAACGTTGATGTCGAAGACGCGCCGATACTCAGCTTCGGTAGCCTGATCCAGCGGGCCTTTCCATTCAACGCCGGCATTGTTAAAAGCGACGTCGAGACGGCCGAACTTGTCGACCGTGAAATCGACCATCGCTTTCACGTCGGCATCTTTCGCGACGTCCGTGCGGACGAACGCCGCATCGCCGCCGAGTTTTTTAATTTCGGCAACGACCTGTGCGCCTTCTTTCTCGCGGCGACCGGTCAGAACGACCTTCGCGCCGGCGCGCGCGAATTTGATCGCAGTGGCCTTGCCGATACCGGAAGTTCCTCCGGTTACGAGTGCAACTTTGCCTGAGAATGTTCCGTTGTTCATTGAATTGGCTCCTTATTGGTTTCGCGTTGGTTTAATTTTTCAAAGCTCCGTTCGTTTGCTTGGTTTGGGCTGGTCATCCTAGTGGAACTCCAATGGCTGGTCAGTTGGCGGTGAAGATGGCGCTTTGACCAAAGTCGACAACTTTTTGATCGACCGTCGCAAGATCACCATTGCTGGCGAGATACTCGTAAATAGCCGAGAAATCCTGAATGGCGTGTCCCTCCATCATTGCGAGGCGATATAGTTCTTTCGCAGCATTCGTTACGGGTATGGCGACGCCGGATTCGTACGCACTCACTGATGCGAGATGCAGATCCTTTTGCATCCAACGCAACGGAAATTCGGCTTCGTAATTTCCGCTCTCAATCTTCTCCCGCTTCAACGCGAGAAACGGCGCGACCGCAGGCATGCCGAGCAATGAATCGAACAACACTTTGCGCGAGATTCCGAGCGCTTCGCCCAACGCCATGCCTTCGGCGAATGTGGCCATGCCGTTACCCATCAAAAGATTGATCACCATTTTCAGCGAGGTTCCCATGCCGTGACCGCCCACGTGGACAATCCTGTTGCCCATGCAAAGCAATAGTGAGCGAATCGTTTCTAAATCCGCGCCTTCCGCGCCAACCCAGAAGACAAGTCTTCCCTCCGCTGCCGCTGAGGCGGAGCCGGTGACAGGCGCATCGACAAAACGAATCTGCCGCATCGCTGCTTCAGCGGCCATCTTCTTCGAGAACGACGGATTCGTCGAACTACAATCGACCCAAAGCGTATTTGCCCGGAGGCCGTTCAAAAATCCCTTAGCGCTCAGAGCTGCTTCTTCGACCGCACCCGGATGAGCCAGCATCGTGAACAAGATGTCCACTTGGTCGGCGAGTTTTGCGGGGGAATCAGAAAACGTTCCACAGGGACCGAGTAACGGCTCTGCTTTGCTGCGAGTGCGGTTGAACACGACTACGGGGTAGCCGTGTTTTTGCAGACTGGCCGCCATGCGGCTACCCATTATTCCTAAACCGATGAATCCGATTTTCATTTTTTTGCTCAGACTGAGCTCACCAACCTCGGGTGCTTACCAATGTCTTCGATCTCTGCGATCTCGTTGTGATGCCAACTATTAGACTAATTATTTGTTTCATTTTCGCGTGTCGACGTTCCGACGCGGCTTGCTTGGTGACCATTGCGCGTCAGCGGTATTTTGCGGTGCTACTTAAGGTATAGCGATCGCTGCCTCGTAAGAGTGACGATCATCGGGGTCACTGCGAACCGACCCTGGGAATTCTCTTAAAGCAGAGTTTTGAATCGGATACTACTGCACCACTTCGACCGTCATCATCATCCCTTTGTCTTCATGTTTGACAACGTGGCAGTGAAATACGAAGCGGCCCACAATTTCCGGATTTGTAAAAGGAATGATCAGCTTGGCCGCGCCCGGCTTTCCATTTCGGGTTGGTGGAACACTGAAGGTGTCGCGAAGACCGTCGAAATCAGTGGGAGCACCGTTTACTTCTGTGACTAAAAATCCCGTCTGATGAATATGAAAGTCATGGTACTGCGAATCTTTGTTGAGGATTGTCCATTCTTCCGTGTCACCCAGCTTCACAGTTACATCGGTCCGGTTCTCGTCAAAGACTTGGTCGTTAATAAGGAACGAAGTCTTTTCCGGGTTTACTGAAAATGCAAACGTGCGTCGTCGCGCAATAGGACTTGATCGCACGGTGTCCACATACAGCGACTCGTTCACACGTTGTGCGCTGACGTTTGCCTCTGCAGTTGCGATATCCGCCGCCGGACCGTGCGATACCATTGTTCCCAAATTCACTTCTGGCAAGGGCGGCTGGCGTTCATCGAACGTGAATGCGACTGACTTGAATGGGTATCGGCCCGCTTGGCCGCCGACAACAATTGCCGAAAATCGCTGGCCAGGTCCCAAGATCACTTCTTCCATCTTGATTGGACGTGGGACGAAGTAGCCGTCTCTTCCAATAAGATAGAACGGCATTCCATCAATCTTTAGACGCAGAAAGCGATCGGCTCCAATATTACCGATCTGCCAGAGTTGCGCTTCGCCCGGTCGAATGGGAATGGTCGGCGTTACGATGCCATTCACCGTAACTAACTCCTGGTAGTCGGCTCGGCCAATCGGGTGATGTTTGAAAAGAAGGACTCTTTCGGTGAGACCTTTCACGAAGGGATAGAGACGGTCGCTGCCCTCAACAAGAATTCCTCCGGACATGCCGCCGATGATTTGCCGGTCAACATCTCCATGCATGTGCGGGTGAAACCAGAATAACCCAATGTGTCTCTCGGGGATTTTTATTTGATACGTGAACGTCTGTTTGGGAGCGATATGCAGGAACACATTGTCGCCGTTGTTCAACGGAGACACATTGAGGCCGTGGAAATGCAGGTTTGTCTCCTCGGCAAGCTGATTGTGCAGCGCAACCGTCAAAATGTCGCCGGCGCGCACACGCCAGACCGGCGGCATGTATTGTCCGTTGTAAAGCATGCCCTCAAATCGGTGGCCTCCAATTGTATAGGTGGCGGGAGCGGCAACGAGATCAACGTGAAGCTTGCCATCGTGGCTGGTGAGCATCACCGGATTCGCGAACGGCCGGCCGGCGCCGTCTCTTGGCGCGCACGCGTACATGCAGACCACCACCGCGCTCAGGAGAATAATACGCGCTGGCTTCGGCATGTTTCCTTGTTTTACACCATCGCGCACAGCTAACCGAAGTGAAGCTGTAAAACTGTCTAGCCAGCTAAACGTTGTGGCTGTTTGGCTGTTACAAAACGTCGTCTCGCTTAGCTTGCCGGAGCACAATCAGCGATGAATCGTTAATTTCGGTAACGATAAGAAACCGTGGCGAGACCGAAGAGTTTTGATCGTTGCTTGCGACGGACTTCAGCGGTCCGATGGCCTGAACAATACCTGCGCCATCTGGATTTGTTTTGAGAACAGCAAGTGGCTCAAGTTTACCGAACGGCGACCGATTTGATTCGGCCAGATAGACCTGATACTGCGTCCGTGGCAAAAGTCCTCTCGCCGCGATCTGAATAAGATCCAATAGGCCGAGTGAATTTACTGCTACCGATGCCTGGGCATCTGGCAATGTGGTTCCGCCCGCCTCCAAGTGCAGGCGCGCTGTGTTTGCAGCGGCGCCAAGCGGCACCAAATTTTCTGTACCGGGACCGTTCGGGACAGCATTGGGCACATAGACTAAGGCTTGCGTCGTTTGTCCAATCGGGATATTGGCGATGACTTTGTTGGTCACGGTATCGATCGCAACGCAGTGTTCGCCGTTTTCTAACGCGACGTAAACTCGCGAGCCATCGCCCGACGGCCAGATCCCATGCGGAAGTTCTCCTACCGGAATGGTCGCAACCAATTCCGGCGTGGCGCCTCTTCGGAACGCTTTAACTTCGTTCGCCCCGCCAATGGTCACATACGCGAATTTCCCATTGCGATTATTTGCGAAGTTCACGTGGTTCGTGATTGGCCCGGTATCTAACACTGACTTTTGGTCGAATGGCGGCTTCGCGCTGTAGATCTGCACCTTGCCAACGTCTTTCAAAGTGATCCACACTTCGTCATTTTCCGGGGTGACCGCGATGTTCGGCGAAAAGGGACTCACTTGCGGCAACCGCTTGAGGATCTTATGCGAGGCGATCTCAACTACCGCGAGTTCCGGAGTAAAGCTGGAGCAGACGAAGGCATACTTGCCGTCCGGCCCGAACATGGTCATACCCGGCCCGTTCGCTAGCTCGACGCGCTTCGTCTCCTTCAACTGCGTCGGATCAATTACGGAAACATAGTTTTCGCCGCGGACGGTCACCCACAGCTCGCGTCCGTTCGGAGTGAAGAACGCTTCGTGCGGCGAACGGCCGACGTAAACAGTACCTTTAACTTTGTTCGTAGCTGTGTCGATCAGCGTTACGGAATTCGATCCGACTGAAACTACAGCCAGCGTCTTGCTATCGGGGGAATAACCGAGTCCGTGAACAAGGAGCTGTCCTTTGTAGAGCGGACTCAAAGCTCCGGGCACGGGGTCGCCAAGTTTTATAACACCGACCAACTTGTTCTCGGTCGGATCAATCACCGAAACCGTGTTTGAAGTTTGGTCGGCCGTGTAGACGCGATCGTGACTGGAAACTGGAACATCCGGCCGTGCCCACGGTGCCTGTTGTGCCATCGCCGGTGTTATTAGACAGAGAAGCAAAAACCAACGGATTGTTCTCATATTAGTTTGCGTGGTGTTGTTTCAGCCAAAGCTCCATCAACTCGATTTCGGATTGTTGGTCGGTGATGATTTCCTGCGCTAGCCTGCGCATTTGCGGGTCCTTGCCGTACAAGAGTTGGGTTTTCGCCATGTCGATCGCTGCCTGATGATGCGGAAGCATCAATCGGACAAAGTCGATGTCGCTGTTGCCAGATCGCTCCACCGTCCCCATGGCCGTGTGCATTTTATCCATGCTCGCAATCAGTTCCGACCAATAAGCTCCAGCGCTCGACACATCGCCATGGCTGTGGGCCCCTGCCTGAACACCCGCGCAAAGCAATCCAACGCCGAAAATCAGCGCTTGGATCCTTAACATCATAGGACCCACGTAGACCGAGTGAATTGCGTTGCGGAAGTTTAGAGGTGTTTTATCCGGTTTCATGACGAGTTCGTTGCATTTCTCGAAATCGCGCTGAGCGCGGCAGCCAGGTTAGTTATGACTGGCTCCGTTGTGGCTATGTCATGTCGCTGCGCGATCCAGCTTGGTTCGTTATACGAAAGCCATGTCTGGTTCTTTGCATCTTGCCAAACGAGCGCCTTTAATGGCAGGTCGATCCCTACCGTTTGGGCCGATTGCATGAGAGGCGTCCCGCCGCGGGCATTGCCGAAGATGATGAGTCCAGTTGGCCGCAATGTCAGTCCTACTTGTGCGGCACCTGCGGCGTGATCAATCTGCGCGAAAACTTCCATTCCCTTCGCGCGGATCTCGGTTTCCAACCGATCCATGGTTTCCTTTGGACCGAAGCGACTCGCAGTGGTTGTCAAGCCTTCGCTGTCGCCTAACGAGTTAGACGCAGGCATAAAAGAGGCAGTTCGCTTTCACAGCGACCTTTTAATTAAATCAGCCTTGGATAAAGGCGAGCAGGTCGGCGTTGATAACGTCGGCTTGCGTCGTGATCATGCCGTGCGGGTAGTCCTTGTACGTCTTCAGCGTGCCGTTCTTGAGGAGCTTGGCCGAGAGTGGACCGGCGGCCTGGTAGGGGACGATCTGGTCGTCCTCGCTATGGATGACCAGAACCGGCACCGAGATCTTCTTCAGATCCTCCGTGAAGTCGGTCTGCGAAAACGCGACGATGCCGTCATAAGCCGCCTTGGCGCCGCCCATCATGCTTTGGCGCCACCAATTCCAAACGACAGGCTCGATCATTTTTACGCCGGGACGATTGAAGCCGTAGAACGGACCGGACGACAAGTCGTAATAGAACTTGGCTCGGTTGGCGGCGAGCTGCGCTTGGAGATCGTCGAACACCGATTTAGGCAGGCCTAACGGATTGGCCGGAGTCTTTACCATCAGTGGCGGTACCGCGCTGATGATCGCCGCCTTCGCCACATTCTTGTCGCCATGACGGCCGAGATAACGCACCACCTGACCGCCGCCCGTCGAATGGCCGACGTGAATCGCATCCTTCAGGTTGAGATGATCGGTGACGGCCTTCAGATCGTCCGCATAGTGATCCATATCGTGGCCGTCGCCGGTTTGAGTCGAGCGGCCGTGGCCGCGCCGATCAGACGCGATCACCCGATAACCTTTGGAGAGGAAGAACAGCATTTGCGGGTCCCAATCGTCCGCACTCAAGGGCCACCCGTGGCTAAATACGATCGGCTGTCCGCTACCCCAGTCTTTATAGTAGATTTGTATTCCGTCTTTGGTTGTAACGTAGCTCATATTTTTCCTTTCTTGCCAATTTCAATGCCGCCCGCTGCGTTCTAACTGCGACAAAACCAAGTGCGGCTCTTGGTCTCATCCATGCAAAGTTCGATTGTGTTTTTGAAAGCTATAATCCCAGCTCGCTTAATCCAGAGTGTTCATCCGGACGTCGACCAAGTGGCCAACGATACTTGCGCTCCGACTCCTTGATCGGCAGGTCATTAATGGATGCAAATCGAAGCCGCATCAGACCATTGCCATCAAACTCCCAGTTTTCGTTGCCGTAGGAGCGGAACCAGTTTCCGGAGTCATCGTGCCATTCGTAGGCGAACCGCACGGCGATGCGGTTTTCGTTGTAAGCCCAAAGCTCTTTGATCAGCCGGTAGTCAAGTTCTTTGGCCCACTTGCGTTTCAAAAATTGAACGATCCCGGCCCGTCCAGTCGGGAACTCAGCGCGGTTTCTCCAGCGCGAATCGGTCGTATAGGCCAGAGCCACCTTCTCAGGATCGCGCGAATTCCAGGCGTCTTCGGCGGCGCGAACTTTTTGAATAGCAGTCTCGCGAGTGAACGGGGGTAGGGGAGGACGTGTTGCGCTTTCTTCTTTCTTTCGTGATTCCCGGACCGGCGTTTTTTGATCAGTCATAGGGTTTCTCCGTTGATTTTCTTCGGCCGAATCATCTTGTCGATCCTTAGAATCTCGGCACTTGCGCGATCGTAGGATTTTGCAGTGCCAAGAACGAGATAATGTTCGTTACCTCGTTTGAGACAGAAGCCACCAGCCTTGTCATCAATTTGTAACAAACACGCACTATCAAAATCTGTTACTAACATATTTGTGCACGCGACTGTCCAGTCCCAGGAAGAAGCTTCTCCCTTGTCTCTCGATCTTCGTCCCCCGGTGCGAGCCGAATCGATCGATTTACGCGTGCTTGTCAGTCATCGGACGGCGACCCAGAGCAGCGCGTCGATGGAGGCCGTTTTTGACATCTTTAAGAATGAGGTCGTAAACTTTGTGGCGGTGCTCGACGGCGCGCGTCTGCTCGGGATGTGTTCACGACCAGAAACGGCAGCGTTGCTCGGTGGACGCTATGGATTTTCGCTCTGGGCGCGAAAGCCGATTACCCAGCATCTTTGCAAACACGAGACACGCATCGGGGTCACGATGCCTATCGGAGATGTCTTGCGCGCCGTGTTTGCGCGTCCGGACAAGAATTTCTATGACGATGTGCTGCTAGTGGATGAAAGAGGTGGCTTCGTGGGATTCATCGCCACGGAGACACTCTTCAAAGTACAAAATGCCCTCTTGTTAACGAACATCCGCGAACTGGAAGAGCGCGACCGCGTGATTCGCCGCAAGAACGAGCAAATGGAAACCGATCTCCGTATGGCGACGGAGCTACAGCAGGCGCTGATGCCCAATGTCTATCCAAGTTTTTCGGCGGGACCGAACCAGGCATCGCCGGGACTCCGCTTTTATCATCGTTACCTGCCAGCCAGTATGATGAGCGGTGATTTCTTTCACATCGCACGGCTTGCGGACGACGCTGCAGGTATTTGTATCTGCGACGTGATGGGACACGGGGTGCGTGCGGCGTTGATCACGGCGATGTTACGGGCATTGATTGAGACGCACGGGGCTGAGGCCGCCGATCCGGGTCGATTTCTCACAGAACTGAACAGCGAGTTTACGAAAATCTTGAAACAGACCGGCACGCTGGTCTTCGCCACGGTGCTTTATTGTGTCATCAATATCAGAGAGCGCGACGCCCACTTTGCTCGCGCCGGTCATCCTGCGCCGTTGCATGTGCGCCGAACGGCGGGCGAAGTCGGGACTGTTGCATCTGGCGAAAGCTCCAGCGGGCCTGCGATGGGCTTGATTCCCAACGCACAGTTTAAGACAACCGAAGCCAAACTTGCGCCTGGCGATTTGCTTTTCTTTTTCACTGACGGCGTCGTGGAGGTAGAGGATACGTGCAGTCGTCAGTTTGGCATTGAAGGTTTGCGGCAAAGCATCCGATCCAATCTCCATCAGCCCAGTGAGTCTCTGCTCGAAGCCATTATCAGTGATGTTTATAACTTTGCCGGCTCGACAGTCCTAACGGATGATGCTTGTCTGGTGGTCGCTGAGTTGTAAAGCCACCGCACGGAAACAGCGGCTAATCCGCCGCTTAAATCTTACTTGCGTATTGGTCCGCGAACAACGCGGGTTGTCCTCCTGTGTGTAAGAACAACACAGTTTCATCCTTCTTAAAAAATCTTTTCCGGATCAGATCAATCATCCCCGCTGCGGCGCGACCTGTATACACCGGGTCTAACAAAAGACCTTCGAGGTTTGCGAACAAACGGATTGCTTCCCGCTCCTGTTCGGTTAACACCCCGTAACCTGCCGAGCAATAGTGGGCATTCGCCAACACTTCGTCGGGTGTGAACTTAATGTGCTTTCCCAGTTTTAAGCTGGTTGATGATGCCAATTCTGCGACGTGTTCCTTCAACCACTCTTCTGATTCATCAACGCTAATTCCTAACAGCTTGCCTTTGTATCCGAACACTCGCTGGCCCAGGAGAAGTCCTGCCTGCGTACCACCTGACGACGTGGCAAATACGACCCAATCCGCGCGGATGTTTTGTTCCACGAGTTCTTTCATCGCGAACGCATATCCCAATGCACCTGTGGGACTCGATCCCCCATAGGGAACGAGGTACGGTTTCATTCCATTCTTGCCAGCGCGATCGAATGTCTCCTGTAGGACTCTGTCCCGAGCTTTGCGGTCGGCGACATAGATGATTTCTGCCCCAAACAATTCATCGAGTAACAGATTTGCCGATGGTTGTTTTGGCTTTTCGCCTGTCAGAACCAGAATGCATTTAAACCCAAAACGGCCCGCCGCTGCTGCGGTCTGACGACAATGATTGGATTGCAGTGCTCCGCCAGAGATTAACGTCCTTGCGTCCTGCTCGCGCGCCTCGGCTAGGAGGAATTCCAGCTTACGAGTCTTGTTACCACCAAAAGCGAGCCCGGTTTGATCGTCGCGCTTGATTAATAAACGCGGTCCGCCCAAAGCATCAGACAGACGCGGCAGCGTCTCAATGGGCGTC
>WNGE01002588.1_pt1 | contig 21966 bp, 19 predicted proteins | sample 5400651 | NCBI WGS metagenome assembly WNGE01 (sample SAMN13153370, study PRJNA577476) | soil metagenome | isolation source: 60 cm soil or saprolite under grassland replicate 2 | place: USA:California | collected 2016-06-15 | reverse complement strand
TGCCGGACACGACGATCCTTCCCGGCGCTGGAGCCAGGTCGATGTCGAGGTCGATGGTCTGCGTGCGAGTGCCGCGACGTCTCGAGGTGTGCTCCCACCCGCCTCCCCGGCCCAACCTAACGAGCAACCGGGTTCTGCCCAACAGCCCTCATCCGGGCTCTCGTACGGGAGGGGGGTGGGGCGCCCAGGCTCAGTTTCGGGTTCTACCCAAGGCCGTGGCGGGCTGCCCCACCCGAGACCATCGTGACGGGTCTACGCCGCGGGCACCACCTCCTCGGCGATCCCGCCGGCCGCGACAGGGTCCCACGCCACGCGATGGCGGAGCACCCACCACAGCTGCCGGAGCAGCGCCGCGGCGAGGGCGGTGCGGGCCTGAGCGTCGGTGAGCTTGTTCTCCTCTCGCCCGGTGAGGTGGCGGTACCGGGCCGCGAATACCTCGTTGCGCTGCACGAGCGGCCACACCGCCCGCCAGGCCGCCGTCCGCAGCAGGGGCCGTCCTCGTCCGGAGACCCTGGTCTTCCCTTGGTGGCGTCCCGAGGCGTTGTCCCGCGGACACGCCCCCGCGTGCTTTGCCCAGGCCCTGCCCGAGTCGTACCGGGCGGGGTCGCCGGTCTCCGCCAGGATGGCCGCCGCCCCCACCTCCGAGAGCCCCGGGATGTCCGAGGCGAGCTCGGCGTACCCGAACGCCCGGAGCATCCCCGCCATGCGGTCCTCCACCTCGGCCACCTGGGTGGTGGCGTGCAGGAGGTCGGCCAGGGCGAAGGCGGCCCGCTCGGCCGCCCCAGGCTGCTCCCACGGGATCTTCCGGGGGTCCGAAGTTGCAGCGTAGAAGGCCTGCATGACCCGGTGGCAGCGCCGCTCGCCGCCCACCCGAGGCAGGACCTCGGCCACTGCTGCGGCGAACGCCGGGTAGGACATGATGGCCACGACATCGGGATCGGTCGACACCGCCAGGCAGGCCAGCAGGGTCTTCGAGTCCAGATCGGAGGCGGCCTCCAGGGCGGCCGGCCAATAGGCGCCCATGAGGTCGGCGAGCTGCTGGCGGGCCGCTCCCCGCTCGACGAGCTTGGCGTGACGACGGACTCCGAGATGGCGAAGCCGGGCCCAGTCAGCGTCGGGTGCCACGACCAGGTAGCACCGGAGGTCGCGGGCCAGGTGTGCGATGAGCGTGGCGTCCTTGGGGTCGGACCGGTCACGGGTGTAGTCCTCCCGCTCCCGCTCCCTCGCCACGAGCATCGGCTGAACGCACACCAGGGTGAGGCTTCGGCGGATGCACCGCTCGAGGACCGGCTTCCACCGGTGCCCGGTTGGCTCGCAGGCCACGACGAGATGCTCCAGTCCATGGTCGGAGGCAGCCATCTGCGCGAACTCGATCATCTGATCCACGCCCCACGGGGAGCACACGAACGTCCGCCTCGCCAGCACCTGATGGCCGGGCCCGGTCACCACGACCACCTGCTTGGCCTTGGCCAGGTCGATGGCGAGGATCGCCACGCTCTCCGGCACGGCCTCGCGCAGCCGCCGGAGCTTCTCGTTTCGCCTGCGATCACCACGGGACAGTCGTCCTCCTGTAGCGTGCACCACGGGTCCTCCTTCCGGGTCGGGATGCTGTCCAGCGCCCAACCTTGGGAGAGGACCTCATGTGTTCAAGCACCTACGGGGAGTTATTAGGCGGGAGGGAGAGCCGGGGTGGCCAGGTTCAAGGTCGGCGTCCAGCTCGAGCCGCAGCACTGCTCGGTCGAGGAGCTCCGCGCGGCGTGGCGGGCGGCGGACGAGATGGGCGCGGATTCCATCTGGACGTGGGATCACTTCTTCCCACTCTCCGGCGATCCCGACGGGCTCCACTTCGAGGGGTGGTCCCTGCTCGCCGGGATGGCCTGTGATACCAGCCGAGCGACGATCGGGATCCTGGTGACATGCAACTCGTACCGGAACCCGGACCTGCTCGCGGACATGGCCCGGACCGTGGACCACCTGAGCGGAGGCCGCGTGATCCTCGGCCTCGGAGCCGGGTGGTGCGAGCGCGACTACGACGAGTACGGCTACGAGTTCGGCACGGCGGCGACGCGGGTCGGGGCGCTCGGCCCCGGGATCGCACGCATCAAGGCTCGGTTGGCCACGCTGAACCCAAAACCCCTCGGACCGCTGCCCCTGCTGATCGGAGGAGAGGGCGAGGACGTCACGCTCCGCCTGGTCGCGCAGCACGCCGACATGTGGAACGGCTTCGGGCCCGTCGCGAAGTTCCTTCACAAGAGCGCGGTCCTGGATAACTGGTCCGCGAAGGTCGGCCGCGATCCATCCACCATCGAGCGAACCGTGCTCCTGAACCCTCCGCGGGATCTCGACCACGTGGACGACTTCCTTGCCGCCGGGGCCGCACACATGATCGTGCCGGGCCGCGCCCCCTTCGAACTCGGCGACCTCGAAGCGCTCCTAGGGCTCGCGAATGGAGGGAGCTGACGTGTCCCACTACGAGCCGATCGACCTTTCCGCGCTCTGCAACGCGGACCTCGAGGCCATCGAGACGCGTCGGCACCCCCCGGTGGGCGAGCAGACCTTCCACGGAGTGCCCTTCGTCATCGGCCCGCGGAATGGCGGACCGGATCGCTGCTTCATCCTGCTGAACCCGGGCGGTCCCGCTGTCAACGTCGCCATCGGGCGGGTCGCGGATCGGGTTCTGGTCGCCCACCGTCGGCTCCGGCAAGGGGGTCCGCACCAGGACCCACCTGCAGGAACGGTCGTCGCCGATTACGCCTTCCGCATGGAGGACGGGACATCCCAGGTCGTCGAGATCCGCGAGCGGTTCGAGATCGCCGCGGCCGCAGACGAGGGGTGGGATTCCAGCGGGCCGTTCCTGGCGACCGGGGCGGCTCGGGTCCAGCTGGTGGATCGGTATCGGGGTCCATGGGAGGACCTCGGGATGCGGCAGACCGAGACCGTGTATCAGTGGCTCTCGCTGCCCGATTACTTCCTGTGGACGTGGGAGAACCCCACCCCCGACGTGACCATCCAGGCGGTCGTCCTGCGATCACTCGGCGCGCCCATCCTCGTTGCCGCGCTCACGATCGGGAACGTCGGCGAGCATCCCTTCGTCCGCGAGGCGGCCCTTCCGATCCGGATCGCCGCCATGGGACCGGACGGACCGCGCCGCCTCGACGAGCCCAGCGTCGAGGTCGACCGAGGCGTGGCCTCCTACGCGTATCGCCTTCCGGCCGACGGGCTCGACCCGTTCTTGGGCGATCCGTTCAAGGGATGGGGGGAGGTCGACGACTCGGCCAGCGCCCACACCTACGTGCGGATCGCGGCGACGCCCTCGGCCACGGTTCAGGTCAAGGATGGCGAGAAGGAGGTCGGCCGGTTCCGGTGGGGAGATCTCGGGGTCGACCGGCCCGTGGAGGGGGACGGCGTCCGAGCCGAGGTCCTGGAGCGGGGCCGCACCTGGGTAAAGGTCACCGTGCTGGACCGCCAGACACAGCGGCCCGTCCCGTGCCGCGTGCACTTCCGTTCCCCGGAAGGCGTGCCGTACCAGCCCTATGGCCATCACGATCACGTGAATTCCGATCTGGGCACCTGGCACATCGACGTCGGCGGGGACCTTCGGCTGGGCCGCCTCACGTATGCCTACATCGACGGGACGTGCCAGGGGTGGTTGCCCACCGGGGACGTCCTCGTCGACGTCGCTCGAGGCTTCGAGTACGGCCCGCTCCGGGAGCGGATCAACATCGCTCCCGGGCAGCGCGAGCTCGTGCTCCGGATCAAGCGGTGGACCTCGATGAACGACCGCGGCTGGTACTCGGGCGACTCGCACGTCCACTTCCTCTCCGCGCACGGTTCGCTTACCGAGCAGCAGGGGGAGGATCTGAACGTCGTGAACCTCCTCCAGAGCCAGTGGGGGAGCCTCTTCACCAACTCGGAGGAATGGTCCGGGGGGCCGCTCGCGACGTCCGATGGCCGCTACGTGACGTGGGTGAGCCAGGAGAACCGGCAGCCGGTCTTCGGCCACCTCGCCCTGTGGGGCCTCCGAGCCCCCGTGATGCCCTGGTGCACCGAAGGGCCGAGCGAGGCAGAGCTCGGGGGATGGCTGGAGACGACGCTCTCCAACTGGGCGGACCGGTGCCATGAGAACGGAGGCACCGTCGTCATCGCCCACTTTCCCCTCCCCAACGGTGAGCCCGCCGTCCTCATCGCCACCGGCCGCGCGGATGCCATCGAGTTCATCGTGCAGCGACGGTCGTTCCACGAGGAGTACTACCGGTACCTCAACAGCGGATACCGGCTCCCGCTCGTGGGAGGAACCGACAAGATGAGCTCCGACGTCCCCGTGGGGCTGTATCGAACCTACGCCAAGCTCGGCGACGAGGACTTCAGTCACGAGGCCTGGTGCCGGGCCGTCCGGGAGGGGCGGACCTTCCTCAGCGGCGGCCCGATCATCGAGCTCCTGGTCGATGGCCACGAGATCGGGGACACGGTCAGGCTGTCGGGGCCCGGGACGGTGGAGGTCTCGGCTCGGGCGGAGAGCATCTTCCCGATCTGGACGCTGCAGTTGGTGCTCGACGGTCGAGTGGTGGCGTCGACCGAGGAGCCCGCGGGAGCTCGCCGCCTGGAGCTCGGGGCCCACGTTCCGATCGAGGCGCACGGGTGGCTCGCGGCCCGGTGCGGCGGACCGAGCTACTTCGACGCCCCGAGCCATCGGGGTCCCTGGGAGCGGGGGGTGATGGCTCACACCTCGCCCGTGTACGTCGCATGCGGGGACGGCGAGTGGTCCAAGTTCGAGGTCGACCACGCCCGCACCATGGAGGCGTTGATCGAGGGAGGGCTCGCGCACATGCGGCAGTCGGCCCCCAGGTACCCCGAGGGACGGATCTCCCATCACCACGGCGAGCCGGACCACATGGCCTTCCTGGAGCGACCGTTCCGAGAGGCCCTGGAGCGGGTGCGGGAACGGCTGCAGCGCGCGGGGGGGTGAGGTCCGGTGAGAGCGTCGTCAGCGAGGCGTCCTCGGTGAAGATCGGCGTCTGTTCGGCGAACTCCGGGCCGTACACGAGCCGCGGGATGCTCGTGTTCCTCGCGGACGCCGCGGAGGCCGTCGGCGTCGAGTCCATCTGGGTCTCCGAGCACGTGGTGGTACCCGATCCTCGCGAGCCGCCGTCGTCGATGGACCCAGAGGATCCCATCCTAGACCCGGTCACCACGCTGGCGTTCCTGGCCGCCCGAACCAGCTCGGTGGGGCTCGGCACCGGGATCGTGGTCCTGCCGCTGCGCAACCCATTGATCCTGGCGAAGGAGCTGGCCACCGTGGACGTCCTGTCGAACGGTCGCCTGATGTTCGGCATCGGGGTGGGCTACGTCGAGCGGGAGTTCGAGGCGCTCGGGGTGCCGTTCGACGATCGGGGCGCCCGCCTCGAGAACCATCTGGCCGCGATACGGGCGATCTGGACGCAGGATCATCCGGCCCACACGGGCCGCTTCATTTCGTTCGGCGGTGTCCAGGCGCATCCCCACCCGCTCCAGGAGCCGCACCCGCCGATCGTGATGGGGGGATACGCCCCGGCTGTCATGCGCCGCACCATCAGGGAGGCCGACGGGTACGGTTGGGGACTCGATCTCGAGGCCACCGCCCGGCGACTCGACATCCTGCGGGAGACGGCCCTCCGGGAGCCGCGCGGCGACGGCCTCGGCCCGCTCGAGGTCACCATCACCCCGCCCGATGACGTCGACGTGGAGACGGCGACGACATACGCGGGGCTCGGCGTCGACCGCCTGAACCTCATGCTCCCGTGGCGCGCGGATGAGGCCCAGGTCGACGCGTTCTTCGACGGCGTGGTTCGACCGCTCGTGGAAGCACGACTGGAGTGAGGGAAGGAGCAGACATGGAGTACACGCATCTGGGTCGAACGGGCCTGCTCGTCAGTCCCCTGTGCCTGGGGACGATGAACTTCGGCTGGGAGACCACGGGAACCGAGGAGGACGATGCCTTCCGCATCATGGATCGGGCCCTCGAACACGGCATCAACTTCTTCGACACGGCCAACGTCTATGGGTGGCGGGAGAGCCGGCGGGGCGGGGTCACCGAGGAGATCATCGGGCGCTGGTTCTCCCTGGGAGGTGGCCGTCGCGAGAAGGTCGTCCTCGCCACGAAGGTCTACGGCGGGATGGGGGATTGGCCGAATCACGCACTTCTATCGGCGCTCAACATCCGCCGGGCCTGCGACGAGAGCCTCCGCCGGTTGCAGACGGACCACGTCGATCTCTACCAGTTCCATCACGTCGACCGCGAGACCCCGTGGGACGAGATCTGGCAGGCCATGGAGACGCTGGTGCAGGCGGGCAAGGTGATCTACGTGGGAAGCAGCAACTTCGCCGGCTGGCACATCGCCCAGGCCAACGAGGAAGCCCGCCGTCGGAACTTCCTGGGCCTCGTCTCCGAGCAGTGCCGATACAACCTGACGGTACGCGAGGTCGAGCTCGAGGTCCTGCCGGCGTGTGAGCGCTACGGCCTCGGCGTGATCCCGTGGAGCCCGCTCGCCGGCGGACTATTGGGGGGCGCCCTCCGCAAGGCCGAAGAGGGCAGGAGGGCGAGCGACGAGATCCGTGCGGAGGTCGAGAACCGACGATCCCAGATCGAGGCGTACGAGAAGCTCTGCGCGGACGTCGGCGAGAGCCCGGCCGACGTCGCGGTTGCGTGGCTCCTGGTGAACCCCGTCGTCACCGCTCCGATCATCGGCCCGCGAACCGTTGCGCAGCTCGACGGGGCCCTCCGGGCCCTCGAGATCTCCCTCTCCGACGACATCCTGGCGAGGCTCGACGACATCTTTCCCGGGCCGGGCGGACCGGGGCCCGAGGCCTGGGCCTGGTGAGGAGCGAGCAACTCGGAACATCCGGGCCGCGGATCAGCCGGCTCGGCATCGGAGGGTGGCAGGCGGGCGGCCCCGGGCCGTGGGGCGGCGGACCTTCCAGCGACGACGATCAGTCGATCGCCGCGATCCGGCGCGCCGTGGAGCTCGGCGTGACGTGGGTGGAGACCGCAGCCTCGTACGGCCTGGGACATTCGGAGGAAGTCGTGGCCCGCGCGCTCCGTCCCTGGAGGATCGGAGAGGACGTGTTCGTGTTCACGAAGTGCGGCCATCCGTGGGACCCGCCCGACCGGATCCGCACCGACCTGAGCCCGGACTCGATCCGACGGGAGTGCGAGGGCAGCCTGCGGCGGCTCGATGTGGAGCGGATCGACCTCTATCAGTTCCATCACAGGGACCCCTCGACTTCAGTGGAGCAGTCGTGGGAGACGATGGCCGAGCTCGTGAAGGAGGGCAAGGTCCGGTGGGCGGGCGTCTCGAACTTCGACGTGGATCTGCTGGAGCGGTGCGAGGCTATCCGGCACGTCGACTGCCTTCAGCCCGAGCTCAGTTTGCTGCGACCGTCGGCGCGGGAGGACGTCATCCCCTGGGCGGTGGATCACGGCACAGGCGTAGTCGTGTACTCACCGATGGGCTCCGGACTCCTCAGTGGCGCATACGACCGGGAACGGCTACAGGCGCTACCGGCGGACGATCGGCGCTACGCACCATCGGACCAGCTCGTCCGGCAACTCGAGCACGTCCACCGGCTGGCCGGCGGGATCGGTCTTGCCCCGGGACTCCTCGCCGTGGCGTGGACCCTCTCTGTGCAGGGGGTGACCGGGGCGATCTGCGGCGCCCGGCGCCCGGAGCACGTCGACGGATGGATCCGGGCCGCCGAGGTGGAATTGGATGCGGGAATCATCGTAGAGATCGAGTCCATCCTCATAACCGGCCAGTGATCTATTCACCGAGGGACCCACCCCGAGGGTTCGCCTGGTGACGGTTACGGCAGTTGCTTGAGCCGGATCGGGAAGAGACAGCCCGTCGGCGAAGGTCTCGGCCCCGAGGTGTCGGCGTCCTATGCGCATTCTGGTGATCGCTCACCGCGAACCCCTCCCGTCGGTGGCGCCTAGACTCTCCTGCGGCGGCCGAAGGCGCATCGGGGCCGTGAGGCCCGGAGCCCCCGGGACCCGTTCGCCCACCGGATCGGCATCTGGATCTTCGTCATCGCGGCGGGATTGCGTGCCCGGAACCCCGCCGCTCGGGCCGCGGGTCGGAAGTCCCCCCCGGCTCGGGACTCCCGCCCCTGGCCGTCACCACCCCGCATGCGCCAATTTCGGGGCTGAGATCGACGTCGGGGAAATGACGGCGGGGAAATGACGTGCCCCGGCCCGTGAAGAGGGGTGAAAACGATGCTGAAGCGACTATCTCCCGAGGGCCTCGCGCGGACCGCCAGCCGCCGGCCCTGGACGACGATCGCGGTCTGGATCTTCATCGCGGTGGCGGCCACGTTCGCCTCGTCTCAGTTCCTGGGCGGCGCGCTCACCCACGACGTCAGATTCACTAACAACCCCGAGTCGTTGCGCGCCAAGGAGCTCATCGACGTCCGGTTTCACCGCTCCGACCACGACACGGAGTTCGTGATCGTCCAGTCACGGACCGCTTCCGTGGACGAACCCGCCTTCCGGGCGGCCGTCGCCGGCGTGCAGCGACACCTGGCTGCGCTCGGGCCCGGCGTCGTGGCGGGCACCGTGAGCTTCTACCAGTCCCATGACCGGACGATGGTGTCCAGGGACGGCCATGCCACCCTCATCCCGGTACAGATGGCCGGCGACGTCGACCGCGCGAACGACACGATCGGCGACGTCCACCGAGCAATCGATGCAGCGCCCAACGGGTTCGAGGTTCTGGTGGCGGGGCAGGCCACGCTCGGGAAGGACCTCACCACCATCGCCGAGGCCGACATGAAGAAGGGTGAGGGGATCGGCCTCGTTGCCGCCATCGTCGTGCTGGCGGTGGTGTTCGGCGCGGTGGTGGCCGCGCTGCTCCCCATCGGGATCGCGCTCCTCGCGATCGCGGTTGCGGTGGGCCTGGTCGCGCTGCTCGGCCTGCTGTTCCAGTTCACCTTCACCGTCACGAACATGATCACGATGATGGGCCTGGCGGTGGCCATCGACTACTCCCTGTTCATCGTGTCGCGCTACCGGGAGGAGCGTGGCGCCGGTGCGGCGAAGGAGGCGGCCATCTTCACCGCCGGGGCGACCGCGGGCCGATCGGTCCTGTTCAGCGGCATGACCGTGGTGTTCGCGCTGCTCGGGATGATGATCATCCCGGCCACGATCTTCCGCTCTCTGGCCGCCGGGGCCATCCTGGTGGTGATCGCGGCCGTCTCCGGAGCGCTGACGCTCCTCCCGGCGCTCCTCGAGCTCCTCGGAGACCGCATCAACCGGCTCCGCGTCGTGCGCCGGCGACGGAGGGTCGCCGTCGACCCGGCTGCCGGCTTCTGGGGCCGGGCGGCGGGAAGGGTCATGCGCCGGCCGGTGGTCAGCATCGTGATCGCGGCGGGCTTCCTCCTGCTGGCGGCCTCCTCGTTCGTCAGGCTCGAGACGGGGTTCTCCGGCGTGAGCACGGTGCCGGACAGCGTGGAGTCCAAGCAGGCCTTCATGGTGCTGGCGTCGCAGTTTTCCGGCGGCGTGACGAACCCGGTGCAGATCGTGGTCGACGGCCGGGCCTCCTCGCCGGACGTGCAGCGCGGGATCCAGAAGCTGCGAGGCCTCCTCCAGCGGGACCGGGGATTCGGGCCCTCGAGCGTCGAGGTCGACGCGGCCGGCGACGCCATCCTCGTCTCGGCGCCCGTGATCGGGGACCCCTCCGGCAAGGCCGCCGTCGCGTCGGTGGGCCGGATCCGCTCCCAGTACGTCCCCGCGGCGTTCCCGTCCGGGTCGGCGAGCCAGGTCCTGGTCGGGGGCGACCCGGCCCTCAACCGGGACTTCTTCGCCATCACGGATACCTACCAGCCGATCGTGCTGGCCTTCGTCCTCGCGCTGTCGTTCCTGTTGCTGATGATGGTGTTCCGGTCGGTCGTGGTGCCGCTGACCGCCATCGCGCTGAACCTGTTGTCGGTCGGCGCTGCCTACGGCCTGCTCGTCCTCGTCTTCCAGCAGGGCGGGCCCGGGATTGGGCGGTGGTTGGCCCACCTCCTCGGCTTCCAGCAGGTCCAGGTGGTCGAAGCCTGGCTGCCGCTGTTCCTCTTCTGTGTGCTGTTCGGGCTGTCCATGGACTACCACGTGTTCCTGCTCTCGCGGATCCGCGAGCGCTACATGCAGACCCAGGACAACACCGACGCCGTGGCCGACGGACTCGCCCGAACCGGCGGCATCATCACCGGCGCGGCTCTCATCATGGTGGCCGTCTTCTCGGGCTTCGCCTCCGGGGAGCTGGTCATGTTCCAGCAGATGGGGTTCGGCCTCGCCGTCGCGGTGCTCCTCGACGCGACGGTCATCCGCACCGCTCTCGTCCCCGCGCTCATGAAGCTGTTGGGCGACCGGAACTGGTACCTGCCCGCGAGGTTGCGTTGGCTTCCCCGCCTCTCCGTGGAAGGTCGCAGACACCGCCTCGTCACCATCACGGAGGCCGATCGGAGGATCCCGGAGCGCGCGAAGGCAACGTCCGGAGCGCAGCGGTAAGCGTCCCCGCCGGCCCGGGAGCCTTTCGCGGCTCCGGGCCGGGCTGTCGACACCCCTGGCGTTCGCCTGCATGGCGGTCGGGCCTCGCACCGGCCGTTGACCTCCGCGCCGGGAGCAGACGCCGGTCCCATGCGTCGAGGGACCAACGCCTCTGGGCGCGGGTGCCCCAGGTCGTCAACTGTTCGTGGACCGAAGAGGGACACCGGGAGAGGTCCGGGACGCGATGCTCGAGATCCACGGTCTGGCGAAGCGCTACGGGGCCGTAGTGGCCCTCGACGGGGCCATCGCCGAGAGTCCGGACGGCCTCGAGGACCGCCTGCTCCACGTCAGAGGGGACAGGCGAATGGGCGGCCCTCTCCGCATCCAGCGGCTCACCGAGTAGCGCGAGCCATCTCGAGAAGGCCTCCGAGGCCACCACGACGCCCGGCGGTACGGGAAAGTCAGCTCGGGAGAAGCGCGCCAGCTTGAACGCCTTTGTTCCGACGATCGGGCGCGAGTCCTCGTCGCACTCGTGGAGGGCGAGGACGAACGGGCGTGATGATGGCGGCCGATCGAGGTCTACGACGGAATCGATCGGATCAGCGCCCGACATCATGATTTTCTCCTTCGATTGCACGCGACCGTAGCTCCGTGGGACTCAACCGCCGCGATCTGCCGATCGTTCCGGCGCTTCAGGTCGTCGATGAGGGTCCGTGCCGCCCACTCGACCGCCTGTGCCGCGGATGCGGTGTCCAGGTGGAACTGCTCTGTCAGCGTGAGCCAAACCCGCGAGCTGAAGAGCAGACGGACGAGGGCGAACGCTCGACCTGCCTCCTCGGGGTCAAGTTCAGGCAATGCCTCACGGTAGAGTCCGGCGACCGCCAGGTCCCATTCGGCCGGCCGCGTGGGTCGTGTTCCGAGCGCGAGCGAGGCGATGACACCCGCACGGACGATGGGGGTCTCCGACTCGAAGCGTGCGAAGAGTTCCCGAGCGATTGACGGGAAGCCTTCGACGGTTCTCACGGATCGAACGATGGCCGGCACCTCCATTCGCTCACTGATCCAGTCGTAGAGCGCCTCGAACAGCTGCCTGCGGCCGGGAAAGTGACGATACAGCGAGCGGAGCGATACACCGGCGCTGCCCGCCACCTCCTGCATGGAGAACCCGAGGAGCGGATCATCGGCGACCGCGTCGGCCGTGGCACGGAGGATGAGCTCCCGGGTCAGTTGCGTCTGACGAGACCGGAGAGCGCCCGAGTACTTGCGCTTCTGAACATCCCTCTCACCCCCCGTCACAAAGCCTGTATTGGCAGCACGATCCATGCCGCGAATGTACACAGACTCTGTCTCCGGGTCAAGGCCCGATCACGGCCATGACCGGGGTTTTCAGCAGACAATGACTAGCTCCCCCTACACGATTCGGCTCCTCCCCCGCCCTGTAGAGAAGAGAGTGCAGGATGCGGGCGTGAGCTCGGGGGTCGGCGAGCCGGACCTGGAGCGCCTCTTCCAAGAGGAGGCCAAACGGATTTGGCGAGCGTTGGTTGCGTACACGGGGGATCGAGACGTGGCGAGCGATGCGATGGCCGAGGCCTTTGCCCAGGCCCTGGCCCGGGGCGATGAGCTGCGGTCGCCCAGGCGCTGGGTGTGGCGGGCCTCCTTCCGCATCGCGGCCGGCGAGCTCAAGCGACGACGTCGGGATCGGCCGATGACGGAGGACTCCACGTACGAGATGCCGGAGCCGCCGCGCGACCTGATTGCGGCGCTGTCCAAGCTGTCGCCGCGGCAGCGGGGAGCGCTGATTCTGCGCCACTACGCCGGGTACTCGACCCGGGAAGTGGCCGACATCCTGGGCTCGAGCGCCGCCACAGTCCGGGTCCACCTCAGCCAAGGCCGTCGGCGTCTGGGCCGGTTCCTGGAGGGTGAGGGTGCCTGACCTGAGTCGAGTCTTCGAGGGCCTTGAGCGGCTGGACGCGCCGGTGACGTGGTCGGACGTGAGGGGCAGAAAGCCGGGCCCGCCCCTCCCCGAGCCCGAACGCACCCGGAGGATTCTGGTCGTCGGCCTGGCTCTCGCCGTGGCCGCCATCGGAGTCGCGCTCATAATCCGGGCCTTCGTGTTGGCACCGGGTCAGCGCCCCGGGGGTTCGGCCACTCCGACACCGCACGCCCCGTCCTCTCCCAAGGTCACGAGCTGCGTGCTGGCCAGGACGACCGGGGACTTCGACGGGGACGGGACTCCCGATGTGGCGGCGCTGGTCCTGCTCGCGCCGGCCGGGGAGACGTGCCGGGAGGCCCAGTACGGTTCCGGTGGTCCTCCCGACTTTCACCTCCGGGTGTCCTTCGGCTCGGGCGGAACGCTCGACCACCGGTTCACCTACTGCCCCGGCGGGCCGTGCGGAGCAGAAGCGTTCACCGCCACCGACCTTGACGGAGACGGCAGAAGCGAGCTGGCCGTCGAAGTGGGACCGGGCGCCGCGGTGGACTTCGTGGAGTTCTTCCGGGTGGAAAGGGACGCCGTCCACCCGCTCCAGATCAAGTCCGTGGGAGCGGCGAAGGCCCACCTGAAGCCCGGCCCCGCGATCTTGGGCGGAGGCTTCGACTCGACCCTCCAGAGCCCGGTGGCCTGCGAGGTGAGACCAGACGGGACCCGGGTGCTCGTCTCCATCCAGGCGGAGATGGTCGGCAACAGCATCGAGGGCCCGTGGCGCGTTACACATGTGGAGCTCGAGCTTCGCGGGGACACGTTGCACATCGTTGCGATCTCGACAACGACGACGAGGCACGGCTTCAAGAGTCTGGCTCTGCGATTCCGAGTGGTCTGCTCGTAGCTCGTGACCGTCGGTGCTGTGAGCGGTGGTCGGCCTCGCGGGCTGTGTGAGACGAACTGCGAGGCGCGAGCTGCGTGCGTCGGGCCGCGCCCTCCCTCATGTCCAGAGGTATGTTCGGTTGTGCCATGACGCGGCTGGCGATTGCCGAAGTCGTGAGCCTGGCGGTCTACCGCTCGATGATGGACTCGATGGGCCGTGAGGAGGTGACCGGATCGGCGTGACGATGGGCGATCTTCCACCCGTCGTCTTCACGACGGAAGATCGTCGTCACGCGAAGCGAGACCGGCGCCAGGTCGTCGGCGCCGCCGACCTTCACCCGGGTCAGCTCGATCTCCACGATGTACGCGAGGTCCGGCGTCGCGTACTCCGAGATGCGCTCGAAGCGGACGGGCTCGCCCTCTCGGAGCTGTGCCACGGCCCGCTCCATGGTCTTCTCGACCTGGCTCCAACCGCGGGCAGGCGGACCGATGGGATTGGCCAGGGTGACGTCGTCGTGCCTCGAGAAGAGCCCCTTCTGAGGTTCGGGATCTCCGCGCACGATCGCGTCGAGCGCCCGGTGATACTGCTCGATGACCTCGGCGAGATCAGAAGCTGACATCGGATCCTCCTTTCCAAGGTGAAGACGAGGTGCCTCACCCTCGGGTGGCTGGGCGGGACGACTCCGTCGATGACGGGGCCGGGGGGCTCTGATCGACGGGGGGAAAGTCGCCGTGACGGTGGACGATCTTCCACTCGCCGTTCTCGCGTCGGTAGACATGTGTGACGCGGAGGGTCTTCGGCTCGGCGGGGCCGCCGTCGACGGACACTGTCGAGCGTTCGTACCCGACCGTGTAGGCCAGGTCCCCGCTGGCGCCGGCGGCAACGAGCTCGAAGCGATAGTCCCTGACGCCGGCGAACTGCGACGCCACCCAGCGGAATGTCCGGCTCACCTCGTCCCACCCGCTCTTGTTCGGCCCCAACGCCCCGAACAGCGTCACCGGGTCCTCGTGCGACCACGTCGCCGTCCGCGGCGTCGGGTCCCCCCGGTGCAACGCCTCCTCCGCCTCGACCTGACGGGGGATCATCGCGTCCAGGAAGTCGTCGACCTCGCTCCTGCTGCGTTGCTCGGACTTGCCATTGTCCGCTCGCGCCATCGGCTCCACATAGGGAGCCCGCCACTCCGGGGCCTCGAAGGGAGCCGCGAAGTAGGTCCTTCCCCGGAAGACCTTTCCATCCCGGAGCTCGAGGATCGCCACGACGTGGTACGTCTCCCCGTCGGGATACGTGGCGAGCGCCTCGACGGTGAAGGTGTCTCCGGCGCCGACGATCCGCGTCGGCGTGAAGCTGGGGAGACTCGGTGCGAGGATCCACCGATCCTCGCTGCCCGTCACCAGCCGCGTCTCGGACTGAACCTGCGAATACCCCTCGTTGGCCGCCCGGAGGTTGTCGTGGCCCCGGATCACCTCGCCGGACTGCGGGTACTCCCCGACGAAGTCGGGGTGGTGTAGCTCTCGAAGGGTGTCGAAGTCGCGCGGGATGGCCCGCATGTACCGCTCGACGATCTCCCGCCCCGATGGCTCCCTCATGGTGTCCTCCCTCCGCTCGACGACCGTTTGTCATCGTCGGGCTCCGGAGGACGAGAGACATCGTGGAATCCTCGTATTTCACAGCGGATCCGATTCGGCGAGCGAGGGGCCGGCCACGCTCATCCAGTTGTTGCGGGCGATGGCTTCGAAGGTCTCCGGGTCCACGGCGCCCGTGGGAGCTCTGCGTGCTGCTCGAAGAACCGCTCCATCCCGGAGAGAGTGAACATCGCGAGGATGCGGGCCTCGGTCTCGCCGACGTTCTGGAAGCTGTGAGCCGTCCTCGGGGGACGAACGCGAACGAGCCGGGCAGGACCTGGTGGATCTCGTCATCTTCCGGAGCGCCAGTCTCCGTCCAGCACCCACCACATCTCGTCCTCTCTCGCATGGACGTGCAGCGGCGGGCCCTGTGAGGGCGGCACCGTGACCTCCATGAACGCTAACGTGCCCCCCGTCGTCTCCGTCCCCGCCTTGATGAGTCCGGGTCCGCCCAACGGGAGCCCGAAGGAGGGTGCCACCGCCGGGCGGAACCACGAACGCGCTGCCCGGCTTCGGCATGGACGCCCTCCTATCGGATCGGCTCAACGACGACGTGCTCCTGGTGGATCAGGTGGTCATCGTGAGGCCACCGAGGCCGGAAGACATCGTGGAATACTCGTACCTCATCCGACCCTCGGGGAGGCTGGCGTGCCGGGCCGATCGAAGTTGGTGGGCCGCGACTGGGAGATCGCGACGCTTCGCCGGCTGGTCGAGCGGGCCCGTGCAGGGCGGGGATCGGTGGCTCTGATCGAGGGCGAACCGGGAATCGGGAAGACGCGCCTGCTCGGAGAAGCGCTCCGTCTCGCCGGAGAGCTCGGGTTCGACGTCGCCCTCGGGGCCGGGAGGGAGCTGGAACGAGACCGGCCCTTCGGTCCGGTCTCCGAGGCGCTCGGGTTCGCTCCGGAGGCATCCGATCCACGCCGGGCGGCCATCGCCCGGCTCCTCCGGCCCGTTCCGGACGCGGCGGGGGCCTGGGAACGAGGGCCGGCCCTCCGGTACCAGGTCCTGGAGTCGATCCTCGGCCTGGTGGAGGACCTCGGGGCCACGGGGCCGGTCGCCCTGGGACTGGACGACCTGCAGTGGGCGGACGTCTCCACGCTGCTCGTGGTCCGCCACCTCGGTCCCCGACTGATCTCGCTGCCCGTGGTGCTGCTGGTCGCGTCCCGTCCCGTGCCGCGCACCGGAGACCTCGCCGCGGTGCTCGAGGCCCTGCGCGGAGAGGGCCTGGTGGAGGTCCGACCGGGGCCGCTCTCCACCGACGAGGTCGCCGAGCTCGCCGGTTCCATGCTGGAGGCGACGCCGAGTCCCCGCGTTCTGGCGCGGCTCTCTGGGGCGGCGGGAAACCCCCTGCTGGTGGCCGAGCTCGTGTCCGCGGGGCAGGATGGCAGGCACTGGGCGGACGAGCAGATCCAGGCCGGGGGAGACGATCTGCCCCCGACGTTCGCCGATGCCGTCCTGCGACGCCTCCGCTTCCTCTCGACCGAGGCCCTTCACGTCCTGCGGCACGCCTCGGTGCTCGGCTCCGTCTTCTCGGTGGCCGACCTCGCGCTTGTGGTGGGACGCCCGGTGACCGACCTGGTCGCTCCGCTCGACGAGGGTCGGGGCGCCGGCCTCCTCGTGGAGGCGGACGATCGGTTGCGGTTCCGCCACGACCTCATCCGGGATTCCGTCTACGCCGATCTGCCTGTGTCGGTTCGCAGGGAGCTCCATGCCCACACGGCGCGAGTTCTCGGTGCGGCCGGCCGAAGTGCCCTGCAGGTGGCCGCCCATGTCACTCGGGGAGCCACTCCTGGCGACGCGGAGGCGATCGGCTGGCTGCACCGGGCGGCCAGGGAAAGCCTCGAGCTGGAGCCCGCGGTGGCCGCGGACCTGCTGGAGCGGGCCCGAGCGCTCGCCGGGCCCACGTCGGCGAGCCCGCAGCTGCTGACGGATCTTCTGATGACCTACGTCTGGCTGGGCCGGTTCGAGGAAGCCGAGTCGCTCGGGAAGCAACTCATCGCCGCCGACGGCATGGCCCGGGACGCCCACCTTCCGCGGCTGTTCCTGGCCCGCGCGGTCATGTCCCAGGGAAGGGGACAGGAGGGCTGGACCATCCTGGAACCGGCGCTCCGGGACGAGGAGATCGCGGATGACGCGCGGGCGGCCCTGTTCGCCATGGGCACCACGCTGCGGGTCGTGGTGGGGGATGCCGAGGGAGCCCGGGTGCTGGGTGAGGAGGGAGTTCGGCTCTCACAACGGGCGGGGGACCCCGGCGACGAAGCTCTCAACCTGACCACCCTCGGCATGGCGGAGCGTGCTGCGGGAAACCCTCGGCGAGCCGTCGATCTCGCTTCCCGGGCCGTCGAGGCGGTGAGGCGAGCCAGACACGTGAAGCCGCGTGTCGTGACGCTCTACAACCTGGCGGCCAGGCTTTTCCTCGACGCCGACCGCATGGAGGAGGCCGCATCAATAGGCCAGGCGGGGCGCCGGCTCATGGAGGAGCACGGCATCGTCTTGGGTCAGGCAGAGTGCCATTCCCTTCAGGCCGAGCGGCTCCTGCTTGTCGGGCAGTGGGATGACGCGGCCGCCGAAGCGGAGACGACCGTGGATCTCTGCACGACGTTCGAAGCGTGGCACGCGTTCGGCATGGCGAAGAGCATCCTGGCGCTGGTGGCCATGAGTCGAAACGAGCTGCAGCAGGCGGAGCGCCACGTCGCGGCGGCGCGTGACCGGCTGGCCTCGGCACCGGATCAGCACGGGCGGCCGTGGGTTCATTGGACGACCGGGCTCTTCCTCGAGGCACAGGCGGACCGTCACGGCGCACTCCGAAGCCTGGTGGACGCTTGGAGCGATTCAGAAGGCATCGTGTCCGACGAAGCGACGTTCGGTCCGGATCTCGTTCGCCTCGCCGTTCAGCTCGGCGAACGGCGCGTGGCCAAGGATGCTGCGGCGAGGTTGGAGGCGGCTGCAGCGAAAGCGGACCTGCCCAGGATCGACGGCGCGGCGATGCTGTGTCGGGGACTGGTCAATGTCGACGTCGACGCGCTCGAGGCGAGCGTGGAGGCGAACCGCGCGGTCGCCCGGCCCTACGAGCTGGCTCGAGCATGCGAACTGACAGGCGACGCGCATGGCCGGCGTGGGTCGAATGGAGATGGCGTCGCTCATCTTCGAGAGGGCGTCGAGATCTACGAACGGCTCGGTGCGACTCGCGACGTGGCCCGCGTCGACGCCTCCTTGCGTGCCCTGGGCGCTCATCGTGGCCGGGTGGGCCCGAGGAGACGCCCACAGACCGGTTGGGAGAGCCTGACCCCGACCGAGAGCTCAGTGGTGCAGCTGGTCGCCGACAGCCTGCGGAACCGCGACATCGCGGATCGTCTCTTCATCTCCCGGCGCACGGTGGAGACGCACCTCACGCACATCTTTCGCAAGCTCGAAGTCTCCTCCCGCACCGAGCTCGTGGCTGAGGCGAGTCGACGTCGACTCACCTGACTCTCGCGCCTTTCGCCAGCCGGGCCCTCACTTCGAGTTCCAGCCCGCTCTGAAAATGAGCTTCTTGACCGGGGCCTTCAGGGATGAGTGAGTGCGTCGAGCTCGCCGCGACTAGACTTCGTCGGTGGCGGGAAGACGAGTCCAGGGAACATCCCCGTCAAGGGGGGAGGGCGTCGCATGGCTGAATCCGGTTTTGACCAAGCGGCCGAGCAGAACCACTTGGCGCTGGCGGAGTTCGTCAAGGGAGATCCCGAGCCGCTCAAGATGATGTATTCGCATCGCGACGATGTCAGCATCGCGAACCCCTTTGGCCCTCCGGCCCGCGGCTGGGAGCAGGCTGCGGCCACGATGGAGCGCGCCGCAATGCTGTACCGGGACGGGGAGGTCGTCGACTTCGAGACCGTGGCCACGAATGTCACTCCCGAGCTTGCCTACATCGTGGAAGTGGAACGGTATCGGGCCAAAGTGGGCGGAAGGGAGGAGGTCGTCCCGGTGGCCCTGCGGGTCACCAGCATCTTTCGACCCGAAGAGGGCACCTGGAGGATCGTGCACCGCCATGCAGACCCGATCACGGCGGCTCGGCCACCCGAATCGGTCGTACAGCCGTGGATGGAGGGAACTCCGCAAGGGCGAGATGCGTGAGCTGAAAATGCCCCGATCCTTCTCCGCGGTCTCGGCGAGCGGCTGGAGGGTGGCCTGGTGGCCGAGATGCCCGAGTGTTCGTAGTTGTCGGACCACGGCGAGACGGGAAGCCCACCATGCCAAGTTCGGCTCCCCGTATCCATCCTGACCGGCAAGGAGCGGCGCAACCTCACGGGTGGTCTCAGAAGAAGCCGCTCGGAGAGGTGGCATGTGACGAGCCGCCCACCTGGCCGAGACGAAAGCCGAACTGACCGGGTCTCGGCCCCATGTTGGGAAGGTCCGCTCAGCCACGCAGGTGGCGGACAACGCGAAGGAGATCCTCCCTCGGCCTCCCCTCGGCCGTTGCCGGCCACCCCACGAGGTCCGGGCGCCTTCCGAACAGGACAATGGTCCGGCCGTCGCGGTCAGGCGCCGGCGCGAGCCCTCCGTCGACCCGCCACCCCCTGGCCCCGCCTGGGAGCAGGCTCGCGGACGGAGCGACGATCCCGGGAGCTCCGCGGCTGCGGATCCTTCCGGCCTCCTCTCGACATGCCGGATAGCTCTCCAGGCTGCCGGTGAGCACCTCGGGCGGGAGGTTCGGGGCGGAGTAGCCCTCGTCTGACACGTCCACCGCCCACAGTGCCCGGCGCACAGTGGCGACGTCCTCCGTCTCGGTGATCTCCTCATGGCGAAGAAACTCGGCCCACGCTCCATCGGGGGTATCGGACAGGTACTGGACTGGCCCCTCTCCCGCATCGTGCCACCGCGCCGGAGGCTGGGCGGCCGTCTCGACGAGGAAGGGCAGCCTGGGATCGGCGTGCCGATAGCAGATCACGTGACGGGGGAGAAGGCCAAGGATCGAGCCAGGTCCAACACCTTCCGGGCGCTGCGGTCCTCCGGGCTCCAGTCGCCCTTCAAGATCTGTGACGGCGCTTTCCCTCGCAGAAGGGTGCGCTTGCGCTGGAACCACCGCCTGACGCCGATGTCGTTGTAGGCCCCTTTCAGCTCGGCAACGACCCGGGCAAGGAAGTGAAGTCGCGCGGCCACGGCGTCGGGGGTGGGGCGAGACCGGGAGGCGTAGCGGCGGAGGCTTGCCGGGGAGATGGCGACCAGGCGAGCCAGGTCATCCACCCCGAACAGCGGGACCAGGGCGGCCCATTCGCGGGAGGGAGCCGGCGAGTCCTCGAGCGCCTCCCGCAGCGTCTGCAGGGCCGCACGGAGTTGGCGGGGGGCGACGCGCCTGGCGGCCAGAGCTGCCGTGGGGCCCGTGCCGATGCCGGCCTCACTGGCGGCCCGGGCCACTCGCCTGACGGCCGCGAGATCGAGGCGCTCGACGGCCTCGTCCCCGAGAAGACCCATGGCCTCGGCTAAGACGAGCGCCTCCACGGCCTCTCGGGCCGCATCGGGGTCGGCTGACTCGAACGGTTCGGATACGGCTCGAATTCGGATTGCCATCGTGCTCCGCATTGTATCCGATCGCGATCAGGCGGGCCCGCATGGGGGCCGCGAGTTCACGGGAAACAACGGGAAGTGACCCGATCCGATTGGAAGCGAAATCCCTGGTCAGCAGCCATGCCGGGCCTGTTTCCGCTGGTGGCGAAACCCCCAGACAGCGGACTCATAATCCGCCCTGGCTTGTTCGAGTCCAGCCCGCCCCACTGTTTTCCCATGTCAGAGGGCATTTTCGCGAGTTCGAGTTGCTTGAATGTGCGTTTGGCTTTTCCTCGTGCTACCGACCCTTCGAAGGGGAGCACGGCGACGGCGCGAAACCGACATCCACTGAGCGACACACCCCGAACCTGATAGGACTGCCGAAATTGAGCCTCGACGCATGGCTGAGTACGAAGCGCGAGGTCGGACCCCACCTGACAGACTCTTGGCATGGCGGACGCTCCACATGAGGGTCCTCATGTTGACGAGGTCGCTCGCAGCGCGAACGTACCCGTGGAGTTCGTTGAGCGCCTCGCCGCACTTGGCGCGATCAGCGCCGAGCCGTCCGCTGTGGTCCTGCCGGAGCTCGGGCGGGTCCGGCTCCTGTACGCGTGGTCCACAGGCCGGGCTTCCCGTCGAAACGATCATGCGCCTCGTCGATGAAGGGGCGCTCTCGATCACGTTCCTCGACGCCCTGCCGTCGAAGCACCCCGGCGACTCGATCGCTCGTACGCGGACATCGCCGCGGAGCACGGGGGCCACGAGTCGCTCGTTGAGCGTCTTCACCAGTCGATCGGTTTCGGACCGCCCAGTCGACACGACCAGGCAGGAGAGGACGACCTCGGGCTGCTCGACGTGGTGGATCTGTTCGCCGGCGTCGGCGTACCCGACGATGCAGTGCTCCGGCTGTTCGCCGTCTACGCGGATGCCGTGCACAGGATGGCGAAGGCGGAAGCGGAGCTGTATGAGGCGAACATCGAAGGGCGACTGCGAACCGGCGGGATGAACGAGCGTGAGTTGATGCAGCACGATCGTGCTCGATTGACCCGCCTGACCCCCGGATTCAGGGAAGCATCGTCCACCGGCCAGAGGGGAGTGAGGGGCACGGCCGACGCGCCGGGGCGGCCGGTCCTGGGAGCATGTCTGGGTCCTGGAGCTGACCGAGGAACCGATCCCGCACGTCCACGTCCTGGCCCGGGCGGAGTGGGTGGATCGCGATGGGTTCCGGAGGGAGGCGGGGCTCGGGTGGGCTCCAGCCGCTGCGACCTGCTCCGATGGCACGGGGAGCTGGTCCGCTGCAAGTGGACGTACCGGCGCCGCGGGCCGGGCAGGCCAGCACTCGATCAGGAGACGGTGGAGCTCATCATTCGCCTGGCGAGAGAGAACCCCATGTAAGGGACATAGGTCCTTGAGAGGGCCGTGGTCCCGGAGTTGGATGGACCAACCCGGCTGGTCCGGGGGGAGGCGTCGAACTTACCCCTGAGGGAAGCGCTCTCGCGCGCTGAGCCTCGTCCACCTG
>WNGE01005316.1_pt1 | contig 21968 bp, 24 predicted proteins | sample 5400651 | NCBI WGS metagenome assembly WNGE01 (sample SAMN13153370, study PRJNA577476) | soil metagenome | isolation source: 60 cm soil or saprolite under grassland replicate 2 | place: USA:California | collected 2016-06-15 | reverse complement strand
CACGCCCCCGGGAACGAACTCGGCGCGGGCCACCACGGCATGACGGCCATTCACCGTAAGGTCCTGGTCCTGCAGCACCGTGCGCGTGAAGCCGGGCTGCTGGGCGTTGAGCGCCCCGATGCCCGTACCGAGCGCGGCGGCGGCAAGGACTGCGGCGGTCGTCAAGTTGCGTTTCTTCATGCGGGTCTCCTCCGGTAGGAATCGGACGAATACTACCTTGGCGCGGGCTCCTCCGCCCGGTCAAGTCGGCGCAAGCGCCTTCAGATAAGCGCGCACGCGTTTCGCGTTGGTGCCGAAGTCGCTGCGGCCCACGCGCGACAGCGACCTTACGTCCACGCGGCTCCCCGCTCCGTCGGGCGCGACGCGCACCACGACGTCGTCCTTGAAACCGAACAGAAGCGTCGTGGCGGTCGCTTCGATTCGTCCTTGGGCGGGATCGGCTGCGACGATGTCCCAGCGCATGGCGCGCGCCGCGGCGAGCGCGCGCTCGAACGCGGCGGGCGGCGGCACCTCGAGCCGGGCGGGAGCGATGTCGGGGTAGCCCTCCTTCTGCTGCTCGGCGGTCTGGGGGCTGTAGTCCGTCTTGTTCTCGGCGCCCTGGCGCGCCGGCAGCACCGCGACGAAGGCCGGCGGATTCTGCGTGTCCGTGCTGATGTCGTGGATGCGCGGCAGGTGCTGGACCTGATAGTAGTAGTAGGCGGGGAAGCCGAGCGCGAGCGCGCTGATCACGAGCGCCACGAACCCGACGCGGAGCCGATCGTGCGCGGCGCCTTCGGCGATGACTCCGATCAAGGAAACGGCGACCGCGCCGAGCGCGCTCCAGCCCGCGACTCTCATCACGGCGATTCCCTCGCGGAAGGACCACCAGCCGAAGCGGTAGCCGAGCCCGCTCAGCAGCTCCGCCGCGGCGCAGGCGACGCCGAGCGCGAGACCCAGCCACACGATCGCCCGGGCGACGCGCCGGCCGCCGAAGGATTGCGTTTGCATATTCATTTCAGCCATGGGAAACCTCCTCCGATTGGAATTCCGGAATGCTCATGCGAAATCGCCCGACTGCACGCGCGTGACGCCCGCTTTTTTCATCTTCTCCCAGGCCGCGGCGAGCTCGATGACCGCCGCGGCGAAGCCGAGCTTGCGCGCATCGAGCGCGGTCCAGGCCACGCAGAAATCGGTCGCCAGGCCGCACACGAACACGCGCTTGATGCCGCGCTCCTCGAGATAGCCTTCGAGGCCCGTGCGCGTCTTGCGGTCGGCCTCGAGGAAGGCGGAGTAGCTGTCGACGTCCTTGTTGTAGCCCTTGCGGATGAGAAGCTGCGCGTGCGGGACCGAGAGATCCTTGTGCAGCGCCGCGCCGTCGCTTCCCTGCACGCAGTGATCGGGCCACAGCACCTGCTCGCCGTAGGGAAGCTTGATCGAGTCGAAGGGCTTCCTCCCGGGATGCGAAGTCGCGAACGACTGGTGTCCCGGCGGATGCCAGTCCTGCGTCAGCACCACGTTCGCGAAGCGCTGCGCGAGCGCGTTGACGAGCGGCACGACCTCGTCGCCCTTCTGAACCGCGAGCCTGCCGCCGGGGCAAAAGTCGTTCTGCACGTCCACCACGATCAGCGCGTCCTTCGTGCCCGGCTTGATTCTGGAGTTGTCTGCCATCGCCGCCAGAGGATTCCCCGGTCGTCAGCCTGCGGCATCTTTCTTCACCTCGACCAGGCAGTCGTAGAACGTCGCGCCCCTGCCGATGTCGGTGATCGATTGCGAGGTGACCTCGTTCGCGTTGCGGCGGTCGGCGCTGAGCTTCTTCCACCACACCGAAAGCGCCACGACCACGCCCTCGCGGGCCTTGTCGCCGACGCGCGCTCTTGCGGTGAACGAACCGCGGTCGTTGAAGATGCGCACCGTGTCTCCCTCACTGATGCCCCGCGCGCCGGCGTCGGCCGGATGGATGTCCAGGCTCGGCTCCCCGGCCTCGGCGATCGCGAACGGCAGATTGGCGAAGGACGAATTGAGAAAGTGGCGGTTGGGCGGGGAGATGATCGCGAGCGGAAATTTTTTCGCGAGCGCCGGGTTCGACTGCGCCGACTCGCGCGGCGCGATGAAGCTCGGCAGCGGGTCCATGCCCATGCCCTTCGCCGTTTCGCTGTAGAACTCGCACTTGCCCGAGGGCGTGCCGAAGTTGCCTTCGGCGAACGGCGCGAAGCGCCCGGGCACTTCGAGCCGCTGCCAGCCCTTCTCCTTGAGCGATTCCCATTCGATGCCCCGCATGCGCGGGCTCGACGATTCGAGCGCCTGCCGGCAGATGTCCTCGTCCGAATCGCGAAAGCACTCCTCGGTGAAGCCCATGCGCGCGGCCAGCCGCCGGAACACCTCGCTGTTCGGCAGGCTCTCGCCCAGCGGCTCGATCGCGGGGCTGTTCGCCATCACGTAGAGATGCCCGTAGGCGGTGTGCACGTCCCAGTGCTCGAGCTGCGTCGTCGCCGGCAGCACGATATCCGCGTAGTCGCAGGTGTCGGTGAGAAACTGCTCGTGCACCACCGTGAAGAGGTCCTCGCGCGAGAATCCCCTGATCACCTTCCCCGAGTCGGGCGCGACCGCCACCGGGTTGGAGTTGTACACGTAGAGCGCGCGGATGGGCGGCTTCGCCTCGAGGAGCGCATCGCCGATCGCCACCATGTTGATGGTACGGGGGTCGGGGTACTTCGCGTTCCCTAGCAGATCCGGCCGCTCGAGCTTCGCCTGGTTCATGCCGAAGAACCCGCCCGTGCTCAGCACCGCTCCGCCCGCCGGATGGCGCCAGTCTCCGGTGAGCGCCGGGAGGCACAGGATGTTCCGCACCGCCATGCCGCCGCCCGCGTGGCGCTGCAGCCCGTAATTGAGCCGGATCGCCGCGGGCCTCGTCCCGGCGTACTCGCGGGCGAGCGCGACGATTTTCTCGGCGGGAAGCCCGGCGATTTTCGCGACTTTCTCAGGCGGGTATTCCTTGACGCGCTCTCGGAGCCGCTCGAATCCGAGCGTGTATTTCTCGACATAGTCGCGGTCGTAGAGGTCCTCGCCGATGATGACGTGCATCAGCGCGAGCGCGAGCGCCGCGTCGGTGCCGGGGAGCGGCGCCAGGTGCTCGTGGCATTTCTCGGCGGTGAGGCTCCGGTACGGATCGATCGCGATAAGCTTCGCTCCGCGGCGCTTGGCTTCCTGCACGCGCGACCACAGGTGCAGGTTGGAGACGATCGGGTTCGAGCCCCAGATGAGGATAAGCTTCGCCTCGTCGAAGCGCTCGGGATCCATGCCGAAGGAGCCGCCGAGGGTGATCTTCATCCCCGCCTTGCCGGCGGAGGAGCAGATGGTGCGGTCCAGGCGTGATGCGCCGAGCCGGTTGAAGAAGCGCCGGCCCATCGAGTGCCACTGCACGTAGCCCATGGTGCCCGCGTAGTCGTAAGGGAGAATACCCTGCGGGTCGTCGGCCGCGATCGCCCTGAATTTCGCGGCGATGGTATCGAGCGCCTCGTCCCAGCCGACGCGCTTGAATTCGCCCTTGCCTTTTGCGCCGGCGCGCCGCAGCGGAAAGAGCAAGCGGTCCTTGCTGTAAGTGCGCTCGAGGTACCTCGCCACCTTGGTGCACAGCGCGCCGGCGGTGAACGGATGGTCCTTGGCGCCCTCCACTTTCACCGCGACGCCGTTCTCGACGGTGACCTGCATCGCGCAGGTGTCGGGGCAATCGTGCGGGCAGGCGGCGCGCACGCGCTTGCGTTCGACGGGAGTCTTCTTGACGGGAGCTTGCATGCGCGGACGCGATCGACCGTAAGAACCCCGCAATTCTACGCCGTTCAGGGGCGCACGCCCGGAAGCGTCCCGAAGCGCATGCGCAGCATCTGGCCGATGCGGTAGTGGGCGTGATGGGCCGCGGCGATCGCGCCGCCCATGGGGAGAAACCCGTGGATCTGGCCCTCGAAGCACTCGTAGGTCACCGCGACGCCGGCCTGCTCGAGGCGCTCGGCGTAGGCGCGGCCCTCGTCGAGCAGCGGATCGAAGCCGGCGGTGAGGACGTACGCGCCCGGCAGGCGCGAGTGCTCGCTCGCGCGCAAGGGAGAGGCGCGCCAGTCGGCGCGATCGCGCTCGTCGCGAAGATACTGCGCCTGGTACCAGCGCAGCAGCTCGCGCGTGAGCGAGTAGCCTTGCGCGAAGCGCCTGAGCGAATCGGTGTCGGCGGCCTGATCGGTCACCGGATAGACGAGCACCTGCATGGCGAGCCCGGGCTGCGAATCGCGCAGCGCGATCGCCGCCACCGCGGCGAGGTTGCCGCCCGCGCTTTCTCCCGCGACGGCAAGGCGTGCCGCGTCGATCGCGAGCGAGCCCGCGTTCTTGCCCGCCCACTGCACCGCTGCGACGGCATCCTCGACCGCCGCGGGGAATTTGTGCTCCGGTCCCATGCGGTAGTCGACGGCGACGACGGCGCAGCGGCCGTGAGCGGCGATTCCGCGGCAGACGCTGTCGTGGGTGTCGAGGTCACCGCAGGTCCAGCCGCCTCCGTGGAAGTACACCACCGCGGGCAGCGCTTCGCGGGCCTGCGGGCCGAGCGGCCGGTAGCAGCGCGCTTTGATCTCGCCCGCCGGGCCCGGAAAGGAAAAATCGCGCGTCTCCTCGACCGCGACGGGGGGCGGCGCGAGCTGCAGGCGCGTTTCGCGATAGAGCCGACGCGCTTCCGCAACGCTCAGCGAATCGAGCGCTGGAGCGGCCGAGCGCGCCGCGCTTTCGAGCACCGCGCGCGCCTGGGGATCGAGCCTTGCGCGGTCGGTGTCCGCCACTTTACGCCGCTGCTGCGACGCGGCGCCGGGCGAAGAGCCAGAACACGGCGGCGGCCGCCACCGTGATGAAAGGCAGCGCAAGATAGTTGAGCGTTTGCCAGCCGTTCGTCTCGAGCAGCACGCCCGAGGTGAACGAGGAGCTCGCCATCACGATGAAGATGATGAGGTCGTTCGCCCCTTGCGTCTTGGCGCGCTCGGGCGGCGTGCAGGCCTCGGTGATGAGGGTCGTTCCTCCGATATAGAGGAAATTCCAGCCGACGCCGAGCAGCACCAGCGCGAGCCAGAAGTGCGGGATGCTGATTCCCGAGAGCGCGATGCCGATGCACGCGTAGAGGAGCAGCGCCCCCGCGAGCATCACCTGCAGCACGCCGAAGCGCTTGACGAGGGACCCGGTGAAAAACGACGGCCCGAACATGCCGATCACGTGCCAGCCGATCACCGTCGCCGCCGCCGAATACGGATGTCCGCATATTCCCATGGCAAGGGGCGTGGCGGTCATAAGCAGGTTCATCACGCCGTAGCCGATCGCCGCCCCGAGGACCGCGACGACGAACACCGGCTGCACCATGATCCGCGCCAGCGGGCGGCCCGGATCGGCGTGCTCGGCGGCCGTCGGCACCGGGATGTCGATCAACCGCACGACGAGCACCACCAGCACCAGAAACCCGATCAGCGACAGGTACGCGCCGAGGTAGCGGGTGGCGAGAAGATCGACGGTGAGCTTGCTCACCTCGGGGCCGACGATGCCCCCCACCAGCCCCCCCGCGAGCACCAGGGAGATCGCCTTCGCCTTGAAATCGGCGCCCACGGCGTCCGCCGCCGCAAAGCGGTAGTACTGGGCAACCGCGTTATAGACGCCGAAGATCATGGTGCCGAAGCAGAAAAGCCAGAAATTCCCGAGGTATAGGGCGAGCACGCAGACCGCAGCGCCCACCATCCCCGTCAGCGCTCCGACGGTAAAGCCGGCTCGCCGGCCGATGCGCTTCATCAGGAGCGAGGCCGGAAGCGTGGAGAGCGCCCCGCCGATCACCCAGGCCGTGACCGGGAGCGTCGCCAGGGCCTTGTTCGCCGCGAGCGCGTAGCCGGCCAGGCCGTTCAGCGCGATCGCCGTGGAGTTGTTCGTGAAAAGCAGCGCCTGGCAGGTGGCGAGAACGGCGACGTTTTTCTTGGCGGTATCCACGCGGCTGCCGTCGTGTGACAGGCAATTGTCAGGGAAAACGGAACGGTCGATTATAGCGAAGCGAGCCTTTCCCGTGCGGGCGCGCCCTCTCCCTCCGAGCCAAAAAATGCCTGCGGGGTGGTTGACATTTCCCTCTGATTGACGCACTCTCGCGTTGCCCGTACCTCCGTGCGGCGTCACCCAAACCAGGTCGTATTAGAAGAGGAGAGATATACGATGGCCAAGAAGAGAAAACCCAATGCGGCGTTCATGAAACCCATGACCCCCAGCTCCATGCTCGCCGAAGTCGTGGGCTCCAAGGCGATTCCGCGCACCGAAGTGACCAAGAAACTCTGGGGTTACATCAAGCGAAACAAGCTGCAGGACACCAAGAACCGCCGCATGATCAATGCCGACGACGCCCTCAAGGCCGTCTTCGGCGGCAGGGGCAAGGTCACGATGTTCGAGATGACCAAGCTCGTCAGCAAACACCTGAAATAACCGCCCCCGGGGATTTCCCCGGCTCGCGCCGAGAAAAACGCCCGGTCTCCCGGGCGTTTGTTTTTGCGGGCCCCCGCCGGCCGCTACTTGCCGGCGTGCTGCCGGTACTCCTCGATCGACTTCTTCAGGTCGCGGTATTCCTCGCAGGAAAAAAAGCAGAGCTTGTCCAGGAGTGCGAGGTGCTCCTCGGCCTTCGGCAGGTCGTTGACCATCAGATAGGCCTCGCCGATGTATTCGTGCGCTCCCTTGTGCTTCGGGTCGAGGCGCAGCGCCTCGTTGTAGTGCTTGAACGCAAGCTCGAGGTTGCCCGACTTGCGCCAGGCATAGCCGAGGTAGTTCTGCACGTCGGCGTTGCTCGGCTCGCGCGAGGCGACCCGGCCGAAGCTGTCCAGGGCCGTTTTCCAGTTCTGCGCCTCGATCGCTTTCTTGCCGCTCTCGTAATCCGGGTCCGCGGGAGGCGCGTTCGGTCCCGGCCCCGTGTCCATTCCGGCGGCGAGAAGAAACGGGCTGAAGGCGAGGCCGGCCAACAGGGCGAGAATCGAAATCGGCAGCTTGCGCATGGCGCTTCCTTTCATCGGGCAGGGGAGAGGATTACAGGTCCGTTCAGGCGGTCAGTTCCCTCGCCGTCATCGCGTACTTGAAGTTGTCCGGGTCGAGGCTGTCCAGGCGCCCCTGCGCGGTCTCGCCCTGCGGATACATGAAGAAAGTGAGCTTGGCGCCTTTCGAGTTGGGCAGCGCAAAATCGTTCGCGGTGTTGAAGGCGAGCCAGTTCATCTCCCACGCGCCGAAGAGTTTCGGCCTCACCGCCTGCACCAACGGATCGCTCAGGGTCGTGGGCTGGGCCTTCTCCTCGAGCACGACCTTCCTCACGTCGGCCGGGTCCACCGGCACCCAGCCGAAGCCGGCGAGATACACCTCCGCCCGGCAGTGCTGCGCCCGGGTGATATTCGCCGTGCCCGCGCCCAGGCTCCGGTAGCCGAACCGGGACTTCGCCACGCGCACGCCGTAGACATCGCGCGCGGGCAGGCCCACCGCGCGCGCGAGGCCCACGTAGAGCGCGTTGAGGTCGGCGCACTTGCCCCCGAGGTTGCCGGTCTCGAGCATCGTCTTGATGTCGCCCGTGCCGCAGCCGCGGGTCTTCGGATCGCGATACGTGTTGTCCACGATCCACTCGTAGATCGCCTTGGCCTTGGCGTAGTCGGAGTTTGCACCACGGGTGATGTCCTGCGCGGTCTTCCGCACAATGCCGTCGGTCGGCATGTGCTCGGTAGGTTCGGTATAGAACACCCGCTGCTCGGGCGTGAGTTTCTCGACCGCCCCCGGCCGCGCGGAAAAGTCCACGGCGCGGTCGCGCGTGGCGAAGCGGCTGTAGAGCTCGATCACGGGATTTTTCTCCGCTGTGGGCCACTCGGCGTAGAGCATGCCCGCGCCGTACTTGCCGTCGTGAACGATCGTTGCAGTCGTGGTGTTCCCCGACCAGGCGTTGTCGATGGTCTTCTGGTAGCCGGAATCGACCGAAGGGACGGGCAGCCACACGCGCGTCGTGCCCTCGGGGAAAACGATCTCGACTCGCGTCGTCACTTCGAACGTACGCCATTTGTCCGTCGGGCGGGGATCGAATGCGCTTTGCGCGAACGAAAGTTTCGGCAACGCCGCCGCAGTCGAGAGGATCGCGCTGGTCTTCAGAAATGCACGTCTATCCATGTCGGTTCTCCGGTCGATTGAAGCGCTGTCTCACAAACGCGAGTCTGGGCGTCCCAGCGCTGGAGCGCGTGGAATGCCCGCTGTCGGTTGCTGCAAAAAGGGCTGGGAAGCTGGGAAGAAGGGGCTGCGGAAGAGCGAAGGGCGAGCGCGGAAGGACGGCCGCCGCTGTCGATATCGCCGTCGGAACGCCAAGTTCCGCGCGAGCCCGCGGGCTGCGCGTAGCCGATCATCACCGCGAGCGAACGCGAGCTGCGTGAAGTCAGGCGTTGCTGGATGATCATCGGCACGCGGTCCGGCGGACGCGGACGAATTCCAAAGCCGACAATCTACTCCGAAAGCGTTCCCGGCCACAAGTCGCGCCGAACCAGCCCGGCGCGTGCTTCAGCTGGGGGGAAGAAGCTTTTTGATCGTATCTTCAACGAATTGAGAATCCCAGTCCAGATCGCCCACCACGGAGTAGCGGATGCGCTGCTCCCGATCGAGCACCAGAGTCGTCGGCAGCACCTTCACCTTCCACGCCGTCGCGGCGGAAGTGTCGCGATCGAGCAGCACGGTGAAACGGACAGGGACTTTCTTCAGGAACTCGCTCACCCGCGGCGCGCCCTCGCCGAAGTCGACCGCGAGGACCGCGAAGGGCCTGCCCGCGAGCTTGTCGGCGAGCCGTTGCATGGAGGGCATCTCTTCGCGGCAGGGAACGCACCAGGTGGCCCAGAAATTGAGCACCACCACCTTGCCGCGATAGTCGGCGAGCTTGTGTTCCCTTCCCTGCAAGTCGCGCAGAACGAGGGACGGCGTGGCGCCGCCGCCCCAGGGCTTCAGCTCGCCGCCCGCGGCCCATGCCGCGACGCATGCCGCCAGGAGCGCCGCTGCGAATAAAGCGCGAGCCGCGGCTGAAGCGCTCACGCGGCCTCCGTCTTTTTTCCGGCGAGGACGGCGCAATCCTCGGCGTAGCCCGAGAGGCGCCGGACCACGCGCGCGCGCTGTGCCGGAGAGAGCGAGCGGTCGAGATCGGCGATGAGCTGCGCGAAATCCCCGTCCCAGCGCCCGTCCTCGCGGAGGAATTCCTCGGAGCGGCGCGCCTCCGGCCGGGTGAACATTTCGGCGAGCCGCCGGCCGAGCTCCTGCGGCTCGCGGCGCTGCTCGAGCAGCGCGACGAGCTCGCGCTGCAGGCGCTGCCGGTCCTCGAAGCGCAGCGCGGCGTGGCGCTCGTGGGCGGCGACGAAGCCCCCGATGCGGGCCTCCTGCTCCGGGGTCAGCTCGCCCGCAAAGTCGCGCAGGCGCTCGAGCATGCGCTTGCCCTGCGCGCGCAGGCGCTTCTTTTCGTCGGCGGGGAGAAATTCCTTCGCGTACTTTTCGTTGCTTTCGGCGAACTTGCGCTCGAGCACCGCAAGCTGCGCGGGCCGCAGCGTCGCGAGCACCGGCGCCGCATCCTCGGCGGCTTTCGCCGCGAGCCCGCGGTAGCGCGCGCGCAGATTGCCCAGTCCCCACGACACGTCTTCCGCGGTGACGCCGTTCGCGGCGCGGCGGCTCGCGCTCTGCAACAGGGCCGCGTACGCCGGAAGCTCGTTCACCCGGTGCCACTGGTGAAACCTCGCGATGCGGGGCCTGAGGTCCTCGGACTGCGCGGAGTCGAGGTCGAGGTAGCTCGACGCCATGAAGCGGATCACGGTGTCGGCGTTGTCGTAGGCGACGCGGGTGGCGCTGCAGGCCGCGAGCGCCAAAACACCGGCCGATGCCAGCACGCCAAGGGCCGTCTTCCTCACCAGTAATTTTCCACCGTAATGTGACCCGGCTCGCGGCGCCGATGCTTCCTCATGGCGCGGCGCTTGAGCACCTCGGTCGTGTCGGTCACCATCTCCGGGTTGCCGCAGATCATCACGTGCGAGGTCTTCGCCGAAAGCTCCACGCCCGCCGCGGCCTCCAGGCGCCCGTCCTCGATCGCCGCCGGGATGCGCCCGTGCAGGGTTCCCGGCGCCTTCTCGCGGCTCACGAAGCACGCGAGGCGCATCTGCCCGGAGTGCTCGCGAAGCAGCCGCCCCATGATATCGCGATAGGTCAGCTCCTCGGCATGGCGCACTGCGTGCACGAGCACCACATGCTCGAAGCGCTGCCACGGCGTCTCGGTCTTGAGGATCGACAGGAACGGGCCGACGCCGGTTCCCGTGGAGATCAGCCACAGGTCCGGCCCGTCGGGAACCTCGGAGAGCACCAGGAAACCCGCCGGCCGCGGCGCGAGGTAAATCGTGTCGCCCGTTTCCAGCTTGCACAGCCGCTGCGTGAGAGGCCCCTCGGGGAGCGTCACGTAATAGAACTCGTGCGGACGCTCCTTCGGCGCGTTGACGAACGAGTACGGCCGCGCGACCATCTCGCCCTCCACCGCGAGCGCGAGCTTGGCGAACTGCCCGGCCTCGAACCCCGCGACCTCGGCCTTCACGCACAGCGTGAAAAGGGTCTCGGTCCAGCGCTTTTGGTCGACGACCGTTCCTTCGATCCACTTCTGCATGACTCGCCGCGGGAGGACTCAGTGCAAGAGGAACGGCTCCATGGTGAGCGATTCTACCTCGCCGCCGAGCATCACGATGCCGCCCGAGCGCCGGTTCCTGCCGTCGTCGGAGAATTCGAACCGGTACACGCGCCGCAGCGCGACGCGGCCGTTTTCGTCGCGCGCCGGACGCAGCGACACGCACTCCACCGTCTCGTCGAGGAACTGCAGGCCGTCGCGCTCGCAGGCGCGCGCGCACGCCGCGACCGCGCGCTCGCGCGAGCGCATGCTGTCGAACCACAGCCACGCGAGCAGGGCGAGCGCGACCAGCGCCCAGGCTTCCCACATTTCGCTCTTCGCTTTCTACTCGTAGCGGCGCGTGATCCACTCGGCGACGAGCACCGGCTTCGCCTCCCCTTCGCGCTCGACGGTGACGTCCCAGGTCGCCTGCACGCCGCGGTCGATGTCCTCCACCGCGGCAAGCCGGAAGCGCGCGCGCACGCGCGAGCCCGCCGGCACCGGCCCGGTGAAGCGCACGCGGTTCAGGCCGTAGTTGATCCCCAGGCGCGCGCCCTGGACCTCGACCGCCTGCCCCAGCAGGTGCGGCAGGAGCGCGAGCGTGAGAAAGCCGTGCGCGACGGTCGTCCCGTAGGGCGACTCCTTCGCCGCGCGCTCGCGGTCGACGTGGATCCACTGGTGGTCCCCCGTTGCGTCGGCAAAGGCGTCGATGCGCTCCTGGCTCACCGCGAGCCAGTCGGTCACGGCGACCTCCTTGCCGACCCACTCCTTGAGCCGGGCGACGCCGGGGATTACGATTCGGGGCACTTGCTGTAATGTGAGTTCGACGGGCTCTCTATCTTATCGCGAAGGATCGCAATGACGACAAGCTCAAAGCTATTCCTTGCCGCGGGCGGCCTCGCGGCGCTCCTCGCGGTCGCGCTCGGCGCATTCGGCGCGCACGCGCTGAAAACTCGCCTGCCGGCCGAGATGCTCGCCGTGTGGCACACCGCGGTCGAGTACCACGTCTATCACGCGCTCGGCCTGCTTGCGGTCGGGCTCGTCGCGACGCAGCTTCCGGACTCAACGCTCCTGAAATGGTCGGGCTGGCTGATGCTCGCGGGAATCGTTTTGTTTTCGGGGAGTCTGTACGCGCTTGCGCTCTCCGGCGAGCGCTGGCTGGGCGCGATCACGCCGATCGGTGGGGTCGCGTTCCTGGCAGCTTGGGCCCTGTTCGTCGCGGCGGTGGTCAAAGGCTGATGTCTTTGGCCGCGTCGCCAATGGCTTAATTGGTCGCTTGCAGCGGCGGAGTGTCTTTAGCCCACCTTGGCAGGCTGCAATGAGCGCAGCTGCGCCTGAGCGGCTTGAAAAAGTACCAGTTCTCGTAGAACACCCCGCTGCAACGGGGACATACAAAGCTCGCCATTCGGCTTCCAGCCCAGGCAATCGCCGCCATCCAGGCGAGCGCAACAACGAGAATCGGCGCGTCCTGGAGGAGCAGGTCGTTCAGCAGATAAGCAAACAGAAACATTCCGGGGATGCAGCCAAAGAGCAGGAGCCACAGAATCGTGGACCTGCGATTCAGATCACGCCATGCCGCCTCGAACGAAGGACCGGTGGGCATGTGTGTTCCTGCTATTTCCTCAAAGTAACGTCGATCAGGCGATCCAGCGCTTTGGAAGACCCGCGTGCGAGACGCGAATTGCCCACGGCAGATCCCAACGGGTCACGGACGGCCCTCCCTTGAAATGGGCGACCCGCCCTATCCTGCTGGCCGGTCGACACAGCGAAGGGATTACATATCCATCCCTTGTTGCATGCCGCCCATGCCGTGGGCGCCGGGGCTGGCGCCTTCCTTCTCTTCCACCAGCTCGGCCACCATCGCTTCGGTGGTGAGCAGCAGGCCGGCGACGGAAGCCGCATTCTGCAGCGCCGTGCGCGCGACCTTCGTCGGGTCGACTACGCCCATCTCGACGAGATCGCCGTAGGCTTCAGTCTGGGCATTGAAGCCGAAGTTGCCATTGCCTTCGGCGACCTTGTTCAGCACGACCGAGGGCTCTTCGCCCGCGTTGGCGACGATCTGGCGCAACGGCTCTTCCAGGGCGCGGCGCACGATCTTGATGCCGGCTTCCTGGTCGGGGTTGTCGCCCTTGATCTGGTCCAGAGCGCTGCGGGCGCGGATGTAAGCGACGCCGCCGCCGGCGACGATGCCTTCCTCGACCGCGGCGCGGGTCGCGTGCAGCGCGTCCTCGACGCGGGCCTTTCTTTCCTTCATCTCGATTTCGGTCGCGGCGCCGACCTTGACGATCGCAACGCCGCCGGCGAGTTTGGCTACCCGCTCCTGCAGCTTTTCCTTGTCGTAATCGCTGGTGGTTTCCTCGATCTGGGTGCGGATGCTCTTCACGCGCGCCTCGATCGCCTTGGGATCGCCCGCGCCGTCGATGAGGGTCGTCTCTTCCTTGTCTATTTCGACCCGTTTCGCCTGGCCAAGGTCCTTGAGCGTCGCCTTTTCGAGGGTCAGCCCGACTTCTTCGGCAATGACCTGGCCGCCGGTGAGAACGGCGATGTCCTCGAGCATGGCCTTGCGGCGGTCGCCGAACCCCGGCGCCTTCACCGCGCAGGTCTTGAGGATGCCGCGCAGGTTGTTCACGACCAGCGTCGCGAGGGCTTCGTTTTCGACTTCCTCGGCGATGACGAGCAGCGGCCGTCCGGCCTTCGCCACCTGCTCCAGGAGCGGAAGCAGGTCGCGGACATTGGCAACCTTCTTGTCGTACAGAAGAATATAGGGGTCCTCCAACACCGACATCTGCTTTTCGGCGTTGTTGATGAAATAGGGCGACAGGTAGCCTCGGTCGAACTGCATGCCCTCGACTATCTCGAGCTCGGTCTGCAGGCTCTTGCCGTCCTCGACCGTGATCACGCCTTCCTTGCCGACCTTCTCCATTGCATCCGAGATGATCTTGCCGATCTCGATGTCCGCATTGGCGGAAATGGCGCCGACCTGGGCGATTTCCTTGCTGGTGGTGCAGGCCTTGGAGATCTTCTTCAGCTCCTCGACCACCGCGATGACCGACTTGTCGATCCCGCGTTTCAAGTCCATCGGGTTCATGCCGGAAGCCACGAACTTCATGCCTTCCTTCACGATCGACTGCGCCAGCACCGTGGCCGTGGTGGTGCCGTCGCCGGCGACATCCGACGTTTTCGAGGCGACTTCCTTCACCATCTGCGCGCCCATGTTCTCGAACTTGTCCTTCAGCTCGATTTCCTTGGCGACCGACACGCCGTCCTTGGTCACCGTCGGCGCGCCGTAAGAGCGCTCCAGGATCACGTTGCGGCCCTTGGGACCGAGGGTCACTTTGACCGCATCGGCGAGGATATTGACGCCCGCGAGCATCTTGTGGCGCGCGGACTCGTGGAAACGGACATCTTTGGCAGACATGTTTTACTCCTGAATGGGTTGGTCTTACTTCGCGACGATCCCCATGATGTCGTCTTCACGCATCACGAGGTACTCGGTGCCTTCGATTTTCACGGCCTGGCCGGAGAACTTGCCGAACAGGATGCGGTCGCCGACTTTGACATCGAGCGGGCGCATCTTGCCGTCTTCGAGGATCTTGCCTTTACCCACGGCGATGACTTCGCCCTGGTCGGGCTTCTCCGCGACGTTGTCGGGGATGACGATGCCGCCTGCGGATTTGCGCTCCTCATCGAGACGCTCCACCACAACGCGGTCGTGCAGGGGACGGATTTTCATCATGACATTGCATCCTTGATCAATTAGATGGCCAAGGAGGCATTTCAGATAACCGTTTCCAGTTCAGATGACCAGAAGGCTCCCTCAGTCCGTTAAGGAGGATAGGTTAATTAACTTGACTTGTCAAGTCTTATATTGCAATATCTGCCGTGCTTAATCAGCATCGGTTAATCATAGGAGGTCTCCGGTGGACGTTGGCTTGGTCATCAGGAAACGACTGGAACACTTGGGGTTCGAGCAGAAAGACTTGGCGGCCGCCGCCGACGTCACCGAGTCCTACATCTCTCAGCTGCTGACTCGGAAGAAATTGCCCCCCGCGCCCGATCGAACCGACCTCTACGAGAAGATGGGCGAGTTCCTCAAGCTGTCGAGCGGCAAGCTCGCGAAGCTTGCCGAGCTCCAGCGCCGGGAGGAATTGAAGAAGGATTTCGAGGACCCGCCGGCCCCCATGTTTCAGGAAGCTCGAGAGTTGGTTCTGCGCAAGTGCGCACCGGGAAGACGGCAGGAGATACGGGCGATTTTCGAGAAGCAGCCTTTCGGTGAGCTCGAGCGCCTCGTCACCCAAAAGCTTCTGGACGTGATCAAGGGGGTCGCCCGGGAGGAACTGAAAAGCGAAAAATGGCTCCGCTCGGTGGGTCGAGCGAGCGGCCGAAGCTACAAGCAGATGCGCGTCATGGTCCTCGAGTTTCTGGACACGGACGTCTTCCACGTGTCGTTGGAAAACTGCATTTCCTTCCTCGATCCGCTGATCGACTCGTGGGATATCGACCTCTCGACCTTCAGCATGAATATCGTGCTTAACCGAAGATTCGCCCCGGGGCATTCGAAGCGACTGGAGTTCGTCGAAGCGGAATCCGGCCGGCCTTTCGGCGACGAGCCGGGGCTCAACGAATTCCTCAAGGATGCTTCGCTTAACGGTGATGCGACTCCGGAGGAAATCGAATTCCTGAAACGGCTGAGGTTCAAGGGAAAGCGGCCTACGCCGCTCTATTATTACCGGGAATTGCAGAATCTCAGGGATCCGCTGCATTTTCGCACCGTAGGGAGTGATTGAAAATCAGGGTCGACCGAGCGCGTCGCCGCGACGCGCAGCCGCCTCGCGAAAATCGACGCGCTCGCGGAATGCCTGCGCCGGCTCGATGTCTCCGAGATCGCGCTCGGCGTCGCTTACCTGAGCGGCGACACCCGCCAGGGCAAGATCGGCATTGGCTACGCGAGCCTGAAAGGCGCGCTCGCCGCGGCGCCCGCAAGCGCGCCCCGGCTCACGCTCGCGCAGGTGGACGAAGCCTTCGCGCGCCTCGCGCAAATCAAGGGGGAGGGTTCCGCCGCCGAGCGCCAGCGCCTGCTCGCCGCGCTCTTCGCGCGCGCGACTTCGGGCGAACAGGATTTCCTCGCGCGCCTGATTCTCGGTGAGCTGCGCCAGGGCGCGCTCGAAGGGATCATGCTCGATGCCATCGCGAAAGCTGCGAACCTGCCCGCCGCGCGGGTGAGGGCGGCGGCGATGCGCGCGGGCGGCCTTCCCGCGGTCGCGGAAGCCGCGCTCACCGAAGGCGAAACGAGCCTCGCGCGCTTCGCGCTCGCGGTTTTCCAGCCGGTGCAGCCGATGCTTGCGCAACCCGCAGAGGACGTCGCCGACGCGCTCGAGCGCCTCGGCGCCGCGGCCTTCGAGTGGAAGCTGGACGGCGCACGCGTGCAGGCGCACAAGTCGGGCGGCGAAATCCGTGTCTATACGCGCAGCCTTAACGACGTCACCTCCGCCGTGCCCGAGGTCGTCGAGGCGCTGCGCGATTGCGCCGCGCGCGAGCTGATCGCGGACGGCGAGACAATCGCGCTGCGGGCCGACGGCACGCCCTACCCTTTCCAGGAAACCATGAGCCGCTTCGGGCGCAAGCTCGACGTGGAGACGCTGCGGGCGACGCTCCCCTTGAGCGTCTTTTTCTTCGACTGCCTGCTCGCCGACGGGACAGACCTCACCCCGAAGCGCGCGCGGGAGCGTTTCGACGCGCTCGCGAAATCTCTCCCGGCGAAGATTCTCATCCCGCGCCTTGTCACCGGCGACAAGGAAGCCGCGCAAGCCTTCTACGACGAAGCGCTCGCGCGCGGCCACGAAGGCGTCATGGCGAAATCACTCGACGCCTCGTACGAGGCCGGAAGCCGCGGTGCCGGCTGGCTCAAGATCAAAGAGGCGCACACGCTCGACCTCGCCGTCATCGCGGTCGAATGGGGCAGCGGCCGCCGCAAGGGCTGGCTCTCGAACCTGCACCTTGGCGCTCTCGATCCGGCGACGGGCGATTTTGTGATGCTCGGCAAGACCTTCAAGGGCATGACCGACAAGATGCTCGCCTGGCAGACCGAGCGCCTGCTCGCCCTGGAAACCTCGCGCGAGGGCCACGTCGTGCACGTGCGGCCCGAGCTCGTCGTCGAGATCGCGTTCAACGAAATCCAAGCCAGCCCGCATTACCCCGGCGGCTTCGCGCTGCGCTTTGCGCGCGTCAAGCGCTACCGCGAGGACAAGAGTGCGAAGGACGCGGATACGATCGAGACCGTGCGGGCGCTGTATGACGGGCAGTTGCATCGGAGGGCGAGCGAAAGTCCCTGACGGCGGATCTTACGGTTCTGTGACGCCCGCGATACTTCTATGTGGGCCGCCGCGGTACGACAAGATTCCCGACGGATACTTGCACCGGCTCGCCGTTCTGATTCTTCGTCGTCGTCCGCACCTTGATCAATCCCTGCTCCGGGCGGGACTTCGACGGCCGCACTTCGAGTATTTCGCTCTCGACGTAGAGCTCGTCTCCCGGCCGCACGGGCCGCGGCCAGCGGAATTCGTCGAAGCCGGCGCCGACGATTCCGCCCGCGGGCTTCAAGTCGCTCTCGACCAGGAGCCGCATGGTCATCGCGGCGGTGTGCCAGCCGCTCGCCGCCAAACCCCCGAATATCGAGCCGCGCGCGGCCTCTTCGTCGAGATGGAAGGGCTGCGGATCGAATTCGGCGGCGAATACCTTGATCCGTTCCTTCTCGACGCGCAGGCCCCCGGAGCCGAAGGTCTGCCCCACCGCGAAGTCCTCGAGGTATCGTCCGGTCATTGCCGTTACGGTTCGAGGGAACCCAAGTACGCCGAGATCGCCACCATCTCCTCGACGGTCAGCTTGGCGACGACCGCTTTCATCAGCTCGGCCAGGGAACCGGAGCGATTGCCGGTCTGCATGTCGTGAAGCTGGCGGAAGACATAGATGGGCGGACGTCCGACGATACCGGGCACCTCGCCGAGGCCCTTCAGCGATGCACCGTGGCAGATGGCGCATTGAATGGTCCTGCCCGCGCCGCCGCTCGCGACCAGCGCCTCGCCTTTCGCGATGCTGCCAGCCGGCACGTAATCGATAAAGCCCGAGTGCGGGTCGCGGCTGTGCGCCCTGCCCGGGTCCTGGGGCAGCACGATGATGCGATTGCCGATGGGCTCGGCGCCGCCGCCCGGCGCGGCAAAACGCATGGCTCCCGAGCCGACGTAGCTTTTCGGCACGGTGTCGGTCTCGACCACCCTGGTCCAAACGCCCGGTTTGAGGGCGGCGAAGTATTCGCCGGCGACGCGCACGTCGGCGTCCGAAATCGCCTTCGCGATCTCGATCATCGCCGTCGCTCTTACGCCCTTCCTGTTTCCGCTCTTGAACTCGGCCATCTGGCGCACGAGGTAAGAGACGGGAAGACCCGCGAGGCTGGAGGATTCCGGGTGGCCGTTTCCGGTCGGGAGATGGCAGAGCGCGCACGCGCGCGCCGGCTTTTTCCCGTTGGCAACGATTTCCGGCATCGGCGGATGCTCGTCGGGAAACCAGTCCGGCGGGTTGAAGCCGTCGTCGATCTGCGCCTGCGTGTACTTCCTGGCGCTCCCGGGCATCTGTTTCTGTAAGACATTGTCCAGGGGCCCTGGCTTGGGCGTGGCCGGATAAGCCCACTCCAGATCGTCGGCTCCGATCGCAAGACCGGGAAGCAAGGCAATCCCCAGGACACAAACGAAATTCTTCATGCATCCCTCCATGATCTCGCTTCGCGCTCGAGCAAGGCGCGCTTGCGCTCGACGCCCCAGCGGTAGCCGGAGAGCGCGCCGTCGGTGCGCACCACCCGATGGCAGGGAATGGCGACCGCGATCGCGTTCGATGCACAGGCCCGCGCCACGGCGCGCACCGCCTTCGGCGCGCCGATGCGCTCGGCGATTTCCGTGTAGCTCGCGGTCGAGCCGGCCGGAATCTCGCGCAGCGCCCGCCATACCCTCTGCTGGAAGGCCGTGCCGCGCACGTCGAGCGGGAGATCGAGGCCGAGCGCCGGCGCTTCGACGAACCCGACCACCTTGGCCACCCATTGCTCGAAGCCCGCGTCTCCGCCGATCAGCTTCGCCTTGGGAAAGCGGTCCTCGAGATCGCGCACCAGAGCCCCGGGCTCGTCGCCGAGCAGGATGGCGCAGACGCCCTTGTCCGTGGCGGCGACGAGGATCGAGCCGAGCGAGCATTCGCCCACGGCAAAGCGGATCGAGGCCCCCGCCCCGCCTGAGCGAAAGTTTGTCGGTGTCATGCCGAGCACTTCCGAGGAGGTGGCGTAGAAACGCGCGTTGGAATTGAACCCGGCGCCGTAGATCGCCTCGGTCACGGTGCTGCTTCGCGGCAGCTCGTCCCGCACCCGCCGGGCGCGATGGGCGGCCGCGTAGGCTTTCGGCGTGACGCCGGTGACGGACCTGAACACGCGATGGAAGTGAAAGCGGCTCATTCCGGCGGATTCGGCCAGCGTTTCGAGATCGGGCGTCTCTTCGGCCGTCTCGATCAGGCGGCAGGCCTTCGCCACCGCCGCCGCGCGTTGCTCGGCGAGCCCGGCCTCGTTCGGCCGGCAGCGCTTGCAGGGACGGAATCCGGCCCTCTCCGCTTCTTCGCGGCTCGAATGGAAGCGGACGTTTTCACGCCGCGCAAGGCGCGCCGCGCAGGACGGCCGGCAATAGACGCCCGTCGTCCGCACCGAGTAGTAAAACGCCCCGTCCGCGCTCCGATCACGCCGCACTACGGCCGCCCAGCGCTCCTCGTCGTCGGGGAAAGGCGAAGCAGCCAGCTCTTTACTCGTTGCCATGAAACCCATGATAGCGCTCCTTTTCGATCGCGGCGGCCCGATCGGCCCGCCCTGGCGCCATGTTCCGGGATCGCGCGGGAGCAAGCACTCCGGCTCTTGCTCTCGAATTCCGGGAGCCTTTCTACCGCTCTTCCGGCGCCTTGAGCTTGCGAAACGACACGTACAGCAGCGCGTCGTAGAGGATCTTCAGTCCCGCCGCCGCCATGATGGGCGCGCCGAGCGTCAGCATCTGCATGGCGCTCCCCGCGAAAACGGGCGCGATGGCGCGCGCGCACATGCGCGCGAGGTTGGTCACGCCGCCTGCGAAGGTGCGCTCCTCCGGCCGCACCACCGCCATGAGGTAGGACTGCCGCGTCGGCACGTCCATCTCCGAGAGCCCCTCGCGGATGAGAAAGAGCACCGCCGCGACTTCGAAGCTTCCCGTGAAAGGGATCGTGAAAGTGAGGATGCTCGAGGGCGTGTGGGTGAACACCATGGTGTTGACGAGGCCGATGCGCGCGGCGAGCCAGGCCGCGCCCAGGTGCGAGAACGCGTTCATGATGCGCGCGCCGACGTAGAGCACGCCGATCGCCGCCTCGGACGCGCCGAACTGCGCGTGGAAGAAGTAGGCGAAGAGCGCGCTGCCCTGGAAGCCGCCGGCGAAGCTGTCGAGCGCGAAGAGCAAGGACATCTTCGTGAGGATCGAGCGGCTTTGCGGGCTCACCTCGACGCGCAGCGCCGCGGTCGGCGCTTCGGCCCGGGATGAAAGGCCGAGGTAGAGCACCGCCGTCGCGGCGTAGAGCACCGCGTAGAGGATCACCGCTGCGCGCAGCGAATCGAGCGGGTTTACTCCGGCGAACTCGCGCAGGAAAAGCGGAAGCACCGCGAGCGCGGCGCCGAGCGCGTGCCCCACGTCCTGGATCACGTTGTACCAGGCGAAGGCGCGCGTGCGCTCGGCGTCGCCGCCGGTCGAAGGCAGGATCGCCTGCTCGATCGCGAGCGCTGCGGCGCGGTCCTTGCCGAGAGAATTGAGCATGCCGAGGAACGCGGCGGCGCCGAGGACGGCGATCTGCGAGGAGAAAGCGAAGACGATGCCGCCCGCCGCGCCGAGCACGCCCAGCGCGACCAGCCAGCGCTTGCGCCCGATGCGGTCGCCCCAGAACATGACGCCCGCCGCCCCCGCGGCCGTGCCGGCGATTCCGGCGCCGAGGACGGCGCCCCAGGCCGCCGGGTCGAAGCCGAGCTCGGCGAGATAGATCCCGGCGAGGACGCCGATCAGGCCGTTCGCGACGGCGCGCATGAAACTCGCCGCGAAAACGATCCCGCGGTCGCCCGGCAGTACGCCCCCGATGCCGCGCACGGCGCGCTATTGCTCCAGCAGGCGCACGGCAGAGGCGCGGCCGCCCGCCCGGGCGAGCTCGAGCGCGGTGAGCCCGTTGTTGTTGCGGATATCCGTGCGCACGTTCTTCGAGAGCAGGTAATGGATCAGCACGATGTCGTTGTGCGACGCGGCCGCGTGCAGCGCGGTATTGCCCGTCCTCAAGTCCTGCGCGTCGAGGTCGGCGCCGGCGTCGGCGAGCGCCTTCACGGCGAGGAAGGTGCCGGTCATCGCCGCCCAGTGGAGCGGCGTCTCGCCGTCGCGGTTGGCGGCATTGATCTCGGCGCCCGCCTCGATCAGGGCCGCCATGAGCGTGCTGCTTTCGATCATGGAGGCCGCGTGCAGCACGGTTTCCCCGTTCGGCGTGAGCGCCTTCGCGTCGGCGCCCTTGGCGATGAGGAGTTTCGCTATTTCGAGCTGGCCTTTCTCCGCGGCCACGTAGAGGGGCGTCTCGCCGAGCTCGTTCCTTGTAGAAACCTGCACGCCGTCGTTGATGAAGCGCGAAAATGCGTCAAAATCGCCGTCCGCGATCGAGCGGAACAGAGCTTCCACCGAGCTTGGGGTCGGTATCGTAAGCGAGGTCAGCGCCGGGGTCGGAGCCCGCGTCTGGGCCTGCGACCCGGTCGGCGTCCGGGCAGGCGCTGGCGTTCCGGCCGCGGGCTGGGTCGGGGTCTGGGCACAGCCGGAAGCAAGGGCAAGAGCGGCGACGAGCGGGCGCAGAGCGTTTTTCATTCAGCCAGAGCTTGCCACAAATACCGGGAGCTCCACTAGCAGAACTGCCCTCGCCCCGTGTAACATCTGTCCCCCCGGGCGATCCCCGGCCACTTCAAATCGACGCAAAAAGCTGTCAAGATCGCGCCTCGCGCACCGTCCAACGAGATCATGAACACGCAACTCAAGAAAAAAATGGCCGACATCGGCGCGAAGACGAAGGTCTGCTTCCGCGTCGTCTTTGCCGACGGTTCTTCCTGGCAGAACCACGAGCGCTCGCCCGACGTGACGATTTTCATCCGGAACAGCCGCGCGGCGTGGCGCGTGCTTCTCTTCGGCCACGTAGGATTTCTGGAGGCGTATTTCAACGGCGACATCGACGTCGAGGGCAATTTCCCGCTCAT
>WNGE01004443.1_pt1 | contig 21969 bp, 21 predicted proteins | sample 5400651 | NCBI WGS metagenome assembly WNGE01 (sample SAMN13153370, study PRJNA577476) | soil metagenome | isolation source: 60 cm soil or saprolite under grassland replicate 2 | place: USA:California | collected 2016-06-15 | reverse complement strand
CTGCTGCCATCGATAACGGGGAGGTGCTGCTCGAGCACGTTTACCCGGCTGATCGGCGCGACATCCCGCTCATGCGTCAAACCCTTGCACCTGGTCTGGAGATTAAACTCGAACGCACGCACGACATTTCGGCAGTGATTCACGCCGATCGCAGCGCCGATGGCCGAGTCCTGATCACGGCGATGCCTTTGCTGTACGGAACCTATACCGTTACGCGCGGCACCGGAACCTTCACTCTCGAGCCTCCGCTGGATCTAAACCTCGCGGCTGGTTGGCCTTTGTTTAAACGCGAGGCGTTGCGCGCAGCCGAAGATCGATACGCACAGTTGCGTCAAAATGAACCAGCCTCACCCGGGACGATCGCCATTCCCGGAATCACGCCCAGCGGCACACCACCACCGAGCGAGAATCAACTTGTTCGAGTAGAACAGGCCATAGCGATTGAAACGCCGGCAAGCACGCCACCGCCGCCCCCCTCGAAAGGAGCAAAGCCAACTCCCGCTGGGAAAGCCGGCAGAATCGCGAAAAATCAAAAGTCGACAGCGACACCAAGCGCCACCCCGATACAAGTCGCAAAAATCAACAGTCCGGCTCCCACATTATCGACAACGCCGCTGCAAAAGTTCACGGAACCAAGTCCCACCCCAAATCCGAGTGCACCCGCGGCACTTCCCGCTGATGGCGCCGCGCTGGCCTCGACTGCGGGCGGCGGAAATTGGAAAACGTATCCACCGGGCAAAATGCCGGTTGGCCGTCTGATTGCAGCAGCTGATCTCGGTGAAGTCGCCGATCGCGGTCTCTCCGGAGAACGGACTTATTTGAAAGGGCAATTCGTGGTGAATTTTGCCGATGCCAATAAAGCGGTATTGCGGCCACGCTCGCGCGTGCCCGATTCCGTGATGTTTCTCACCGGTGGAAATTCCCTTCGTATCATTGTCGAGTATCCGGCTGGTTACCTTCCTCCCAAGCCGGGCTCAGTCGTGAGCCGCGATGAGGTTCGTCCCTTCGAGGTTACCGAAGTACGGAAACAAGAAGATGGCCAGCTGAATGTTTTCGCGCGCGAAATCATGCAACCGTAATCGAGTTAACAATTGGGTGTTGCAGGTGCAACACGCAGATATTAACTCCCCTATTTCTGAATTGCTTCGGTCATTAGCTGCCGCGCCGGTCGATAATCAATTTGCCATCACGAACTTCGATCGATCCGCTGCCGTAGGTGGTGCGGAATTCGCCGAGATAATCTCGCAGCGGGCGGGCGCGATATTTCCAATCGAGCACGTCGGAGGGCACCGGCTCGTTATTGATGGTGATGCTGCTGAGGCGCGGATTCTCCAGCGATTGCGGGCTGTCGCTTTCGACCACGATATCGCCATTCAAATAATAGCGCCCGCGCCCGACGTATTCGCCCAGCGGCACGCTCGTCTGAACGCGCAAACGATTGCCCTCGATCGCGACGAACACTTTGCCACGAGCATGCCGATTGTTCGCGATCAGATTGTTCAGATCGTCCGCGGTTAGTTCGATGTGCGCAGGCTGATCGTGGGTATTTTCAAAATCTTTCCATTTCCGTTCTACCGCCGCCAGATTTTCGTCGGTGGTTTCGAATTGCGGCACCGGTGACGGTTCCTGCGCGAGCACGTGCATTTTCTTCGCCCAATAGAAACTGTGCAGCACTGCGGAATGCGTTCGCATTCCAAAATACAAGCCGATTGCGCCGGCGATAATTAGAAACACGATGAAGCAAGCCAGAATCAAACAACCTTTGCCCACGCATCCCATCCCACGCTTCTCTCGCGGCGGCGGACCTTCGATCCAGGTGTTCATCTTGCTTCATCCGACGCCGTCTGCGCCGCCTTCAACTTTTGGTAGAGATCGTTCAATCCTTGCGAGAGCACGCGCGTTCCGAAAAGCATCGGCATAAAATTGGTGTCGCCACTCCAGCGCGGCACGATGTGTATGTGCACGTGATCGGGCACGCCCGCTCCCGCGCATTCGCCGACGTTGATACCGATGTTGAATCCCTGCGCTTTCGTGACCTGCCGCAGCAGCTCCTGAGCAAGGACCACGAGTGAGAAAAGCTCAGCGATTTCATTTTCACCGAGATCGCGCAGCTCGCCCACTTTTCGATACGGCACCGCCATCAGGTGTCCGACGGTATAGGGATAACGATTCATTATCAGAAACGAATTTTTCCGGCGCACGAGGACGAGGTGGGCGGCATCATCACTGGCACGCGCAGCCTCGGACAGGAAATCGGGCGTGCCCAATTTCTCGAAGTACTCAAAGCGCCACGGCGCCCACAAAGTTTCGAGCTCGGCTTTCGGAAACTCCACCAACTAACGAGAGTAAGAGCTTGTGGGAGAAAGTCGAGTTTATCTGCGCGGGAGCGTCAGGAACCCATAACTTGATGGATGTTCGCTCTTTTTTTCGACGGTGACGCGATAGGGAAATTTGCCTGAGCGCCAGGGTTCTTCATCCATTGGAACGACGAGCGCGTCCAAACCTTGCGACGCCGCTATCGTCTCGATGCGGGTGCAGAAACGCGGCCGCCGCAGATACAAAAGCAGACTTTCGTCGCGACCCGGAAGGATTTCGTAGCGTAAATGTTCAGCCGTGGCGATCTGGCGAACTTGGCGGCCAAATTTCACCAGTGCATCGCGATCGTTGCGGTAACCGTCAATCACTCGCATCGCTACATAGGCACCAGTAAAAATCGCGGCGAAGATGATTGCGAACGCAGCGATCCGGCGAACGCGAATAACGCTGTCTGCCATAATCGCCTTGATTTGCGCAGCCAGGAGCAGGCAAAGCGGAGGAACGGCCGGAAAGATTCGGTCCACTCGCTTCGATGGAATTAACGTCATCACCACGATGCCGCCGAGCGCCCAGGTGATTAGCCAGAACGTCTCCGGAGAGAAATTCATCAGCCATTTTCCGGTTGCTGCTTTCGTTTTGCGCAAAGCGACCACGAGCAAACCGATGATGAGTAAACTCCAAGGCGCGAATTTTTGCAGCAGATGTGGAATGTAAAAGAGCAACGGTTGCGAACGATGAATGCCCTCATGAAAGCGAGCGCCGAATTCGTTCAGAATAACGTCCTCGTAAAATCCGTCGATAAAACGGATCCCGAAGATCAGCCAGAGACAGAACAACGCGAAAGAGACAACCCAGGGGATCCATCCGCTCCACGCACTCGGAAAATCGGGACGCCAGTTCCGTCGCAATTGATAAAGAATGAGTGGTGGGAGGACAAAGGCCCAAACGATTGGACCCTTAACGAACATCGCCGCGGTCAGCACTGCGAAAAGCGTGACTCGATCGCGCCTCGTCCACGACATTCGGGTCCGGATTTTTTCAAACATCAATAATCCGACCGCGAAAGTAACGAGCGCGAGTGGCATATCCGTTCGCACCAGCGTCGCTAATCGCACGCTCAACAAATTCAGGCCAAATGCCGCCAACGCGCACAGCGCCGGCAAATCACCAAAGGCTCGCGCTCCGCGAAAAACCAAGACTGCAAGCGCGATCCCGGCAACGAAAGAAGGAAACCGCCAGGAAAAATCCCAGGAGCGTGTGAGTTGATAGAGCGCAGCGGAAATCCAGGCGACGGCGGGTGGTTTGCTATTGATGTGGTGCGAAGAGTGGCGACCCCCCCGCGCTCCCATTCCTTCGTCCGGCGTAGTCTGATAGAGCCAGCGCTGTTGCCCGATCATTTGGAAGGAGACAAAGGCCTGTTTTGCCTGATCATAATCGTCCAGGGTCCAAGGGAAGTTCGAGGCAGCAAAAAACCCGACGGTTAGTATGCTAACGATTACCAAAATTCGCCGATTTTGACCTCTCTCAACCGACGCGATCTGGCTCATCCCCTAGTCGCGCCAAAGCAGCGCCCGCACTGGCGCAGCATCGCCACCAACAATTTTCAGCGGCAGCGCGGCAAATTGGTAAACTCCCGCTTCGATCTCGCTCAGGTCGAGCGACTCGATGATGGCAATCTTTCCGGCTGCGAGCGCGTGATGATTCGGCAAAACTTTCGCCTCGAGCGGATCGACTGAAGGAACATCGACGCCAAGCAAGACAACGCGCAGCTCACTCAACCAGGCGATTGCCTCGGGCTTCAGCACCGGAATCCAGTCCGGAAATCGTGTCGGATCCGGAAAACAATTTGTTTTCAGTAGGACCCGGCGCGTTTCGGCGATTTGTGGACGCGCATGTTCCAAATCAGCAATGGCGATGGACGGCTGAGTCCGGGAAAACTTTCCCGCGAGATCAAGCACGACCGCCGGTCCGATGTAATTTTCGAGTGGAACGGAATTGATGGCGGCGCCTTTTTCGTCGAAATGAAATGGCGCGTCCGCGTGCGTTCCGTTGTGCGTGCTCATGCTCAATGCACCGACATTGACCGAACATGTTTCGCTGAGACGCCAGGTTAGCTCATATCGAAATGGCGTATCCCCAGGCCAGGGGGCGAGATTATTGTTCAGCGGCCGCGAAATATCCCAGATCTTTCTCATCCTGCGTGGCGTAATTCTGTCACGATTGCTTCGGCCGCATTCGTATTGGCATCGCCCCGACCGAGTTTCTGCGCCACACATGCAAAATCCGCGAGCATGCGCGCGCGTTCCGTTTTGTCGATGAGCAAGCGAGCCACCGCCACAGCGATCGCGTGCGGTTGTGCTTTGTGCTGAATAAATTCGGGAACAATCTCACGATTGGCGAGCACATTTGGCATTCCCAAATATTTTACTTTCACGACCAGACGCGCGGCCAAATAGGTAAGCCACGCCACCCGATAAATCAGCACGAAAGGCAACTCTGAAAGCGCGGCTTCAAGCGTGGCCGTGCCGGAGGCAACCATGCCAATATTTACCCGCGCCATTAAGGAACGAGCGTCACCCATAACAATAGAAAATTTTCCGCTGACGTGCTTGCCATAAAGATCGGCCCGAATGAGTTCCGCCAATGGCTCGGATGCAGCTGAAACGACGAAACGCAGATCGTGATCTTGATGTGACAATTCCACGGCTGCCTGGCGCATGACCGGGAAAATCTTGTTCACTTCGCGCTCGCGACTGCCCGGAAATAAACCGACAAGCTTGTCATCTCGAGCGGAAACGCTACTCCGGCTCGGAGCGACGGGGACTGTTGACGTTTGCTTCAAGGTTTCGCTGCGGGATCCCGCGGCCCGAGCCGGACTGGCGTTTTCGCTCAGGATGGCGGGCGCTGCTGGGATGGCTGACATCATCGGGTGGCCGACAAAAATCGCGCGCAAACCCGATGCCTGATAGAGCTCGGGTTCAAATGGAAAAATACAGAGCATCAGATCAATGGACTGAGCCATTTGCGAAACGCGACGCTGGTTCCACGCCCAAACCTGCGGGCTGATGTAATAAATAATTTTCAGCTCCGGAAATTTCACGTGCAGCGCACGGGCTAGGCGCAAATTAAATCCCGGGTAATCGATCAGCACGACTGCGCCTGGCCGCGCCGCCTCAATCTCCGAAATGGTTGCCTGAAATTGCTTTCGAAAAAAGGGGTAACGCCTGATTACTTCCCATAATCCGACGACAGCGGTGTCATCGATCCAATCGCGAAAGTTCCCGCCGGCAAGAGCGCGCATTTTCGGCCCGCCGCGCCCGACAAATCGCATTTCCGGGGCACGCGTGCGCAAAGCCTTGAGTAACGCTGCACCATGATTGTCACCGCTGCGTTCGCCCGCAACGAAATAGATGGTTGCCTCGGGCATTCTACGTGGTCGCGATTCGCTTCGTTATTTCGATCGCTAGTTCGAGCGCCGCGGCGGCGTGCGAGCCGGAGACTTTCGGTTCGCCACCGGTGAGCCGCGCGTGATCCGCCCGTTGACCCGGCGGTAAATTTCGCCGCTTTGTCCCTGATAATCTAACGAGAGGTAGGCGTCCTCCTGGAAGACTCGGATCTTGCGCATCCGTTCCGGACTGATGCGACTGGAGGTAATGTTGGCGATGCAGCCGCTGGCGAAACGTAATCGGGCATTGGCAATGTCTTCGCCTCGACTCAGCACCGGCACGCCCACCGCGTCGATGTTTTCCACGGCCGAATTCACCAAATGCAAAATGATTTCCAGATCGTGAATCATCAAATCGAGCACAACGCCGATCTCCGTGCTGCGATTTGGATAAGGCGAGAGGCGATGCGCTTCAATAAAGCGCGGGTGAGTCAGGCGCTGCTCCAGCGCACTGAGGACGGGATTAAAGCGTTCGACATGGCCAACCTGCAAGACCAGTCGTTTTCCCGCCGCCAGTTGTGCCAGTTCGCGCGCGTCGACGGTATTTTCGGTAATCGGTTTTTCGATGAGCAAATGTTTGCCGCGCGCAAGCAAATCGCGCGCGACCGAAAAATGTGCGCTCGTAGGGGTGGCGACTGACGCCGCGTCGACCATTCCGGCAAATTCATCGAGGGATCCCGCGGCCTTTGCTTTGTATTTGGCTGCAATTTCAGCAGCACGTGCCGGATCGATATCGAAAACCGCAACGAACTCGGCATGGGGCAGCTCGGCGTAAATCCGCGCATGATTGCTGCCAATGTGACCGACGCCAACGACGCCAACCCGCAGTTTTTTCATCGCACACTTGCCATCGACTGCGGCACGTAATTATCAAGGAACCATTCGTAGAGTCGGGCGACGCCGTCCCGCAGCGAAATTGTTGGCTGCCAGCCGAGCTTTTTGATCTTGGAAACGTCGAGCAATTTGCGCGGCGTGCCGTCCGGCTTTGAGCGGTCCCACTTCAGCTCGCCTCGAAAACCGACGACGTCGCAAATCAATTCCGCCAGTTCCCGAATGGAAATGTCTTCGCCACAACCAACGTTGATAATTTCCGGCGAATCGTACTTCTCGAGCAGGAATAGAACTGCAGCGGCCAAATCGTCCACATGCAGAAATTCGCGACGCGGCTCGCCCGTTCCCCAAACAATCATGTCCCCTGCTCCACTCATTTTAGCCTCGTGCGCCTTGCGCAACAACGCGGCCAACGCGTGCGAAGTCTCAAGATCGAAATTATCACCCGGGCCGTAAAGATTGGTGGGCATGGCCGAGATGAAATTCGCGTCATACTCGCGCGCAAAAGCCTGACACAATTTTACACCGGCGATCTTGGCAATCGCGTAGGCTTCGTTGGTTGGTTCAAGCAGCCCGCTCAGGAGCGCGCTCTCCGGAATTGGTTGCGGAGCAAATTTCGGATAGATGCACGAGCTGCCGAGAAACAGGAGTTTGCGCGCCCCGGCCTCGTGCGCCACGCGAATAACGTTGTTCTGAATCTGTAAGTTTTCGATCAGGAATTCGACGGGGGCATCAACATTCGCTTTTATTCCGCCAACCTTCGCTGCCGCCAGAACCACCACCTCCGGCCTTTCCTCGGCGAAAAAATCCCGAACTGCTCGTTCGTCTCGCAAATCAAGCTCCGCCCGCGAGCGAGTGACGAGATTGGTAAAACCGCGCGCATGGAACAGGCGGACAAGGGCGCTACCGGCTAGCCCGCTGTGGCCGGCGACGTAGATTTTATCGCTCTGTCTCATCCGCCAATAGGTGTTTAGCATTTTCTTTTTTCACCGCGCGCGCAATCCTGAGTTCATGGCCAAGCAAAGGCGCCGGCTGGCGGTGCAGAAAACTTACAAGCTTTTCATCGGTGGAAAATTCGCCCGCGGTGAAAATGGACGCGTCATCGCGGCACGCGATGCGCATGGAAACGTGCTGGCTAACTACTGTCGCGCATCGCGAAAAGATTTTCGCGACGCGGTCCGCGCGGGACGAAGCGCAGTCGCGGGCTGGACGAAATACAGCGCTTATTTGCGCGGCCAAATTTTGTATCGCGCGGCCGAAATGCTGGAAGGGCGCCGCCGCGAGTTGGAAAGCGAGCTTGGTCGCGTTGACAGCTCGGCGGCCAGGGCGCGCCGCGAAGTCACGGCCGCGATTGATCGTTTGGTTTATTACGCGGGTTGGACGGATAAGTTTTCGCAAATTCTCGGATCGGTAAATCCGGTCGCGACGTCGCATTTCAATTTTACGATCCCCGAACCGACTGGCGTGGTGGTTGCACTGGCGCCCGATGAGCCAGCTTTGCTCGGAATGGTGTCGATTGTTGCCCCAATCATCGCCAGCGGCAACAGCGTCATCGCACTCGCTTCGACCGCGAACGCGCTCGCCCCGCTTAGCTTTTCCGAAATCATCGCGACGAGTGACCTTCCGCCCGGCGTTTTCAATCTTCTCGCAGGTGATCGCAGCGAGCTCGCGCCGCATTTCGCAAGTCATATGGATGTCAATGCAATTGTCGATGCCAGCGGCGACGAAAAAATCGGTGCGGAATTGCAGGCCGGCGCCGCCATCAACGTCAAGCGTTACGTTCGGCGCGCCGTCGCTAATTACTTCGGTCGGGACGGAGAAAACCCGTATTGGATTCTCGATACCGTTGAAATGAAAACCGCGTGGCATCCAATCGGACTCTAGCCGCCGGGGCAGTGGAGTGATGGAGTAACGATAAACCGAAACGGAACCTGTCGCTTTGAATTCCCTTACTCCAAAACTCCAATACTCCATTTGACCAATGCACTTCCCGTCACTGATTGAGAAGAAACGCGACGGCGAAGAATTAAGCGCTGAGGAAATCGCCGGAATTATTGGCGGATTTACTCGCGGAGAAATCCCCGATTACCAGATGAGCGCGCTGGCGATGGCAATTTTTTTCCGCGGCATGAGCGACATGGAAACCTGGCATCTGACCAAAGCGATGCTGGAGAGCGGCCAGATATTCGAGTATCCGCCAAACTCGCCGCCCAAGGTCGACAAACATTCGACCGGCGCAATTGGCGGAAAGACTTCACTGGTTCTGGCACCGCTGCTGGCCTGCGATGAAGTTTGGGTGCCAATGATTTCCGGCCGCGGTCTGGATATCACTGGCGGCACGCTTGATAAACTCGAAAGCATTCCTGGCTTCAATGTGAACCTGGGTCGAACGCGCGCGATCAAACAACTCGAGCGCATCGGCGTTTTCATGATTGGACAAACAGCCGAGATTTGTCCGGCAGACAAAAAACTTTATGCGCTGCGTGACGTCACCGGCACCGTGCCGTCGCGGCCCCTCATCGTGGCCAGCATCATGTGTAAGAAACTGGCGGAAAATCTCGATCGACTCGTGCTCAATGTAAGATTCGGTAAGGGCGCGTTCATGAAGACGCGTGACAAAGCAAAGTGGCTCGGAGAGGCGATGCTGCGGGTTGGCGAAGGGACGGGCACGCAAATCGCATATCTGCTCACGGCGATGGACGAGCCACTGGGTCGTACGGTCGGTAACGCGCTTGAACTAGCAGAAGCGATTGATGTGCTGCACGGCCAGGGTCCCGCCGATGTGGTTAACCTGGTCCTCGACCTGGCGACCAAAATTGCGAACGCGCCGCGCGCTCAACTTCAAAAATGGCTGCAAGATGGCAGCGCCTGGAAGAAGTTTATTTCCTTGGTGGAAGCCCAAGATGGGAGTGCCAGCGTGCTTGAAGAAATCGCTTCGATTTATAAGGCACCTATCACCCGCGAAATCAGATCCGATCACGCCGGCAAAATTACTGCGATGGACGCGGAAAAGATCGGACGCGCCTCATTCTTGCTTGGCGGAGGCCGCCAACAAGTAGACGATAAAATTGATTTGGCCGTCGGCATCTCCGATTTGAAAAAAATCGGCGAGAGCGTGCAACGGGACGAACCGCTCATGTGTGTGCATGCACGAACAAACGATGGTCTCGAACAAGTTTTGCCGTTGCTGAGGACGGCGGCGGTGGTCGGAGATGAACGCGATCTTTAAGCGAATGTTTGTGAGATCCCCCTCTCGCCTTTGCGGGGTCGGGATAACGGGAGCCGTGTTTGTCTGGAGCTTTCAAGCGCAAACCATCGCCGCGTCGCAGACAAACGAGAAGACGCCAGTCGATGCGTTAATTCCTTGGTTGCTTCAGGAAGATGCGCAGCTGCGTGGAATCCCCTTTAGCGAATTGATTTTGGATGTCACCGGCAAACGCGCGCTCGCTTTCAATCCAAAAAATGAAACCGATCTACGAGTGGTAAAACAAATCAGCGTCGTGCTTGACGAGGTGATGTCACAGCTGAATTCCCCTGCGAGCGTGATTCAGGCAATTCCGAGAATCAACGAAGTGAGCAGTCACTTTGAAGATTTGATGCGAGAGCTGTTGAATAAGGCCCCCGGGCTCACCTGTGATTTCCCGCAAACAAGCGAAGGTCGTCTCCAACGTTCCGGTTACCCCGACTTGGAGTTGATCGATCAAGAATCGCATCGCGTTTATTACCTCGATCCGAAACTTTACGCAGTCGGGAGCCGAGACAGCTCGTTTCGCACTTTCTATTTCGAGCCAAAGATCGCGACCAATAAAGTGCGCGAGGACGCGGTGCACTTCATCGTCGGCTTTGAGCATGAGAAACCGGCGGCCGAGCACCATTGGAAATTCACCCGTTGGGACCTGGTCGACCTCTCCCATTTTCAAGTGAAACTGAAAGCGGAATTTCAAGGGAGTAATCGCCACATGTATCGGCCGGAAGCGATCGTCGCTACCAGCGCAAAGTAATTCTCCGACTCCTGCTCGTGCTCGTATCGAACCTAAAACCAACCCTGCTGGCGCCGCAGAGCGTCGCCCTACCAAGACGATCGTCGCGATTTGTCATCCCGAATCGCGAAGACGATGAGGGACCCCACAATCGCGGATTAACTCTCAAACTATCTTGTGCACACGCGCACGTTGGCGGCGTCCCTCGCTTGCGCTCGGGATGACAGAAAAAATTAGACTGCGCCAAATCCTCCGTATTCCGATGGCGGTCTGAAGAGCGCCATTCGTTACCGAACGGCTAAAAGTTGCCGTAAGCGACCTCCGGCGTAATTGTTAGCTCTTGTGATTTCGCAGGTAACAACCCCCGAAACATTCGAGTTCGACGCAGTGGATGACGTCGCCGCCGATGTCGCCTCGGGGAAAATGGTGATTGTGACCGATGACGCCGATCGCGAGAACGAAGGCGACCTGGTGATGGCAGCCGAAAAGGCGACCGCGGAATCAGTGAATTTCATGGCAATGCATGGTCGCGGCTTGATTTGCGTTCCCATCTCGAATGAACGCGCGGAACAGCTGGGTCTGAAGCGCATGGTCGCGGAAAATCGCGAAATGTATTCGACCGATTTCACCGTCTCGGTCGATGCCGCGGACGGTGTGACAACCGGCATCAGCGCGCATGATCGGGCACGAACTATTCAGGTGATCGCCAATCCCATTTCCGAGCCGAATGATCTCGTGCAACCCGGCCACGTCTTTCCTTTGCGAGCAAAAGACGGTGGCGTCTTGCGGCGCGCTGGACACACCGAAGCGGCAGTTGATCTTGCCATCATGGCCGGGCTGCAGCCTGCCGGGGTGCTCTGCGAAATTCTGCATGATGATGGCACAATGGCGCGTTTGCCGGAACTGATGCGGTTCCGCAAAAAACACGGCCTGCGCATTTGTACAATCCAGAGTTTGATTGCGCATCGACGAGTCCGGGAAAAATTGGTCGAGCGCGAACAAATCGTGAAAATGCCGACGGATTACGGTGATTTCGATTTGCACCTTTATCGGTCGAAACTGGATGGTTCACATCACCTCGCCCTGGTCAAAGGCACGATTTCTCCGAATAAACCGACGCTGGTGCGCGTGCACAGCGAATGTCTCACCGGTGATGTTTTTGGTTCGCGACGCTGCGATTGCGGGAATCAGTTGCACGCGGCGTTGCGCCAGATCTCGGAGGAAGGGGATGGCGTTCTCGTTTACATGCGCCAGGAGGGGCGCGGGATCGGGTTAGCAGCCAAAATTCACGCTTACAAATTACAGGAGGAAGGTCTTGATACGGTCGAAGCGAATGCCAGGCTTGGCTTTCCGATGGATCTGCGCGATTATGGATTGGGCGCACAAATCTTGTTCGATCTCGGGGTGCGACAATTTCGTTTTCTGACCAACAATCCGAAGAAGGTGATCGGCCTGGAAGGCTACGGAATTCAAATGATCGAACAGGTGCCGATTCGCAGCCCCGCCAATCCGCACAACGAAAAATATCTCGAAACCAAGAAACAGAAAATGGGTCACTTACTATGACCGAGCCTGCCGCTAATCCTCGCTTGTCGCAATTTATTCTGCCGCGCCCGCGCGTCGTCGCGGCCAAGCGCACCTTTGCCATCGTGGCCAGTCAATTCAACCCGTCCTACGTGCAGGGTTTGGTCGATCACGCCGCCCGTGAACTACAAACGCCGATGGCAAAGGTAGCGCTCTATCGGGTGCCAGGCGCGTTTGAAATTCCGGTCGTGGTGCGCGAGCTGGCACAACAAAAAAAGGCGGACGTAATCCTCGCCCTCGGCGTCATTATACGGGGGAAGACCAATCACGCGGAAAATCTGTCCCGTTCCGTCACTGACGCGCTTCAGCGGATCGCACTGGATTATGGCGTTCCGGTCATCAACTGCGTGCATACTTTTGCCAAGGAATTAGACGCGCGCGAACGTTGTCTCGAAGACAAAATCAATCGCGGCACTGAGGCCGCCCGCGCGGCGATCGAAATCGCCAATGTGATGTCGGATCTGCGCACCCGACCGTAGCGATGGGCCGGCGGCGAGAGGCGCGCCAGGCCGCGCTGCAATATCATTTCTGGCGCGATATGCAGCACGGCGATAGCCCGGAAAAAATGGAGGATTTCTGGGAATTTCTCCCGAGCAAACCGCGCGTCCGCGAATTTGCCCAGCCGCTTATTGATGGAATGAATGCGCATCTCGGCGAAATCGACGAACGCATTCGGCGATATGCAGAGAATTACGAGTTTCGCCGCATCGCCGCGGTTGATCGCAACGTTCTGCGTCTGGCCATTTATGAAATGTTGTTTCGCGATGACATTCCACCCGTTGTCTCCATTAACGAAGCAATCGAGCTCGCAAAGAAATTCGGCGGAGCGGAATCGGGGCGTTTCGTCAACGGGATTCTCGACCGGGTCCGGAAAGAGCTGACGCGACCGGCGCGCGAAGCGGTGAAACATCAGCAGGCAAATGGCGGTCATCCTGAGGGGAGCGAAGCGGAATCGAAGGATCCCGTTGCGAAACCTTAACCTCCGCGCGGCGGGATCCCTCAGTTTTCGCTCGGGATGACGAGATTCGTGGGATGAAGTTTTTCAAAAACATCATCGACAAATTTGCCGGCAAACCGGTCGATTGGGACGAATTGGAAGAATCGCTCATTCACTCCGACATCGGCGTGTCGATGACGCTGCGTATTCTAAAAACACTACGCGAGCGTGAAGCCTGGTCGTGGGTAACGGCAAATGACATCGCCGAGGTTGCGCGAGACGAAATCGGTCGTGTTCTCCCGATCAATTCCCCACCCATTCGTCCGCTGCCGGCGCATCCGAAAGTCATTTTGCTCGTTGGCGTCAACGGAACTGGCAAAACAACCTCCACTGCCAAGCTGGCACATTTTTTCAGAACGAGGCGGCACACGGTCTTATTGGCGGCAGCCGACACTTTTCGGGCGGCGGCAATCGAACAATTAGGGATTTGGGCAGAGCGAATCGGCGTTGAAATGATTCGCGGACAATACAACGCCGATCCAGCGGCGCTTTGCTATGAGGCGTATGAGGCGGCGGATAAACGCGATGTCGAGTTTCTGATTTGTGACACCGCCGGCCGGCTCCACACAAAATCGAATTTGATGGGCGAGCTCGCCAAAGTAAAACGCAGCCTGTCAAAGCACGATCCGAATGGGCCGCATGAAATCCTGCTGGTGGTCGATGCGACTACGGGTAGCAACGCACTCGCGCAAGCGAAACAATTTCACGAAGCGATCGGATTGACCGGATTAATTGTGACCAAACTCGACGGCAGCGGAAAAGGCGGAGTCGTTGTGGCAATTCAAGATGAACTTGGAATTCCGACGCGCTTTGTCGGCACCGGAGAGAAACTGGAGGACTTTGCCGAATTCGACGGACGCGACTTTGTCCGGAATATGCTCTAGTCGAGAACTTCAAGAGCGTGGCACCCGCAATTAAAGAGGCAGTCCCAGCGGAGGAGAGCGTCGGTCCTATTCCGGCGGCCGGGCTGCGTGGTTTTCTTGCCAAGTTCACCGTGCTGAAAGGCGCGCGGCGTGAGCTTTGGCTGACGTTCCTGATCAAGTTCCTGATCTACACAGCGTATTCGGTCACGAACAAGACTATCGTGCTGTGGCTTTCGAAGGATCTTGGCTTCAGCGATCAGGCCGCGGGAGCGCTAGTCGGCTGGGTCTGGGCGCCGGCGATGACGGTGTTCACCCTGCTTGCTGGCTCATTGACTGACGCGATCGGGTTGCGGCGTACCTTTTTTCTCGGCGTGGCCATCTGCACTGTGGCGCGCAGCGTCATGGTGGTGACAACGAATCCCGCACTCGCGCTGGCGTGCGGCGTTCTTCCGCTGGCCGTCGGTGAGGCGCTTGGGACGCCGGTATTGCTGGCGGCAACACGACGTTACTCGACCACGGCGCAGCGCTCGATTTCATTTTCCATCATCTACATGGTGATGAATATCGGCTACGTCGCCGCGGGATGGATTTTCGATTACGTCCGCCAATTGGATTTTCGCATCAGCATCGGCGGCTTTGAGCCAACCACCCACCAGCAACTGTTCATCGTCAGCCTTGTCTTCGAGATTCTGCTTTTCCCGGCAATTTATTTTCTCCGGCGTAGCGCCGACAAAAACGACGACAACAAAGTTCTTCGCCGAAGCACCGCGAATTTCTGGGGCCGAATTGGCGGGACTGTCCGGCAAAGCGCGGCCGACACAGCCGAGCTCTTCCGTCGGCTAATCGGTCAATCAGGTTTCTATCGCCTGCTGGCCTTCTTCCTCTTCATTGGTTTTCTCAAGGCGATTTTCCTGCAGATGGACTACGTCTTCCCGAAGTGGGGCGACCGTGAGCTCGGGCTGCACGCGCCGGTCGGGAAACTGTCGGCGATCAATTCGATCGTCATTATTTTCCTCGTCCCGGTAGTCGGCGCGCTGACGCAGCGTTTCGCGGCTTATCGGATGGTGATCTTCGGCGGCGCAATCTGCGCCGCTGGAGTATTCATTATGGCGCTGCCGACGGAATGGTTTCTGCCCGCAGTAAACACCGGCATCGGTCAGTGGCTTGGGCACGCCTATCTCGGCGTGAGAGGAAACATTCACCCCTACTATATCATGGCGGCGCTTTACTTGACGGTGTTCTCGATTGGGGAAGCGTTCTACTCACCGCGAGTCTATGAGTACGCGGCGGCAATTGCGCCGCCCGGGCAGGAAGCTTCATATGGTTCGCTGGCCTACCTGCCATTTCTTGTTGGCAAGCTTCTCGTGGGCACTGGCGGTTGGTTGCTGGCCGCCTTTTGTCCGGAACACGGTCTACGCCATTCCGGGACGTTGTGGCTTATCTTCGCTCTGGCGGCATCGATCGCGCCGATTGGATTGGTTACGCTGCGCCGCTACATCCGCGTGCCCGAGGCAGGACGTGAACAGACTAGCTGATCGAGCTGTCTAACATTCGTTCGTCCATGATCAACTTACCCAAACGACCGGAGCCGCGCTCACGTTTTCTAGTCGTCATTTGCGTTATGGTTCTGATGGGGTTGATCGGCGCGCAAATGTTTTTAAACCGTGCCGGCGCACAAAAACAGGAGGAGAAAAAAGTGCAAACAACTACAAATCCGTCGTCCAGCGTTTCGCCCGCGGCGACAACAAAACCTTCCGACAAAGAGTTGAAGCAGAAGCTGACGCCGGAACAATATTACGTCACACAAAAATGTGGGACCGAGCCCCCTTTCAACAACGCCTATTGGAACAATCACGAGCCCGGGATTTACGTTGATGTCGTCACCGGTGAAGCGCTTTTCACTTCGCTCGACAAATTCGATAGCGGAAGCGGCTGGCCCAGTTTCACCAAACCGATCGCGAAAGAAGGGGTCGTTGAGAAATCCGATCGCACCCTTGGGATGGATCGCACGGAAGTTCGCGGGGCGAAAAGCGACGCCCATCTCGGCCATGTCTTTGACGACGGGCCTAGTCCAAATGGATTACGCTACTGCGTCAATTCCGCCGCGCTCCGTTTTATTCCGGTCGAGAAACTAAAAGAAGAAGGCTACGGCCAATTTCTGCCGTTGTTCGAGGGGAAGAAATAACGCTGCTACTCGCAGCCCGCGCGTTATAGAAGTGCGGTCTTATCAAGGCCCAAGCAGACGTTGCGAGCAGGGGCAGCGCCGGATCGCGGCGTCAAAGCTGAAGAGCAGCACAACAGCGATAAGCGCTAAAAACAGTGTGCAGCCTGAATCAGGCACATCCCCGATTTGAAATTGATCATGCCAACGCTGTGAGGCGTTTGGAAAAAAGCCAATGTCGCCACCAGTGACGTCGAAGGCCGGACCATTCGGCAGGGTTATGTCAAGGTGAGCGCCGTAAATATCCGGCGGGAAAGTCCCATCAGCTAAAAGCGGGAAAAAACCACCAAGAGCAAGACGGAAAGCTTCTCCACCCGGGTCAGTGGTAACCGAGCCTCCGAAAGACGTAATTGAACTAATTGGGTTGCCGGCCCCATCAAAGAGGTAACCGCTGCCGGTTGGATTGTTGATCGTGCCCGCGCCGAACACGTCCAGCATTGGAAGCAGAAGAAATGTTGGGCTTGTGCTCTTGAAAAGCCGCACGAAGTCATTGCCGCTAAAGACTAAATCCAAGGAGAGCGTTTGCCCGCTAAGCGGGAGATCATTCAGGTCGCTAAAGCTGACGATCTTTTCGCCTGTGACCCGGCCAGGCGGCCCAAGATCGATCGTGATAGTAGTGGCGTGCGCTGGGACCCAGGAGATCGAACACCCGACCGTAGCCAAAAGCAGAAGTCTTTTTTTCATTCAGTTTTCCTCGGCAACGACGACCAAACCAATCAAACAATGAAGGCAGCAGTTGAGGTGCCAAAACCGCGCTTTCGTCACACCGAATCGCGAGTGTGCGCGCGAGGGCAATGGACGCCATCAGGCGATGGCGGATAAAGACGAATTTCTTTAAATTTGTTCTGACTTACGTTCTGAATATCGGTTCCTAGGACACGCCGGTCGCAGGTAAGCCTCCTTCGATAAATGTAATGAGGCGGGGAGCGGGAATCGAACCCGCGAGACGATTACACTCGTCAGCTTTTTTGCGTCTGTAGCAGGGCTTAATTCGCGGTTAAAAAGTGCATCACAACATATCTCATTTTTAGGCCATTTGTATCATAAATAGCCCATGAATCGCGGAGGCACTTTTCTGCGGGGCCGATATAACGTTTCTACTATGATTTGTATGTTGCTTACCTCTAGCGGCTTGCGTTGCAGGATGAAAAATCGGATTGTGGAATTCCGGATTTATGAAAGTTGGCGCGCAAAGTGTTGATATGAGGCCAGAACGTGACAACCAACAATTAACCAAACAGAATCCCATGTCTATCCTGATCTTCTACATTTTCTCCCGCCTTTCCGATCTCTGGGCGGGGCGGCAGACGTTTCTCGCTGACGCGTGATCAAGTAAGCGGGTACCGCTCGCCTAGCTGGGCGTGGCACGCGCGCGCGTGTAGCAGAGCGCCTCAATCTTGCGTGCGGCGCGAGCTCAGCGACGAAGTTGCTGATCTCCGCCTGAAAGGTCCGCTATTTAAGTTTCGAGAGCAGTCAAGGTTGGGGAGACCATTGAGCATGGTAAAATTTCGAGGGGGACAGGCATTTTGCCTTTTGAGATTTGCCCTCCGCTCGCGTTCTTCGCAGGCCGAACCGAGAGCATAATCACGGTCACTCTTCAGCGCGACGCTGTCCCAAAATTCAAACGTCGAAGGTTGCTGCAATGAAAAATCCGAGGATGTCGTTATCGCCCAAGGCGAACATCCATCCAAACGGCCAGCGATAGAACTGCGCCGCGCGCGATAAATTTAAATTCGGGTGAAACTGCCAGCAGTGTCATGCCGTTAAGCAGGGACGCCATGATGAGCGCACCGAAAAGAACTCCCAGGACTGTGCCGCGTCCTCCCTTCAAGCTGACTCCGCCAATGACGCACGCGGCGATGGCATCGAGTTCCATGAGATCGCCCACTGTCGTTGTCGAAGCGCCGGAGTAGGCGGTCTGCATGAAACCAGTAATCGCGACGATGGCTCCCATTATGCTAAACGAGGCGACAACCACTTTCTCGACAGGAATACCGGAAATGACCGCAGCTTCCTCGTTGCCGCCAATCGCATAAAGATAACGTCCGAACGGCGTGTGCGTGGTGAGAACATAAATGGCAAACGCAATCAGACCGAGTATGACCGCTGATAGTGGGATGCCGTGGAATTTGTTTGTCACTATGACGAAGAGAAAGATGAGTTGTGCGGCAAGAAACAGTTTGAGGAAGACAAGTTCTCGATCTTCGACGGCAAATCCGTAATCCCGGCGCGCTTTGCGCGAGCGAAGCTTTGCTAAAATCAGGGCGATGACGATCGGGGCGGCCAGCGCGTATCCAGCAATCGGCGGCAAATAAAACGTAGTCAGCACCGAGTAAAGATTGGCTTGGCCGCCTTGCACGATCGGAATCGTGGAATTGTGAATGACGAGCCAGAACAATCCTTTAAAAATAAGGAGCCCGCCCAGGGTAATGATGAAAGCGGGTATTCTTTGGCGCACGATCAAATTGCCCATGCACGACCAAATAAGAAGGCCAGCGACCAAAGCTATTCCCATCGCCAGCGGCGCCGGCCATTTGTGCTCGAACACAAGCACGCTGGCGATACCGCCAAGAAGGCCGACACCGCTTCCGGCCGACAAGTCGATATTACCCGGAAGAATCACGAGCAGCATCCCCATGGCGAGCGTAGCGGTGATCGACAGCTCGGTCGTGAGCAGCGAGAGATTGCGTGCGCTGAGAAATTGCGGCGACACGATGGCGAAGAACGCGCAGATCACGACGAGCGCGATCACCAACGAGAAATCGCGAAATGATCGTTTTGATTGCATCAGGAGAATGACGAATCACGAATGACGAATGACCAAGGAATGAGATTCATTCGGCGCTTCGCCAGATTTTCGCGAAGATCAGATGGAGTTCTTTTGCTTCTTGCCAAAGTGGGCGGGCTTGCGACTTCAGTTCCGGGACGGCGCGGACGATCATCCGCAAGAAGTATTTCGTTTCACGCGCTTCCTTTTTGCACGTTCCGCAACGAAGTCGAAATTCCTTTTTTGACACTGCATCGTCAGCCTCGCAATAATTCGCGCCAACGCTGGTCCCACAGCCAACAAGTTGTTCGATCAAAGGCCGCGTCACTGGCGTCCGCGGAATAATGTTCGCAAAATCGACTATCGCTTCGCCGAAACACGCCGTGCGCTCGTCCAGGTCGTAAGTTCGTTGCGAAGCTGGCTCAATGGTCTCTCGAACTACATAACTCTCGCGGCCTTCATTCCAAAAGGCGTCTTCTAATTCATCCTTCGTCATTCGTCATTGGTCATTCGTCATTCGTCATTCGTCATTTCAGGTGAGCATCACCTGTCTCTGTCCCATGGCTGCGGCGAGTAATTTTTCTTGCGTGGCTTCGTCGCGATTGAATTCACCGCCTATGCGACCTTCATGCAGGATCACGATGCGATCGCTCATCCCGATCAATTCGGGCAACTCGCTCGATACGAGCAGGACAGCTTTGCCCGAATCGGTTAGTCGATTAATGATCTCGTAAATTTCCAGCTTGGCGCCGACATCAATTCCCCGAGTCGGTTCATCGAGGAAAATCACGAGCGGCTCGGTCATGAGCGCCTTGCCGAGGACAACCTTCTGCTGGGTACCGCCGGAGAGTTTCGCTACCAACGCTTCCAGTGTCGGCGCTTTCACGCGCAGCGATTGAAAGAAGTGATTGTTCTTTTGGAACTCGAGCCCTTGGTCGATCAGACGGTTCTTCGTCAGCTTCGCTAACGAGGAGAGCGAAAGATTGAAGCCGATCGTTTTATCCAAAATCAATCCGTAGCGGCGACGATCTTCGCTCACCAGCACCATGCCGTGACGAATGATTTCTTCCGGCCTCCGAGCGCCCAGTTCACGTCCGTTGAGGCGGACGGAACCGCTCAATCGCGTGCCCCACGCGCCAAACAAATGCATCAGCAGCTCGGTGCGACCCGCGCCCATCAAACCGCCGATCCCGAGGACTTCACCAACGCGTAACGAAAAATTGATATCGGCGAGGAAACGCTCGCCGGAATGAGAATCGGCAACACTAAGATTTTCGATCTCGAGGGCTGATGCGCCCAGCTTCGACCGGCGGCGCGGAAACAGGTCGGTGATTTCGCGCCCGACCATGTGCTTGATGATTTCTGCTTTGTTCGTCTGCTTGGTGTCGAGCGTGGCGATGGATGTCCCGTCGCGCAGCACGGTAATTCGATCACAGGTCGCGAAGATTTCATCGAGCTTGTGCGAGATGTAGATGCTCGCGATTCCACGACTCCGGAGATCGCGCAGGATATCGAGCAGAACGAGGACTTCGTGTTCTGCCAAAGCAGCGGTCGGCTCATCCAGGACCAGGATGTTGGAATTTTTTGAAAGCGCTTTCACGATTTCCACCAGCTGTTTCTGTCCCATTCCGAGCTTCCCGACCGGCTCGCTCGGATCGATATCGACCTTGAATTTTTGCAAGAGCAGCCGCGCTTCGTGATAAATCTTGTGCCAGTCGATTAGCCCTCGTGCGGTGCGCGGCTCTGAGCCGAGGAAAATGTTTTCGCCCACCGTCATGTCGTTAACGAGCGCGAGTTCCTGGTAGATGACTGCGATGCCGGCGTTCTGGGCGTCAGCAAGCGAACGGAACTTTGCAAGCTGCCCGTGAATGAAAAAATTTCCCTCGTATGAACCGAACGGATAAATGCCGGAGAGCAGCTTGATCAACGTCGATTTACCGGCGCCGTTTTCGCCGGAAAGCCCGTGGATTTCACCTGCGCGCAGATCGAATCCGACGTCCTTGAGCGCTATGACGCCGGGAAATTTCTTGGTGATGTTCTCCGCCTGAAGGACGAACGGATTCATGGGCGGTTCCTTAAATGCATCAATGTGACTGCTGTGCCTCGGGCAGACTGCGATAGACTTCCGCGGCCTTGTGAAAGCCGTCTTTCACAACGGTGTCCATCATGTTTTCCTTTGTGACTACAACCACATCGAGCAGAATTGAGGGCACTTCGATTTTCCCGTTATTGATCTTACCGAGAGCGAAAACCGGTTTGCTTCTCGCCATTTTTGTTGCCGCCTCCGCGGCCTGTTTGGCAAGCTGCGAAAGCGGTTTGTAAATCGTCATCGCCTGGGTGCCATTGACGATCCGCTGGCAAGCGCTCAACTCGGCATCCTGACCGGTGACGAGAACCTTGCTGGCGAGGCCTTCTTCGCTCAGCGCCTGAATTGCGCCGCCGGCCGTGCCATCGTTTGACGCCAGGATTGCATCGAAATTTGCGCCGGCTTTTGTAATTGCCGCGCTCGCGATCTTCTTTGCGTTTTCAGGTTTCCAATCCTGCGTCCAGTCTTCATGCACGACCTCGATCTCGCCGCGGTCGATTAGCGGCGCGAGAACTTTGTCCTGCCCTCGCTTATAGAGCAGCGCATTGTTGTCGGTTTTCGCGCCATAAATACGCACAATCTTTTTCTTTCGGTCCTTTGCGAGATGATCGACAAGAAACTGGGCCTGCAGTTCGCCCACTTTCTCGTTGTCGAAAGTCATATAAAGATCGAGGTCGCAGTCGGTGATCAACCGATCATAGGCGAGCACAGGAATTCCCGCGTCATGTGCCATGTTGACGGCTTTCGCCATCGCACCGCCGTTATGCGGAACAATGACAAGGACATCGACGCGCCGGCTGATCAATGCCTGGACGTCGCTGATCTGACGCGTGTCATCGCTGTTCGCTGATTGCACCAGCACGTCCGCGCCGAGCTCCC
>WNGE01005679.1_pt1 | contig 21974 bp, 18 predicted proteins | sample 5400651 | NCBI WGS metagenome assembly WNGE01 (sample SAMN13153370, study PRJNA577476) | soil metagenome | isolation source: 60 cm soil or saprolite under grassland replicate 2 | place: USA:California | collected 2016-06-15 | reverse complement strand
GAGCGACGTGGTGTGGGTTGGCCGGAGTGGGCGATTACCACCCGGATCGACACGCAGACCTATCGACAAACCGTGTGGGAAGCGGTCTTGTGCCACGTGTCACAATTGTCGGTCTATCGTCAGCTTGAGCACGTCTCTCAGGAGGACCAGGAGGAGTTGTGGGATTCCCAGACGTATTACCGGGCCTTGAGTTTGGTGAATGGGGGACGCAGAGTGGAGGATGATCTGTTCGAGGGATTGCGCTAAGTGTGTGCAGGGGTTCCCTTGGGGTCGTTCTGCATGCTTCTAGCAAAGGAGATGAGAGGCATGGACAAACGAGACGCGCTTCGCTATCGGATCGCGTCACTCGAAATGACGCCAAGTGAGTTCCGCAAAGCACGACTGCTCTCAGTGAACGTTGGTCTGCCCCGCGACATCGCCTGGCGTGGGGAGACCGTGCGCACCGCCATCTGGAAGGAGCCCGTTCAGGGTCGGCGGATGGTCCGGCGGCTCAACATCGATGGCGATGGGCAAGGAGACCTGGCCGGACACGGAGGGGTGCAGCGGGCCGTCTTCGTCTACCAGATGGAGTCCTATCACTACTGGGAGCGTCAGCTCGGTCGCGATGACTTCGTCTTCGGACAGTTCGGGGAGAATTTTACCGTCGATGGCCTGTCCGACGAGGAGGTGTACATCGGCGACCAGTACCGCATCGGCAGCGCCCTCTTTGAGGTCACGCAACCGCGCGTCACCTGCTACCGGGTCGGCATCCGCATGAACGAGCCCCAGATGCCTGCGCTGCTGGTCGCACACAAGAAACCGGGCTTTTACCTGCGCGTGCTGCAAGAGGGCGAGGTGGAAGCGGGCGACGAGATCGTGAAGGTCGCCGAGGGCCCGGAACGCATGACCGTCGCGGAGATCGACGCGATGCTCTACCTGGGCAGTCATTCCCGTGAGCAACTGGAGCGCGCGCTGCGTCTTCCCGCCTTGAGTCCAGGGTGGAAGGGGTCCTTCCAGGCCCTGCTTGAGCAGGCACTGACCGGGAATACGGCAGGAGGGAACCCTGGACTCGCCCCGGCGAGCGGCCCACCCCCGGCATGGCAGGGGTTCCGCCCCCTGCGAGTGTCCCGCATTGAGCGGGAGAGCAGGAGCGTGCTCTCACTGGTCCTGGTGTCGGGAGACGAGCAACCCCTCGCCGCTGCCCTGCCTGGCCAGTTCGTGGTGCTGCGTCTCCGACCTAGGCCTGACACGCCGCCTATCTTACGCAACTACTCGCTCTCTGACACGCCGAGTGCCGATCACTACCGGGTGAGCGTCAAGCAAGAGGTGAACGGCGTAGCCAGCACCTACGTGCATCACCAGGTGCAGGTTGACGATGTGTTGGAGGTGAGTGCGCCACGGGGCACCTTCACGTTCCGCCAGGGCCTCAACCCCATCATCCTGCTCAGCGCTGGCGTGGGGGCGACCCCGGTGCTGGCCATGCTGCATGCTCTGGCCGCTGAGGCATCGCCACGGGAAGTGTGGTGGCTGTTCGGAGCACGCAACCGCGACGAACACCCTTTTGCGCAGGAGGCACGCCGCCTCCTCCAGACCCTGCCCAACAGCCGCAACTTCATCATCTACAGCAGGCCCGGTCAAGAGGATCGGCCAGGCCTGGACTTCGACGCTCCCGGACACCTCAATGTGACGGTGCTCAAAGAGCTTGGCGTGCCACGCGAGGCGGACTTCTATCTGTGTGGGCCTGCCGCGTTCTTGCAAGACCTGACCAGCGGCCTCACCGCCTGGGGCGTCACCAGGGAGCATGTACATACAGAGATTTTCGGCCCGACTCCATCCATCACACCCGGCGTGGTTGACAACGCACCCAGCATTCCACCGCACCCGCCTGCCGGATCTCCCGGCACGGGGCCGCTGGTCTCGTTCGCTCGCAGTGGCCTCAGTGTCCACTGGGATCCCACGTTCCACAGCTTGCTCGAACTCGCCGAGGCTTGCGATGTTCCCGTGAGGTGGGCATGCCGGACGGGGGTCTGTCATACCTGCGAAAGCGGGCTGATTGCCGGCTCTGTCAGTTACCAGCCAGAGCCGCTCGAACGACCTGCCGAGGGCAACCTGTTGATTTGCTGCTCCCAACCTCGGGGTGAGGCCATGCTCGACTTGTGACGCAGAAGTCGCGGACCTCGAAGCAGACGTTTACATATATGGCTTAATCTTTCCGAACACCGCTGTAGTGGGTGGAAAATCGTCGTTTTGCTCTTCCCAATGCCGCAGATTCCTGATAGCTGGATTTGTTTAGGCGCAGTCCTAAGCTCTAAATTGACCACTTTCTCGTGCTCCAAAAAGAATGATCATGTCAGTAGCATATATGCTACCTCTAAAGATAGTGTTGGCGAAATCATCAATCGAGCTTGCAATGAAGAACAAAGTATTCCTGATTTGAGCTTGGGAAACCAATTCGCCAACAATATCCTCTAAAAGGGGGCCACTGGCACAGGTGATAATCAAAAAAGCGTTCCGTTGTTCCTCAGAGGCCAGACTCCATAAGAGATGTATGCTTGAAGAGGAAGAGAAGAAAGAGAGGTTCTCGATGAACAATACACTTGCAGCACTGCACCCGATGCGCATTCTTGGAGTCTTCGCCCATCCAGACGACGAAAGCTTTTGCGCTGGAGGCACCCTTGCCAGGTACGTTGCCAGCGGCGCAGAGGTGATGGTGGTGTCAGCGACACGCGGTGAGGCGGGGCAAATCCGCAGTGCAGGGGTTGCCACTCGTCGCACCCTTGGCCAGGTACGGGAACAGGAACTCTATCTCGCCTGCCAGCGACTTGGTGTCCAGCACACTGTGTGCCTGGACTATGGTGACGGGATGCTCCAGGAGGTTGACCAGGACATACTGATCGGCGGGATCGTCGAGATCATCCGCAGCTTCCGACCCGATGTGGTGATTACCTTTGGGCCTGATGGCGGCTATGGACATCCCGATCATATCGCCATCAGCGCCGCGACCACCGCCGCTTGTGTGCGAAGCGGCGAGGGCCATCACTTTCCTGAGCAACTCGCCGCAGGCCTGGCACCACACCGGCCAACTCAACTGTTTTACAGCCACTTCCCGCATAAGCGTCAGTTGCTGCTTGAGCAGCTAGCGCACTGGCTCGTCCAAACCAGGACGCGCTTTCAGGGCACCTCGGAGTTTGCCTATGCGCTCTTGCTGCTCTGCGAGGAAGCGACCTTATTGCACTATAGCTGCGATCATTTTGACATCACCTGGTATCCGGCTGGCTTCTCGATCGTCGAGCAAGGCGAACAAGCCAACAGCCTGTACTTGCTCCTCTCTGGGACAGCCCAGGTGATTCGAGAGGGCGTTGATGGGACGCAACAGGTCCTGGCACATCTCAAACCTGGGGCCTTCTTTGGGGAAGAGGGGCTGGCCTATCGGCAAGCACGCAACGCCCATGTGATTGCTGAGCAGAACGTGACCTGCCTGGTCCTCTCGCCGGAAGCGCCCACGGCCTTCCTGGCACGAGGAGAAGACGCTCCACTCCCCCCACTCCCCCCACTCCCCAACCTCTCCGGTTCCACAGTAGGCGAGGAACAGGCGCTGAAGGATACCACCTGCATCAAAGTGGATCCCTATCTCCGACAAAAGGTCGAGGCGATTGCTGCCCATCGTTCGCAGTTCCCGATCCAACCGGACCTGTTGCCGCTTGCGATCTTGCAGGCACTGATGGGGCAGGAATACTTCGTGCCGATCTCTCTCGTCTCCGAGGTTGAACCCGAGTTCCTCGCATTGCAGGCGGCATCATGAACGAACCAGAATTTTACAAGGGACAACACTTTTCCGCATCCAGGGATGACTTTGCTGGCGAATGAAAGAAATTGTGCAATTGACCAGGATGCTCCTCAGAGGCGCTCGGTCTCCGGAGGAAACGATATCAAGGGACCGTACTCTACAATGATACGAACCCCTTCGCAAGCCAGTTGGTCCATAGTAGGGGCGATCCCTTGTGGTCGCCCGGTCCGCACAGTATCGGAGAGAAGCATCCGTAGTTTCACAGCAGAGTTACGGGTCTTCAGTGTAGAAGTAGAACACTTGACCAAAGCGTAAAGCTTTGGAGAAAGGAAAGATAAGTTCGTTATGAAGACGTACGATTATATCGTAATTGGTGCCGGATCGGCGGGGTGCGTGCTCGCACCCCGCCTTACTGAGACTGTAAATTACTAAATTAAACTGGTCGAATTTTGCTCATTGTGCTGTGGGTGAGATGTCTCAGAACCCATAAAAATCGTCAATGGTGAGACGTTGCTGATGAAAAGAGAAAAACATTCGCCCCATTGAATGGTACAATTTCCGGGTTGCAGAAAGAAGTTCTTGACAGAATGGTCTCGTTCTGGAGAGACATTGAGGTATTCCAATGGTGAAGTATCAAGAATTCATTCCTCATCCCGTGCTCCAAGACTGTGTGAAGCGCTTCTGGATCATGGAAAGAGCCTACACGGCACAGGCGTGCATCGAGGAGGTGGTCCCTGACGCCTGTGTCGAACTCATCCTGAATTTTGGCAGCCCCTATGTGCAGCTTGGCAGCACACCTCGGCGTGAGTTGCCGAAGGTTTGCCTCGTTGGGTTGCAACGCCAGCCATTCCTTGTGCAGGCCAACGGTGTTGTCAAAATCGTCGCAGTCCGCTTCTTCGCCTGGGGGGTGCTTCCCTTTCTCAAGCCTCTCGCAGAGCCAAATAGCACGACGAACGTTGAACTTGATGAGGCGTGGCACCAGGTAGTCACCAAGGTGGCAGCCAAGGTTGAGACCGAGAAGTATCAGCAAGCGGTCGAGGATCTTGAAGCGTTTCTGATTGGCAAGCGTCTGACCACCTGGTTTGACCTTGGGCAGGTGCGAGAGGCAGCCAAACGGCTCTACGAGACGAAAGGCCAGGTGCGGGTGGCGCACCTGGCCGATTCCTGCTATCTGTCCGTGCGTCAGCTGCAACGGCAGTTTGCCGATACAACCGGCGTCTCCCCCAAGACGCTTGCCCGAACCATCCGCTTTGAAACCATCCGCAACCGCCTGATGTTTGAGCCAGACGCCAACCTGACGGATCTGGCCTACGAATGTGGCTATACCGATCAGGCTCATTTCATCCATGACTTTCAGGCATTCACCAAGAAGACCCCCGGAGCGTTTGCTCAGCAGATGCACATGTTCCAGGCAATGCTGCGCTCTAACGAGCATGTCGTCTTTTTACAATCGCCGTCGTCCATGCTGGATTATACTGAGAACAACTCACCGAGCAGCAAAGGAGGAAAACGAGATGAAGAAGCGCACAATGACCTGCGGCCTTCTGGTGAAGGACTACGACGAAGCACTTGATTTCTATACGAAGAAGTTGGGGTTTGTGGTGGTTGAGGATGTCCCAATGGGTGAGGACAGATGGGTGACCATCACTCTGCCGGGCAATCAGGATGCTGTCCTGGCGATGCATGAAGCACACAGCGAGGACGACCTGGCGCTCATCGGCAAGCAATCCGGGAGCTTTCCCCTGCTGGGGATAGACACCGACGATTGCATGGGCGAGTACCGACGCATGAAAGCACTCGGCATCACCTTTCATGGAGAACCTGCAGTTTCGCCCTACGGCACGGGGGTGATGCTTGAAGACCTCTACGGCAACAAGCTCTTCCTGAACCAGGAGCCGGGGGATTAAACAGGCAAAGAAGGAATATCCGTTGAAGAGCATGGATCGCGAGGTCGTGCCGCCCTGCCAGCTTGTCTCCACCGTGGCCTTCGATGGAGAGGGGTTGCGGGACCGTGAAGCGTGCGTTCCGCTGAGTCGTGCGGTTCTCAGATGAGTTGTTCTGGACAGGCGGATCGAGCAGGCGTAGGAAGAGGCAGGAGAAAGGAGCTGAAGCGGGGTCCCGCTTCCGGTTTGAGAGCTCGTAAAGAGTGGATGGGTATCAGGTATGTTGTAACTCTGTAGCTCCAACATAGGCCAGCTTCCCCGCGTCTCAGGAAAGGAGAACCAACAGATGCAGCTTCCTCTGATGATGAACGTTCTTTTGATCCCCGGCGCCTGGATGGGTGCCTGGGACCGGTGACCCGCGGGCTACGCGCGCTGGGTCATCACGTCGAGGAGGTCACGCTGTCCGGACTGTCCAAGGAGGCCGATGTTTCGGAGGTCGGACTGGCGACCCATGTCGCCGATGTGCTCCGGGTCCTCTCCGCCGGCGATCTGCGAGATGTCGTTGTCGTGGGGCACCTCTATTCGGGCATCGTGGCTGGTCAGGTTGCTGATCGCGTGCCTGATCGCGTGGCGCACACCGTCTTTGTGCAAGCGTTCCTGCCGCACGACGGCAAGTCGATGCTCGACGCCTTCGGCGAGCAAAAGCTGGAGGACGAGCTCCACCAGATCGCCGAACATCAGGGTCGCTGGCCAGCTCCGGTCCTTATGGCCAATGACAGGTATGACCTGTCCACTTGTAAATGCAAAATTTAAACTGATGAAATTTGTATAATTCTCCTGGCGAATACATGAGACGCTGTTTCGGAAAGGAATATGGCTTTCTTGGCTTGTGAAAGGTGTAAACAGCAAAGAAAAAAACAGAGAGAACTAGTATTCGCCAGAAGAATTAGACAGTTTCCGCCATTGGAATGAATTCAACCATTTCCACCCACTCGAGAAAAACGTGAGAGAGGCCGGTCGACCCGTCACAAGATGGCCTGGGTCTCTCTAAAGAGATGCGGGTGGTAAGCAGCTCATCAGCGCATGTCCTGACTCGAACAATCCATCTCGCGCCTGCTTGCTACCTTCTCCTACTCTCTCTGACCGTAGATGTACACAAGAAACTGACGCAAGCACACATTGATAGAACTATTGGAGGATTCTCATGTCTACCATATCCCAACAATCAGCAACATCACCTACACCGTCCAAACGCCGCTGGACCACGCTTAAAGTGAGCGCACTCATAGGCGGCCTCATTCTCCTGATCGTGCTGGGGAGCATGGCCTGGTGGCTGTTCTCACCACTGTTCTTCCATAACACCAGCCACGATGCGAATCCGTTCGCTCGCACTCCATCGACTGCCAGTACGCCAGGCCCAGTTATACTGGCAACGGGGGTGTTTATCGATAAACTGAACTCGGGCACCGGCCTAGCCAATGATCATGGTTCTGGCAATGTGACCCTTGGCAAGACTGTCGATGGACACTACCTCATCCACTTCGATCATTTGAATGTCACCAACGGTCCAGATCTGCATGTCTACCTGGCACCGACAAGCAATTCAACCGATGCCGGGAAAGTAAAGCAGGAAGGGATGGACCTTGGGCGGCTGACGGCGACGGAAGGTTCGTTGAACGTGACGATACCGACAGATAGTGCCACGAACCTGAAGAGATACCACTCTGTGGTCATCGTCTGTAAAACCTTTTCGGTGATCTTTACGACGGCTCCACTCACCTTCTCCTCGGGATCCTAAGAGACAGCCACCCAGCGTGTGTAAGGTTCCCATCGGCACGCCAGTGGTCGGCGAGAACAGCACCGTGATGGGATGCCGAGGCCTATCACTGGCAGAGGGCGGCAACGCATTTGCCGCTCTTATCGCCTGCTCGTGGCTTATGGCCTATTAGGGGTCAGCGCATCTAAACCTTCGCGTACAGTTTTCAGGTTTGGATGCGGCTCTCCCCTCAAAAGGAGAGAAGAACTTTTATGACTGCTAGGAACACACAGATCATCGCCAACGCGACCGAGGCTTTCCCCCGCGCTTCTCGCCGCCAGTGGATCGGGCTGGCCGTCATCGCCCTGGCCTGTCTGCTCTACTCCCTGGACGCGACCGTGCTGTATCTGGCGGTCCCACAGATCAGCGCGGCCCTGAAGCCGACCAGCTCGCAGTTACTCTGGATTGTCGACATTTACGGCTTCCTGCTGGCCGGATCGCTGATTCCCATGGGGGTGCTGGGTGACCGCATCGGTCGCCGCCGGCTCCTCTTGCTCGGTGCCGCCGCGTTCGGCCTTTGCTCCATCCTCGCCGCCTTCTCCGCCAGCGCCCAAATGCTGATCGCGGCTCGCGCACTGCTCGGGATCGCCGCGGCCACCCTGGCGCCCTCCACCCTGTCCCTGATCCGCAACATGTTCCTCAACCCGCAGCAGCGCACCTTGGCCATCGGGATGTGGGCTGCCAGCTTCTCGGCCGGTGCCGCGATCGGCCCGCTGGTCGGCGGCGCACTGCTCGCCCACTTCTGGTGGGGCTCCGTGTTCCTGGTGGCCGTCCCGGTAATGCTGCTGCTCCTCGCGCTGGGGCCACGGCTCTTGCCGGAATACCGCGATCCCGGTGCGGGTCGGCTGGACCTGCTCAGCGCGGCCTTGTCGCTGGTCGCCGTGCTGGCGGTCATTTACGGCATCAAGCAGCTCGCCCAGGACGGCGCGGGATGGGGGCCTTCGATGGCCATCCTGGTAGGCCTGGCTCTGGGCGCCGTGTTCATCGGCCGCCAGCACAAGCTGACCCACCCCCTTCTTGACCTCCGGCTCTTCCGCTCGCGGGACTTCAGCGCCTCGTTGGCCATCAACACGCTCGGCTTTTTCGTGGCCTTCACAGGCTTTCTCTTCATTGCGCAGTACCTGCAACTCGTGCTCGGGATGGGACCTCTGGACGCTGGCCTGTGGACGCTGCCGTCGAGCGTCGGCCTCGTCGTCGGTTCCCTGCTTGCGCCGCTGTTCGTGCGTTGGGTTCGTCCGGCTTATGCAATGGCAGTCGGCTTGGGAGTCATGGCAGTCGGCTTCGGCGTGCTGACCCAGATCGGTGGAGCCCACGCCCTCTGGGTCGTGGTGACCGGATCCGTTCTCCTGGCTCTGGGCATCGCACCGGTAGGCACCCTGGCGACCGACCTGATCGTTGGGGCGGTCCCACCCGAGCGGGCCGGCGTGGCGTCGGGACTTGGGGAGACGAGTTCCGAGTTGGGTGGGGCGCTTGGCATCGCGCTTCTCGGGAGCCTGGCGACTGCACTGTATCGCCACGAACTGTCCGGCACCATCGCGCACGAGGTCCCCCATCACGTTGCCAGGGTGGCGCAAGACACGCTCGGCGGCGCGCTCTCGGTGGCCTCCCAGTTGCCTCACGCACTTGGCCTGGCGCTCATCGCCTCGGCTTGTGCCGCCTTCGCTGATGCGTCCGTGCTCATGTTCAGCCTGTGTGTCGGCATCGCGCTCTTGGCGGCCCTAGCTGCAGTCGTGCTGCTGCGCGGGCGAAAGGGTGCAGCCTCGCCCGACCAGCAACCGGAACCGGTGCCCCATGACACAGTGAAAGAAAGCGTTGCCTAGTGCATACTCAAGAACTCCTTGTAACGACTACTGGCTCGGAAGCGAACGTAACCGAAAAGAACCTGCTTGCCCGCTGGGGCTTTACGACTGAGGAGATCACCTCGTTGCTCTGGCTGCAACAGTGGTACAAAACTGGCGGTAGCGACCGCGCTGTCATTGTACGCTACCTGGAGTTCCTCCGGCTCCTGGTTCGCAGCGGCGAACTTGAACTGTAACCATGAGCGAAAGAGAACGCCGCACGGAGGAGAATGATGGCTGTGCCAGGTTGATTGGAATCAGTCCACCTTCCTTATTGACGTCAAGGGTATTGAAGACGCAGAGATGAGTATGAACAAATTGACCGCCTTTACCATTGCAGCGCAGTACGCCGCAGCCATAGCCGCGCAGAATGAAGAACGCATGCACGTTCTGCATGCTGGCAGTTATAAGCTAGACGCTGTTTACCTGGACGCCTACGGGGTTGCCCCTCTTGCAGAGCCTGAGGGCAAGGGCATGTATCGTTCCCTCTTCAGCGCCTTCCCCGATGGCGACCTTGCGGTGACGCGTACCATCGCGGGCGCCGAGGTAGTTGTTCAGGAATGGACGTTCAGCGGCACCCATCCCAGACGGACTGAGCGCTGGGCCTTTCGCGGTCACATGCACGAGCAGCCGACCGGCAGAGAGGTGCGCTTGCGGGGCGTCTCCATCTATGACATCATCCGTGGACTGATCCAACGCGAAACCATCTATATCGATAACGCCACACTACTCGTCGAGTTGGGAGGCCTCCCATAAAGATGCAGCACACTTCTCGCAGTCTCGGGACGCTGGTGATAGCAACGCGTGTAGTCGCAGCGTACCCAGGACCATGGCGGACGCGCTCCATCATCATGTGCCTCGCCGCAAGCTGTGCTTTGATGATGATCGGCTTTGGCATCTCCACACCAGTCTTTGCCAAACGCCTGGGCGAACTTGGTTCCGGGGTGGAATCGCTCGGCTTCATGACGATGGCGTCGGCCCTCGCGCAATTCCTGCTGGCCCCCTGCACGGGAACATGGGCCGACCGCTTCGGGCGCCGCCCCTTCGTCCTCCTCGCCCTGGCAGGACTCACCATCACCAATCTCGCCTTTCTGTCGGCACAGTCCGTCAGCCTCTTTATTGCCCTGCTGCTGCTCGACTTCGTCGCCGTTTTTGGCATGGAGTTTCTCGAGCCACAGATGGTGTTCTATCTCTACAAGACGCTGGCGTTGACTCCGGCCCAATACGGGTTCATCATGGGTAGTTATGGGCTGGCCCTGTTGTTTGGACAGGCGGGACTGGGGCGACTGGGTGAGCGCCTCGGCAAGAAGCCGATGATTGCGCTTGGCTTTCTGCTCACCTCGGCCCTGCCTCTCGGTCTGCTGCTCTTCCACCGGCTCGCTCTACTCATCCTGGTAACCTTGCTCGCCGGGTTGGGAAGTGCCTTGATCACGCCTGCATTGGAGAGTTCCTACCTGGATATGACGCCAGAGCAGCACCGCTCACTTATCATGGGGGTGAGAGAGTCGGCGGTCTCGCTGGGTGCGGTGGTAGGCCCCTTGCTGCTCGCTTTCAGCAGCCGCTGGCTGTCGCCGCAGAGCGTCTTTACGGTGGCGCTCCTGGCCGCGCTTGCTGCCGTGATCCTGACTCTGGCGGCGCTCAAGCTGCAAGGTGGCCGCGGGGCACGCAGTACCGAAAGAGACACGTCCGAACGGGCCGTGCTCGTGTTCTCGACGCTGTACAGCATACTCGAGGAAGTGCAGGTGATGCGCCAACCAACGTCGCTCCTGGCTGAAGCTGAGAACACAGCCGACCTGACTCTGCGCTCTACTACGGCCCTGTCAGAATGGCACTGACAGGCCCTTTACGGGGATTGCATGGATCTGAGCAATAACGCTCACCTGCATGCTGCTCTTGCTTACACGGTTTTTCAGGAGTTTTTAACTTCGAAGTCCAAGATAGTTACTTGAGGTTTATCTCATTGATCTGAGAAGGAGGGAAGGCAATGCCCAGCAGATACCGCTCAGGGGAAAGTATCCCTAGATGTAATGGTGTTATCCGTGGTGGGACAACGATAGTGATTGATGAGCTTGTCGAGATTGGAGAGTTGAAACTGATTTCAGAAAATAGTCCCTGTTAGGGACTTTCATGGACATCTCTACCTTTGCTTTTGTAGTACAAATGGACTAAAATAGCTTCGTGAGTGAGACGAAAACCACGTCTCATTCACTTGAGTACCGCCAGTTCGGCGGGAATTGACGCCTGACTGAGATTGTGTAAGACGTGGTATCAAGACCATGCAACGGTCGGTGATGCAGGAACACGACATCATGTAGGCGTGTCCTACATGTCTACATTCGTGAGAATGGTGTACGAGAGGAGTGATCATGAGCATTTCGTTTCCAGGAGAGTCACCTGAGTACCGGGCGGCGCGCGACCGGCTGCTCAAGCAGGAGGTCGAGCTGCGCCGCGCTACCGAGGCGGTGGCCGCCGCCAGACGCGAGCTGCCGCCCGGCGGGGCCGTCCCGGAGGACTACGTCTTCCAGGAGGCAGAACCCGGCGGCACCCCGACCGACGTGAGGCTGTCGGAGCTGTTCGTGCCCGGCAAGGACACGCTCGCGATCTACAGCTTCATGTTCCCGCGCGCCCTCGACGACGAGCGGCCGTGCCCGTCGTGCACATCCTTTCTCGATGCGTTCGACGGTGCCGCGGAGCACATCACGCAGCGCATCAATCTCGCGGTCGTCGCGAAGGCCCCGCTGCCGCGCATCCTTGCCCATGCGCAAGAGCGCGGCTGGCGGCGGCTGCGGTTGTTGTCCTCGGCCGGCAACACCTACAACTGCGACTACTTCGGCGAGACCGCGGAGGGAACCCAAATGCCGATGCTGAACGTGTTCCGGCGCGACGGCGAAGCGATCCGCCACTTCTGGGGCTCGGAGCTCCTCTACGCGCCGACCGAGCCTGGACAGGATCCCCGCCACACCGATTCCATCGACCCGCAGTGGAATCTGTTCGACTTCACGCCCGAGGGGCGCGGGACCGACTGGTATCCGGAGCTGAGCTACTCCTGACTGCCGTCGTCTGGCCAGGACTCGACACTACGACGTCACCACCGAGCGCTGCCGAATCGTCATCACGCAGACGTGCCGTTTCGTGTGCCAACAGCTCAGCCGATGTAAGTTTGAACAAAAAGGATAAACATTTACACTGAGGCATCTGCCGCACAAGTATTGTTGCTAGAGGCCGGTGGGGTGGATGAGAATCCGAACATCCACGATCCTGCTGGTCTGTTTGCACTCCGGGAAGCCGAAGAAGACTGGGCCTATTCTACTGCTCCACAGAAGTATGCCGCCAACCGGGCGCTGCACTGGCCGCGAGGAAAAGTGCTCGGCGGGAGCAGTTCACTCAACGGCATGATCTACGTTCGTGGGCATCGCACTGACTATGACAATTGGGCCTATCTGGGAAATGCCGGGTGGGATTATGAAAGTCTCCTGCCATACTTTAAGCGCTCCGAGGACTTCGATCGAGGCGAATCCCGGTATCATGGACAGGGTGGTCCCTTGCACGTGCTTTCACAGTTTGAGCTGCATCCCGTCAACAAGGCTATTATCGCGGCTGCTGTTGAAAAGGGCTATCCCCACCGGGACGACTTCAATGCTGACGCCGACGAGATCTACGGAGTCGGTGTCTGCCACCTGACAATCAAGGACGGCAAGCGCCATAGTACAGCCAGCGCTAGCACGTCCCAATCTCACAGTACTTACTCGTGCATTGGCGCGGCGACTTCTGTTCGATGGGACGCGCTGCATTGGCGTGGAGTACACCCAGGATGGTGATCTCAAGCAGGCGCATGCTACGACAGAAGTCATCGTCAGCGGTGGAACATTGGAATCCCCTAAGCTTTTGCTGCTCTCAGGTATCGGACCGGCAGACAAGCTTCGTCACCTCGGGATTGATGTCCTCGTCGATCTGCCAGGAGTCGGCCAGAATCTGCATGATCACACGCTTTCGCCCATCATCTACGCAGCCAAGCAGGGTGTGCCGCCACCTGTGCCCGGTTTACAATTAATGCACAGCCAATTGTTCTGGTCTAGCGACAACAAGCTACCCGGTCCCGACCTCCAGCCGCTGTTCTTCCATGTTCCCGTCTATGTGCCTGGCATGTCTGGACCGGCAGATGGGTACACCCTTATGGCAGGGCACATTCGCCCGGCAAGCCGGGGCTTCCTGCGGCTTACCTCGGCTGATCCATCGGTTCCGCTGGAGATTAATCCCAACTACCTCTCGGTGCAGTCCGACGTGAATGCCCTTGTGCATGCACTGGAAATTTGCCGCGAGATAGGTGCGGCGAAGGCTCTGGATGAATGGAACGGTGGTGAACTCTATCCTGGCCCAGACGCTGTCAGTAAAAAAGATCTCGAATGCTATGTCAGGCAGTCCGTTATCACGTACCATCACCAGGTAGGTACCTGCAAGATGGGCGTGGACGCGATGTCCGTAGTTGACCCCACCTTGCGTGTCTATGGTGTAGAGCGACTCCGTGTGGTCGATGCATCGATCATGCCGAGTGTGACATCAGGGAACACAAATGCGCCAGCCATCATGATCGGCGAAATGGCGGCTGATATGATCAAGGCGACAAGTAGGGCACAACCGCACGCTGGTCTTCGGCACGCTGACAGTCTTGCTCGCCCTGGTCTACGCCGGCAGCGTGCTCTTCCTGCAATTCCTTTTGAGCGGCTTCACCGGTGGCAACGCACTGGCCAGCGTCGCCTCGACGCTGGCCAGTGCGGCTCTATTCCAACCGCTACGGCAGGGCATCCAGAACGTCATCGACCGCCGCTACACTGACGCAGACCTTCTCCGCCTCCAGCAAATCCTGGCTCTAAAATTTCTAGGCTTCTCTTTGGAAGAAATCAAGCACTGCTTGCAGATCGGCCCAACCGTCCTGCAAGAATCTCTCTCCCTCCAGAAAGCCATGATGCAAGAAAAAAGGACCCAGCTCGATAACATCATCCAGGCCATCGAGGAAACAGAACAACTGCTGCCGCGGAGAAATCAAAGATTCTAGCGCAAGCGCGAAAAACCTCGGCTCTAATCGTCTTTAGATTAATGAAGCTTTTATTGCTTAGAGATGCAGGTTGAGAAGGTGGAGGACATTTACCATTGCCTTCGAGTTCGCGTATAATTGGAACTGAAAATCGGAAGAACGAGAAATGAGAGGAACAACCTGATCGAGATCCGATTACTCTGGTTGTGCTGCTTGGCCTAAAATGTGTGAAGCTGATATAAGGGTAGGGTAGTGATCAAAACGTTGTTTTAGCTATGAAATAGGCAAATTGCTAGAAGGTACTTTTATGATTGCTTGATTCAGTTGTAAGTGTTCATTCTTCGACAAAAGAAAGTACGTCTTATCACTTTTCTCTGACTAGAGGAAGTCCTTCTGAAAGGAAGCGACTAATGCAGCTCATACACTTCTCTGCTGTTATAAGCAATCCCTATCTAATCACAGGTATGGCTGCTATCCTCATAGGTGCCGTAGCTGCAATTTGGATGTACATATGGAGAGGAAGAGATGGGATACGATTTATTGCAGGTATCATAACCCTTACTTTTGTTATCCTTGAAGGTATTACCGGGCTAGCAGTACTTATCCCTCGTATAACCCCTACAGCAACGCCTGGCTTGGCTGCAACCACCATTTTGCGCTATCACACACACGCAGAATCGGCGTATGATATAAAGTGGTCACCTGATGGTACCCGTATCGCTTCCCAACATGAGAATAACGCCATTCGTATCTGGGATGCTACTACGGGAAAGCTAATCTTAACCCATGATGTAACAGCAATTACATTTTCTATCGGCTCCTGGTCGCCTGATGGCAAGCGTCTTGCCATCATAAAAGATAGACAACTCATAGACATCCTAGATATTGCTACTGACAAGGTTGTTCTCTCTAACGGCTGCCAATGCAATGTTATAACAAGTTTTAGCTGGTCTCCTGATGGAAAACGAATAGCAATAGGAAGTGATGACCATCTTGTCCGAGTCTGGGACACGGCAAGTGGAGCTCATCTCTTGACCTATAATGGACATAGAACATCTGTAATATCTATCGCGTGGCAACCTGATAGCAGACATATCATCTCTGTCGATACTGATGGGACAAGACAAACCTGGGATGTTTTGACTGGGGACTCAGTTGCTACGTCTCAAATCTTCCTTTACCCAGATGTTCTCAAAGATGATTTTCGCGATTCAGATTTATCTTTATCGCCAGATGGTAAACGTATCGCTTTTATGGGTGTGAATCAGGTACGAGTATGGGACACTCTGACAGGAGCACATGCCCTCTCTTACACTATTGCAAACACAGCCTTTTTGCGCATCCAATGGTCACCTGATAGTAAACTAATTGCAGCATCTATATCCAGTCCGGACATGATCCAGGTCTGGAATGCCAACTCGGGCAATGATGTGCTTACACTTAACACGCAGGCAGCTACTTTTGCTTGGTCGCCAGATAGCACACGTATCGCTTCTGCTGAAACATCAGATCTCGTCAGGATTTGGCGGGTACGGAAAGACATCGGAACTTCTGAACGTTTCTCTCTACCCGGGAATGTTCCCCCGCTGGTTCTTCTCGCTCTCTTGAGCATCATTGTGATCATCGCAGTGGCTCTGTTTTTCATTTTGCGATCCATATTCGTTGGGCAAGCCTCCCAATGGAGTATAGGCAGCATTGTCTACATTGTACTTATCGCGATTGCCGGGGCGATAGTATTGACACTATTTGCATCAGGTATACCCCAGCCTACCTCGAAGATCCTCTCTAATGGGATGATAGTGTCCGCCTATCGTGGAGTTGTGATCGCATGGTCACCTGATAGCGCGCACATTGCTATAGGATTATCTGATGGAACGGTACACGAATGGGATACATATACAGAAGAGCATATTTTGAGGTACTATAGCAGCTCCGGCTCAGTGACAGCGCTGGCCTGGTCTCCTGATGGTACGTATATTGCTTCCGGCTACGATAACGGGACAATACAGATCTGGAACGCGACTACCGGGCAAAAGCTGTTTACCTATATGGGACATACCAACCCGGTGGTTGCGATAGCTTGGTCCTCGGACGGCATGCGTATCGCCTCTGCTTCAGAGCCAGATAAGATGGTAAGAGTATGGCAAGCTGGTCCTCTAACTGGTCAGTTGGAAGACCGTATCAAGCTTGTAACCACGGTCGCTGCTATAGTTGTACTTGTTGGTGGACTTCTTGTTGCCTGGCGCTATAGGAGGCGAACTCGGTCCGAAACACGAAAGCGTATTGCTGCTGTTGCTCTCGTACTCCTGGTTTTAGGAAGTAGTATTGGAGTAGCGCTGCTGATAACGCAACTGGCACAATCTCCTCTCTTCAGGAGTCTTCCTACACTAGGCACGACTATCGCTACGCATCAAGGCAATGCACTAACGTGGTCTCCCGATGCAACACGTATTGCGTCAACAAGCGGAGATGGAACTGTCCAAATATGGAATGCGGCCACTGCGAGTGCTATACTTACTTACAATAGCAGCAAACTAGCAACGTTTTCAGTAACCTGGTCTCCTGATGGCAAGTATATTGCTTCTGGGCATAATGATGGAATTGTCCATGTATGGAATGCGACCAATGGGCATACGATTTTTACGAACGAAGGCCATTCTCACGCAGTGAGAGCCGTTGCATGGTCTCCCGACGGAGCACAAATTGCATCGGCAGATGATGATAACACAATGCAAGTCTGGGATGCTCTTACAGGACATCATCTATCAGGATATCATTTAATTACCTATCCTGGTCACGGCGAGACAGTAGCTTGGTCTCCTGATGGTACAAATCTTGCTTCTGCCAACCTTTCAGGCTTAGTACAGGTGAGGCAGATGTATGAGAAGATCGACCTATACACACCATTCCAACGGCAAATAAATAGAGATACGCTCTCCCTTCTACTCTTTTGTGATGCCGCCCTTCTAATAGCATTTACGCTTGCGACTTCTTTTCATAGAGCACAGAGTTTCTTATGGAAAACGAAAAGTATCCAGGCCGCTCTCATCGTGACCTTAGCTATTCTCATCTGTGTAGTAAATGTGGCTCAGAATATGATGCAGCGTGATACGCACTATTCAAGCACTCCCCACCCCATCAAAAGAACCGCCCTCTACAAATACACGGGAGTTACCGTGGCGTGGGCACCAGATGGCAAACATTTTGCGACCACGATAAACGATAGCAATAGGGTGTTTATACGGGATACCGCTAGTGGGGATCTTAGCTTCGTCTACCGCAATCATTCTGGCACAGTACGGACTCTAGCATGGTCTCCCGACGGGGTACATATCGCTTCAGGATACGCAGATGGCTCAATACAGATCTGGGAGGCTGCTACTGGGAAGAATCTCCTGACGTATCATGGCCACACAAAAGAAGTCTTCACACAAGCCTGGTCTCCTGATAGCACACGCATTATTTCTGTCAGCGAAGACCAAACTGCCCAGATATGGAACGCCTTAACAGGACAGCCACTCTTTGTTGTTCATCATGGCTTTAGCTGGCTCGGAGTTCCTGTATCATGGTCTCGTGGTGGCAGGTACGTAACTATCGCTGACGACGACTGGCAGATATTGGATGCTATCTCCGGGCAAGTCATCTATCATAGCAATGCCTTGGGAGCATCCAGTGGAGCTTGGGCTCCAGATGGGAAACACATTGCTCTCGTCTTCGACTCCGGAGCATTTCTTGCCGTGGGAGCAGTTGCTGGACAGGACACTATCTATTTCTCTCGTGAGGCCAGGGACAGCATATACACGTTATCATGGTCACCTGATAGCAAGTATATTGCCGCCGGGACCTCCAGCGGATTAATAGAAATATGGGACGCTCATACAGCGAAACTGGTTTTCTCTTATGAGCTATACTGTATGTTCATGGAAGTGGTAGCATGGTCATCTGACGGTAAGCATATTGCCTCGGTAGGCCTTGGAGATAGCAATATACAGATCTGGCAAATATGAGTGTAACGCACTGTGACGATCTTCTTTATTTCAGGAGATAAAGCCATGCGAGCGAATAGCCTGCGTAACCTTAAAGGGATGAATGTGCTGAAAGATATTGTCTTGTTAGGGCTACTTATGGTTAGCTGTTCATCCCCTTCTAATAGTTCGACTACACCCACTCCAACGAGTGGTGGAAGCACGGGAGTACATATTCGCGTCCAACAAGTTACTGATCTTCAATGCGGATCAGGAATTGATGGTTTGAGCCCCTTTCAAAATGCGCTTATTTTAGATGGAAATAATCTAACTTATGATAGCGTGCAGCTTCAGCAACTTGTAGAGTATATAAATAATGCTTTCGAACAGACGTATCTACCCGTTCCAAACGGTTTCAAGCTGGTTTCTATAGGCCTGACAGGAAATCAGCGACAGTGGAATATCTTCCCAAGCAACCTATGTAGTTGGGTCTTGCGGATAACCAATACTGGAGATACTACAATACCCGTAGAGCAAATACAAATGCGTATGCTAACAAACCCTCAACATAATACCTATAATTTGATTAATATTTGCTCACTTGCGATTACGCTTGCATCGAATCTAGCATGCCCGCCTGGTACTGCAAGAGGCGGAGGACCAGTTGATTATACTTATAAGTTCAAGCTTGGAACAGAAAACACAAGTAGAGTGCTGCAAGGGAGCCGCAATGCAAATCCCTTAGCTCCATTTGATCCAACTCTGACTCCAGGTAAAACAGTTGAGGTGAATATAGATTTCGAATTGTCAGGCAATACACAAAATATGAATTATATAATAATTCCGGAGATAACAGTAGATGCAATAGGTGGAAAACAGGTTATTCCGCAGCCGCAGTTGAAGGCGACACTAGATATTGTCACCCCTCGGCAGCTTTCCTGCTATACGTTACTGTCTGATACGAATACATTCGTGCAGGTTCCACCGGGACCACAACCGAAGGTATGGTGCTTGTAGGATCAAGACTTAGTTACGGACGTGCTACCAGTACTCCATCCTGGAGCTGGTACGCATGCCAGTTTTTGGTATTTGAGAACACTACTTCAAATTTTTTGGACAGTAATCTGAGCGTGTGCCGTTGTGGTGTGGGATCACTGGTGAGGCTATAGACAACCCCTACATGAAAGGTTATAGATGCGGTAAATTGTTGTGAGCTCATTTGCACAGTAAGTACATCACTTTCACCGGTGGTTAAATGAACGTGAGCATATGGCACAGGGATATAGGCGGCTGTGAACGATTCTCCAACCTTTTGTCCATTGTAAATTGCTAGGTAGGGGTTGTTTGTGTAATTCACAGGTGAGCCATTGAGCCAGACATTGAGTGGCTGCGGCACTGCATCCACACGATCTACGACGATGTTTACTTGCTCGATGATGATTTCATAGCGGTCTTGTAGCAGGCTGTGAACGCCCAGTATTACCTGATAGACATCGGTTGGCGTTCCGTTTGACGTTTTCTTGTCAACACGGAGGGCGCCCACATCTTGAGGCAAATCGTTTAACGAATAATGTGTAGGGTTGCCAGGAAGCACGTATGACATACTGTTGAGCGTTTTGAAAGCTAGTTCCAGGTTATCATCATGAACTCCCTTCGGATCTGTCAAGATTATTGGGTTAGGGGTGAAACAGAGTTGAGGAGGACACCATAAGGGTCGAACAAGCACAACCATAAGGAAAGCAGAGCTGATGAGAAAACTGGTTGTTGACATAGCCGTAGTAGTAATCCATAGGTAGCTCTTATTTCTCCCTGCTGTCTTGCTTCCGTTATTTTTTCCCTTGGGTTCTGGCTTTGGTCCAAACGACATCAACAATGCCGCGAGGGCGACGAACAGGAGTACACCGCCGATAATCGGCGATGCAACGGGATGTTGGCTAAAAACTCTGAATAATGGCACGGATTTCGGTAGATCTTTGAAGCCAAGTAACATAAGAATAACAGAGGGAAGTAGGAGAGGGATCTGCGCTATCAGATATTTCCGCCAGCGGAAGGACAAGGAATAGATCCATGTCGAAACCGTTATCTGCTCTTTGTCTTGACTACTATTGGGGTCTATAGCTCCATCCTGCTTGTGATTTCCATCTGTATGCCCTCCCGCCTCCTGTTGATTGCGGTTCTGTTCATCTTTATCGAAAGAAGGAGTTACATTAAACTTGCCCTGGTTACTGGCAGTTGTAGCCGCCACGTTCTGAATATCGCCAGCCTGACCTTCTTCCCTGCCATTATTACCACCGGTACTTGCCCCCTGTTCGCCCATTGCTGCCATCTCCTTTTATGGAACTTCGCTCATACAGTGCTAAGTATAAGCTGCCACAAGTTCATTTCGGGCTTTGTGCAGTCTCACAGCTTCATAGAGTGTATCATATGCGGAACGCACTTGCGCTGTTTCTACATCGTTTCCTCCCTTTTCTTCTTGCTTTGACACAGCTCTTTTATCTTATTCCCTGTCCAGTTTCTGAGAGACATTATAGAACATAGTACATAGTACTTAAAGGTATGAAGAATGTCAATTTATCAAATATGTGAATTCCCGACCTGAGACGATGTTCGAGCGAGAGCACTAATGCTCGGCCAATACACTTATTGTTCCTGTAGTGGATACCACATCTTTGCCGATGTTCATCTCCTGGCGCAAGTCGCCAGGAGAGGTCTTCCGTCGTTTTTGGCGATGGTGGGAAACAGCAAGAAGAGCGAAACAAGGGAAGAACACATTCCTCGAAAGGATGAGGTACGAATGGAGCGACAACAAGACGAACAGACCCTCTCGGAGCTTCCCTCATACATCATCACGATGATGACGACGGAACACTATAACTTGCAAAGCGGGCGATCCATGACCGTCTCAGATGTCAACGGCCGCGCTGCGCTCTTTATCGGGGCCGTTTCGACCACCTTGATTGCCCTCGCGTTTATCGGGCAGGTCTCCCAACTGGGGACGGCCTTTTTCGTGTTTAGTCTCGTCCTGTTTCCCTCGCTCATTTTTATGGGCCTGGTCAGCTTCGAGCGTGTGCTGCAAAGCGGCATTGAAGATATCATGTATGCGCGCGGAATGAATCGCATTCGCCATTTCTATCTGGAACATGCTCCTCAGATGCAACCCTACTTCGTCCTTTCAACACATGATGATCAGGGCGTGCCATTCAATCTGGGGGGTACATAGATCCTGGCGGCAGGTCTTCCTCACGACGGCAGGTATGGTCGCTGTCATCAACAGTGTGCTGGTGGGGATCTGTGTAGGTTTGCTCCTGTCTGCCCTGTTCACCTTACCCTTGCTGGTCTGTACGAGCGCTGGAGTCATGGCATTCTTGGTGAGCGTGGGCATCCATCAACGCTATCAATGGCGGCAATGGAAGCGTCTGCGGCGGGAGTTGCCTGTCCAATTTCCAAGTCAACCGCTCCAGTAGGAGGTATACACGCATCATCCTGCTGATGAAGCGTCTCTCGAAAGTACCACCATCGTCACATCGCCCTCTTGCTCCCACTGCTCTCCGGTAATATGTTTTTCACCCAATTGATCTGGATCTACCACTGCGCGCAGCGTCGCTTTGAATGGTGCCAGAACTTGTTCAGCGTCATATGTACGAGGGTAGAAACGCTGATCGATGATGGTCTGA
>WNGE01007201.1_pt1 | contig 21975 bp, 15 predicted proteins | sample 5400651 | NCBI WGS metagenome assembly WNGE01 (sample SAMN13153370, study PRJNA577476) | soil metagenome | isolation source: 60 cm soil or saprolite under grassland replicate 2 | place: USA:California | collected 2016-06-15 | reverse complement strand
TGAATCCGCAGACTCAAGTTACGTTATTTGGAATTTCAATGCGCCTTTGCGTGAGGTAAGTGGCAGCTTGCTACTTGCGCAGGGCAGGTTTCAGCCGGGTGGGCCGGCCAGGATCAGAGCGGTGCCTGGCAATTGCCTCACGAAGCAGTATCGATTCCATCACCAATGGCCTCACAAAAGCAGTGCGAGACAGAGGAGTAACAGACTGCCGCGCTAAGCGAAGGAGCGCAGCAGGCGCGGCAGGACTGAGAGAGGCGCGCGGGAGTGGCGAGTGCATGCTCATGGGGGCACCTTGCGTTGCGGCGGCAACACGCGCAGCTGAAACAATTGCCCGAGCTGACAATGCGGGCAGCGCGCGGTTGCGGACAGAGGCGCTGCCAGCTCAGTCAGTGGCGAGTTAAGAACAGCGTCGCCGGCGGCAGGAGTAGTGGCGGCAATCCTGGCTGGGCCGAGCAGAGCACGTGCTTGTTCGAGTTGTGCGCGACAGGCAGGACTGCAGATGCCGTAGTACCTCACTTTGGCGCAACCGCGCGGCAACGTGTGCAGCAGGAAGCGGTGGATGAACTTTTGGGCCGGCAGGGTGACGCGGTGCAGTTGCTGGCTGCGATTGTCACGATAACGAAAAGTGACCTGCCCCTTCTCGATGCGCTCCAGCCGCGAGTTAGTGATGGCCACGCGAAAGATGTAGCGGGCGAGATAGTTGAGCACCTGCCGGCCCTGTCCTGCTGCCTTGCAATGGACCAGCACGCTGACTGAGGTCCGCACTGCCTGCGTCAGATGCGTGTAGATGGTGGCCCGGTCACGCGCAGCAGTCTGCAGAGTGCTTTCCGCGCGGCGCGGGAGAAGAGTCTCGCGCTGTGGTCGAGTTGATCGTGGTGGCCTCGGCAATTCAGATGTTCGTAGTCCTACCTAGCGCCGCGGCCGAACAATGGCTTGCAGCGGACGCGGCGATAGCATCATCATCTTCATAATGCTTCCTGCGACCTAGCTTGTGTGAGTTCGCGCCGCGCCGCTGAAGCCAAGGTTGGGCCTCAAGGAAGAGTGTCGTGAAGAACCCGATATGCTGAGATGGGCAGTTAGAAACGAGTTGGCTGGCAGCCACCGTCCTGGGTACCCCGAGGAGCTCGTGGAGCGGTCCAACGTGGATTGTTGGATCTTGGAAGTCAAGGCCCTAGCGTTAGCCCGCTCCGCAGTTTTAAAGAACAGGTCACGAGTGGAATGAACATCAACGTAAGATTCCTTATGGGACTTATGAAGTCGAGGCAAAGACTGGAAAGATCATACTAACCGCTATCGCAGTACTGTGGTATGGGTGAAGCAGCAAGGGAATTGGCGCATGGCTGCCATTCACGTGAGCCGCATCAGACCTTGAGAGCGTTAAGAAGGTTCGTCATTTGTCCTCTTTCCCTTTGAGTCACATGACCGAGAAAGCTAAAAATCACTTCAACACACTAACCGTCACATGCGAGCCGTATTGCCCTGACCGATAGACTCGCTGAGTGGCTTTGTGAAAGTCAGTCTCGCTGGCTTTGTAGGTATCTACAAACTTCTGTGGGTTGCGATCGACCAGCGGAAACCACGTGCTCTGGATCTGCACCATGATTTTATGGCCCTTGAGAAATGAATGGTTCACATCAGGCAGCGTAAATTCGACCTTAGTCACTTCCTTGGGAGTCATGGCCACGGGTTTTGTAAAACCATTTCTAAACCGCGCCCGCATAGGTTCGCCTCTGACCAGCATTTGATAACCACCCATCTTGACGCCGGTTGGATTCGGCTCGGGGTCCGGGGTCTTATCGGGAAAAACGTCAATCACTTTCACAACATAGTCCGAATCCGTTCCCGAACTGGACACATACAGCGTTGCCGTAATTGGTCCAGTGACGGTTACGTTTTCCTGCAGCACCTGGGTTTGATAAACCAGCACGTCAGGCCGGGTTGTGGCAAAACGCTGGTCGTCGACCATGTATTCGCGCGTCATGCCGATGGCGATGCCATTGATGTAAGGCACGGGTTTATCCGGATCGCTGACATACTCGTCGAAATCGCCGGCGGATGCACCTGCCGTCGGGGCGAATGAAAGCCCGCCATCTCCCTGCAGATATAAAGATTTCTTCTCGACATTCGTCGGTGGCCAATGGTCGTACATTCTCCACTGATTCGAGCCTGTCTCGAAGACCAACGCCTCCGGTAGCTTGCGGTCGCACTTATCTTTGAGAATGCAGTTGAAAAAAGGTAACTCTACATTGTCGCGGTAGTAGACAGAGGTCTTGGCGCCAAACCTTACGCTTCCCAGAAAGTCACCATCGCTGCGTGACCAGCCACCATGGAACCACGGACCCATCACAAGGGTGTTATAAATTCCGGGATTTGCCTTCTCGATCGCCTTGTACGTATTAAGCGCACCATAAAGATCTTCCGCGTCAAACCAACCTCCGACAGTCATCACCGCGGGTTTGATGTTCTTCAAATTTGGCAACACGTTGCGCGCCTGCCAGAACTCGTCATAGTTCGGATGGTTCATCATATCGTTCCAGAAGGAAACCTGCCCCTTCAAATATTTCTTTTCGGCATTGGCAAGCGGCCCCAGATCCAGAAAGAAACGGTAGCCGTCGGGAGTGCCATGGTCGAAGCGCGGCGGAAACTCCGTGGTCGGCTTGGGCCGAGGCAGACCAAAGGAAGATAAAAAGTTAAACCCATGGGGCAGGAAGAGCGTGCCATTGTGGTGAAAGTCGTCACCAATGAACCAATCTGCGATTGGGGCCTGAGGCGAAGCTGCCTTCAAAGCGGGATGCGCATCAATCAGTCCCATCGAGACGTAGAAGCCCGGATACGAGATACCCCACATTCCCACTCGGCCATTGTTGTTCGAGATGTTTTGTAGCAACCATGTAATCGTGTCGTAGGTATCCGTGCTCTCATCGATATCGCTCGCACCGGATTTTCCTCGCTTGTAGGGTCTGATATTTTCGTACTCACCTTCCGACATGAGTCTGCCTCGCACGTCCTGATAAACAAAGATGTAGCGTTCTTTTTGGAAGAGCTGTGAGGGACCGAGAGCAGTTTTGTAGAGAGCCGGACCATAAGGAGCAACACTGTAGGGAGTGCGGTTCAGCATGATCGGATACTTCTCCGACGTGTCTTTAGGAACGTAAATCGAGGTGAAGAGTTTAACTCCATCGCGCATGGCGATCATTTGCTCGACCTTTGTGTAGTTTGCTTTGACTTCCGCGTCATCGTTTTGGGCGTAGGCGGCCCCATTGAAAATTGCAAGGCACACCACAACCACGGCGCGGCCGTAAGTTCTTACGAATTGGTTCATCACGCCTCCATTGATTTGCAGGCTTTTTCTTGGGTAAGTTACGAGGAGAAGCCTGGGGGGCTATACCGCTTCAATCACGAGGTCACGTCCAAAAGTGAAGTTGGGACGCTTCCGGCCTTTCATGTATTTCGCCGCCGTTTGAGAAAGGGCACTGATCAGAATAGGCAGCGCAATGGTGGCATCGCAGTTAACGTATGCTGTATGCGCGCCGCGTGCAAGTTTGCCAAAAATCAATCCCTCATCAAATGAAACGGCGTTAGATCTGCCGCCCGGATGAGGGGTGTCAGTAGTTATCTGAATTGCATACTTATGCCCATGGTGATGATCTTTGGCTATGAAGGAGGAAACTTCCGTTTGTTGAATAAAACTCTTTGGAGTTCCACCGCCCAGATTGATAACTCCTGTTACCCGAGCACGTCCAGTGATGTTCATCATGTCGAGGACGTCCTGCACGATATCGAACATGAAATTATTCTTTTTTTCAAAGCGGGCCGCGGCGATGCCCACAGCAATACCGCTATCGGCTATAGCCGGGCAAAAAATAGGAACGCGCGCTTTGTAAGCCGAGGTTAAAACGCCGTCTTCGGAGGCTATCTCCGCCAACTCCCGCCCAATCAAATGGAGATACTCTCGCGTTGAATAGGGCCGTGCTTGATCAAGCTGGTTTGTAAAGCCACCGACCCATTCGTTAGCCTCTCTGTACTCTTCGTCACTGGCGATCAAATCCCACATTCGGCTGATTTGCGCGGAGTCGAGTTCGGCATCGGTCATGTTGGGATGAGCTTGAAAGTGATAACGCCCCAGGGTCTCGTGCAGATCGTGAAACAGCAGCGATCCGGAAAGTACGAGCACATCAACGAAGCGATTCTTGATCACATAGGCCAACAGACGCCGCATCCCTGCAGGGATCAGCGCGCCGGACCCCGCCACCATAATTGTCGTGTTGTCACCCAGCATGTCCAGCCAGATACGATGAGCTTCTGCAAGTTGGCGGCCGCCAAAGCCGGTACCCTCCATCTTCTCGAGCAGGCCGGCGACAGACCGATCGCGGTCCACCTGCACAGGGCGAGTGGGGGTAATGAGGTACTTCGAGGCTCTGGGTTTGCGCTGCGTGACCATTAGGTTATCGACCTCTCAATAGGTGGACTCAAGCGAATAATTCCTGTCGCCCTTGCGAATTAAGAACCGAGAGGGTAACGAGTTCTTCATGTTAAAAATCGGTGCTGCGTCTCGCGCGTGCTCCCACGCCGTTGACAGAAAGATAGGTGTAGGCTTCGTAGCGCGACTCATAAAACTGGGCGAGTTCTGCGCCTTCGGCTTCGCTCAGTTCACCGTCCTTGACCCGCTGACTGATCAGACGGCGAAAGCCGTCATGCAGCAGACTGCGCTCGTAACGGGCCCCTGCCGCAGCTTCACCCACCGTGGTGCCGCGAATTACTTTCTTGATCAGGTAGCCCCCTTCATCAATGTAAATGTGGGCTTCATGAGGCGCTCCGAAGAGGTTGTGATTATTTCCCATGACCTCCTGGTAGGCACCTAATAGCATAAATGCGAGGTAATAAGTCTCGCCGGGAACCAGGGTATGGAGTTCGAGCACCTGTTTCACATCATGTAAGTCGACAAACTTGGCGACGATACCGTCCGAATCGCAGGTGATATCACACAGCGTGGCGTATTCGGTAGGGGGTTTGTTAAGCCAGTGAATGGGGACAATCGGAAAGAGCTGGTCCAGGGCCCAGTGATCAGGAACCGAACGGAACACTGAAAAGTTTGTCAAATACTTTGCACACAACAGCCGGCGAAGATCGTCAAACTCTTCCGAAACATATTTGGCCTGCTGCGCGTGCTTGTCGGCTCGTTCGCAGACATCCCAGAACAAGACCTCACCTTTCGCGCGATCCTCAAGCGAGATTAAGCCGAGATTGAAAAGTGTAAACAGCTCTTCTCGGTGTTCCAGGGCGTCGTGGTAGTACTCTCGATAGTTCTTTACCGTGATTGACCCTCGCAGATCGCCCAGCTCAGTAATAACCTGCGGATCATCGTCATCAATCTCGATCGGCGTTATGTCTTCGACGACCGTTTCAATCTCGTCCTGCACGTTGGTTACGAGGATCGCATGATAGGCAGCCAGAAAGCGGCCCGACTCTTGTATGATGGTCGGGTGGGGCACGTTCTCATCATCGCAAACCTGCTTGATCGTATAGATCACATCATTAGCGAATTCCTGTGCCGTGTAATTTGCGGATGAATCAAACGCAGTCTTCGAACCATCATAGTCCACTGCCATTCCACCGCCGACATCAAGCAGGTCGACGGGCACCTTCATCTGATAAACCTTCGCATAAACGCGGGCGGCTTCCTTCATTGCGTTCTTGATGCGTTTGATATCAGTGAGTTGTGATCCGATGTGAAAGTGCAGGAGCTTGAGCATGTCAATCCGGCCGGCCTGTTCCAGACGGTGAATGACTTCCAGCATTTCAGTTGTCGTGAGGCCGAACTTTGCAGCTTCTCCTCCGGATTTCTCCCAACGGCCCGAGCCCTTCGAATAGAGCTTGACGCGCATTCCCACAATGGGCATTGTGCCTTCGTGGCGCTCGGCCACGTTCAGCACGTGATCGAGTTCGTTGAGTTTCTCGATCACGATTACAACGCGTTTGCCGCAACGCGATCCGGCAAATGCTAATTCGATAAATTCTTCGTCCTTAAATCCGTTGAGTACAAGCAAGCTGTCGGGTGTTTGTTCGAGCGCCAGGGCGGCATAGAGCTCCGCCTTGGAACCAGCCTCAAGGCCAAAGTCGTAACGCGAACCTTCCCGAAGGTATTCCTCCACAACCGATCTCTGCTGGTTGACCTTCATCGGGTACACACAGAGATGCGACCCCTGGTATTCAAATTCGCGAATCGATCTGCTGAATGCCCGTTGCAGCTTTCTCACCTGAGCGGCGACCAACTGGGGAAACCTCAAAAGCACAGGCGCGCCAATGCCTCGTTTTGCGAGGTCATCGATGATCTCTTTTAGATCTGCTGAGCGAGGATCCCCTTCTGCGGGACGGACGATGAGATTCCCCTTACGATTTACGTCAAAGTAACCAGCGCCCCAATTCTCGATGCCGTAGGTTTCGAGCGTCTGCTCGATTGCCGTCGTCAATTCGCGGTCTCCTGCCTCATCTGCGGAAAAAAACGTGAATGCCGTCGATTCCGGGGGCTAAAGCGTAGCTGTATATCATCCGAATCGAGTAGCGGAAATTTCTAGGATGGAACGCTTTAGCTGCGCAATGTAACAGAAAACGAGGGATCGGTCTATAACTTTTTTTGTTTCAGAAAGTTTTGCTGAGACTGCTTAAGTTACTCGCTATTAAGCCTTTAGTCCAAAAACCGGAATGCCCTGCTGTACAGAGTTGCACCAGAAACCTTGACATAGTAGTCTGCCTCACTATAATGCAAACTTTTTTGCGCGCCGTCGCTCTATGACGTTCGCTTTTTTCCGCCGAATAGTTAACCTGACATCCCACTTCGCGCCCTCTGCCACGCCGGGGCGAAGAGCACCTCTAACACCTCGTTCGTCAATCAGGAGAAATCATGAACGCAAAAACTGTGTTGAAATATGCCTCTGATCAAGGCGCCAAATTTGTTTCCGTAAGGTTTACCGACCTGCCAGGCGCCTGGCACCACTTAACGTTTCCCATCGGCGAGCTCGGCGAAAATGTCTTTGAGGACGGATTCGGCTTCGATGCTTCGTCAATTCGTGGTTGGGCGGCCATTCACGAGTCAGACATGCTTTTGGTGCCCGACTCGTCGCGATTCTGGATGGATCCGTTTGCCGAGCAGCCCACGCTTTGCGTGATCGGAAATGCTGTCGATCCGATTACAAAAGAAGGGTATCCGTTCGACCCGCGGGCGGTTGCCGTACGCGCCGAAAGTTACCTGAAGTTTACCGGACTCGCCGACATAGCATACTTCGGGCCAGAGGCCGAGTTTTTCATTTTCGACTCAGCGAAATTCAACAACGACCAGTACTCTGCCGGGTACACTATCGACTCCGATGAGGCACACTGGAATAGCGGTCGCGATGCTAATGAGTTTTCGGGTTCCAATCTTGGTTATCGTATACGCGCCAAAGAGGGCTACGTACCGGTGCCACCTACCGACTCGCTCAGTGACCTTCGTTCTGAAATCTCTCTGACGCTCGCGAAGTGCGGGATCACCGTGGAATGTCACCATCACGAAGTGGCCACGGCAGGTCAATGCGAGATTGACTTTCGTTATGCAACACTCCTCGGTACCGCCGATAACCTGCAGATATTCAAGTATGTGGTTCGCAATACCGCATATCAGTATGGCAAGTCTGCCACCTTTATGCCCAAGCCGCTGTATGGCGATAACGGTTCTGGCATGCACTGTCACCAGTCACTGTGGAAAGGCGAAAAGCCGCTGTTCGCCGGCGACGGTTACGCAGGACTATCCGAGATGGCTCGCTATTACATTGGTGGGCTTTTGAAGCACGCAGCAGCCGTTGTCGCTTTTGCCGCTCCTACCACCAACAGCTACAAGCGTTTGGTTCCTGGTTTCGAAGCTCCCGTGAATCTTGCATACTCGGCGCGCAATCGATCCGCTGCGATACGCATTCCCATGTTCTCGACGAACCCAAAGCTGAAGCGGCTTGAGTTTCGTCCACCCGACCCGTCCTGCAATGCGTATCTGGCGTTCTCAGCTATGTTGCTGGCGGGCCTGGACGGCGTGCAAAACCGCATCGATCCTGGTGAACCGCTCGAAAAGGATATTTACGACCTTTCACCGGAAGAGTTAAAAGATGTTCCTACCTTACCAGGTTCGCTGGACGACTCGCTCAAGGCGCTCGAAGCAGACAACGACTTCCTGCTGAAGGGCGACGTATTCAGCCCGCAGATAATTGAGCGCTGGATCAACTATAAGCGTGAGAAGGAAATCCAGCCCTTGCGGATGCGGCCGCACCCACTCGAGTTTTCGCTTTATTACGACGTCTAATATTAGTCCAATGTCAGTAGTCAGTTGTCAGTAATCAGTTGTCAGTTTTCAGTAGTCAGTTGTCAGTAGTCAGTAGTCAGTAGTCAGTTGTCAGTTGTCAGTGGTTCCTCTAACACCACGGCCACGGACCACTGACCACTGACCACTGACCACCGACTACTGACCACTGACCACTGGCTACTTGGATCTTGGACATTGACCCAACAGTCTCTCATCTAGCCTCCATCTCACCCACCGCGTAATATGTTCGCGTGCAGATCTTCGATGAACGAGTTGAATCATTAATTCGCGATTTGCCGGACCGGCAAGGCGCTCGACTCTTCCTCGAACAGTTGGCAAAGGAACATCCGCGGGTCTACAAAAACTTGGATCGCGAGCCGGGATTGCTTTCAGATGCACTCTCACTCGCTGCCTGGAGTCCCCTGCTAGCTACCACCCTCGAGCGGAACCCTGATTACATCTCCTGGCTAATGCGCGAGCGCACGAATCCTCGCGTCAGAACGCGCGACGAGTTGAAGGAATCGTTGGCGCGCTTCGCGTTGACAAATTCGTCCGTAACCCCTCAGGTCTTGCTCGCGCGATTTCGGCGGCGCGAGCTATTGCGCATCTATCTGCACGACATTCGTCGCACGCACACACTGGTAGAAACCACCGAAGAGTTGTCAAACCTGGCCGACGCAATTCTTGATTATGCATTGACTCTCGCTCGACAGGATCTTGACAACAGGTACGGAGCTCCCCGACGTGTAGATGATCGCGGTCGTAGCGCCTCCGCGGAGTTTTGCATAGTCGCTCTCGGCAAACTCGGCTCCTATGAGCTGAACTATGCTTCGGATATCGATCTACTGTTCCTTTATTCCGACGAGGGAACAACCTCGACAGCGGGCGAACGCGGCGAGGTGAGCAACCGCGAATACTTTATTAAACTCGCGGAAACTACGGCGAAGCTGGTGGGCCAACCTGCCGGCGAAGGTGCGGCTTATCGCGTCGACCTGCGTCTGCGACCACACGGTCGTGATGGCGCATTAGCTTGCTCGCTTAACGAGGCCGTTCGTTATTACCGCGGAGCCGCTCAGGCCTGGGAGCTGCAAGCGTTGATTCGAGCACGGGCTTCCGCAGGATCAGGCGCACTTTTCACGCGCTTTGCCAGCGCGGTGCGAGGCCAGGTCTTTCGTCCCGACGTCTCAGTAAGCGAGGCCCTTGCCAGCGTGCGGTTGGCGAAGCAAAAGATTGATAAACACTTTGAGCGGAATGCTAACGGATTTAACGTGAAGCTCAACCGAGGGGGAATACGGGAAATAGAGTTTGTCGCGCAAGCATTGCAATTGGCTCACGGTGGAAATGATGAATGGTTGCGCGTTCCGCACACCCTGATTAGTCTGGGACGACTTGCCGACAGAAACTTGATCACGGAACAGGAGCGAACTGAGCTCTCTGATGCTTACGTTTTCTTACGCGCGCTTGAGCATCGGCTACAGATGGAACACGGACTTCAGACCCACACTGTGCCTCCGGCTACGGAGCAGCGAGCTTTGGTTGCGCGCCGTATGAACTTCTCCGGCAAGGCAGCAACTGACGAACTTGATCGTGCTCTTAAATTGCATACCTTCAACGTGAGCAGGGCATATGCACGGGTATTCAACGGCGCCGAGGAAGACCAGACGCTTGCAGACCCGGCGAATGAAGCTGTTACAACCAACATTGACACAGGTTCTCCGGCCGAGATGGACCATGCGATTGAAGCTAATCTGGCGGTCGCTCATGCGGCGGCGACTGTTTTCGCGTCGCATGTCTTGCCCGCCAAAGGGCAAGCCAACTCAGTAGATTCTGAAACGCTCGCACGCTTGCTTTACGAAGTAGCAGGCAGTTCGTTCAACCCGCACCGCGCGCTGACGATTGCCTCACGCATCGCATTGTCTCTTGACAAGCTGGACGAGCGAATAACGATCTCAGAAGACAACTTAGTCGCACTCATTCAACTCTGCGGCTCGTCAGAATTTTTCGGCGAGATGGTGGCCAGTGGTCCATCGTTGATTACTTCTCTGGGAACGAAGAGCGCAAAAGGCTCTCGCCGAGACTATCAGTCCGTTTTGCGCACAAGCATTAATCCAGAGAAGACATTCACCGCGGAATTGTCAGCCTTGCGTCGTGCCTGGGCACGACTGCTCCTCGATATTGGTCTGCGTGACGCAGCGGGCGACATATCCATCTTTGAATCGAATCGATTACAGGCCGAGTTGGCTATCGCCAGTATTAATGTCGCTCACCTGGTTGCGCGCCGCGAGATGACACGTCGCTACGGGAACCTTAGTAGCGCGCCCCGCACTGCAATTCTGGGTCTGGGGCGCCTTGCGAGCGGAGGGGTCGATTATGGATCCGATTTGGACGTTATTATCATCTACGATTCATTTGCCTCCTCGCCCGTGTCCTCACTGACTCCAGATGAAGCCCATGGCAAACTCGGAGAGTTGATGATCTCGGCACTTTCCAGCGTGACTCGCGAGGGTTATTTGTATCGTGTTGATTTGCGCTTGCGTCCGGACGGGAAGAATGGATCTCTCGTCACAAGTTCGCAGGGATTTTTGGACTATTTGAAGCAACGCACGGCGGTATGGGAGTGGCTAGCTTACGTAAAACTACGCGCCGTCGCCGGTGATTTGGAATTGGGCAAGATGATTGAAACTCATGCCAGACATGCCATTCATGAAGCCGCTCGTAATTCTGACGCTGAAGCGTTAAGAACGGAGACGCGTCACGTGCGTGAGCGGCTCGAACAGGAAAAAGCGAAACAAGGCCGTCATGGCAGGATCAACATCAAGTATGGGTCCGGAGGAATGTTGGATGTCTATTTTGCGACTCGTTATTTGCAGTTGCGGGACGATGTTGCTGATGAGGGCGAAGACCGATCAACCCGAGCAACGCTGGAGCACCTGCACGCAGCTGATGCTTTAGATAACGAAGACTTTGCCACATTCAGCGGCGGGTATGCGTTGCTTCGATCTATTGACCATCATCTGCGTTTGATCCTGGGAAGACCAGCGCGATTGCCCGCAATTGATCACCCCGCGCTGCAGGATATAGCGCAGCAACTCGGCTTTGCTTCGGCCTCTGCTTTACACGAAACTCTGATTGAGAGAATGAAGGAGGTGCGCGAAACCTACGACCGAATCACTGCTTGAGAATTGAATTCCAGCGGAGCCCGCGCCACCCCCAAACTTGGGCCGAGCTATGGCCCGCCAACAACGGCGAGTCGGAAACCTCGCCACCATCGACGATAACAGGAGAGACACATGGCCAATCGCACAGCGGCACTGCAAACCAATAAGGGAACAATCCGCTTCGAACTGCTCGAGTCGGAGGCACCAAAGACTACTGAGAACTTCATCACATTGGCCGAACGCGGCTATTACAACGGCGTAATCTTTCATCGCGTAATCAAAGGATTCATGATCCAGGGCGGCGATCCAACTGGTACTGGCCGGGGCGGGGAGTCGGCCTGGGGCGGCCGCTTCAATGATGAGATTAATTCCTCATCGCCCGTTTACCAGCGCGGCTATAAAGCGGGTACCGTGGCAATGGCGAATGCAGGACCTAATACGAACGGCTCGCAATTCTTCATCATGCATGCCGATTATGCCTTACCACCAAACTACACGATTTTTGGGAAGGTCACGGAAGGGCAGGATGTGATAATAGTGATGCATGGTCCAGCACTCTGTGCTATGTTGCACTTTCGCAAAGGAGGAGGAACCGTGGATGGCTCAGTACCTGCTCATCGAGTCGCGCGATCCGTTTGAATCCAACGACGTCGGCTACTACTACGACTTGGCCAAGGGGCTGGTCGAGGGCGGTAACCAGGTGACGCTGTTCCTCGTCCAGAACGGGGTGCTGCCCACGCGCCCGTCGGCGCACTCGGCGGCGCTCAGCGCGCTGGCGCGGAGCGGTGTGACGGTGCTCGCCGATGACTTCTCGTTGCTGGAGCGCGGCATCGCCAAGCTGGCCGAGGGCGTCGCCGCGGCCCCCATCGAAGTGGTCGTGGACCACCTGGCGGCCGGCCACAAGACCCTCTGGCACTAGGAGACGAAGCATGTCCAAGAAGACACTGACCATCGCGCTCATGGATCCTCCCTACGAGTCGGAGAACCTGACCACGGCATTTCGCATCCTCGACGTCGCCGCCCGGCGCGGGTACCACATCAACGTCTTCGCCTACGAGGGTTCCGCGGGCCTGGCGTTCGTGCGCCAAACGCCGCACCCGAACCCCATCCACGGTAAGGATGTGGCCGAGGAGAACCACCCCACCACGAAGGACCAGGTCGCGGCCCTGCTCGCCGAAGCCGAGAAGAACGGCGGCAAGGTGGACTGGGTAAACTGTGGTATGTGCGTCGACGAGCGCGGTGTCAACGAGTTCGTTTCGGGCACGCGGCGCGGCTCGCCGGCCGACTTCCACGCCTTCATCGAGGCGTCGGACAACGTTCTTGTGATCCCGACCAAGTGAGGTTAAGCCGTGGCCAAGAAGACGCTGAATATCGTGGAGTCGGCCTATCGGGCCGTGATGGAAGAGCAGGATGACACCATCCTCTGGCTGCTGGCCGCGATGCAGGGCGCGGGTGCGGAGCACACCGTGGTGCTGCGCGGCAACGCAGTGAACTACGCGGTCGCCGGCCAGGGTGTCCCAGGCCTCACGGTCGGCGAGTGGAAGCAGACCCAGGCTCCGAAGATGGATCGCGACGTCCTAGACCTGATCGAGAAGCGGAAGATCCCTGTGTACGTGGTCGCCGAGGACCTAGCCGACCGCGGGATCGAGCACGGCGCGCTAGTGCCAGGCGTACTGCTGCTGTCACGGACGGCACTGCCCGGGCTCTTCGCCGAGTACGCGCTAGTCGCCCACTGGTAGCCTGAGGTCGCGGCGGAGCGGAGCGGCGGGTCTCGTCGAGGGTCTCGTACCCGTAGGACTCGCGCGTCGCGCCATCGCGCCATCGCCCCATCGCGCCATCGCCCCTTCTCCCCCTTCTCCGTTCCTCTCCTCGGTTACTTATTTCGAGTAATGGCGGACAGCGAGCGAGATAGGAAGCCCGATAAAAAACATGTGGACGGCTAAGCCGGTAGCCAATACCAGCAGCGGGTACGATGGTTTGAATGAGATAGCTGAAAGCGGCAAGACGACAAGATTCATGAACAGATAGATCAAGACTCCGTAAAGTAATCCGCAAACAACCGCCCATTGCACCAGGAACTTCAGCTTGCGACTCGCCAGGAAGTAAATAGTAGCTGCCACAAAGGCAATCAGGAAATGGAAGACAGCGCCGAGAATGGCGGTCCCCCAACCGCCTTTGAAAGCACTAGCACCCAGCGCGCCGCTTGCGACTGATTGCAGGATTGTCTTCGGATTAGTTCCCCGGCGCAGGTAACTAAAGACGCACGCATAGGTAATATCGAGGAACCCGGCTATCAGACCGCCCCAGAGTATTGCCCGAAAACCATCGTGTCCCTCCTGTAAAGCCGTCGCGGAAGTTGTTCTCACAAAAGTTCCTCCATTTTCTTTGGAAGTTTACCAGCGCTACCGCAGCGGCCGGGCGCCGTGTCCCAGTCGGGGCGCACGACGAATTGCATCGGTGACAAAACGTTTGGCCGCTCGTACGGAGTCTTCCAAATCAAGACCTTTGCCAAGACAAGCGGCGATAGCCGCGGACAATGTGCAGCCTGACCCATGAAACTCCCCTCCGGCTATCAACTCTTCGCGAAAGACGGTTACCTGCGCATTTTGTTGGACCAGCACGTCTATAGCGTTGCGCGATACGACCAACGTTGCTCCTTGATCGACTGCCGCCTTCATGCTGCTGTCTTCCTCCGGCGCTGCGCCTACTGCTTTCCGAGTTCCCAAATGCCCCCCCTTTACGAGGACCGCAGCTGCGCCCATCCCACAGATTATCTTTGCCGCCTCGCGCATTCCCTCTTCATCAGTGATCGACAAACCGGTGAGGCGCTCGGCTTCAGGAATGTTTGGAGTAACCAGTCTAGCCAGCGGAAACAATTCAGCCACCAGACAACTAACGGCATCGTCATCTATGAGATCTTCCCCCGCAGTTGCCCGCATGACCGGATCGACGACCGGCGATGGTAGTTCGGTGGCGCGGAACAGGCGCCCAACTTCACCGATCACCTCGCGCGTTGGCAACATTCCGGTTTTTACGCACGCAACAGGGAAGTCGCTCAGGATGGCAGTCACCTGTGCACGCACGGCTGCCGCGGATTGATGCAGGGCCCCAAACACTCCTGTTGTGTTTTGAAATGTCAGCGAAGTGATTGCCGCTGTGGCAAAGCAACCGAAGGATGCGAAAGTCCTAACGTCGGCGATGACTCCGGCGCCACCCGAGGGATCGAATCCAGCAATAGTTAAGCCTACCGGAGGCGAATCACCAGTTGAAGGGGTTGTCATTACTGCAGCCCAAACCTCATGCCGATCTCCTTGACCACCCGCGGCAATTCCTTCGCCTCATTGAGGAGCCGAATCCCGGCAATGCCACTAGCGCCGGCGCGAAAACAGTCAGCCACTTTGTCGAGCGTAACACCACCCAACGCCAGCACAGGAAACGGTTTCACCTCGGCGGCAACTTGTGCCAGCTTCGTGAGACCTTGCGCGCTACCATAGGTGCCTTTTGACGGTGTGTCGAAGACCGGGCCGAAGACGGCGAAGTCGGCTTTGCCTGCAAAGGCTTTGTGAACCTCAGGAAGTGAATGCGCAGAAGCACCGATCAGGAACTGGTCACCAAAAGTCTGACGGACAACAGAAGTTTCAATTGATTGCGTGGTGAGGTGGACACCATCGGCCTCGGCGGCGCTGGCAACATCAGCTCGGTCATTCACAAGTAGACGAGTAGAGCTATCTCTGGTAATTGCGGCAGCCTTGATCGCCAGGTCATAGAGCACTCGAGTAGTGAGGTTTTTCTCTCGCAGTTGGAGGAGGCTGACCCGGGCGACGACCGCCGCTTCGACTAGCTTAAGAAGCCGAATGAATTCTTTACTCGCCGCTGTTGTTTGGTAGGTCGTCTCGCCGCTCGTGATTAGATAAATGATCGGCCTTTGCAGGTTGAGCGGCATCTAACGTTGAGGCGTGGAGCGACAAGAAATCTGCCACAGATGCACACGGATATGAACTGAGATAAAGGATGCGCTACTGCTACCTGAGTATCTCTTGTGGTGCTTCTCTGTCGGTTCCTTCTGATCCGTGATTATCCATGTTCATCTGTGGCGCAGGCTCATTTCTTGTCGCTGGCGTTTCCCTGGAGCGCGTGCAGAGTTTGCTTGAAATTAAATATTTCCCAGAAGGCCATGCCCAGGTTCAATATACCGAGACCTGTGACTGCCCCTCGGATCCAGCCGGAGGCAACCACACTCTGCAATCCATAAAGCCCGGTCTTACGCGCGGCATACAACAGAAAATAATTGTTTCCCCAATCGCTAAGGCCAAGAAATCCCTGCGGAATCCAGGGCAGCAGGGTGAGCACGACGCCAATCTCCATGCACAGGACAATGTAGAAGATAACGCTTAGCTTCGCTGACATCTGGTTAGTGAATTTACCTTTTCTTACGGTTTACCTATTCTTCCACTTTACTTGTGAGTTTTTGAGTCTGCAGCTCGCGGAGTTTTTCTGCTACGCCCCGGTAAGAGACATCAATTCCGTAAACTTCGGTAAACTCATCGAGCGCCCGGCTGAGATCGCCCATGTTTTCGTAGGCAGAAGCGAGTTCGTAACGCAGCGCCTTATACTCTTCTTCGCTGTTTGCGGGAATTTCAAGCCCTTTTTTGAACCAGAGCACGGCGGCGCGTGGCACTTCCTTCTTTAGGAAGCAATGGCCCAGCATATTGCAGCACTGAAGATAGCGCGAAGTTCCATCGCCTGGTGACGTCAGGGCAGCAGCATTTTGAAATTCCTGAATGGCTTCGTCCAGTAAATCCATTTCCTTGTAGGCCGTTGCCATATTGTAATGCGTCTCGAAATCCTCGCTCGTCACTGGTTCTTCTTCGGCCGCCGCCCGAAACTCCTCAAAAATCTCCGCGAGTCCGGCATCAATTCCCCCGCTGTGGTTTGAGGATAGCCCCCTACTGGAGGACGAACCTACCTGAGGCTCGGAGACAGTGCCAAAAGGTTCCTCCGCGCCGAATTCGAATGTCTCCGAGGACACCGTGACTTGCGCCTCTTGAGCAGCTCTCTTGAGCGCTTGGCGCCGGGCATCAATATCAGGATCAGAGCCAAACTGTTTCTCAAGCAGGTCGAGCGTGTCAGCGGCGATATCCGCATAGCCTTGCGTGATATAGAAATCCACGCTCTCAAGTTCCTGACGCATCATTGTCTCGCGTTGGACCTTATCGGCGGTAGGCACGGATTCTATTCTTGTGACGGATCCTTCATCGATTGAAACGTCCCCAAATTCAACTTCCTGTCCTGACTCTTTTGATTCTTCCAGTGCCTCATTGAGATCCGCGAAAGAAGCGCTCGCGTCCAACCGCACCGGCGCGGACTCCGAAACGGAGTTCCATTCAAACTGATCCACCTGAACCCTCCCAGCAATGCCGGCAAGATCAGTCTCCTCATTCACTATGGCGAAGCTTTCAAACGGAGGCGACTGTTCGTAGCTCGAGGGATCCAGCGTCATTGCGGCCGCCTCGGCATCATCGGTCACGCCTCCTAGTTGATCAAGGCGCTCAGAGAATTGTACTTCGTCAGGAGCTAGTCGAATTAGCTGAACAAGCGCGTAGCGTTCATCGTCCACAAGGCCTGCTGCTTGAGCAGCCTCTGCCATCCGCTCTAGAACCGCCCGCAACTTCTCCATGTCGCGCTGCCACCAATGAATTCTGATCAACAACCGGAGCGCTTCAATGTGATCCGGATTGCGTTCCAATGTTTCATTAACCAGCGCCAGCAACTCATTTTCTTCCCGCCCGGCGAGCAACTGTTCGAGAATGGTTCCAAGTATTCGCGTCGTTTCGTTTAACTCGCCCTTCTTCAGGTAGAGCTGTGCGACCTCGATGAAGCGTTTGTAATTTGACGGATCGTGCGCCACCATCATGGCAGTAGCTCGCTCGGCACCCTTGGCATCTTCCGCAGCAATGTAAGTGCGAGTGAGCAACGCGCTTAACTCGGGGTCATTGGGCCTTTCGGACATTACCCCTTCCAGAAGCTCAGCAGCTTCATCCGCCGTGCCCATTGCAACGTGTGACGAAATGACGCCCCTAAGCGCCACCTCATCCTGAGGACTAAGGGCTAGTGCTTTGGAGTAACAATCCAGAGCCTTCTCAAACACACCTGTGTCGAAAAGACGGATCGCCGCCTCGATGAAGACTCCCGCCGCTTCAGAGCGCAGACCTTCTTTGAGGTAACCTTCGGCCAGTTTTAGTCTGATCTCGGTGTTGTGTGGATCCAGGTCGGCAACCTGGTGGAGGATTTCAAGAGTTTCCTTCGTCTTTCCCGCGCGAGTGTAAGCGTCTGCAACTATTAAGTACTGAGCACGCGCATCCGCAGTTAGTCCCTGAGCGGCATAGAGCGCGGCGAGCTTACCAGCGATAGCCGGATCGCGCGGTCGGAGCCGCTCGATCTTCTTATACATCGCAATCGCTTTTAGAGTGAATTCCTGCTCATAATAATGTTCGGCTATGCGAGAGAAGCACTTTACTGCTTCGTCTTTTTGATTCGCGCGCGCGCACAGATCTCCCAGCATGTTAAGAGTAGTGAAATCATCGTCGTCATTTTTGACGATTTGACGATACTCTTTAATGGCGGCGGTGATCTTTCCCTGTGACAGGAATTTCTCAGCGGCTTTTAGAACCTTAGCTTTATCGAAAGCCATCAGGAATATTAGCTTATCAGTAAACTCGGCAGTGGCGAATCTGAGCGGCGGGTAGAGGGACAAGCCGACACAGGTGATTGTCTTGTCAAACCCAACGACTATTCCTGAAAATGAACAGTCAAGATACGCTAACACGCGTAAAAGAAGGTGTCAACGCCATGGATTTTCAGGAGTTCGGCCCAAATTGGGTAGGTTCTGGGCCGCGGTTGAAGTGTGAAAACCGCACTGTTTCGCCACCTGTTGTCTCGGACTTCAAGAGCATCTGACTCTCAGATCACGTCAGCAAAGTTCTTGCGGGTGCGGGCAAACCACCAGTAGCCAAAAACGAAACTGACTAGGGCGAACGCGGTGAAGTAGACAAGCCCAGGCCAATCGGGGGAGGCGTCCTCGATTAGCACGCGGCGATAACTTCTGATCAACGGCGTGAATGGATTGATGTTGATGAATGGTCGATAACGTTCAGGCACTATTGATTCGGGATAGATAATGGGCGTCAGGTACATCCACGCCATTAAGAAGAGGGAGATTCCCTGGGCGATATCGCGCAGGAAGACGCCTAGTGAGGCTATCAACCAGGCCGCCCCCAATGTGAACAGCATTTGTGGAATTACCAATGCCGGCAGCCACAGAATCGATACGGCAAGATCATGATGTATGAAAAGTACAGCAAGCAGGAGTGCCAGGGTACCAAACATCTGAGTAGCCAGCGCCGAAAGTGCCTGAGCAACCGGCAAAGTCTCTAGCGGAAAGACGACCCGCTTGACGAGATTTGAGTGGACAACGATGGTAGTTGCCGACTGCTGCAGAGTTTCCTGAAACATGGTCCAGGGCAACAGGCCGCAGAAGAGATAGAGCGCATAGTCCCAGGCCGAGCCGCTGGCGCCGAAACGCGCACCAAAGATACCAGCGAAGATGAATGTGAAGATCGCGATCATGATCACCGGCGTGAGCACGGCCCAAAGTATCCCGAGGATGGATCCTTTGTAGCGTGCCACAATTTCGCGCCGCGCAAGTGAAATCACCAATTCCAGACGCCCGGGCAATTCCCAGAGTGGTCGCCACACCGCGCGTCTTGCTGTTTGGGCCGAGATCATGGACGACGTGAATAGTAAATCGTGAATCGGGAATAGTACAGATTGACGACTTAAATTGCTTGCTTGACGCTTCGACTAATTAAGCATAGAGTCGTCCCGCTTCACGTTTTGAAGTTAACACGAGTCTCACTCTTCAAAAAGTTTCTCTCCTGTTAACCTCCTCTCAACTCGCACAAGGGTAAGTACCAAGAGTTTTTCTGTGCTGCACACCGGTGCGAGAGAACCAGGTACATCCGCGTCACCGCGGAAGGAGAAGATCCTTGCATACCCTAAGTCCCTCCTTACAATTGCTTCGATTAAGACCTCAAATGCCCGTTACTAGTTTAGCCTCCTCGCACCTGGCTTATTCTTATCTGCTGTATCAGTTCCACGAAGTCGCACGCTCCAGCTTCGTCTTGATCTTCTCGTTACTTCCCGCCTACGGGCAGAGCGTGTCCCCCAATACGCCGACCGCACTGACCGCCTTGCTGTCTCACCGTATTGGGCGTAAGTGCTGCTGCCTGCTGCTGCTACTCTTAACCATTTCTGCAAGCGCATACGGGCTATGCCCGCCCCCACCAACTATCCCTCCAGGGGCACCAACTATCACGGCCGCTGCGGGCAAGGCGAAGATTACGTTGACCTGGGGCGCTGTTACCGACGCTAACTCTTATGGCGTTTACTTATATAACGCAGACGGCAGTTCTACACTCCGGGGCGCTGTTTCCACAGGCACTAGCTACGTTGACACTGCGGTGCAAAACGGCACGACCTTTTCTTATTTTGTGATCGCTACTGGCTGCGGCGGTTCCAGCAACTGGTCAAATCTCGCATCAGCCACTCCAACCCTTGATGCTCCAGGCGTGATGGCGATGCCGGGCAAAGCTAAGATCACGGTGTCTTGGAACAGCGTTGGCGATGCCGATTCCTACAAAGTCTACAGATACAACGCGAATGGTAGCACCACTGCATTGTCGCTTAATCATTTAACTACCAGCTACGTTGACACTGCAGTGAGCAACGGCACCACCTCCTCCTACATCGTCTTATCTAATAACGCCGCCGGGCCGAGCAACTGGTCGAACATCGCGTCGGCGACGCCGATCCTTCGCCCGCCGGCCGGCCTACGGGCCTCATGGGAGAACGGTCAGGCGAGAGTAAGCTGGAATAGCGTGACCGATGCCGACGGCTATCATGTTTACAGGTATAACTCGGACGGCAGTACTACTGCGCGCGCCCTAAACTACATCCCCACCTCTTTTCTTGACACGGCTGACTACGGCAGCAGTGTCGTCTTTTTCTTTGTCATCGCATACAACGCCGCCGGCCAGAGCAACTGGTCATCTCTTATCAGCACGGATGGCAGGCCTACTCCCTTAGCATGTGACCCTTGTGCTCCGCTTGACTCCCCAAATGTCGGCAATTCAGGAGGATCGCGCCCCGCCCCGGTCAACCTGGCGACCGGTACGGAGTCCTTCATGCATACGCCCGATCTGCAGGTCTACAATCCATCTGGACCAAGCGTGGCGTGGCAGCGCCAGTTCCTCAGCTATCAAGCGCTAAGCGGCTACGGCTCGCCAGGACTCTCGCCTGGCTGGGTCCATACATATGACAACTCACTGGTCGCACAGCCGCCCTCTACGACGAGCAGTGACACAGTGTGGGTGGAAGACGCCCTGCCCGCCGGAGCAGGCAGCGGCGCAGACAACGATGCCTGGACCTGGGTTAATTCCTCGCCGACGCAATATTCCGGCACGTTAGCCCATCGGTCTAGCATCAATGCTGGCTTCCACCAACACTATTTCTATAGTGCGACGAATCGACTCACGGTTAATCAGGGTGATGTGCTCTATGCTTACGTCTACCTGGATCCGAGCAACCTGCCGAACGAGATCATGCTGCAATGGAGCGATGGTAGTTGGGAGCATCGCGCCTACTGGGGGAGCGATAATATTGGCGGGGTGGCCGGTACGGCCAGTCATCGATACATGGGCCCACTGCCGGCGGCCGGGCAATGGGTGCGGCTGCAAGTGCCGGCCGCGCAAGTAGGTCTGGAAGGTAAGATTCTATCCGGCATGTCCTTTTTGCTCTATGGCGGGCGCGCCACGTGGGATCACATTGGGAAATCTACGCCGCCGCCCACCCCCTGGGGCACGCTCAAGCTGAACTATTACAACGGGGCGGTCGAGACGCTGACCCCGGTTATGGATGGTAACGGGCAGCCGACGGGTGCGCTCACTGCTCCGGCCGGTGTGTCTTATGTCGTGCAGGGCGTGCCGGGCGCGAGCGCCGGGCAATGGCAGTCCGTCACTATCACATGGAAGGACCAGACGAAATGGCAGTTCGTGCCGCTCACCTCAGATACTTACCCGCTTAGCCAGATCACCGACCGCTTGAACCGCAGCCTTGACCTGGTGTGGAGCGCCTCTCGCGCCTTGATCCAAGTCCGGGATGCTACGTCAGGAACGGCGTTGTTGAATCTGACGTATGGCGGCGATGGCAGACTGGCGCGCGTGACAGATGTCTATGATCGTGAGATCGATTATAGCTACAGCACGCCAGTTGGCTCCGACCCGGGACTACTGCAATCAGTCTCACAGGTGGTAGCGACGGGGACGGCCAATCCCCCGGCGCAGTGGACCTATGGACCTTTGGCTACACGACTAACGGGCAATTGCTACACACCGCAGCCGTGCCGAGTCCAACCGGGAACGGCGCGAGCACGGC
>WNGE01005703.1_pt1 | contig 21976 bp, 20 predicted proteins | sample 5400651 | NCBI WGS metagenome assembly WNGE01 (sample SAMN13153370, study PRJNA577476) | soil metagenome | isolation source: 60 cm soil or saprolite under grassland replicate 2 | place: USA:California | collected 2016-06-15 | reverse complement strand
TTCTCATCACACATCGCGGGCTGAGTGGACCGGCGATTCTTCAAATCTCCTCCTACTGGCATCCCGGTCTCAGCGTTACCGTCAACTTGTTACCCGAGCACAGTGCGCTTGAGCTTTTTCGGGAAGAGCAAAACCGAGAGATCGACCTGGCAAACTTCCTGAGCCAGTTTCTTCCACGCCGCTTTGCCCACGCGTGGTGTGCTCACTACTTTTCTTCGCAGCCTCTCAAACGTTACACGCCCAGCCAGCTCGCGGACATTGCCAACAAACTCAATTCCTGGGAGCTTGTTCCAGCGGGAACCGAAGGTTACAGAAAGGCGGAAGTAACTGCGGGAGGCGTAGCGACTCACGAACTCTCTTCACAAACTATGCAGGCTAAAAATGTTCCCGGTCTTTACTTCATCGGAGAGGTTGTAGATGTAACCGGCCAACTAGGTGGCTATAATTTTCAGTGGGCCTGGGCCTCCGGTTACGCCGCCGGTCAGAACGTGTAAAGCCAGGAGGCAGTCGGCAGGCGGCAGGAGGCACACGACAGCAGTAGGCAGACGGCAGTAGGCAGGCGGCAGCAGCCGGACATCTTTCAATGGTCATTTTCCAATTCTCATTTATCATTTCCGGCCCTAGCGCATCCCTCCATTACTTTGATCGCGGAATGACAGATGACAAATGGAAAATGACAATTGAAAGATGCTGCCGAGTGCCGTCTGCTCCTGCTTCCTGTTCTGCCTTCTGCTCCTGCCTCCTGTTTTCAGCTTCCATGAAGCCGCAGACGAAATTCATCATTAAAGGCGTATGTCTCGCTACGCCTTCCTGAGAACAGCCGCGATTCGCGCAGTAACATGGGCAGTCCGCCCGCGGGTAAATCTAGACCATAAGAGGGACTGGAGAAGATGGCGGAGATTTGTGGATTGAGTCTTTCGGGCAACCCATACCGGATTGCCCTCTGCGCCACAGGCGAAAAACCCGCGGTGCGGCGAGGATTAATTAGTTCAAGCGAACGGTCAAAGATGTGTACGCGCGTTTGCTGATCCCTCAGCGCCAGATCGCGATGCACCAGCATATTGGCGACGGCTTCCAACAGGGCGCCGCGATGATAGTTTGCCCGGGCTGGCACAGGGCTCTGCTCAGCTTTTGCGGTAGCAAGATTTCGCGGGCGCGTATCCCACAAGTCGCAGTAGCGACCAAGAAAAGCAAGGGTCGACTCATAAAGCGTCAGCAGATTCCCAGTCAGTTTTTGACGTTCAACGACGTCTGCCTGAACGGAGTCGCCAGCGAATCGCGTAACTGTGATCGCCGTCCGCGGCAGCAATTCGTTTACCCGCTGATCAATTCCGAAAAGCAGCAGGCCGGCCGTCGTAGGTACTACATTAACGCCGTTATTTGTTGCCAGCAAAAGATCACGGAAAAGCACCTGGGCCGTCGGATAGCCTGCCGCGGCCGTTTCGTCGTACGCGTCTCCGGCAAACCCTCGCAAGAAACTCCATAGATGTGCCTCATCGATATCTTTGATCGTGGACCCAATCGCGAGCACGTTCTCGTAGCGCAGCGGGCGAGCTTCGTCTAAAAGTGCGGAAAGCTCTTCTGGAGACGCTTCGCGCTTTTCAGCACCGATGCGCAAGTAGAAGCGACCATCCCGCGTGCGATATGGGCGGCGCTTGCCTTCCACATCCAGGGCGACGATGCGCCGCCCGTTGTCAAATGCGATGCGATCTATTAAGGGAATAATCTGCGGTTGGATTTCCTCGCGGCAGATTCGTACCAACTCGTCCTGGACACCCTCAGCATCATCGACACCTTCTACGCGCATCTGATCATTAACGCCGAAGATGATCACACCGCCTCCGGTGTTCGCCAGTGCGACGATCCCCTGCGCAATCCGCTCGGCATTTGAAAGTTTTACTTTCAGTTCGAGATAGGTATCTTCACCCCCGCGAACGAGCCGTAGAAGCTCAGTTCTTGATGTTTGCTGACCAGGTGTGGAAAGGACGTACTCCTGGAAGGAACGCTCGGTGGTAGGTTCGTGCCGCTGGTTACTGCGAAATCTTCTGCGAGCCATTTTGTATTGACGGGGCCGCTTCCCTTGTGCCCGCCCGGATGCCCGCACGACAGGCGCGACATCGCTGGAATATTTATTGAAGACGTAAAACCAGAGACTGAAACCTCCGGCTATAGCCGTCAATCATCAGTCGGTTCGCGGACGGCTTCAAGTATTTCCACTTCACGCCGCTGCAGCGATCGTCCCTGGGCATTTATCAGCAGCAAATAAGAAGAGACCGCAATTCCCGCGAACATAGCAAGTGTAACATAACCGATCAGCAAGCTTCCGAGAAGATAGCCAGTGGCTGCGGCAGCAAGTGGAGGCAGCGCGAGCAAGATAAACATCGGAATCAGCAGCAGACCGACCATTCCAGACACATTCAAGCGTTTGCCAAACTTCATTCGTTTGGGGAAACGGATCGATAACCAGTTGCCAATCAGCGCCATCGTTGCCGCGAACGTGATGAAGCTGAGGACCACAAAGATGACCGCTTGAGGCGTGAGGTCGCGAAAGACAAGCTCGTTAACAATCAGAAGAGCGGCGGCGAAAACCAGCGCCACGATTGTCATGGCGATGTTCTTTCCCACGAGTATTTGGCGACGGTCGACCGGGGAAAGAATGAGCGACCGCATTCCTCCTTCTTCGAATGCAAACTGGTTGCACGAGAGTCCGGTGAGAATTAAGAATACGTACAGGACACCGCCCGTCGCTATTAATCCCTCCCCATAAGCAAGCAGCTCGCTCCCGAATGAGGTGGCCCCATGAGCATGTCCCGACTGGGCAAGCCGGTTTGGGTTCGCCAATCTAACAACAATCAGTATTAGTGGCATTAGCACCATCATGCGGAGTTGGGCATTCCGCATTACGTAGCGCAATTCCTTCTCGACAATCGCTGAAAGCTGAGCGGATAGCAACGGGGTTGCCCAACCGGTATAGATCTCGGTTTTCGGCCTTGTTGTCGCCCTGGCATTCCCGCGCTGCGCCCCTCCTCTTCCCACGACGGCGCGGCGAGCGATTCTGTAAGTGGCGAGAATTAAAAGAATCGTATACGCGCTGAGCATTCCAAGCGCCAGCAAGTATTCCGCGAATGCACCCGGCCGCAGACCCTGGGTTAACGCAAACGCAGCGGCGCCTGGCGGGGTCCATCGCAAGGCTTTGAATGATTCAGCATGTTTGAAGATCGCAGGCGCAAGTTGGCCGGCTAAAGCGCCTCCAAGTCCGGCCATCACCCCAATCAATGCCAGCAAGGTCTCACCACGCGTGCGTCGACGGCGCATGAGCGACCCAACTGAAATTGACAGCCATTTCGAGAGGGCCATTCCGAAAGCAGCGGTCAGCAGCGCGGCTATCAAGGCCCTTCCAATCATGCCACTTCCCAGACCTGCGCCCAGGCCAATCGCCATGATTACAGGTACCGCGAAAACCGATTGGAGGCTGGCGATCTCGCTGATGAAATCCAGCGCAAAGAGCTTGCGCAAACTAATGGGGTACATGAGGAGACGCCCAGGGTCGAACTGTCTGCTACTCCCGATGCTGAGGGGCAAGCTCGCCCACATCAGGTAGCAAAAGGCGAAGATTGAAAAGAAGATGAACTCCGCTGACGGGATTGCCAGAGGATATTTGTCAGAGACGCTAGCATCCGTTTGCGCAGTCATGTCAGGCGATGTCAGGGCATAGGCGGCTGCACCCAGGCCCAACGCTATGATCAAGGCAAATGCCAGGACCACCAGCATGCCCAATACCGATGAAATGCTATTGGCGACCGCCTTCGATGAGCGCAGTGAATTCCTGAACACCTTCCACTTGAGCCAGATTAGTGTAATAAGGTGTGACAAGGCGTATTGGCGGTCAGTGGTCAGTAGTTCGTGGTTAGTGATCGGTTCTTCTTTGAAGTGTGCTGGGTGCAGCAACTGATAGGTTAATGCCGTGATCACTTGATATCAGTATAGAATGGAAAGCCGCCAAATCCCATTAGCCGAAGATCCTGATTGAGAGAAAGTGACAACCGATAACTGGCCACTGACGACTAACAACTGACAACTGACCACTAACAAAATGATCACTACAGTCAGAGCCAACGCCTACATCAGTCTCGGGTCAAACCTGGGCGATCGCGCTGGCAATCTCCTCTTAGCTATGCGAGGAATGTTTGAGGCGGGCCTGGGGGTTGTCCGCCTTTCCAGCATTTACGAAACTGAGCCAGTAGCGACCGTCGGCCAACCAGCGTTTCTCAACATGGTTGCGGAGCTTGATGGAAATGCGCTTCCACCATCGGAACAGGTAATGGCGCGGCTTCTGCGAGTGGAATATGCGCTGGGGCGCAGTCGCACGATCCCTTTGGGTCCTCGAACAATTGACCTTGATCTACTTCTGCGCGGCGCTGAGACCTGCTCCACGCCGTTTCTAACTCTTCCCCATCCGCGATTGCATTTACGGCGTTTCGTCATGACACCCCTGGCAGAGCTTGCTCCTACTCTCATTCATCCGGTACTTGACCGTACCATAGGTGAGTTACTCGATAATCTGGCAGACGGATCCGCGGTTAAGCGCTGGCTACCGTGAAGAGGAGGCATACGGCAGGAGCAGGCGGCAGGAGCACGACATTTTCCATTTTCCATTTCTCAGTTTTCATTTGTCATTGGCGGATTCAAGTTCGAAGTGCAACTCGCGATCTGAAGCTGATTTGGACGAAACAGGACGAACGCAACACGGGCCTCATCGCTGTTTAGCTGAGCTTTAGTCGGCGAGGGTTACACTCGCACTTCAAGTTGAATCCGCGATAAGCAAACTGATTGTTTGAGTAATCCGTATACTCCGTATACTTAGACCACCCCATTCCACTTCCAAGTTGAATTCGCGAACAACAAATGAAAACTGAGAAATGAAAAATGGGAAATGTCGCGCTCCTGCCTTCTGCCTCCTGCTCCTGTCCTCCTGCTCCTGTCCTCCTGCTCCTGCCGCCTGCCTCCCACTTTTCCCCTTTTCTAGATTTTGCCGTTATAATGGCGGCACTTGCTTACAGACCTGGCACATTCCAAAAAACTGCCTCTTATTGGCAGTTTAATTGACCGACGACACATACAAGGGCCAGCGAGCTGAAAAATGCCATACCTCAAACCGGAGCGTCCTGAAAAAGTTACTGCACCTTCCCTGCGGGCCAGCAAGCAAAGGGGTGAACGTCTTGTTTGTCTCACCGCTTACGATTACCCAACGGCACGCATCGTAGACGAAGCTGGCATTGATATTGTTCTGGTGGGTGACAGTCTGGGGAATGTCGTGCTGGGCTATGGCAACACTGTACCGGTCACCCTTGACGAAATTATCGCGCACACTCGGGCCGTGCGCCGCGCCGTGCAGCGCGCGCTCCTGGTAGCAGACATGCCCTATGGCTCGTTCCACACAGGGCCGGATGACGCGGTAAGGGCTGCCCTACGGGTAGTAAAGGAAGCTGGCGCGGAAGCCGTTAAGTTGGAAGGTGGTCGCAAAAGGCTACCCTTGATCAGGCGGCTGGTCGATGAGGAGATCGCGGTAATGGGTCACATCGGTCTAACGCCTCAATCGGTGAATAAGCTGGGCGGCTATCGCGTCCAGGGAAAGACTGCCGAGGCGGCACGCGAGTTACTCGATGACGCCCTTGCCCTTGAAGAAGCAGGCGCTTTCGCAATCGTGCTCGAGGTTGTCCCGCGGGAGATCGCAAAACTCATCACTGAGAGTGTCAGCATTCCTACAATTGGTATCGGCGCTGGTGTCCACTGTGACATACAGGTGCTTGTTTTGCATGACATGCTTGGCTTGTCATTTGGGAAGCTCGCGCGTTTTGTCAGGCCCTATGCAAATCTGCGCGAGACTATAACTGAAGCTGTGACTCGGTATGCTGACGACGTCCGGAACGGGACTTATCCTTCCGATGCAGAGTCTTATTCGCTGCCCACAGAGGCAGCGGAACAATTGAATTTAACCACGGCCTCGAAAGATCCTAAGACCGAGAACTCCTGAATTTCCACCCCAAATCATTATGGAGATTATCAATCGCCGTCAGCGCATGAGTTCCGTCGCGCGCAAAATTCGCCGCGAACAGGATCGAACCATTGGGCTTGTGCCCACCATGGGAGCGCTTCATGAGGGCCACTTGAGCCTGGTGCGAGAAGCGCGCCGGATGTGTGACGTGGTGGTAGTCTCAGTATTTGTAAATCCTGCGCAGTTCGGACCCGGCGAAGATTTCGAGCACTACCCGCGGGATCTGACAAGAGATACTGCGCTTTTAACCGACTACAATGTCGACTTCATTTTCGCCCCTCCTGTTGAAGAGATTTATCCCAAGGGTTTTTCCACTTACGTGAACGTCGAGCGTGTAGCAGACCAACTTGAGGGCGCAGCTCGTCCCGGCCACTTTCGAGGTGTCTCGACAATCGTGACAATTCTTCTCAATGTAGTGCGACCTGACTTCGCTTTTTTTGGCCAGAAGGACGCACAACAGGCGGTGATCATCCGGCGGCTGGTTCGAGACCTGGCTTTTGATACCGAAATCATTGTGCTGCCGACGGTACGCGAGGATTCCGGTCTGGCGATGTCTTCGCGCAATCTGTATCTGAAACCCGAAGAGAAACAGGCGGCCGCCGTTATTCACCGGGCGCTCGCTAAGGCGAAAGAGACATATAAATCCGGCGAGCGACATGGAAACAAGCTTGCTGAACTTGTGCGAGCAACGATTGAGGCTGAGCCCCTGGCGCGCGTGGACTACGTAAACGTCACGGATGCTGAGACACTTGAGACACTGGATAAGCTTGATGAACGGGCGGTTTTGGTGACCGTGGCCGCATACGTCGGCAAGACGAGGCTAATCGACAACACTGTGCTTAATAGTTCGAAGAAAAAAGAAGTTGTTTCAGCGAAGGTTTGAGAACTATTCTGATTCTGGCACATCACTGTGCGGATTCTAAACATCAAGCCACCCGGTCAGCTTGAAACAAAGATCTCCGCGAAACGCTCGAAGGTGAGGTGGTATTGTGATTGGAAATGTAGTCGGTAGTTACAAGGTGGTTGAGAAGATTGGCGAGGGTGGCATGGGGGCTGTCTATAAAGGAGTCGACCTCATGCTTGAGCGTGAAGTAGCAATTAAAGTGCTCAAACCGGAACTTGCCAGCCAACCGCAGGTTGTCGAAAGATTCAGGTCCGAAGCTGTTACGCTTGCAAAACTAAACCACCCCAACATTGCGACCCTTTTCAGCTTTCTTCGCCAGGGCGATTACTCCTTCATGGTTCTGGAGTACGTCAAAGGTGTCTCGCTTGACAAGATTCTTGCCGCAAACGGCGTGATGACATGTGAACAGGCAATTCCATTTTTCGGGCAGATGCTTGAAGGAATTGATCATGCCCATAGCTTCGGAATAGTCCATCGCGATATCAAACCGGCTAACATGATGTTAACCGAGAATGGTTTGCTTAAGGTACTGGATTTCGGAATTGCGCGGGCTCTCGGTAGCGCGCGGATGACGAAAGCCGGACATCTGATCGGAACTATCGAATACATGTCACCCGAGCAGGTTCGAGGTACGGAAACAGACGCTCGCTCGGACATTTATTCACTCGGCATGGTGCTATACGAGATGCTTACCGGCCGTGTGCCTTTTGCTAGTGATAGTGAATTCGATTTAATGAGAGCTCAGGTCGAGGAGCTTCCCCGGCCGCCCAGAGAGTTTGCCCCGAATATTCCCGAGCAGGTCGAATGGGCGATTCTTTGTGCGACTGAGAAGGACCCCGAGAAGCGATTTCAGAGTGCGGGAGCTTTCAGTGAGGCGATTGTCACTTCCGTGAAGACGGCGATTGCGGCGGGGGAACTTTCTCAGATTGATCTGGAAAGGCCCACGGCCAGGCTGAGTTCCCGTCTTGCAATTGGGAATCTAGGCAGCTCGCGGATTTCCCAGAATTCTCAACCTCGGTTGGCCCCAGACCAGATGGGACCTCCTTCCCTTGAAACTCGCCGATTGCCGCCGGCCCCAGGTCTCACTGATGGAATCGCATCCGCCAACGTTGCGGCGGCGACTCAGTCTCTTCAGACTCGAATCAGCCTGCCCACCAGCCGGCCTTCTTACTCTACGCGTACTGCGGACACACCGCGAGCCCCTGAGACATCTTCGCTGGCCACCAGGAAATCCAAGCGCCTGTATTACATCGCGGGGATTGCGTTAGTTGTGGTTCTTTTCCTTTCTGCGGCAGGTGCCCTGACAGTACTTTTTGTGAAGCGAACAGTGCCGCGCGGAGATGCAAGCGTCTTACCGTCGGCAGAGCCTTCTCAATCGCTCGAGCCGAGTTCTTCAGTCGAGGCCAAGCCGAACGAAACGGCCGCGCCTGAACCTCAAACGTCTGCCGGCCGGGCATCAGAGCTCGCGCCGCCCGAGACCGACACTCGCCCTCCAACCGCTGAAAATGTAGCAAAATCACCAGGCAAGATTAGTAAGCCGACAAGAAACGATAGCGCTGCGCGCGAAAAAGCCCGGCGCGCCAGAGAGGCCTTGAATAAGCAGTGAACACCTTCAAGGATAGTCAGAGATGAAGGCCGGACATAGTCTCAGAGTCGTCGTTACCATCGTCATCGCGTTGCTTGTATCGTCGGTTGTTTTCAATAACAACGCTTGGGCACAGGCAAAGAAACCGATTACCAAAGAAGGTCTGATCGAAGCGCTTCGCATTGGCGGACTCTCATCACGCGCTCTAGTTCAGGAGATCAAGTCGCGTGGTGTGTCTTTTGAGGTCGCCGGGCCGATAGAAGCCGAGTTGCGCGCCGCCGGCGCCCGGCCGGCGGTAATCGAGGCCGTCCGATCAAACTACCGCCCGCTTGTTGGTCGTTTGAATGTCAGTTCGTCTGTGCCTGGCGCAAGCATAGTCGTCAGCGGGGTGGGCAACTACACAGAAAAAATCTCGGACATGAAGCTGCCGCCGGGACATTACACAATTACCGGGAATAAGTTTGGGTATCGGCCGATTGCAAGCGAGGTTGAGATCAAACTTTTCAAAGTCAGTAATATTAACTTGAGATTTGTTCCCCTGACGACTGAAGAGATGCTAACGATGGCCGCGCAAAGTTACGATCAGAGTAACTACTCAGCCGCGATAGCTTTGGCCCGTAATGTCTTATTAACGCAACCTAATAACGCCAGAGCTAACGCCCTTTTGGCATCGAGTCTTTATGCAAATGGCGAGTATGAAGAGGTGATTGCGGTTTCTAGCAGGGCCCTCAAGGCAGGTGGTGCTGTCTCGATACCAGTTCAGCACCGCCACGTCGGAAAGGCCGGAAAGGCGCTTGGTGCTGGTAATTTGACCTTTCGCAGTCAAAATCTAGAGTTTCAGTCAAAAGACTTTGCGGATGAGGGTTTCCTTGTTCCCTACTCCAAGATTAGTGAGATGAGCGTAAAGGATCAGGTCAGGCTCAGTATGAAGGTCCGGATCAAACTCCCAAAAAACCGGAAAGAAACCGACGAAGAGTACAACTTCTATTCAACCGATGCGGTTGCAACCGGCAGGACAATAACCTGCGAGAAGTGCCTGCCAAGAATGCGCATCATCCTTGAGCTTCTAAAACAATCGCGGCCAGCTAGCTAGCCTTGTGCTGGCCGATCCGGTCTGCCTGTTTTTGTCTGCGTCAGGCGTTCGGCCGTTTTTCGCAAAATCCTCCATTTGCTCGACCGATAACCCAACCTCTAGAATGAGTGTTGCCTGAATCCGAATTGTCGGGGCGATACAGGATTCTTCGTTGCGAATTACAGTGACACCAGAGACCAAACAAAAGTCCCATATCAAGTTCACGCTTAACTGTGAGACTGCTGAGGTTGCGTTTGCTCCGCACAAAACGCTGCTCGAGGTTTTGCGCGAGGACCTTAATCTCACAGGAACAAAGCACGGTTGTGAGCTGGGGGAGTGTGGCACATGCACGGTGCTCGTAGATGGCCGCGCCATTCTTTCTTGCCTGATGCTGGGCCTGGATGCGGAAGGGCGTGATGTTAAGACTATCGAAGGAATGGCTGAAGGAACGCAACTTCACCCATTGCAGGAGACCTTCGCGGATCTGGGCGCCGCTCAATGTGGTTACTGCTCACCCGGTTTTCTGCTCGTTGCTGAGGAACTCCTAAACAAGAACCCGAATCCTTCACGTGAAGTAATCAAGGAAGCCCTGTCAGGCAATCTCTGTCGCTGCACCGGCTACATAAAGATCTATGAGGCTGTCGAACTGGCTGCGGCGCGCATGCGCGGTGAAGAAATGGAATTGCCGAGAGAATCTGTTTACGGTTTGAGTTGAGGGTATTTGGAATACGAATTCACGCAACCCGAATCGGATTGCGCAAACATTGGAATGGCTAAGAATCAAAACAATGAAAAGCCGCTCAAAGTGGTCGGTAAGCCATTCCGTAAGGTGGATGCGCGGGCGAAGTGCACCGGTCAAACTAAGTTTGCCGACGACATTGTGTTGCCGCGCATGCTCTACGCCAAAATTCTGCGCAGCCACCTGCCACATGCGCTGATCAAAAGCATCGACGCCGTTAAGGCTTTGGCAATGCCTGGGGTTTTCGCCGTGCTCACGGGCAAAGACCTGCCGATTCCTTATGGAATCCTGCCCGTAAGTCAGGACGAGCATGCCCTTTGCATTGATAAGGTTCGCTTCATCGGAGATCCCGTGGCCGCCGTGGTAGCAATCGACGAAGACTGCGCTTTCGACGCGATGAATGCTATTGAGGTCGAGTATGAACCATTGAACTCGATTTCTTCGATCGAAGAGGCGGTGATGATCGACGAGCCGCGCATTCACGACTATGGCGATGGCGGCAATATTCACAAGAAAGTATCGCTGGAGTTTGGCGACGTCGAAGAAGGATTTGCAGAAGCGGATCTGGTTCGCGAGGACACCTTCTTTTATGAAGGCAACACACATCTACCTTTAGAGCAGCACGCAGCAGTTGCTTATTTCGACACCGACAACAAACTTACGCTTTGGAGCTCAACGCAAACGCCTCATTACGTTCATCGCGCGTTGGCGAAGGTTCTGGAGCTGCCGGCAAGCCACATTCGGGTGATCGCCACGCCCAACGGTGGCGGCTTTGGCGGTAAGAGCGATCCTTTCAATCATGAGGTCATCGTTTGCAAGCTCTCGATGATCACGGGTCGCCCGGTCAAATGCACCCTCACTCGCGAAGAAGTCTTCTACTGTCATCGCGGCCGTCATCCTGTGCTGATGCGTGTGAAGACCGGAGTGCGGAAGGATGGAGCAATTACCGGCATGCACTTCCAGTCATACCTTGATGGCGGTGCCTATGGCAGCTATGGCGTCGCCAGCACTTTCTACACGGGCGCGCTGCAGACTGTCACCTACGAAGTGCCACGTTATAAATTCCAGGGTGTCCGTTGCTTCACCAACAAACCGCCATGTGGGCCTAAGCGCGGACATGGAACCCCGCAGCCTCGTTACGCTTTGGAGGTTCAGCTCGACAAGATCGCCGAACAACTGGGACACGATCCGGCTGAAATGCGCCGCCAGCACCTCGTTAAGCCGTATTCATTGACCGCCAACTACCTGCGGATCGGCAGCATGGGCCTGGGCACATGCATAGACAAAGTAGTCGAGGGCTCAGGCTGGAAAAACAAATTCTCCGGCTGGAATCGAGCGAATCGCCGGTTGCCCTATGGCAAGGGAATTGGTATCGCATGCAGTTCGTATATTTGCGGTGCAGGACTACCCATCTACTGGAACAGCATGCCGCAATCCGGCGTGCAGCTTCGACTTGATCGACAGGGTGGCGTCTGTGTGATGTGTGGCTCGATAGATATCGGACAGGGTTCGGACTCGATTCTCGCTTACATTGTTGCTGAGGTTCTCGGAATCGATCCGTTCGACATTCGCGTGGTCACCGCTGACACAGACCTGACCCCTGTGGATCTGGGCAGTTATTCCAGTCGCGTCACGTTAATGACCGGCAACGCGGCAATCCAGGCGGCGGAAAGAGCCCGCGAATTATTGGTGATGGCCGTGGCGGAGAAGCTTGGTATACCAATTGAGAATATTTCGCTTGCTGAACGGCGCGTCTTTGATGTCGAGAATCCGGAAGTTGGCGTCTCGTTTGCCGAGGCGGTGGTGCTTGCGGAATCAAAGTTCGGCACGATTGGCACGGTGGGTTCCTATTCTCCTCCGCCTTCGCCGGGTAAGTACAAAGGCGCCGGCGTAGGACCGTCACCAGCCTATAGCTATAGCGCTGCAATCGCGGAAGTCGACGTGGATCCCAACACAGGCGTCGTTGTGGTTGAGCGCATCTGGATTGCGCATGACATTGGCCAGTCGATCAATCCCTTGCTTGTGATGGGGCAAGTGGAAGGCAGCGTCTACATGGGTCTTGGCGAGATCCTGATGGAAGAGATGGCCTATCGTGGGAATCGCAACGTAGTTCATAAGTTTCCTTCGATGCTGGAATACAAGAGTCCCACAACGATGGAGATGTGCGACGTCAAGACTTATCTAATCGAAGAGGCGGATCCCAATGGTCCGTTTGGCGCGAAAGAAGTGGGTCAGGGACCACTGCTTCCCGTGCCGCCAGCGGTTGCAAATGCTGTGTATGACGCAGTAGGGGTGCGCATCGACGAAGTTCCAATCATGCCGGAGAAGGTGTTGAAGGCATTACGCGAAAAAGAGCGTGGCCGCGACGGGCGCTACGGCCCTGATTCCATACCCGACGTTGAATGGCCCGTGCCCATGAGAGTTTTGACGCCGGCCGAAGGTGGCGATGGTCGTGAGATGCCGCGTGTGGCGGTGCACTCGTAGCCTATCCGTGGAAAGATTGGTCAGGGTCAGAGGTATCAGTGGCTTTTGTCTGGGATGAGAAGAAAGCGGCTCGCAATCTCAGATGACGACCATTCCGAAGAGGAGCGACGCTTCATTATATTGGCTGAATCAAAGCGCGGCCGCCTACTGGTTGTCGCCTATGCTGAGCGAGAGACGGAGATAAGAATAATCAGCGCGCGCGAGGCAACGCGAAATGAGCGTAAGAACTATGAAGAAGAAATCTGAAGAAAAACTTGAAGATGACCTTCGCCCCGAATATGACTTCAGCACAATGAGGATTGTAGCGCGGGGCCCAAAACGCAAAGCACCGAAACCGAAGGTCGTTAGGCTGGAGCCCGATGTTGCAAAGGCCTTCCCAGATGATGCATCGGTAAATGAGGCGCTTCGTGTATTGATTAGGGTTGCCAAAAGCCAGGTCGTTCAAAACACCTCCAAACGTCGGGCGGGTTAGATCTGCCTCACCTCCAATGGTGAATTTAAGAACGAGCAACAAATGAACAACGTTCATGAAAACGACCTCGTGGCGCTCTTAGTTGATCAACCCGAGGCTGATTCGAACTAAAAGGGAAAGGCTTTCCGGGACCAGATTTAGATAATGATGCGTCTACCAAAATTTGACTACCGAGTGCCGCGCGAAATCGCGGAGGCGGTGAAGATTATTGCGGGAGCTGGTCCTGAAGGACAATTTGTGGCTGGAGGTACTGACCTCTATCCCAACATGAAACGGCGGCAGCAGACGCCGAAGACCGTAATCTCCGTGATGCGTCTGCCGGAGCTGAATCAGATCACAGGAGAGGGGAGATCAGGGATCAGGATTGGATCGTCCGTAACACTCACAGACATCTGCGAGCATCCCATCATCAACCGCGATTATCCCTTCATAGCAAACGCTGCGAGACTGATCTCCACGCCGATCCTGCGCAACATGGGGACAATCGGCGGCAACCTGCTGCTCGACACACGCTGCAACTACTACGATCAGAATTACGAGTGGCGCAAAGGAATCAACTTCTGTTTGAAGAAGGATGGCGACGTCTGCTGGGTGGCGCCAGGCAGTTCGAAGTGCTGGGCAGTGCAATCTTCGGATCTTGTTCCTGTGATGGTGGCGACTGCGATTTGCTTCCACCCTCGGCGAGCGTGTTATTGATGCCGCGGGTTTGTACAACGACGACGGTATTGATTACCTGCACAAGCGACCGGACGAGCTGCTAGTGGACATTCAACTGCCGCCAACAAACGGCTGGCGCGCTTCCTACCACAAACTTCGTCGTCGCGGCGCTTTCGATTTTCCCGTGCTTGGAGTTGCCGCGTATGTGCGCGTGGATCAACCTGTCAGAACCGGGAGCAGTAGCGACCGGGTCGTCCGTGCCGCCAGGATAGTTCTGGGAGGAATCGCACCCTCACCCCTGGTAGTCGAAGAGGCTGCAGCCGCGCTCATCGGACATCCGCTCGACAGCGATCACATCCAGGCTGCGGCTGAAGCTGCTTACGTCAAGACCCGTCCCCTCGACAATACTGACTTCGTGATGAACTGGCGCAAACAAATGACGCGCCAATACACACTCCGCGCGCTCAACGAGTTAGTCTAGAGACAGGAGTCTGAAGTCTTAGAGTCAACAATTCAATAAAAGGAGACTCCTGGCAGAAAATCTAAGAACGATCCATGTCCCATCTGCTTTAGCTTGTCGTTGCGTCACAACCTCTGATCAAGTGTCCGATAAACTTTAAAGTTTGTCGATCATTCGATTCCAGTTACTCTCGTGTCATAAGGTCAGTACCACCGCGCGGTAGCGGGTGGGTCCATACGATACGAGAACGATTGTTGCGAAGGGACCCACCCGCTACCGCGCGGTGGTACTGACCTCATGACACGAGAGTAAACTGAAGCCGCTCACCGACTTGTTCAGAGGTTCCTGAAGTTTGTCGGACACTCCAGACGAAACTGACCCACTACCTGTGCTTTCGTGGATCGTCTTATTTTCCCTGAGAATGGCAACATGAATGCAGTCTCCGCAATCCTTCTGGCCGCCGGCCGTTCAGAGCGCATGGGCGCCTTTAAACCTCTGCTTCCCTTTGGTGAGACAACCGTCATTCGTAGGTCCATCCAAAACCTTCGCCAAGCTGGAATCGAAGACATTGTTGTGGTGCTGGGCCACCGAGCTGCGGAACTTCAGCAGAGTGTCGGTGATCTCCGCCTCAGGTTTGCCACTAACCGGGATTCAACCAGCGAAATGAGCGCCTCAATCGCCTGTGGCCTGAGAGAACTCTTACCCGAAACCAAGGCGGCGCTGATTGCATTGACGGACCAGCCGGCGGTTGCGCCGGACGTCATAAGGGCCATTGTGAGCGAGTGGACCTCAGGAGAGGGGCTGGTCATCCCTGAGTTTCAAGGCCGGGGTGGTCATCCGGTCCTGATTGACCTCTGCTTTCGCAACGAACTGCTTAATCTTAATCCCAGCCTCGGTCTCAAATCTCTCTTTGACACACATCGAGAGCAGGTTAGACGCGTCAATGTGAATTCACCCTACATTGCACGCGATATGGATACATGGGATGATTACTGCGCTTTACACGAGGAAATCTTCGGCGTACCACCAAACCTGGGTCCTTGATAACCAATAAACAAGGTAGACCCCATTGGCTTAAGACCCAACTAAACCGTTCGCCTGATCATCTAATGTCGTGTCCGGACCCCTAAAGTCCCAGCGGCGGGCTGAATCCGGCAAAAGGAGAAAAGATGTTTCCCTCAAACTATAAGGCCTTCATGGTCGCGTCTCTTTTGGTCATACTCGGTTCCAGCCTGGCTTTGGCACAGAAAAGCGACTCCGGCGCTGTCGATTTTTCGATGCGGTCAATTGACGGGCAAACCGTCACTTCCGAGAGCCTGCGTGGTGAAGTAGTGGTGCTGGCTTTTGGTGCCTCATGGCTTCCTCTTTCCCGGACACAGCTTCAGGGAATAAGAAAACTGGCTGACGAGTATAGCGACCGCGGCGTTGTTGTCTATTTCGTCAGCACGGACTCTGAGAATGAAAAGTCGAAGAACTTCGCGACCGACGAACAACTTCGAGCGTTCGCTCAGAAGTATGGTCTGAAAGTCACTGTGCTGCGCGATCCGGACGGCCAGATCTCTAAGAAGTTTGGCATCGATCAACTACCGTCGATTGTCATTCTCGACAAGCAGGGCAATGTACATGGAGAACCAATTCGCGGGCTGGATCCCGGCGGCAATCTCGCCAACCAGTTGGCCTCGCGTCTGGACAAAATTCTTTAGCAGGACTCGTTTCGCTGCCAAATTCCGCAGAGGTCGCCTTGGACGAGGCGGCCTCTTCTTTTTGTCGGAGTTGATCCCTTGCTCATCAGGACGGAATCTAATACCTTGCTGCTTCATCGACAATACGTAGCCAGAGCAGCAAAGCCGCTAATTCACCGTTTCCAGCTCTCTGATGAAAACAGCAACTCCGTAGTGTTATCGCGTGGCTGTCTATGAGTTTCAAGTTCATTAATCCTGCCTCGCTGGGCACGCCGCGCGGCTACTCAAATGGCGTCCTGATCGAACCTGGTGCCCGATTGCTTTTCATCGCCGGACAAGTCGCCTGGAACGAGCAACAGAAGATCGTCAGCCCGGACTTTGTCGAACAGTTTGACCGCGCGCTGGCAAACGTAGTCGCTGTAGTCGATCAAGCAGGGGGAAAACCCGAACAAATAGTTCGCCTTGTCATGTACGTTACCGACAAGAAGGAATATCAACTAAGGACTCGTGAGATTGGCGAGCGTTACCGCGGGCGACTCGGGAAACACTTTCCGGCGATGGTACTGGTTGAAGTGAAGGGCCTGGTTGATGATGACGCCAAGGTCGAAATCGAAGCTGTCGCGATCGTGTGACGCGTCTAACTTTTCACCCTTAACTGTTTCAGACGGCAGTTATGTTTCAGCCTAAGAGTTTTCTTTACAATCTCTGCGAAGATGTGGCCACGATCACACTCAACCGGCCTGAGCGTCTGAATGCGCTCACCTTCGAAGTCTATCGAGAACTGAGCGATACATTCATGGCTCTGCGTAACGAAGACAGCGTCCGGGTAGTTGTAATAACCGGGACTGGACGCGCGTTTTGTTCAGGCGGTGATGTTCACGACATTATCGGCAAACTATTTTCGCGTGATATAGAAGGATTGTTGGAGTTCACGCATATGACCTGCGAGTTGGTGCGTAACATCCGTAGTCTCGCCAAGCCAGTTATCTCAAGCCTCAATGGCACAACCGCCGGTGCCGGCGCATGCATCGCGTTAGCCTCTGATATTCGGATTGCCAGCGAAGACGCGAAGATTGCTTTCCTCTTCGTGAAGGTTGGACTTTCAGGCGCAGATATGGGCGCGGCGTATTTGTTGCCGCGAGTTGTCGGCCTGGCAAAGGCGACTGAGTTGCTCTATACGGGCGATTTCATTTCCGCGCACGAGGCGGAGAGAATCGGTTTGTATAACCTGGTGGTTCGCCCCGAGGCACTGGAAGGCGCTACGACTGAGTTTGCTGCGCGTCTGTCTAGAGGCCCGTCTTTCGCATTGGCCAAGACCAAGGAGATGCTGAATCGAGAGCTTGATATGAATCTGGATGTAGCGCTTGAATGCGAGGCCCAGGCGCAAGCTATCTGCATGGAGCATTCGGATTACCGGGAAGCCTACGAAGCGTTTGTTGAGAAGCGCGAGCCTAAGTTTAAATGATTGCCAATTGCCGATTGCCGATTGCCGATTGTTACATTTGCAACATGTTCTATTTATAGGTACGTCAGGCCGTCAATTGGCAATCGGAAATGAGTGATGGACAACCTGATCGAACAACTTCCCTTCTTCACTCCCGAGCACCTTAACCTGGTGACGAGTGTTACATCGTTTGTGAAGCACGAAATTGAAGCTCGGGTTTCGCAGGAACGCGACGTTGATGAAAGCATTCGGGATTGCGTAAATGTGCTGGCCAGCGCCGGCTTGCTTAACTATGCCGTCTCCTTCCCAAACACTCGGCTGGATGTGCGCGCGCTTTGTTTGATACGGGAAATACTTTCCTACTCTTCCTCACTCGCCGATCTCGCTTTTGTGATGCAAGGCCTTGGCACTTATGCAATCAGCCAGGCGGCACCCGAACACGTAAGAGACTTCTGGTTGAATCGGGCTGCGGAAGGAAGAGCAATCGCCGCTTTTGCATTAACTGAACCGGAAGCGGGTTCTGACGTTTCAGCTTTGAAAACAACAGCAACGCGCGATGGCGATGCCTATGTAATTAACGGCAGGAAACGTTTTATCTCAAACGCCGGAGTGGCGGACTTCTATACCGTATTTGCAAGAACCGGGACGCAGGCAGATGGTCGGGCAGAGTTGTCGGCTTTTGTCGTTGGGGCACGTTTGCCCGGTTTCAGCGTGGTCGAGCGAACTGCTATGATCTCACCACATCCCATTGGCGAGATCGAATTCACAAACTGTCGCGTTCCAGCGGAAGACATGGTGGGAGCGGAAGGAGATGGTTTTCTTTTGGCGATGAGGACCCTCGATACTTTTCGCGCGAGTGTCGGAGCCGCCGCCTGTGGCATGGCTCGGCGCGCACTCGATGAATCGCTCAGTTATGCTGCCAGTCGCAAACAGTTCGGGCGCCTGCTGGCAGAGCACCAGTTGATTCAAGAGAAACTCGCGGACATGGTGACCGAACTCGACGCAGCCCGGCTTTTGGTCTATCGCGCCGCATACTTGCAGGATACGGGAACTGCACGTCTCAGTCGCGAGGCAAGCGAAGCAAAACTGTTTGCTACGGAAGCCGCTTGCCGGATTGTCGACAGTGCGGTTCAGATACATGGAGGCTCCGGCCTGGTACGCGGCAATGTGGTCGAGCGCCTCTACCGCGATGTGCGTGCGCTGCGCATCTATGAAGGAACGTCAGAGATCCAGAAGCTCATTATCGCCAGCCAGCTATTGCGGGAATAACGCCCCGTACAATGCGGACACTAATCCTCACACGATGGTCAAATACGGTTGTGAGTTGGACTCAGCGCCTAGTGTTCTCCCAACTGGATGGGCGGCGATTCTTGTAATTTACAATCAGCGCTGAGTTCTCGAATGAAAATCAACATCATTGGCGGCGGACCGGCGGGCTTGTATTTCGCTATCCTGATGAAGCGGGCTGATCCGGCGCATAACATATCGGTCTGGGAACGCAATGGACCTGAGGACACCTTTGGCTGGGGCGTCGTTTTCTCCGGAAAGACCCTCGCAAACCTTCGGAAAGCTGACGAGGAATCACACGCGGAGATAACAAGAAACTTCGAAGCGTGGGACAACGTCGATGTAGTCCATCGCGATACGAAGATTTCCATTCACGGCAACAGGTTCTCCGGCATCTCCCGCTTACGCCTGCTCAAGATTCTGCAACAACGCTGCGAGCGACTCGGTGTCGAGTTTAGGTTTCGCAGTGAAGTTGCAGATATTGAGTCGTTGGCCGCCGATTGTGATCTGCTCATCGGCGCGGATGGCGTGAATAGCATTGTCAGAGAGAAGTACAAGACGCACTTTCAGACTTCGCTAAGCGTTCGACCGAATAAGTACATCTGGTACGGCACGAATCAACTCTTTCACGGACTCACGCTGACGTTTCGGGAAAACGAAGCCGGAGTCTTTGCAGCCCACTCGTACAAGTTCAATGCGACGACCAGCACGTTCATCGTCGAATGCGATCAGCAAACCTGGGGTAACTCAGGATTCGCGAACATGAGCGACAAAGCCACGAAATCCTACCTGGAGCAGGTCTTTGCCAGGGATCTTGAGGCCTTTCCCCTGCTTTCCAACAATTCGAAATGGATTAATTTCGTGTTAGTGAAGAACGCTCGATGGAGCCATCGCAATGTCGTGTTGCTGGGTGACGCGTTGCACACGGCGCACTTCTCCATTGGCTCGGGCACAAAGCTCGCGATGGAAGATGCGATCTCCCTGAGATACTGTTTTGCCGGAACGCCGGGGGTACGCAGGGCCCTCAGTGAATTCGAGCACAGCAGGAAGCCAGTTATCGAGAACTACCAGGCTGCGGCTCAGGAAAGCATGGTCTGGTTTGAAAACGCGCGGCAATACATGCACCTCGCTCCACTGCCCCTCGCTTACAGTTTAATGACCCGCAGCGGTCGCGTCGGTGAAGAAGAGTTGAGGAAACGCGATCCGGACTTTATCGCCGCCTGGGAAGCGGCGACGAAGGAGGCTGGTGCAGACGGCAGTCGGCAAACATGATTGGCCGCGGATAAACGCGGATGACACGGATCAGGAGTTAATGCTTTGATCAGATTAATACCAATGACATAGATCAGACGTCCTTCGTTCTGATCCGTGTCATCTGCGTTTATCCGCGGCTCATTTTTATTCCTGCCGCCTGCTCCTGCCGCCTATTTCTTCCAATTCGGTGGAATCAGCCGCCTGCGTCCGTCGTCCGCCAGAACGAGTCCCGGCTCATCGAGTTGCACGCGATCCCATAGTTTGCACGTCACCTGTTTATGCGCCTGATCCAGAGCTTCGCAGTAGTTTGTGTAGGTGCAACGGCGAACCTCATACCCGCGACCGAGCTTCACTTTCAGGAACCAATCAGGATCGGCTAGTGCCTGGCGCGCAAAGCCAATGATGTCGGCTTGCCCTCGCTGCAGGATTTCTTCCGCTTGCGCAAAAGTGCTGATGCCGCCCGTAGCTACAACCGGAGTGCCGAAACCAGCCGCATTCACCGCACTCTTGATTTTTGCGACAAGAGGGACGGTGCGACCAAATGGACCAACTTCGTCAGAGAGTGTGGTGGGCATGCATTCGTAACCGCTCTTGCCCGTGTAGGGATACACCGCTTGCCCAACCTTTGGTTGCTGCGCGTCTTCAAATTTGCCTCCTTTGGAAATTGAAAGAAAGTCCATTCCCGCGCGGGCAAACTCAACCCCAAAATAGATCGCATCATCGATCCTGTTGCCGCCTTCAATCACCTCGTCGGCCAGAAAGCGCACTCCGACCGTATAGTCGTGGCCCACGCCTTCACGGACGGCGCGATAAACTTCCAGTGGCAAGCGCACGCGCTCATTACGCGCTCCACCGTAACCGTCGGTGCGCTTATTTCGTGCGCTGAGAAACGAGGCCATAGTGTAGGCATGAGCGTAATGCAGCTCAACGCCATCAAAGCCGGCCTCGCGAGCACGTCGTGCGGCGTCAGCGAAGATGCCTGGAAGCACCCGAGGAAGATCTTTGATGTGGGGTAGGTCTGTGTCATTCACACTCTCACGATAGCCAAATCGGAGTGCTTCCAGTTCCCCCTCGTCCAGAACTTGCTCAATGACTTCCTCGGCAGACCTCGCAAGAAACGACCTCACCTCCAGCTCATCGGCCTCGTTCCAACGTGGATCGCCTGATACTTCCGAAAGGACAGCGCGGTGGCGTCGGGTGACGCGCAGGAAACGTTCGAAATACTTCGCTTTCTCGGGTCGTCGCCTCACCGAAAGGAAGTCGATGATCTGGATCAGTAATTTTGTCCGGCCCTGACTGGCCTCTCGCACAGTCTCGACTAACTTTTGCAAGCCCGGAATAAATCGATCATGGCCGATTCTGAGCAATGGTCCGCTGGGAATGTCACGGACGCCGGTCGCTTCCACGACCAATGCCGCGGGGCGGCCTGCAGCGAACCTGCGGTACCAATCGAGATTTGCCTGCGTTACGAATCCATCTTCGGTGGCGCGCCAGGGAACCATAGCAGGAACCCACGTTCGGCTCGCAAGCGTCAGCGGGCCAAGTTTGATTGGCGAAAACAACAGCGCTCTGGTGGCTTCCGCCACACTCGGCCAACGCGCCTCAGGAATCGCATGTTTGATCGGCTTCGGAAACTTCCACATGACGGAATCACTTTATCACGAGTAGTGGAAGCTTACTTGAAGAAGGGTCGTGTCATATTTCGAGTTTCGTGGAAGACGATCCACGAAATCACACGAACCAACAGGAATATTTAGTGAGATTTCGTGAACTTTAGTGGATCGTTTTCCCGGAGCCTCCGCGAAGAGACAGTTAGATACTGAAAACATGGTAGTGCTCTGTTAGGAATGTTTCCGGGGCTGTCCGTGCAACTGACTGCTT
>WNGE01002583.1_pt1 | contig 21977 bp, 21 predicted proteins | sample 5400651 | NCBI WGS metagenome assembly WNGE01 (sample SAMN13153370, study PRJNA577476) | soil metagenome | isolation source: 60 cm soil or saprolite under grassland replicate 2 | place: USA:California | collected 2016-06-15 | reverse complement strand
TTGCACCTTTTCCCTTGGCATCGCCGGCCAGGTTCTCACGTTCCGTACAAGAGCCAGATTGAGCTTCGCGCCGCCTACATGCCGGATGCCGCTTGGGCAGTCTCAGGACATCCCCCAAGCTGATCCCGGAGGAAGGGTCGGCCCCCGGTTTTGACATCGCCTAATCCGCTTTCGACACTTCTGCAGCGGTTCGCTTGCGCTCGCCTCTCTCAATCATACCTGTCGAAATCTTGTTCCGACTTTTCCGCAACGTTCACCACCTTGGCTTTTGACCACGGCAGCTTGCGGTGGCTTGAGATCAGCACCTGATTGCCGACCTCGAAGGGCCTTCCTTCATCTCCCGTACAGTTGCGCACCGCCGTGTGGACCGGCGATACTCGTGACACAAGACCCATATCGGACCTGGGCTGTGCCGACGGCGGCCCGCTCATGAGCGGACGTGGAGAATTAGACTCCAACGTCGTCCGGGTCGTAACATCTCGCCTTCGTGCTGTGAGAGGCCGTTTCGAAAGGGTTTTGCGTGCCCCAGTGTTGGAAGCCATTGAGCCTTTGGCTGACTACACCTGGGCAGTCTCAGCCACGAAAGTCGTTCCGTGAGGTTCGAACCGTCGTCCACAACACCTGGAAAATGACCGCCGTCGACCAGCCGAACAGCAGCACGCCGTTCATGGCCGTCATCGGGCCAAGCAAGCGCCAGCGCTCCACCGGGATCACGTCTCCATATCCGAGCGTCGTGTAATTGACGAAGGCAAAGTACAAATGGTCCGTGCCTTGAGGCGCAGCGCCAACCAGCGCATAAGCCAGCGACCAGATTGCTATCTCGGAAAGATGCGCAGCCATTAGCACCGAGACGGCCGCTATCATCACCGCCACCAATCGCATTGTCGGTCGTGATAGGAATTTCGCGTGGACGCTCCGCCCCGCCCAGACAATCACCACCATCACGAGTGCATGAATGGCGATGTTGCCGAGGCTGACGGCGCTCCCAAAGATTATTTGCCGCAGCATTGCGGTCACCCCCAGCTTTTGTCCATGGTGGATTGAACCCCGAAACTACTCAATCCGTCTCCGATTGATACGCCGCGGCGGCGATCTCTTGATGCTCCGGCGCGGTGGCGGGAAGCGCCGCGATCTTGCGCGCATAAAAGCCGATGCCGGGCACGGCGCTCAGCCCATGGGCGAAGATGCTTAGCAGCACGGTCATCATCACGGCGATCCGGATCGTCGACTCGCCGGGTAAATGCATTTCCTGTTCCAGATAGACCAGTCCGAGAACGATAGAGGCCAGCCCGCGCGGGCCGAACCACCCCATGAATACCACCGTCGGCGCGCTCAGGCGCGTTCCGATGAGCGCGATCGCTACCGGCAGCATCCGCACCGCCGTCAGGCTGAGAACCGCGTAGAGGAGCGACGCCACGTCGAACCGCCGCCAGTCCCGGACGACGAGCAGACCAAACAGGAAGAACACCGAGAGGTTCAGTATCTGTCCCAATTCCTCGGCGAACTCCAGCCTGTGCGCGCTCCTATCCTTGAACCCGATCTGGGCACCCATGCCTGCGACAAATGCTGCGATGAACATGCTCGCGCCGACCATTTCGGACACGATCATGCAAAGCAACGGCAGCGCCACCAGGCCGACTTTCTCAAACGATTCCGCCATCCACTCCTTGCGGCGCGCGAGGTCCAGCAGCCATCCACCGATGAGGCCGATCCCCACACCGACCAGCGCACCATAGCCAAGTTGTTCCACGATGAATCGCGCCAGGCTCGCGTTGCGGCCTTCGATGCCAGCGGCGGCAAGGGCTATGAAGAAGAGGAGGAACGGGACGGAAAGTCCGTCGTTGAGGCCGGCTTCCACGTTGAGCGCTTGGCGAATGCCCAACGGCACGCGCGGGCTGTTCACGATGACCTGCCCGAGGCCGGCGTCGGTCGGCGCGAGGATGGCAGCCAGGATTCCGGCCTCCCAGATGGAGATGTGCGGAAATACGAGCCACGCAGCAACTGCGCCGAGCAGGATCGTGAGCAAGATGCCCACGCTCAACAATCGTGCCGGAAGATTTCGAATGTTTCGCAGCACGCGCAAGTCAGCACGGCTGGCATCCGTGAAAAGCAGAAGGACCAGGCCGGTTTCGGCGAGCCGGAGGAAGACCTCCACATTGAGCCCGGCCCGAAGGATTGCCGGCAAGGCGGGAACCATCAGCATCCCCGCGGCCGTGAACACAATGGGCGCGGTGAAGACCGTCCGTTCCAGCCGCCGGGACACGAGGCTGTAGAAGAGGAGGAGCGAGACAAAGACGGCGAGAGGTATCATCGCTGCCCCCCTTCGGCAGCGGCTCAACTAATCGATGATGTGGTAGCCGCCATCGATATAGAGCGTTTCGCCGGTAATCAGTCGCGCGGCGTCGAGCGCGAGGAAAGCGGTCGCGATGCCGACGTCTTCGATGCTCACCAGGCTACGAGCAGGCGCCTTCGCCCGCGCCTTCTCGAGGAGCTCATCGAATTCCGGGATCCCGGAGGCGGCGCGTGTCGCAAGCGGTCCCGGCGAAATCGCGTGAACACGGATGCCTTTCGGACCAAGCTCGGCCGCGATATAACGCACTGCACTCTCCAGCGCCGCTTTTGCAACGCCCATGATGTTGTAATTCTCCACCACCATCTGGCTGCCGTAGTAGGTCATGGTGAAGAGCGTGCCGCCGTTCGTCATTAGCGGCTCTGCCAGATGCGCCATCCGAATGAACGACCAGCAGGAAACGTCCATGGTGGTCAGAAAGCCGTCCTGCTGCACGTCCACGACTCGCCCCTGCAGGGCTTCTTTGGGTGAGAAAGCGATGGAGTGGACGAGAAAGTCGAGCCTGCCCCACTCCTTTTCGATGCGCTCGAAAACAGCCTCCATCTGCCCGGGCGTACGCACGTCCAGTGGCAACAAGATCGGAGCCTCGAGCTCGCGAGCGAGCGGCTCGACATACTGCTTTGCCCTGTCGTTGAGATAAGTAACCGCCAGATCGGCCCCCAACGCGCGAAACGCCTTGGCGCAACCCCAGGCAATCGACTGCTCGTTGGCAATGCCGACGATCAGACCCTTTCGGTCTTTGAGCAGTACATTCGAATCACGGATGACCGGGATCATGATCCTGCGCTTTCGAGCACGCTCCGGCTTGCTCGAGCCAAAAGAAGCGCATGGGTATGCCGTGCGATCATCAGCTCCTCATCGGTGGGGACCACATAAAGGGCGACACGACTGTCTCGCCGCGATATCAGCGGGCCCCGCGCGGCATTGGCCGCCGGATCGAGCGCAACGCCCAGCCAAGCCAGCTTCTGCGCGACGCGCGCCCGGACGCCGGCCGAGTTCTCGCCGATGCCGGCCGTGAATACGAACCCGTCGAGACCTCCGAGCGCTGCCGCCAGCATCCCCGCATTGATCCCAACCCGATACGCCAAGTAGTCGAGTGCAAACTTGGCCTTAGGGTCCGAACTCGCCTCGAGCTCGCGGACATCGTTGCTGATACCTGAAAGGCCCTTTAGCCCACATTCGCGATACAAAAGATCTTGGACCTGCGCGGCACTCATACCCTTTTCCGAAATGAGATAGAGCACCACGCCCGGATCGATTTGGCCCGGCCGCGTCCCCATCGGGAGGCCGTCGAGTGCGGTGAAGCCGAGAGTGCTGTCGATGCTCCGCCCTCCTGCAAGCGCGCACATCGACGCGCCGCTTCCCAGATGAGCGACGATCACTCGCCCCGCCGCAATGTCCGGCGCAATTTGCGGCAGACGGCTCGCGATATATTCGTACGATAGACCATGGAAGCCGTAGCGGCGCACCCCCTCCGCATAGAAGCGCTCCGGAATGGCATAATGGTCCGCGATCGCGCTGTGGCCGCGATGGAAGGCAGTGTCGAAGCAGGCGACCTGAGGCAGGTCGGGAAAACGCGCGAGAATCGAACGAATCGGTGAGAGGTTGTGCGGTTGGTGCAACGGCGCCAGGGGAATGTAACGTTCCAGGTGGTCGAGTACCTGCTCGTCAATCAGGAGTGGCCGGTCGTACTCGGGGCCGCCATGTACGACACGATGCCCTACGGCAACTGGATTGATACCCTGCTGTTGTCGCAGCCACTCCCCTGCCGTTTGTAGGGCATCCGACACGTCGGAGACTTTAGCTGCGGGAAATTCCTGGTCCACGATGGTCGTTCCATCGCAGCCGCTCGCGCGCAATCGCGGACGCGTCCCAATCCCGTCCATTTGGCCTTTGATATGGCGCTTGAGCGAGTTCTTTCCCTCGATTGCGAATATCTGAAACTTGACGCTCGAGGAGCCGGCATTGACGATCAGAATCGTGTCCATCGCAGATCACGCGGCGGGCAAGGCCGCAGTGCGGCGACGCGCGTGGGCATAGAGCACAGCCACCGCGCAGGAGGCCATGCGAGCCCGCACGGAATCCGCGCGCGAAGTCAGGATGATCGGCACTCGCGCGCCGAGGACGATTCCTGCTGCGTCCGCCTTCGCCAGAAATGTCAAGTTCTTGGCCAGCATATTGCCCGCCTCGAGATCTGGCACGACCAGGATTTGCGCCCGGCCGGCGACTTCGGAACGGATACCCTTGATCTTGGCCGCCTCGGGATCGATGGCGTTGTCAAATGCGAGCGGCCCGTCGAGGAGGCCGCCAGTGATTTGACCGCGATCGGCCATCTTGCACAACGCGGCGGCTTCAATGGTCGACGGAATCTTGGTGGTCACAGTCTCCACGGCCGAGAGCAAGGCGACTCGCGGCGTGCCGAAGCCAAGCTCCGTGAAGAAATCGATCGCGTTCTGAACGATGTCGCGCTTGGCATCGAGATCGGGAAGAATATTGATTGCGGCGTCAGTGATGAACAACACTTCCGGGTATGTCGGAACATCCATCACGAAAACATGGCTAAGCCGCCGCGCCGTACGCAATCCGGTTGTCCCGGAGGTGACGGCACGCATGAGTTCGTCGGTATGCAGGCTGCCTTTCATCAGCAGCTCGCCCTTTGCCTCACGAATCAATTGGACCCCCTTGGCCGCCGCTGCTTCGCTGTGCGCTGCGTCGACGATCTCGAAACGGCCGATATTGAGCCTGTGCTCGCGCGCCACCGCGGTGATCTTCCCGGCGGGTCCAACGAGAACGGGAACGATGATCCCGATCTCGGCGGCCTCGGTCGCCCCGCGCAGTGACGTCTCATCGCATGGGTGGACCACGATAGTTGTAGCGGCCGGCACCTGCTTGGCAAGGTCGATCAAGCGCTCGTATTTCGCGTGGGGCTTAGGGCCGACCGAACTGATCTGAGACATTGCCATCACAAAAACTCCCGTTGTTCTCTGTATCGCTAGGTAATTGGCGGGCTGGGCTATGAAGCTTTGGTCCTCTCGGCGGTCCGGGCGGTCCCTGTGGGGAGGCCGACCGGCCTCGCGTCAACGTCGAACAGCTGAGCGATACGCCGCAACCTTGTTGCGGTTTCGCCTGTGATCTCGCCCCGTGCGCTGAGCACCTTTCGGATCGCAGCAAACGCCTTGCGTCGCGCATCGGCGTCACGTGGAAGCAGATCGGGAATAGCCGCGAGCGTCGCCTCGGTATCGAGGAGCAGCATGGAGTACTGCTCCCGCACCATGCCCTTGAACTCTGAGAGGGTTAGCCGTGACATTCCCTCCTGCTCCAGCCGGATGCGCCGTACCGCTGCGAACGCGCGCTCGTCGAGTGCGCCACGCGCCATGCCGACATAGAGCATGCCGCGGACCGCGCATTCCCGGAGGCCACCCATGGTGATGCGGGCTTTCAACTCAGCGATCCGCGATTCCAAGAGTTGGCGATGTAATGGACTTTTTCCCGCTTTCCGCAACGGCGCCGTTCCCGCGGGATCGATGCCAACGGCTGCCTGCAGCGCTGGAGATCCGTACATCGACAGGAACATCCATTCCGACATGTCGTCGTGGAAATCGCGCCAGCCATCGAGCGCGGCAACGATCAACTGCGATGCGCTTTCCTGCATTGCGACAAGAGGATTGTCCGCAGGGGCAAGGCTGCGATTCTGCCGCACCCAGTCGGCCATTGTCTCCAGCGGCGCGACGAACGGGTTCGATTGAGAGAACAACTCGTATTGCAATCGCAGCGGATGCAACCGCCGCATCCACTCCGCGACGTGCGGCGGCACCATCGCTCGCACTACCGGCTGAACGAAAGTACGGTAGAGAGCGAGGTTCGCCTCCGAAATCTTCGCCGCGGTCGCGAAACGCCGCTCGTCCGCAGCATCGTTGCCGCCCAGCGCCCGAATATCATCGAGCGTCCTCGGCTCGCATCGCATCACCCACTCCCCCGTGACGAGGTCTGGACTTGCTGTATCCTCGGTCTTCGCTTCGAACGTCGCTTCATATAGGCCAGGCGGCAGGACGTCGATGAAATCGATATTGCTCGAGAACTGCCCGTGCTCCTTGCGAGCCACACCGGCAGAGACGAAGATCCCGAGATGACCCACCTTCTCGTGGATCGTGTAGACGATCGTCTGTCCATGCGAACGGATCTCGTCGACATCCTCATAGAGGTCAAGAATCCATCCGAGCGCTTGCTGCGGCGGAGTGATATTGTCACCCTTCGAGCAGAACACCACGATCGGCGTGCGAATATTCCGAAGGTCGATGGTGGTGCCGTTGGACGCCTGAATTCGTCCTGCCGCGAGATTGTTACCAACGAACAGTTCATCGACGATGAATTGGATTTCCTCGGCATTAAGGGTAACGTGCCCCCCCCACCAGCGCTCAAATTCGAGATAGCGCGAAGCCTCGGTGTCGATCTTGGCGTACAGATTGTACTGCTTGCTCCACAGCGTGTTTGCAGGGTTGAGGCTCTCGAAATTTTGCACCAGCCAAGCGCCGTCGAACTTGCCATGGCCAAGGTCGCTGGTGAGCGCGGTGAGCCAGCTGCCACCCAATAGACCGCCGGTGTACCGCATGGGATTTTGGCCGCGCACGCCGGCCCAGTACGACAGCGGCGACCCCGCAAGGATGATAGGGCCGAACAACTCGGGACGTACCGCAGCAAGTATCATCACCGCCCAGCCCGCCTGGCAGTTTCCGACCACACAGGGCTTGCCGTCGGCCTCGGGGTGCAGAGCGATCACATTTTCCAAAAAGATCGCCTCGGCCCGCGCGATGTCCTCGATGGTTTGGCCCGGCATTGGATCAGGTAGAAAACCGATAAAATAGCAGGGGTGCCCGGCCTGTAGCGCCACGCCGATCTCGCTGTCGGCCTTGAAGCCGCCGATGCCGGGGCCATGACCGGCGCGCGGATCGACGATTACGAAGGGGCGGCGGGTCGGATCGACTTCGATACCCTGCGGAGGCACGACCCGCGCGAGGGCATAGTTCACGGGCCGCTCGAGCTTCCGGCCATCCGTCACCAACTCTACATGGTAATGTAGTACATGCGGGACAGCCTCCTCCAGGTGCTCGCGATACTGATTACCGCGCTGGCGCATCACATCCCAAAACAAGATGCTCCGCTGTGCCGCGTCGACCATGTACTCGATGCCCGAGGTCAACGCAGGGACCGGAGATGTGACGCCGTGCTTAGACCGCCCACCGTAATTCGATGACATTTTTTTTGCCCTTTCTTATGCTAGGCGCAGTATAATGGGGCCTGAATTGGGAGACCAGCATTGATTTAGCGCAAACTACCCATAGCATTTATCCTTAGGAAGCCCGTTGATACCTGGGAAATTTAACAGTTCGGTGACGCGACACCGGCAGCTACCCCACGTTTGCGAGGCGGCGAGGGCCATGCACTATTCAGGTTTTGCTTCTGCCGCTTTACGAAAAATCAACATGTGGATCGGAGCTAAAATCTATGATTTAGTTTAGTCAGCGGGACGATATCGGAGCCAGACGGATGCTTAAAGGGAGCCTACCATGAATGCCAGCGCCGATGATCTGCTGCCTACGGCAAAAGATTTGATGACAAAGATCGCACTGGTTGAGTCCGAAAAAGCGGCCCAGTACGTGCGTGAACGCGCAGCGGCGGAAGCCGAAAAGCAGAAGCTGATTGAGCAAATGCAAAAACCTTCAAGCGTTTCGGATGAAGAGGGTATTCGGCGCGGCGCGGCAATCATTCAGCGCGCTGTAAGCGCCGGGTTGACCGAGGTGGAAGTCCACCGCTTTCCGAATAGCATGTGCACAGATCACGGACGTGCGATCAATCAACAGGAACCAGGCTGGGAGAGCACTCTGACGGGGGTCCCAAAGGAGATTTACCAGCTTTGGTACAAATACTTTCGCCCGCGGGGTTACAAGCTGCGGGTCCAAATCGTCGACTGGCCCGGTGGAATGCCGGGAGATGTCGGGATGATCCTGAGTTGGCGCTGAGAAGTCCCAAGGCGCAGATTTTCTGACGTATGTTTGCAAGGTACAGTGTCCGATGTAGTCAAGCTTTCCAGGGTGCCTATTCAGAGATCGCTAAAAGCAAATTTTGCGCACGGGACCTCAAAGAACAGCTGGCGGTAAGCATGGCGACTATTGGTGGGCCCACTGGCCTTTCTGTAGACAACGAGAATCCTGCGTCGAGGATGCCGAGTGCGGCAGTCATCGACCTGACTATCCGACTAGGGATTCTCGCTGCGCTCGCCTATTGGTCGCTGCTACTCGTCCGACCGTTTTTGACGGTTGCCTTATGGAGCATTGTATTGGCGATCGCGCTCTTTCCCGTGTTCGACTGGTTGGCCGCTAGACTGGGCGGTCGGCGCGGTCTTGCGGCGGTATTGATTACGGCTCTGAATCTGCTGATCGTTCTCGGGCCGGTCACTTGGCTGGGCCTAGGCCTGATCGAAACCCTTAGGACTCTCTCGGAGCGACTCGCTGCCGGCGACCTGTTAATCCCTCCGCCCTCCGAGGCCGTCAAGAGCTGGCCACTAATCGGCGAAGGCGCATACGAAATTTGGAATCTGGCATCGAGCAACCTTGGGGTCGCATTTGCAAAAGTCGCCCCGCAACTCAAACCGCTCGCCGGCAGCTTGCTCAGCATGGCAGGCTCGGCTGGCGCCGGAATGCTCAAGTTCATCGGGGCGGTGATCATATCGGGATTTCTCTTCGTACCGGGCCCGTCCCTCGTCGGAACAATCAAGACGTTTTCAGGTCGCATCGATTCGAAACGCGGGGAGGTTTTCGTTCAACTAGCCGGCGCAACGATCCGCAACGTCTCGCGCGGGGTTATCGGCATTTCACTGTTGCAGGCACTGCTGGCAGGAATCGGCTTGATGGCGGCCGGCGTACCCAACGCCGGCCTCATTACATTCGCCGTCTTGCTCCTCGGCATTATTCAAATCGGTCCAACGGTCATTTTAGTTCCCGTGATCGTGTGGAGTTGGATCGTGATGGACACAATGACAGCGCTTGCTTTCACGGCCTATATGCTGCCGGTTAACTTGCTGGACAACGTCCTGCGCCCGATTGTCCTGGCGCGCGGAATGACAACGCCGATGCCAGTCATTTTCCTCGGCATTATCGGCGGAACTATTGTGCACGGACTCATCGGGGTCTTCATCGGCCCGATCGTGCTCGCTGTCGCTTGGGAATTGTTGGTTGCTTGGGCCCGTGTTGATCAGGCAGGGTCAACCGAATAGCGAGCCATAGAGATACGATTGACGCTGCTGCTATGTTCCTAGGGAACTTTCAAATTCGGGAGGGACAGGTGATGTGGAAGACGAGGCGTACGTTGCCAGGAGCAGTTGTCTTAGTGCCGGTTTCCAGCTTCGACGCGCCTGCATAGGTCACGATCGACATGGCCAAGGTAACTTGCGAACAATACGTTCTTTATAAGATTCCGAATTCTGATTTCATTCCGTTTTGGATACAGGGCTACTATAGCGGCAAGCAAGGAAACACCTTGATAGACACGCAGCGATTCAAGGAAAACGCGGAAAAGGTGAGCAGTACTGTCGCATTAATTCCAGTGTGCTTATCATGCAGGCTGTCGAAACCGTACTCGGGACGGGCAAATGAGTGACCCAGCGAGCCGTGGCGGTAGCGCTCCGCGTCGGTGTGATGCACTAGGCCCATGGGCTGGCGGTTCGACGAACCGAAGGTGGAATGTCTAACGTGATTTCGATAAATACGGTCATCCCCTCAGCGGGATTGTCGCTCTCGATCGATCTGCTCCAGAGTGGGCGCGCGCCGAAGGGGACCAACGGCGATGGTTGATCCCATCCATCAATTCCAGATCACCAAGCTTTTCACTATCTTACAGATCGGTTCGGTGGAGATCGCGCTCACCAATTCCGCGCTCTTCATGATGATCGCCGTCACGGTGATTTGCGCGTTCCTGATCATCTCGACCCGAAGCCGGGCCCTGGTGCCGGGCAGGCTGCAGGCAGTCGCGGAGATGCTGTACGAGTTCGTGGCCGACATGCTCCGTGCCACCGCGGGGCCGGAAGCAATGCAATTCTTTCCCCTTGTGTTCACCCTATTCAGCTTCATCCTAGTCGCCAACGTGATGGGATTGATCCCCTATGGTTTTACGGTTACCAGCCACATCATCATCACGGCTGCGCTAGCGTTGCTGGTATTTTTTACCGTACTCATCGCAGGATTCTGGAAGCACGGCTTGCGGTTTCTGAGAGTGTTTGTGCCAAGTGGCATTCCGATCTATATTTTACCGCTGGTCACGGCAATCGAGGTTATGTCGTTCCTAACCCGTCCGCTTTCGCATGCCGTCCGGCTGTTCGCCAACATGCTTGCCGGTCACATCACGCTGAAGGTGTTCGCGGGCTTCATCATCATGCTGGCTGGAGCGGGGGTATTGGGCATACTCGGTGCGACCGTGCCTTTCGCCATCACGATCATGCTCACCGCACTTGAGCTGCTTGTCGCGGTGCTCCAAGCTTATGTGTTCGCTATTCTCACTTGCATCTACCTGAACGATGCACTACATCCGGGTCATTGATCGTGATCAGCCTTGTTCAGCATCGAAAGCTTTTTATGTAATGGTGAGGATCGGCATCGCAGCCAGCGCTGGGGCAAACGTCAGGCCGGTGAGTGCTCCCGTTCCCCGAATTTGCTCATGACAACTGCTGTTGTACGCGGATAGGAAACTCGGCGCACACAAGTCAGAAACTCCAGGGCTATTTTTCATCGCTGCCGTGTCGGCGTTAGCCATGATTGTTTGTGCGGAAGCTCAAGGGCCTCTATCCCTGTTTCAGAGTGCGGAGCAGGCAAAAACAGCACTGCCCGAATGACACGGTGATCTGACCCGACCTCCGAAGGAAGGTCTATTACGTTCGAGGCCAGCGTCAGTATGGCCGGGGTACGACGGCCACCTTCGCTTGCCGCGAGGAAGCTCGGCGAAACGGCAGCCGCCGCTCACTCCTGGGGCAGCGATAGTATGCCCAGCCAAACGGATCGTCCGCGTTGGAACTGGAATCGCCGCAGGGTGGTCGTCCCGTTGCGTTGTGGTCGTGTGTCATCGTGCCGGCGCGACCAGGCTTCATCTGCGCCTTGGCTGGGCGCGTCGAGGGCCCGGATTTGGCGCTTCTCGTCGACCAAAGAACGACAGTGTGGGCGGGAGGGTTAACATAGAGGCCGACCACGTCCCTGAGCTTCTCGCGAATTTCCGTATGAATCAGACCGCTAGCACCCAGGATAAGACAAGGCTAACGCCGGTGAGCCTAACGACACCGATCGAAGCTGAGGCAAAAGTGGGACAATCCGGAAGGAGAGTAGTTGCCTCTCGAAACTGCAGAAAGTGCATGGGACGTAGCAGTTAGGACAGCTGAACCGCGACGTGGACGACTTGGGAGTCGCGCTTCGTACTCACTCGACATCCACTTTTTTCGAATACTTTCAACATGGGAATGTTGTCCGAAAGGACATCCGCAATCAGTTCCGTGATCCCGGTTCCACGAGCAATGGCTGCGAGATGGCGCATCAGTGCTCCGCCGATACCTTTGCCCTGGTACTGATCGACCACCGCAAAAGCCACCTCGGCCTTCCCGGGCTGCAAGATTATGTAACGTCCGCCACCGGCGATCACTGGTAGCCCGCTTTCTTCAACGACTGCCACCAAGGCCACATGGTTAGCGAAATCGACGTTCAAAAAGAAGTCCATTTCCTGCTCGGTAAAACCGCGTCGTACACCAAAAAAACGGCGGTAAAGCGATTCGGTGCTGGTGCGGCCAACGGCTGCGAGGAGATCGGACCGGTCCTCCGGTCTGAGGGCTCGAATTTCGACCCGGCGTCCTGTGCGGAGCACCTCAATTGCCGAATACTTAGCTGCTTGTAACATCAGCAGTGATCCTTATTGCGTTGCGTCTGAGACGAACGCGTTGGGCTAGGCCTATGTCTCCTTGCATTCCGCCCGGCCAGTCGACAATTTGCACTCCGCAGCTTGTATCCTCGCGGCAAATATTTGTGCCACAGCTAAATAGATTTCCCTTGGCACGCCCGCGCTTTCCCCCTAGCCTAGCGGCCTAGTCGAACACGGGGAAGAGCGCGCTTCACTCTCGCGATCATGGCAGGCTCCCTCTAAGCATCCAGATCTACGTTTTGATTTTCCGCAAAGCGTTAAAGCAAGAACACTGCGCACCGACCGGGTGCTCACCGGCTCACCAACGGGGGCTGGCGGCATCGGGGCATCGAACTGTCAATTTTCCTAGGTAGCACCCAAAAAGTACCCTATACTATCACTGCTCTCGAATAGGGGCAAATGCCGTTGATGATTTGCGCTAGATCAATACTGCTTTCCGATTTTCGGAACGACTTACCAAGTCTGCCATAAGAAAGGACAAGAGATGTCAAGGATTTGAGCTTGTGATCTGCTGGTGGCTCGCAATGTCGGTATGCGAGAAAATGCCCAAGGGGCTCAGACGGAACGCGTTCAGCATTAGCGCACGTCGAACGTCAAGGTGAGTTAGATGATAGATGACCCCTTCCTGAACTATTTCGCGCTTGGTGTTCTGGTCTTCGTCGTGGTGGTGATTTTTTACGGAATCATCGCCATCCACGACATTCCGCACACAATTGCGGAGTCGCGCGATCATCCCCACCAGGACGCTATCCACGCAGCAGGGTGGGTCAGCCTGTTCACCCTTCACGCCCTGTGGCCTTTTCTTTGGATCTGGGCGATGGCGTACCGGCCTGAGCGTGGTTGGGGTTTCAGTAAGAGCTCGCAGGGAAGTTCGGAGAACCTCACACCTGCAGAAGAACTTGCCGAGTTGCGTCGGCGCGTCGCAGATCTGGAATATCATGTCAAGCCCGAGACAAAACCAAGTCTTGAAAGCCCGGCGACATCTAACAGCAACATCAATGCCGGGACGATGACTGAGGCTGGAGGTTGAATAATGGAACTCCTACTCATTCTCATCTACGTCTCAATTTGCTTAGCGATTTTCAAGGTCTTCAGGATCCCGGTGAACCAGTGGTCCCTTGCTACTGCGGCGCTGGGCGGAATCATCGGCATCTCATTGCTTCTGCTTATAATGAATTACAATCACCCGTTCACAACCACGGCGCGCATCTACTTTTCGGCTACCCCAATTCTTCCTGGCGTCAAGGGTCGGGTCATTGAGGTTCCGGTCGCAGCCAATGCCCCCTTGAAGGAAGGAGACGTACTCTTTCGCATTGATCCGCGGCCCTACCAGTACGTCGTCGAGCAGAAGAAGGCCCTGCTGGCGGAAGCCGAGCAAAGCGTGAAGCAGCTCAAGGCCTCCCTCGAACAGGCGACTGCAGGTGCCGAAAGGGCTCAGGCGCAGTTCCAACTGGCGCAGGAGAATTATGACCGCCAGGCCCAACTCTTCGAAAGGAAAGTGATTGCACAGGCGGCGCTCGATACTTATGAGCGCAATCTCGAAACGGCGAGACAAAGTTTGGCTGGAGCCAGAGCTGCCGAGGAGCGCGCCCGATTGGCGTATACTTCGGAGATTGGTGGCGTAAACACCACGGTCGCGCGCCTACAGGCGGAATTACGCGATGCCGAGTTCGACCTCGATCAGACTGTCACCCGCGCGCCAACCGCAGGGTTTGCGACCCAGGTCGCGCTGCGCCCTGGAATGTACGTGGTTCCCGCTCCATTGCGGCCCGTGATGGTGTTCGTCAATTCGGGCCACCGGGACCAACTGCTCGCAGCAGCTTTTCGACAGAATTCGCTGCAAAGGGTCAGAGTCGGCGACGACGCCGAGATTGCTTTCGATGCCGTGCCCGGACGTATATTCAGGGGCAGGGTAGCCCTCGTGTTAGACACGATTGCGGCCGGTCAGTTTCAGCCGACCGGAACGCTGCAGGACTTTGGCGTACAAACTTACAATGACCGAGCGGCAGCAGAAATCGAAATTCTGGATGACGTTTCCGGTTACCAAATCCCTTTAGGAGCTGCCGCGCAGGTCGCCGTCCTGACGAAGCACTGGGAGCACGTGGCCCTACTCCGGCGTATCTTGCTCCGCATGCGGAGTTGGCAGAATTACATCTTCTTTGAGGGTCACTAGGGCTCTTCGGTGGCTGAGGCGACCTCGCCCGACCTCTGAAAGTGAGAGGAGAGGGGCATGGAGGAAAACCGATGATCGATTGGATTCTTGAGCGACCATCCTTAACTATATGCCGGAATTGTTTGTGGCCGAGGGCGACCCAAGATTTGATGTCATTCGGTGGTGGTTGGGATTTGTCCTCATCGTGCTCATCGTAAGCGCGATCGTCATGCTGCGGCCAGTTTTCTCCGCTATTGCCATTCGCGCAAACAAGGCATTTCGAGGAATAAAATCGGATCCAAAAACATGAATGTGGTGCCGCGCATAAGGAGGCGTAAATGATGTTGTGGACGATACGGCCATCGGTAGTGGCATTTCTTGTGCTTATGCCTTTGAGTGCGGCGGCACAGAACCCAAGTCCCCCGCCTGCCGCATCTAGTAGCCAGCAGCTGCTCAAATCCGAGGAGCTTGACGCGCTCGTTGCGCCGATTGCGCTCTAATCCCCTCGAGGTGGTACAGGCCGAACGCTGGGCAACCGAGAACAAGAACCTCAAGGGAGATCGACTTAGGACTCAGGTCGACAAACAGGCTTGGGACGACAGCGTAAAGTCGCTGGTCGCGACGCCATCCGTTCTTACGATGATGAGCACGAAGCTCGATTGGACGCAAAAATTGGGCGATGCAGTTCTTGCTCAGCAGCCGGACGTCATGGATGCCATCCAGCGCCTACGATCGAAGGCCCAGGCGAATGACAAGCTGATATCGACCAAAGAACAAAAGGTCGTCATCAAGCAGGAGCAGAACAAGCAGGTTATCGCCATCGAGTCTATTGTCCCCGATACCGTCTACGTGCCGTACTACGACCCTGCTGTCGTCTACGGTCCGTGGCCGTATCCCGATTACCCGCCGTACGACTATTACCCGCTCGGCTATTACGCCGGCGGGCTCCTCGGTACTGGCATTGCATTCGGCGCGGGATATGCCCTGGGGCGTTGGGGTGCGAACTATTGGGGCGGAGGGATCAATTGGAGCGGGGGCGGGAACAACATCGAGATCAATCGCGGCAACCGTGTCACGCATTGGGAGCACAATCCCCAGCACCGGCAAGGAGTGAGATACAACAACGCGAGCGTCCAGCAGCGATTCGGCAACAACAATATTCGGGCGGGGAGCGAAGGACGGATGGATTTCCGCGGCCGCAGCGGCGAGCAGGTGCTCAAGCCTGGCGGTGACCGCGCTAACCTCGGCGATCGCGGAGCCGCGAGCCGTCCGAGCGCCGGCGATCGCGGGCAGACTAAACAGGCCAAAGGAAAGGGACCTTCATCCGGGGCGAGCCGTCCAAGCGGCAGCGATCGTGGCCAGAGTAAACAGGCAAACAAAGGGGGGCCTTCGAGCGGCGGCAATCGCGGTTCGGGTAAACAGGCCAGCACGGCAAAGCGCCCTTCGTCCGGCGCAAATCGTCCGGGACGTGACAGCGCCTTCGGGAATGTCCAGTCCGGCAAGGTGGCTAACCTGCAGTCTCAGCGTGGTCGAGCGAGCCTCGGTGGCGGCGGTCGCGGAGGTGTTGCCGCTACACGGGGAGGCGGCGCCCGTATGGGAGGTGGAGGCGGAGGACGCGGAGGGGGCGGAGGACGCGGAGGGGGCGGACGGCGGTCCGATGTCAGGCTCAAGCACGACATCACGCTCCTCGGGCGCCTCGACTGCGGCATCGGCTTCTATCGCTTCATCTACAACGGCAGCGAAAAAATCTATGTCGGCGTAATGGCGCAGGAAGTGCAAATGATGATGCCGGAGGCAGTCGTGCGCGGTCGAGATGGCTACTTGAATGTCCTTTACAACAAGCTTGGCCTGAAGTTCCAGACATACGACCGGTGGATCGCGTCCGGCGCGCAGGTACCAGTCGTCGTCAGGATCGAGCACTGACTGTGTGGACGAGCAAGGCGGCGGCGGACGTCGGCCCCAATCGCAGCGCTCGCAAAAAGTGCCAATGTTCGGATCAGAACATTGGAAATCAGCTTAGATGCGACCGAGGATGTCATGATCACGCTTCTCTCCTTTGCCAAATCCCATCGCACCCCGTGCCTAGCAAGACTGGCCTTGATCGCGGCGATGCTTGTTTTCGCAATGGCATCTGTCGCCAGCGCCCAACAGTCCTTTAAGACCACCGAGGAGGCTGCCAGCGCTCTTGTGAGCGCGGCCAGGACCGGCGACCGAAAAGGCATTCTGACTGTGCTGGGCCGAGAGGGTGCCGACATCGTGTCGTCCGGCGATGATGTGGCCGACGCCGCGACGCGCCAACGGTTCGTTGCGGCCTATGACGCGAAGCATCAGATCACCCTCGACGGTGAGAGCAAGGCAGTTATGGTCATCGGGCAGGAGGACTTTCCGTTCCCGATCCCTCTCGTCCGCAAGAATGGAATGTGGCGGTTCGATACCGCTGCCGGCCGCCTGGAAATCCTTTATCGCCGCATTGGTCGCAACGAGCTCGACACGATCCAGGCTTGCCTTGCATATGTCGATGCGCAGAACGAATACGCCGAAAAAGATCGCACCGGCGCGGGGGCCGGAGTCTATGCGCATCGCATCGTCAGTCAGCCTGGCAAGAAAGACGGGCTCTACTGGCCAGCCTCACAAGGCGATGATGCAAGTCCGCTCGGCGAACTCGTTGCTCAGGCAACTGGCGAGGGCTATCGTATTGGCGGTGGGCGCGCACCGTTCCACGGCTACTATTACAAGATACTCACGAAGCAGGGATCGAACGCGCCCGGCGGCGCTCTGGATTATGTCGTGCGCGGCAGGATGATCGGTGGCTTCGCGCTCGTGGCCTATCCGGCCGAGTACGGAAATTCGGGTGTCATGACGTTCCTCGTCAATCACACAGGTACGGTCTTCCAGAAGGACCTCGGACTGACCACGGCCCAAATCGCCGAGCGTATGACGTCGTTCAATCCTGATCAAACTTGGAAGAAAGTTGTCGTGCCGCCGCAGTGAGCTTCACAGTGCATCCTGGTCGTCTTTAGCCGCCATTCCCTCCCGGTCGCCGCGGCACTGGGGAAACGCTTTACGTGGGACGCGGGGATCACATCAATGACTAGACTCAGCGGCTTAGCTCGGCTCCGGTGTAGCCAAAACAATTGCCAACGCTTCCGGCCTTACCCGTATCTGGTAGAACCGAAGGATGCTCCCTTCCAACGCACAGCGAATCTCCCCCTCGCATATATCGGCAGGTGATGACGCAGAACGAGGCGCTTACGCGGGCGACCTTGAGAACGCCCGACAACTGCGACGGTGCTCGCAACCAAGCAATCCTGTCCGGGATTATTGTGCGCCGGCTTGTAAGATCATCGCACTGTTGCCAGACTGTCACTTCGGGTAGTGGCCAGGGAGCGTTGCGAGATGGCGAAAAACAAGCAGAAGAAGCACGAAGCAGCCGAGGCGACGGCCGCGTCCGCCAAGATGAGCCGCAAGGAATTCGAGAAGGAGCTCGCGAAGCTCCAGGTCGAGCTTACCCGCCTGCAGACCTGGGTCCAAGCCAAGGGGGCACGCGTCATCGTGGTCTTCGAGGGCCGGGACACGGCGGGCAAGGGCGGCGTGATCAGCCGGATCACCGCCCGCACGAGCCCGCGCGTCTACCGGCACGTGGCATTGCCCGCACCCTCCGACCGCGAGAAGACCCAAGTCTACATCCAGCGCTACATCGCGCAGTTCCCAGCGGCGGGCGAGATCATCCTCTTCGACCGCTCGTGGTACAACCGGGCGGGAGTCGAGCGGGTGATGGGCTTCTGCACCGACGAGCAGTACGAGCGGTTCCTGGCGCTGGCCCCCGCGGTCGAGCGGGAGACGATCGTCAAGAACGGCGTCATCCTGCGCAAGTACTTTCTCGATGTCAGCCAGGACGAGCAGCGGCGCCGGTTCGAGGCCAGGATCAACGACCCGGTCAAGCACTGGAAGCTCAGCCCGATGGACACCGAATCGGTGCGGCGCTGGTGGGACTACACGGCGGCCTACCAGCGCATGATCGAAGCCACCCACACGCCAGAGGCGCCCTGGCACATTGTCCCGGCCGACGACAAGCGCCGCGCCCGGCTGAACCTCATCCGGCATCTGCTCGACAGCATCCCCTACAAGAAGGTCGACATACAGCTGCCGAAGATCCCCAAGGCGCAGCCGCGGCCCAAGGGTGCTACCGTGGGTCTGGGCGCGGGCCAGCCTATCCCCAGTCACTACTGAGGACGGCAGGATTGTGCCAGTCGACACTAGCGCCGGGCCTGGCACGCTAGCCTGGCTGCCGGGGCACGTGCTGCTGCTGGGCGAGCGGCGCCGGTCTTCCAACAACGTAGCCGGCTCCGATTGGAGCGCATTTTGCTCCGGGCCATCACCGTATTCGACAGTTACGATGACATCGTCGACAATGCCTGCAGCGCTTCGACCTTCTTTAGCGACCACCCGGATCGCATCGCATTCATCACAACCAGACCATGGGCAACAGTCATCATTTCTTAGGGCCGCTGGTGGAAAGCCCATTCCACCGTCCCACTCCTTCGAAATGAGTCATCACGCATGAACGATTCGACGGGGCGCCGAAGAGGACTGGCATGGCTGCTTCATGTGCCACCGGCCTGTTGGCTGGCGGAATATCGCGCCACGTGGCTGGGTGGCGACGTCGTCGCCGGCGTCACACTTGCGGCCTATGCGATTCCGGTTTCGCTCGCCTATGCCGGGCTGGCGGGTCTACCCCCTCAAGTCGGCATCTATGGCTATTTGCTCGGCGGACTCGGCTATGCCCTGCTCGGCTCGTCGCGACAACTGGCGATCGGGCCCACCTCCGCCATCTCTCTTATGATTGCGGGTAGCGTCGGGGCGATGGCCGAGGGGGACGCAACACGCTATGCCCAGATCGCCAGTCTCGCGGGCTTCAGCGTTGCGCTGCTTTGCGTGATCTCATGGTTGTTCCGGCTCAGCATGCTCGTGCGCCTGATCAGCGACAGCATCCTGGTGGGATTCAAGGCCGGCGCCGGGTTGACGATCATGATGACCCAGTTGCCCAGCCTGTTGGGAGTGGCCGGCGGCGGGCACAATTTCTTTGAACGGGCAGTGCTGTTGACCGGCCAGCTCGGGCAGACCCACTACCTCGTGCTCGCGCTCGGCGTCGTGGCGATCCTGCTGCTCCTCGCCGGTGAACGCTTCCTGCCTGGAAGGCCGGTCGGGCTCGCGGTTGTCGCGCTGTCGATCGTTGCGGCACTGGCGTTCGGGCTTGCGGACTTGGGGGTGCCGACAACAGGGGAAGTGCCGGCGGGCCTACCCTCCCTCGAGGGGCCGGCGTTACGGCTACGGGATGTCGAGGGGATTTTTCCCCTCGCTGCCGGATGTCTGTTGCTGGCCTATGTCGAAGGCGTCTCCGCTGCGCGCACCTTCGCAGCGAAGCACGGATACACCCTCGACCCGCGGCAGGAATTCTTAGGAATCGGCGCGGCCAACCTCGCAGCGGCGCTGGGCCACGGCTATCCTGTGGCAGGTGGCTTGTCGCAATCAGCTGTCAACGACATGGCCGGTGCCCGCACGCCGCTTGCACTTGTCTGCGCCTCATTCACGCTCGCGCTCTGCCTGCTGTTTCTCACCGGCGTGCTGGCAAACCTGCCGAAGGCGGTGCTGGCTGCGGTCGTGCTCACGGCGGTGTACGGGCTGGTCGATTTTCCGGCGCTGGTTCGCATGTGGCGCATCAGCCGAATGGACTTTTACGCGGCGGCGATCGCCCTCGGGTCCGTGCTGCTTCTCGGAATCCTGCAAGGAATACTGCTCGCTGGGCTGGCGTCCATATTGATGCTGCTGGCCCGCGCGTCGCAACCGCACGTGGCGTTCCTGGGGCGTGTTCCCGGTACGAACAGCTACTCTGACCTCGCCCGTCATCCCGAGAATGAGGCGCTGCACAACGTGATCGCGTTCCGTCCCGAAGCCTCGTTGCTCTACGTCAATGCCGACTCCGTTCTGGAGGCCGTGTCGGAGCGTCTTCAAGCTTCATCCGACATCCGTCTGGTCGTCTGCGACCTCTCGGCATCACCCTATATCGACCTCGCGGGCGCGCGCATGCTGCACCGGCTGCATGACGAGCTCGCGTCACGAGGCATTACGCTGCGCATCGTCGGGGCGCGTGGACGGGTGCGCGACCTGCTGCGGGCCGATGGCATCGCCGAAAAGATCAGGGGGCTCGACAGGGTCGTGACGCTCGATAGTCTGCTCGGCGGTGTCGGCAAGTAGTTCTTCCTTGCGAATTGCCGGACGTCGCCTCCTGGCACGACTCCGAAGTGTTGGAAATCGAAATGGAATGTCCGGTTATCGGAGTCGACCAGAAGAGTTCGGAGTGGGTCCAAAATGTCGAGAATGGTAGAGTCGAGGTGTGGCGCGGTAGCTTTAGGTCGAACATATCTGTTGCCGCCTCTTTCGTCTGGCGGTGCCTCAGTTGAGGAAACCAGTACTCGACCCGTCGGACGCTGTCTGACGAGCGTTTATCTTCAGTTCTGGAGAGCACCGTTAGGTACGCATTCGCGGCATGGTTGCTCCGTTTGCTCGGCCGCGCCGAGCGGTCAGGCCCCAACGCCGCATAGCGGCGCGCCGAAGGCGCGGGGCTTGACGGCGAAGGCGCGGACCGAGCGATCATCCATGTTGCCGCGATGCGCCGTTATCTGACACTGTCCGAGAGATCGAGTACCAATTTTTACAGATCAATGCAGGGCTTGCGGCCCCTATAGACCCCTGCCGCCTTGGCCTTGGCTATCCCTTCGAGTTGCCGCTCGCGCCGGAGGTTGGTTTCGAATTCCGCGAATACGCCCAGCATATCTAGGAAGCATTTCCCGGCGGCGGTGCCGGTGTCGATCGGCTGCTCTATTGCCTTCAGGGCCGCGCCACGGGGCCTTCAGGGCCCGCACGATGTCCTGCAGGTCGCCGATGCTCCGGGCCAGCCGATCGATCCTGGTGACCATTAGAACATCACCCGAGCGGAGAAAATCGAGGACCGTCCGAAGCTCGGCACGGCCCTCTGTCGTGGTGCCGCTGCGCTTTTCTGACCGGATCACCTCGCAGCCCGCGGCCTTGAGCGCATTGATCTGAATTGCCAAGTCTTGGTCGGAGGTGCTGACGCGCGCGTACCCGATCGTGGTCATGTCTGTCCCCCGGCGTACACCCTACTGAGACATCTGCCCGTGGCTTACCTTCCGATCAGAGGCCCCAGGTATGCGCTGTAGAACGCCAGGGCAGCCACAGTGCCTAGGACGCGATGCCACCAGGGCAGCCCGGATAGGGTGATGGTGCTCTCGTTCTTCCCGGTGACGGCAAGCACGAAGGCGATGGCCCAGACAGGCCAGATCGTTTCCATTTCAGCTCTCAGCTTGGACTACGATTGATCGGTTAGCTCAGCTCAAGCTGCACTCCGTCGAGGCCTTCTTCAGAGTGACGCTCGCACTTTTTAGTTGTCAACGAATGTTGTCAGATGAGCAAGAACTAATTGTTTGCTTCGGTGCTGATCAACGGCAT
>WNGE01002581.1_pt1 | contig 21982 bp, 21 predicted proteins | sample 5400651 | NCBI WGS metagenome assembly WNGE01 (sample SAMN13153370, study PRJNA577476) | soil metagenome | isolation source: 60 cm soil or saprolite under grassland replicate 2 | place: USA:California | collected 2016-06-15 | reverse complement strand
AGTCCGCGCAATTCGCGGCGCCGCTCGTGCGGGATGATGTCGTTGGGATCGCCCTTACGTGTCCCGGTGTACTTGAATTTCCCCGCTCCTTTCCCGGGCAGGAACATACTCGCCATCCCGCGGTAGGTCCCGTCAGATAGTGGCTTAATCTTTTTGAGAACCGCCTCCAGGTCGCCGCGTGTCAGCGAACGCCGTTTCCCGATTGCGTCGGTGTAGTAGGCGTCTTCGGCGAGCACGAGATATGAGGAGCGGAAGTAGACAATCGTGTTGTGAGGGACATTGTACCCGGCGGCGTGAAGCACGAGCGTGGATATGCGCTCGGCTCCCGAGTTCTTCTCGGGAGTGGATGGGTCGAACTTCAGCACGTACGTCCGCCCCGCATGGTCACGCACTCGAAGCTTGGGAGTGTACCCTTCATCCTCGACGCGCAGCACCTCCCAGGCTCCCGTTTCCGGTGGTTGACCTTCCAGACCCGCGCAGATCTCAGCGAAGCTCAGGCTGTGTTGGCTGATGCGATTGGTAAACCAGGAAGAGTCGGGGACTTCATCCCAGGCATTGATGTTCAGCGCCCCGGCGTCGCGGGCAGCGGCGACCTTCTCTGCGGCGCTCAGGTGGCGCATCCAGGAGTTGTAGACAATCGCGTACAACTCCGATACACGCTGCTCCCCAGGTTCCGGGATATTACGATCATCGGCGTCCGCGGTTAGTGGCGGTGGTACACGCAACCCGTCATCCGCAGCCGAGACCGGCAACATGCAGGCGAACAGAAAAACGGCGAGTCGTTTCATCGCTTGTACGCTCCGTACCGGAAGGGACCGAGCAGGGGAGGCCTTTCACGATCCCCGAAGACAATATGAATCTCAGAGCCCTCACTGCTGCGCCCATATTCCACGCGCAGAAAAGTGGCACCCGCCGCGGAGCGAAACCGGAAACCAAGGCCGTAGTTGCGATGCCAGTTCAGCCAGGACAGATCTGCTGTCCGGTCGAAGATCTGTCCCTCATCGAAGAACGGGATCACCTGGACAAACGGGTGAATCCGGTAGCGGTACTCAAGGGAAAGCAACGCGAGACTACGGCCGTAAAAGCGGTCCAGGGCAAAACCGCGCAGCGTCGAAGAGCCTCCGATGTGCGGAAGCATGTAGAACGGGATCGCACTGCTGTCGTGCCGCTCCCGAGTCAGTTCGAAATTCGCCTGGCCGACAAAGGCGCTGCTCTCCCGGGAAACTGGCAGCCTGCCTTCGAGTTGCGCCTCGTATGCGAAGTAGCTCAAGCGGCTGCCGCCGAGCCCGTGCTGGTACGAAGCGCCAAAATGCGTGGCGCCACCCAACTGATATTCGCTCCGGATACCGTTCATGTCGAAGTAAATGCCAGCGCTCTCAAGACGTGTTTGCGTCCCGTAACCACTCAGATTCGAGAAGAACGCGTTGGGCGGGCTAAAGTGTGGGTTACCAGCCGGTAGCGCTGAAATCCACGCGGTCCGGTACAGCGCTCCCCAGCTAACCCGTCCTTTTACTCGATATTCCCAGCGCAAGCCTGCCCATGTCTGCCGCAACGCGAACATCGAGTGTTTGTCACGCACCGAGTTATGGCCGAGTCCGTAAAAATTCTCATCGGGCCGCCACTGGTACGACGATTCCGCAATCAGAGAGCCTGCCGGGGTTGCGCTCACCCACTGAATTCCAACTTCTTGATAATCCTTAAAGGTCTCCAGTCCGAGGAAGTGCAGTCTATTAGATTTTCCCGCATTGAAGGTGTAGGTCCCACCGCCACCGAAGCCCGCGCCTTCGCCGGATCCGCCAAAGCGCGCTTCGAGGCCGTGCCTACGCAACTCCTCAGTCCACAGGCTAGCGCGCTCGCGAATCTTATGACGCTCAAAGGCGATGAACCCCCGTTCCATGCCGGTCGATACCTTATGAAAGGGCCACGAGAGTACTTCGAGAGGAGCCAGCAGCGGGGGTCGTGTTTTCTCCCGGATCTCCTCGGGAGTCCTAATCCGGCTCCCTTCTGCCAATTGCTGGGCCGGAGATATAGGCCCTAGCAGCATGCCAAGTACGGCAACACTTATCGCTCGATGGGCAAGCATGTTTCCAAAGGTTATACGGCGAGAAAGAATGGTAAGCCCCTTTTCCACTTCACTCATGTTGTCGCTTCCGCGAGTACGCATTTACTAAGGCAAATCCTTCGCGCGCCCTCTTGCCGGTACAGTGGAAACCCACTCGAACGCATCCAGACCAGTGTCCGCGCAGCTTCGACTACAAGATCATCAAATTAGGTTCTTAGATTGGGAGAGGTGGCGCGCGATTTGTGCAGGCACGAGCCTGGAGTCTCGCAGAAGGGACAAATGTGATGAGGCGAAGACGCCCGACGATTCCATCGGGTCGGGTCAGACGTGGATTGTTGATAGATACTGCTGAGATGTTGGTTGAGGTTCCATGCGCCGGACGGGCTTTTGCGCAATTAGCAGGAGTGCGCGATGACGTTCCACCACGAATCCAATCATGTTGGAAATCGTCGTCGTCCGGAGAAACTGCCGACAGGATGAATGCGAGTATGCCCAGCCCGCCGAGCAAGATTGCGACGCGGCGATGCCGCGGCGGCTTCCTGCGCGGCCAGGTAACAAACGCAACAGCGCCCAGCAGCAAAAAGTACAAGTTGAGAGGCGCACCCACTCAATGGCCTTTGTCTCGCATGATTTAAATTGCAATCGCGAAGACGGGGGGAGACTACATCAGGAGCTTTACAGCCGCACCACCTTGTAGCTTTGCAGAGTGGAAATGTCAAGATAAAAAGTTGCTGACCTTTAGTGCCCGGCTGTCTCAGACTTCAGAACCCCCAGGCAATCGCCAGCAACGGAACGGTTTCTACCTGATATCAATCTCCATCGGGTAGGAAAACGTTCATCTACTCTGGAATTCCCTTGAACCCAAAGTGGTAGAGTCATCTGGTCCACGGATCATGGCGTTTACGCTACAGGCGTCTGCTGGCACTCTATTGCGGCGGTCTCCCCAGTAACTGCTGTACTTCTCGGTAATTGAGCGGACGTTCTCGTGGCGTGAAGTAGCCCTTCGGGAACCACATCGCCACCACAGTCACCTTTTCAAACTCGGCGCTCACGAGCCGAAGATAGATCGCAAAGCGGTTGCCATCGGGAAGCAATGTATTGTCGGTAAAAGGAAAATCAAACCACCCAAGTGGGAAACGATATGCAGTATCGGTCTCGACCGGACGCGATTGGCTGGTCAGAAACGGCCACACACTTACAGTGACCCTTTGATTCTTCCAATCCGGGTGCACCACTGTCATTTGCAGCGTGTAGTTCTGGTCGGGCGATTTCAACCGCACCGTTTCTCCGAACCCGATCGCCAACCGGCACCCAGGCGGCTCTGTAATCCCGGAAGACGGCGGGCGTGTCGAATCGACGGTCAACGTGTACGATTCGCACGCAGGCGCACTCGACGCGTTTGCGCGCTGCTGCCCGCCAAAGAAGTGCCACGTCCATCCCTCTTGTGCCTGCTGACCAGCCTTCGAGGCCGCCCATTCCCAAGCAATGGAAGCCCGCTGTCGCTCAGCGATTCGCCGAGCGATGGACCACAAAGGCTCGCGTGTGTCCGCCTGCTGCGGGCCATTGTTTCGCCGCGAGTCGATTTTCGGAGCCAGTCTTTCGCCAGCATCCTCCAACAAGGGCTTCAATTCAAAATTCTCGTTGAAATTGAGAGCCAAAAGTTGCGCGATCAGTTGCTCGCGGTCGGGGGAGAGCGCCTTGCCGTTCGTTTGCGGTCCCGCGATCGGACCAATTAGGCTGCTGAACATGTTCGCACGCAGCTGGCTCTCTGCCTGTTCCCGTTGACTCTGTATGGAAACATCGGTGAGCCGGCCTTGAAAGGAGTTCGCGATCAGCGCGACCGCTAGAACTGCAGCTGCACCCACCAACTTCGCAATGGCGTCCAGCCAATCTAGCAGGCGCCCCTTACTTTTCTCCTCAGGTTTCGGGCGGGGCGGCAGCGTTTCCCGGTCTTCGGACATGGCGCTACTTCCTTTTCATGTGAATGTCTTCTTGCGCTGCTTGCGGGTATCCGTGGATCACTCCCTCCAGACTTTTATCGCCACTGGGGTGTACCGTGTAGGTGCCCGGATCGAGATACACACTGAAGTTGCCGGAACCGTCAGTTTTGAAACTGACTGCCTGCCCTTTTCCAGCCCCCGCAGTGAACGTCATATTCGGCACCGGTTGATTATTCGGATCGTAAACCCGGCCGGAGACAAAATCCGCATTTGCGGAGACGGCGAGACAGAGAACATATGCCATCGCCAGGCCAAGCTTCGTCGCCATCTTTCTGCAGCTTGTTCGGGATATTTCTCTAAACCGCCGAATTTCGAGGGATGGAGTGCGATCGCGAACCATAAAATCTCCAGCTTGCTGACAGCACGGACCGTCGGCTCGAGTCGGGATTTCCTATCTGACTCGGTAGACGATAAGAATTGTATTACGGATTGAGTGTACGGCACAGTTCGACGCCATGGGTTGCAATCAAGCGATGCTCGATGCCGAAAGTTATGGCGCAGTTCCTGCTAGCTCTACGTCCGGCGGAGCTTGTGCTGCAATTCAAGCGGATGGCCATTGCATTCGCTTTGTGAACTGCCGTAAAGCCTTCCTGCAGGGTCACGCGAACTGTTTGCAAGGCCGTCATTCGATCCAACATTAATCCCTTTGCCGCTCCAAAGTCCCTCCAAGGGTAGCAAGCACCCCACCCGCTCAAGTGTTCCAAATTTTCGAAAGCCCACCATCCTCGGCAGGATAATTCTTTTTGCATCTGCTTGCATCTGCGTCCCACCTTGGCTGAAGGCACGGCGGTGTAGTCGCGCGGTCAAAAATAGGTGAGAAGTGAATAAATGTCGCTTTTTCGAGCCAAAACTAGCTTAAACTATTACAAACGCACACTTTACATCGGCTGGCAGGTCTAATGCGCGCTCCGGCAAGTCATTTCTTGTGTGCTAGTTATGAATTAGTAACCAACCGCCCGGAATAGCACAGCCGATCTAGCACAAACCGGCTTATCTCCATCGTTATCACCACGAACGTGAGTCCGCAATCAACCCACTCACTCGCATATCGAAGTCCCCATTGCAGGTCTGCCAGGCTAGCGCGGTCGTATGAAAGAAAAAAACGTTACCGCGCGGCTCGGAAAGAAGGTTCCAAGCCAAATCGGAAGTTACTTTGCCGAAAGACCCCTACCGGCGGAGTCCCCCGCGCCTACCGCTCGGCCCGATGTCGCCAAGCTTTGCGGATTTGACCTTGGGTCAAGGCTTTCAAACTCAGGGGCCACAAATTTTTGATCTTCATTTCATCGGCTCTGGAACGATGACGCTCTTTGGCGAGGTGCTGGAAAATGATCAACTTGTGAAATTTGACAGCGCAGGTATTTGCTGGTTCAAACTGTTCCTGATTTTTCATCTCGTGCGGGCTTTATTCTTTCCGAAGCGCAGGCGCTTTCCTCGCAAGTTTAATTCCAAGGTTTAACTACTGAATCCTCTCTGCCGGTTTCATTGCCATCTGCTCAATGGTTTCGAGCGCGGCCTTGATTGATTCCTTCTGCGCGCGCGTGTAGTGCTTCAATGCGGTAATCGGTGTGCTGTGGCGTAGCAGCCCGGTTGAGTTGAGCGCATTCTTCGATGTGTCTGTAACCAGCGAACTGATACCGCGCCGTCCAGGATAGTAGCCGCGCCAATTGATGCCAGCGGTCTTTAGCACCGGCGCAATCACGCGCGTATTGAGTGAATCGAGCGACAGCGGCTTGCCGTTGCCATTTGAGATGATGTATTCACCCGCCGATTGTGAGCGTAGCTTTTTCAGCAGTGAACGGAGCGGTTCAATCACTGGCACGCTGCCCGCTGATTCCTCCGTCTTAGTCTCACCAATTTGGTCACGCCATACTGTGCGGCGCACGTTTAGCTCACTGCCCGTCCAGTCCGCCCATTGCAAGCCGCGTGCTTCTGCCGGTCTCAGAGCCGCGAAATAACAGAGCGCGACCGCCACAGCCGCCCGTAGGTCAAGCGGCTCTAGAATCGCAAGCATGGACTGAATTTCATTGAGTGAGTATTCGCGCTGCTTTGCCGGACGGCGGACTTTGACTAACCACTTTGCATCCGGTACGGGATTTTTCGGTATGATGCCGCTGGCAATCGCGTACTGATATACACCGCTCAACATCCATTTTGCATGGGACAGTGAACGGCTGCCGAGGCCACTCTTAGCGAGATTAGTGAGCACGGCGGTCACGTCTGACGTTTCCAGCTTTGCCAGCGCAATAGAGCCGACCGTCTGTTTCCAATGGCGCTCCCACACGCGCGTGTACCCGTTCGCGGTCGGAGCGGCTTTGTTCTCGCGGCACCACGGCAGATAAATTTTTTCAACAAAGTCGGTTAACTTCTGCTGTGGCGTGATGACAGTGCGGTTTTCGTTTACTTCCGCGAGGACATTCTGAATCAGCGGCTCGACATCATTCCATGAACGGTAGAGGCCGCCTTTTTGTGCCAGCGTGATAAACTTTTGCTTGCCGTTGATGTAATAGCGCAAGCACCACGCGGTTTTAGTTTCAATCCGCTCACCGCGTTGCTTTCGTGGAACACGGTTGCGTTTGATAAGCTGTTGGATATCCGACATGGAGCGAACTTTACTGTATGTAGGTTCGCTGTGTAAATGGCCCGATGGTAACACACAGTAACTCCGCTATTGGCGCGGTACCCAAGTGGTAAGGGAGAGGTCTGCAAAACCTTTATACGTCGGTTCGATTCCGACCCGCGCCTCCATTCTCTTCTTGCAGTTGCATGAATCTACTGCTTGCCATTGTCCAAGCGTTTCGTTTTCGTTCCGCCTCGATGGGCGAAAGTAGGGCGGCAAATTGCGTAAATGCCCGGTAGTGGTGCATAAACCACTACCAAAGCCAGAAGGAGAATAACGGTGACCGGTTCGGTCTAAGGGGAGCCTAACTAGGCCGACTGCTTTCAGGCCCACCGGGGGGAGATCACCGCACCAGCAGCACGGCAATAATGCATAGCCCGCCCGCCAGTGCCCACTTAATTGAGCTGCCGAGTGTGATTCTCTGCCAACGACTGGGTTCGGGGCGCTGTTCAAACAGTTTTCGGAACTCTTGATAGGGCATTTTTTCTGATTCCCCCGTACGAATCGGGATTCTGGCAATTTATGGGTTGTGCACGCAAGTGGACGCCATAGCAAAACCGGGGGGGAAAATAGGCAGGCCGAGAGGCCGAAGGGACAGGTCCGGCCCTGGCTCAGTATCGAGGGCTTCTTGCGCGCTTTGCGTCGGCGTTAGAGTTTCCCAACTGCTCACCTTCATGCAGACTGGCCTGTGTTTCACGCACACTTGGCTTTTTCAGTTTCCCACCTAGGTCCGCGGCGTCTGGGTCGTAGCGTTTCAGCACTTGCTCGATGTGCCGGATCGCGCGGTGCAGTTGGCGAATCAAATCTTCATCGGGAGTGGTGAGCAAATCCGCAAGAAGTCGGCGAATCTGCACCCGAATCTCAGCATATTTCTCGCCACGGGTCCGTATCTCGAGCAGATACTTCCGATATATCACATAGCCGACGGCGACGCTGACCCCCATGAACAGAGCACGGAACACTTGCAGCAGCCAATGCGGAGCACTGCGGAGATTCGTTATTAGGAAATCCACATCCAAGCTCAGGAACCAAGCGCATGCTCCCCAGAGCGCGGCTGCGGCTAGAACCTTGTTTCTTCTTCCTACCATTTCATTGGCCTGCTTTCTCCAGAATCACGTTCGAAGCGGTACAGATTCGCGCTGGCGGCCAGGTTTTCTTGCCTTTCAGTTTCGACTGAACACGTTAATCCCTATCGGTTGTGGAAAAATTGTGGATTCCAAAAAATGCAGCCCGCACTATGCCTTAGGCGCATGCCCCACGTTGGAGGAATGTTCATCTACTCTGGAATTTCCTTGAAGGTAAGTAGATGCTCTCCTACTCTGTCTCACAGACGAAGTGGCGCATAACAACGGAGGCGGAGAACTCGGCCAGAGGCTCCGCCTTCGTTTTGGCTATGGAAATTGTCGCATGTGAGTAGCGCGATTCGATAGGTCCGTTAGCGTCCATGAGACAAGGCGGGGACGGGGGAAGGGGAGGGCAGTGGCAATAGCGCACGGCCACAGAACCTTGAGCCGTCCCACACCGTCGTGATTGTGCGGCGGCTACTTACCTTTGTCAAAGGAACTCGCGCAAAACTTTTTCGACGATGCGCGTTATCCCCCACGAATCGAAAGGTCTTTTTCCAATTCCAGTGCGGCCCTGTAGTGCGAGAGCGCAAGATTTACAGCTCGAATTTCGGACTCGATTTGATTGCGCTCGGCCAAAGCCCTGCGGTTCTCCATAACCTGCATGTTGAGCAGTTCTAGTCGTTCTTCCAACTTACGGATGTGTTCTCCCACGGGGGTCTGCATGGCTGAATGCGTTACGCAGCGGCTCTAAACGTGCCAAGCTGCTTGAATAATTCATGGATGCGTTGTTTCCTTGCTTCGTATTCGGGCTTTTCTTCGTCTGTCAGAGTCACACAGGCAGACAATTCTAGAACCTCAAACTGTTTGTCCAATAGGCTTAGGAGTTCGGCACGGAGTTCCTCGGAGTCCGAGTTGGGCATGACGCAGCCCCGTGAGCGAAGTTGCATTAGGACTGTAAGCGGTGCATGTTGGAAGTGGCGAACGGCAAACTAATGCCTCGATTTGCTCTGTCTCTTCACTACGTGAGCGGTACGCTGAATACGGCTCTTAATGGTCTTTTGCTCGTCACGCGCCAAATTGGTCAGTTCTGCAATATCTTCTTCGGTTGCGCCGTGATGATGCAACGCACAATCGGCGAATTTCAACCATCTCGCCCTGTTATCTGATCGCGGCCCGAGCGTGCTGGCCTCGTCTCTTGCCGGGTTCTTGCCGAGGTCTGGATGGATGTCGATGCTTAAGCGGGGACGTTGCATGACCGATTCGCAGTTGGGTATTCCCAACTACGATGCGCTATCCCCTGCGGAAGTTCGATACCGTACATCTCGTATTACCGTTGTCTAACAGTCAGAGTCTCTCTATTTCCTGGAAGAGCTCGCCCAAAAAGCCGCGCGTAGATTTTGCCTACCGCGCCTTCCAGTTCGATCTACTAGGAGTTCCTAAGAGCTTCGATTTCAGCCGTTGAAACTCTGGAAATGCACCGCTCTCGCATAGGCGTTTGGTCGTGAGTTTGCTGGCTTAATCGGTGTACGTCAGCTCCTCGCCAGAAGTGGAGGCACCATGACGGACATCCAGCAAAGCCCTCAACTGCTCAGGTTGTGCGAACTCGCCTCGAAAGAAGACGATCCGCAAAAGCTGGTGCGACTTATTCTAAAGATCAATCAAAAATTAGACGAACTGATGGGCGAGTCTGAGCTTTCTCTTCCCGAAGCTGCGGATTGATCCCGACCCACTACTCCTTGTCAATGTTCGTTGACAGGAAGCTCAAGTTCGGAGTAGTCCCCTCCGCACAGAGAGGCCGTAACCCTGCTATGGATTTCACCTGCCTCTCCGGATCCTTCACTTCCCTTACGCACGCATAACGCCTCAACCGCATCCAAGAAACAGCATGACGCTGCCAGAGATAAAAGGCGCTCTGTGGCGGGCGTACACTGACATCTCGCGCAACCACAGTCTGCAGATGGCTGCGGCGCTCTCCTATTACTTTGTCTTATCTCTCTTCCCGGCCCTCATTTTTCTTTCGGCGATCGTGGCCTACTTGCCGGTTCCGGATTTGTTCAACCAAAGCCTTCTCTTGATGTCGCATTTCTTGCCAGCCGACGCGATGGGCCTGGTTCGCAGGGTGCTGGCAGACGTAATCACACCGAATAAAGGAACATTTCTTTCGCTGGGGATTTTGGGAACACTGTGGGCCGCCTCGGGTGGTTTCGCCGCCACCATTGAAGCGTTGAATATTGCCTACGAGGTACAAGACGATCGTCCGTTCTGGAAGACACGACCGCTGGCGATCGGGTTGGCTTTCATTACCGGATCGTTACTTCTGACTGCGTTATCGGTAATGGTTGTCGGACCCCGGTTTGGAGAGTGGCTGGCGGCGAGAGTTCACCTTTCTGCATTGTTCGTCTTTCTTTGGCCCTATCTTCACTGGGCGATCGCTATAGGATTCACGGTTTTGGCGGTCGAGGCCTTGTACTTCCTTGCCCCAAACGTAAAGCAGCGCTTTTTCGCGACGCTGCCGGGCGCAATTCTTGCAGTCGGCTGCTGGATTGGATTGTCTTATCTGCTCGGCGTATATTTTCGCCACTTCGCCAACTTCAATAAAACGTATGGAACGCTTGGGGCAGCGGTTGCTTTAATGGTGTGGCTATATTGGACAGGTTTCGCGATGCTGGTGGGAGCCGAATTGAATTCCGAGCTGGCGAAAATAACTAAGAAAGGCAAGCTGCAAGAGAAACAGCAAGCGTCTTCCATCACACGGATTGATTTAGCCGCCTAATCTAGTTGTGGTGCAGTTTGTAAGGAAGCGAGCCAAACGCGCGATTATTGCGTCGCAAGAAGCGCGACGCTTTACGCGGCTCGCCCAGATTCTTCGCTGCGCAAAGAACGCTTGCTCAGAATGACAATCGAACTGCACCATATTCGTGAAATCTTCCCCACCTGAAGGCAAGCTGAATGCAAAGCTGAGGCACCTCAAGCGGACATCCTGAGCGTTTGCGGGCGGCATCGTATGTCGGCAGAGCATTGTGTGTGCGAGTCTTAAAGGATCAGAAAAGCGGAAGGAATTGGATATGAGAGAGCGCACGTTTGGGGCACGAATGCTGGCGCTGATGTTGGCAGTTTTGATGGCGACTCCCGGAGCATTTGCGGTCGCGGGAGCACCGCAGTTGCCGGATCCGGGGACGGTGCCGGTCAGCAAGCAGCAGCAGGAACAGCTCGGGTTGAAAGCAATGTCTGAGGTGTACCAGCAGATGCCGGTACTGCCAGATTCGAATCCGGTGACGCAATACGTGCAGCAATTGGGGAAACGGCTGGTGCAGGTGATCCCGCAACAGAATTCGTGGCCCTATCAGTTTCACGTGATCCCGCAAAAGGACGTGAACGCATTTGCGCTTCCTGGTGGCCCTATCTTTATTAATGTGGGCACGGTTCTTGCGGCTGACAATGAGTCGCAACTTGCAGGCGTGATGTCGCACGAGATGTCGCACGTGTACATGCAACACCAAATTAAGGAAATGCGGAAGGCCGGGATGACACAGGGAGTGGCGGGAATTGTGGGCGGCCTCCTGGGTGCGGTGCTGGGCGGCACGGCTGGCACGCTGGCTAATATGGGCGCCCAGTATGCCGGAGGCATCCTGAGCTTGAAATATTCGCGCCAGGAAGAAGCGCAGGCCGACGCGGTGGGCGCAATCATTATGTACAAGGCCGGATACAATCCGCGAGCGCTGGCGGAGTTCTTTCAGAAACTGGAACGGCAAGGCGGGGGCGGTGGGCCGCAGTTCCTGAGCGATCACCCGGATCCGGGTAATCGGGTTGAGGCCGTGGACCGGGAGATTCGCGACTGGCCGCCGGAGAATTACCGAGGCAGCTCGCCGGAATTTGCCAGCGCGAAGCAAGATGCCGGACGGGTGAGGCTGTACACCGCTCAGCAGATTGCAGAGCAGTCAAAGCAAGGAACCTGGGCACGAGAGAACCGGCAAAATGGCGCGGTGCCGGCGAGCGTGCGGAATATGTCCGGCGGAAACGAAACTGCTCAGCCGGAAATCGCGAATGTCAGCTATCAGGATGTGAGGCCGAGCGGCAATTTTAGGCAGCTCAGGCAGGGGCCGGTGAGCATTGCCTATCCGGATAACTGGGAACCAGTGAGCAGCCAGAATTCGGATGGGATCACTATTGGGCCGCGTGCCGGGATTGCATCAGGCGCTGTAGCGTACGGCGTGATCATCGGCGAAGGGCGGGATCAGAACGCGAATTCGCTCGACCAGGCCACGCAGGATTTGATTCAGGGCATGGAGCAGTCGAATCCTGGGCTGCGGCAGCATGACAGCCCACGGCGGATTCAGGTGAGCGGAATGGAGGGACGATCAGTGACCCTCAGTGGCTCATCACCCATTGAACAGAATGGGCGGCCGCTTTCGGAGCGCGATTGGTTGGTGACGTTGCCCGATTCGCAGGGGGGTCTTCTGTACTTGATATTTATCGCGCCGGAGAAAGATTTCGGGCAGTTGCGCCCTACTTTTGAACGGATGCTGGACAGTGTTCAGGTGAGGTGAGCTGCTCGTAGCCTGAGCACTCAAGCACTGGCAGACGCGGATACTTGGGAAATTTGGGATCTGTTGCCGAGCGCTGACAAAAGTAGAACGTGGCGCCGCGATCAGTTTTGATGAGGCGCATGTGCCGGCAATCGGCGCACAGGCCAATGCTAGAGGGCGGGGATTCTTGGGCTTTTGCCATCGGGAGAATAGAGAGCATTGATCATTTCACAAAAATGCACTGCAGCGTTAGAATCGTGCCTTTTTCAGCAGTTCGTGAGCGGTGGATTGCGTTCTTGCGCGTCATTCATGACTCGCCACAGCACGGACGAGTCTTGTTCTTTAGTAATCTCCCTGAGCGGCGTGGCTGGTGTCATATTGGGAAACACTAATGAGCGAATCCATATCTGCGGAAGATGGGCGCCGCGCGCCTCGTGTGAAGTTGGCAGGAGTGGTTTTGGCATTAATCCAATTGGAGAATGGCCGGCAAATTCGCAGCCGTCTGCACCAGCTTTCCATCACGGGAGGCTTGTTGTACTTGGACGACCCACTCGACGAGGGCATTAAGGTTGAAGTGATGTTTCACGTGGGCAACTGCACAGTGCGCAGCAAAGCGGCCATGTTGTTTCCTATGTGGGCCACGCAGGGGTGCCTCCAGCCATTTGAGTTCACTGATCTTGCAGAAGATGATCGCCGCACCTTGGAGTCCGATTTGGGGACCTTTCTAGGCCAATCGTCGAGCGCGGCTACTATCGAGGAAAAGAGCCTTGGGGCGGCTGCCGGGCGCCGATAACTGATGAGAGCAGGTTTTTATCGGCTTGCCTGGCCGGCAGCGGATTCAGCCAACTTCTGAAATTCATCGAGCTGCTGCCGGGCGACCGCGGAATCAGGGGCATTTGGGGACAGGCGAAGATATTCGCTAACGTGTGTCACAGCAGACGGGTAGTCCTGCTTTCGCGCAAAAACTAAGCCCAATAGGTACTCCATCTGCGGAACGCGGTGCTCACGGTCGAGGCGCATTCCCCGCATTAAGCTCTTCTCGGCCTGATCAATTCGCCCCAGATTGAAATTTCCTGCCGCATTGTAGAACCAGATTTTCGGGGAGTTCGCGTCGCTGACCTGCAGCACACGATCGGTCGTCTCCACGACGTCTTTCCACTGTTTTTGCTCAATGGCTAGATTAGTTAGCTCAGCGTAAGGATCGATTAGCTTGGAATCTGCTGAAAGGGCGTTCTGAAATGACTCGCGTGCAGCCGTGATCTCCTTCTGTTGAGCCTGCAAACGGCCCAGTTCGAGCCAGGCGAGTGCGAACTTCGGATAGCGCTGCAGGGCATTTTTAAATTTCTCCTTAGCCGCTGCCCATTTCCCTTTCGACTCTGCCTGTTTCCCTTTCTCGAACTCTTTTTTTGCCTTGTCTGGAACCGCCATGGCTGTGGCGCTCACAGTAGCTTCCGAGGACCGCGCGATCCGATGAATGATAACCGTACCAACATTCGTGACACTCGGGCCAGATGTTATGCCGGTGAGAGGGATCGCGTGCGGCGCGAAGCCGTCTAATTCGAATCTGAGCTCACAGTCTATTCCGAGTTTTTGACCTGCACCTGTTCCCTCCGACGCGAGCGGCAGAGAGACGGAACTCGACTGCTCGTCCCTATTCAGATCAACCTGGAACGAGCCGCTAGCATCCGTGTAGGCCACAGTTCGCACTTGTCCGTTGCACATCCGTTGGACAGCAACGGGCTGCGCAGGCGCTGCGCCATCATCAGCCACAACTTTGCCGGAGATAATAACGGGCGCTGTCCTGGCATTCGTGGACGTGTCCACCGGAAACCGCACAGGATTGGCGAGATCAGGCACTATTTGAGTGAACGCGCTAAGACTGGTCAGTAGGAGCACAACGGAAAAGAGAGAACGAGCCGCCATCTCTTCACCTTTCTGAATGGCGGCAATGAGATGTTTAACATTAGTGTTAGGATGCCGCGCCAGCGCGGGGCTACGGTCATCGCCTGAAGCTTTGTGGAGGAAATCATGTACTAAGCACGTGGAACTCAGGGACCGCTTCCATTTACTCGGGTGTCTCTTCATGGACTGCCGCAGATAATTCAAACCCTGAAGCAAGCTTTATGCTCGGGGGCGGAGAGGCGAGCCCAGATCGTGAACCAGAGCCATGCGACTCTTACTGGTATTGATTTTCCTCGTCATCGCAGGATGTGATAGCCGTAAGAATGTTTGTCCAATCGACGGACAACCACCGCAATGGTCAGGACGAAGAAATGGGCAATCCTGCGAGTACTTCCATTACAGTAATATGGAACGAAAAACCCATTCTTGGTGGGCCGAATGCGGGAAAGATCGGGGACAATAATCGGACGCGCCCATATTTGTCGGAACCCGCCCGCTTGTGATTTGACCGTTAGAATGTCCGGCTGTTACGGTTGAGCGGATAAGCTGTCCTTCGGACAAACCAATGGCACACCAGCATTCTCCTCGTTTTTTGCAGATCGTCCTGGATGCCAAGCGGCGGGTTCATGAAGTAAGCATCGATGACGTAAAAGGGCAACTCGATCGGGGTGAGAAGCTCCTACTGATTGATGTTCGCGAAGAGAGCGAATATGCGAAGGACCACCTCCCTGGCGCGATCCATCTGGGCAAGGGAGTTATCGAACGCGACATTGAAGAGCATGTGCCTGACCTGACTACACCCATGGTGCTTTACTGCGGCGGCGGGTACCGTTCGGCTCTAACTGCTGACAATCTGCAAAAGATGGGCTACACCAATGTGCTTTCGATGGACGGTGGTGTCCGCGGCTGGCGGGAAAAGGGCTTGCCGATGTCTAAGGACTGAATTTGGCACGTGCACTAAGTACCTCGGTAACTTGGTTCGCCTCTCTTGCGCACCTCAGCATGGAATTCGCTGCCGAAGATAACAGTTGTGCAGTCTAATGCAGGGAATGAAACGCAACTCTGGACATGACAACTCGGCAGCCGCTGCGACGACGGCTGTGGGAAATTCCACGCATGATAGTCTGCCCCGGATGGACGCAACCCCCTCGGAGTTTTGCGCAGAGCTCTCTAAGACCTTCCGCGTACGTTCGAGTGAAGTAGCGCTGCTCCGGCTGGAGGGCGGCATGCTGAAGTTCCTGTTCCCCGAAGAGCTTAAGACCGCAGGCGCAATTCCGCTTTCCGGTTCATCAGCGATTGCGGCGCACACGGCGATCAGTAAAAAGCTTGAGCTATTTAATAACTTCCCGCGAGTAAAGCATGCCAGTATTTTTGAGACTGTCAAACTCACGCAGCAAAGCGAGCAGCCCGATCCTCTAACAATCCAGAAGCTGATTTCTGGACCGGTGTTGGACGCCCAAGGCAAGGTGCTGGGCGTGCTACAGGTGTGCCGGAAAGGGTTTGATCTGCTCTCGGCTGGACCAGATTTCAGCCTCAACGATCTCCAGCAACTGGAGCGCGTGACTAAAGCCCTCGCGAAGGCTTCGTTTATGAAAGCTTCTTAGTCGCCTTTGCTCTCCCGCCCGTCGCGTCAATCATTGGACAGAGTTCCATCGCTACAACCATCGAAGTAAAATAACGGGGCGGCGGATATCGCCGCGGATATCGACGCATGTCAGCTCAATCTCAGAGAAGCGGATCTGGGTACAAGAGGATCTATGTGACCCTCGCTGGCCTCCCGCTTTCGTTTGAGCTGCATTGGCCGTTTCACAAATCGACTTCCGGCGCTGATTTTTGGGTGCTGCACGCCGACATTCGCCTGGAGAACTCGAGTGGGTTGCACGCCCCGGTCGCAGTCAACTTGTCGGCTACCGTGCGCGAGGTCATGCCCTCGCTCGAGCCAAAAGATGCCGAAGCTCCGGTCATCAACACGCTTCGTAAGGAAGTCGACCGAAGGCAAATCGAATTCGTAAAGTCCGGCAAGCTGGTACCCGTGCATTTCTCCAGCCGCCACTACGATTTCAAACGCAACAAATGGGTGTTTGGGAAGGCGAGCGATGATGACGTGAGGCTTCTCATCGCCCGCAAAGTCTACTGGCAGACCCGGCTGGTGGGCGGGCCGGTGTGGATTGGCGAACCCGCCGAGGCGCTTTATGTTGAAGCCTCAGTCATGCACATATTGGAAATTGCGCGAAGCCTGGCGAGCGAAGAACTGATGACGCTGGAAGGGGAGTGGGCTTCGGCAAATGCCGCCTTGATGGCGCAGGCAGAAAAATTCGAAGCCGACATGCGCATCGCAGTAGCGGAGCTTGAGAAGAAGCATGCGTTTGAAAGAGGATGAGCAGCGGCGGGCCGCCCTCAAAGACCTTCCTTTATTCCTGTTTTACCGAATCAATTGTCTGAAAGAGCTTCCCGATGTCCGTGACCTCTACATAGGGCGGGTTTGCCTGGGGTTTGCCGCTGACCACATAAATCGTCGGAGTCTGGTGGATTCCAATCCGGTTGCCGAGGTCGCGGTCGGCGTTAACCTCTGCGGCCAGCTTGCCTTGCGGATCAAAGACAAACGGCAAATCTACTTTGTGATCGGCGGCAAATTTTTCCGCGAAAGAGCGCAGGTTGCCAGGATTGATTTCCAGCTGATGCTGAAAAATATAGTCGCGAAAATCATTGCCTAGCTGCTTGGAGTGCGAATCGAAATAGTGAGCCATGACTGCGGCCTGGAATGACCAATTGTGCAGGGGCAGAGGAAAGTCGTGTCGCACGACGGGAATCTTATAGGTCTTGGCTGCCTGCTCGACCAAGGGGGCGGCACGGCGGCATTGCGGACACTGCAGATCTTCAAAAACCACCAAGGCAAGCTGCGATCCCTTAGGAGGGCGGAGCGCAGAATTGGCATCTTGCGCGACAGCGCACGATGCGATGAAAAAAAGTACAAAAAGAAATGAGAGCAGCTTCTTGTTCATAATGTGTTTAGATGCGGGATTAGCATCTGTATGTCTATATCTATGGTAACCGAAGGGGACAAACAACTGTTCCCATTTACATTCAATACGTAGGGGCGGGTGCCCTCACCCGCCCGCATTGAATCCGGGGGTGCCGATGAAAAGCAACAAAGATCATGACCACTCGCTTCGGCAGCATCTGAAATACCTGCTTAGCGATGGCGGAGCTCATGTCAAATTCAGCGACGTCGTCTCAAGCTTTCCCGCAAACCTCCGCGGGCAAAAACCTTCTGGATTTCCGCATTCTGCCTGGATGCTGCTCGAACACATGCGCATCGCGCAACGGGACATTCTCGAGTTCAGCCGCAACCCAAAGTACGCTTCGCCGGAATGGCCGGGCGGCTACTGGCCTCGGACCGAGACTCCACCCAACGCGGCGACCTGGACCGCCAGCATAAAGGCCTTCAACAAAGATCTAAAGGAAATGCAGGCGCTGGTGACAAATCCCAAGACCGACCTGTTCGCCCGCATCCCGTGGGGCGATGGCCAGACCATCCTGCGTGAGGCGTTGCTGGTAGCCGATCACAATGCTTATCACCTGGGCCAGCTAGTGGATGTGCGAAGGCTGCTCGGGGCATGGCCAGAGGAATAAGAGTTCGGTTCACTCAGGCTATTGCACCGTTTTCTGAAAACCACCCTCACTCCTTCTCTCCACCTCTCGTCAATGGCCACCAGTGTCCACTCGATCTCTGGTGAAATATAGCGCAATAGCGTGTCGGTCGCGGGATGCACGTGCAGCGCCGGAGCGACGAGCAGCAGCAGCGGCGCTTCTGGCGACAATTCCTGGCCAGGAAAATATCCGAAGCGCCGGAATTCGCCCCGCGCATGATGCCACGCAACGCGCGACCAGTAATCCAGCCCTTGCAGCGGCAGATGAATATCTTCATCCGCCTTCAGTTCAACTACGGCCAGCCTTTCCTGGCGAGTGGTTATCAGCACGTCGATCATGGCGCGATCGGAGGCTGAGAAAGCGGGCACTTGCGAGTACAAACGGCCCGCGTAAAAACGCTCGTCGAGAACGCCGACATTCTTGATCACCAGTGATTCCAGCCACCGTTCAGGATGCAACCGCCACAAGAAGTGATCTCGCGGCCCTTCGGCGTGGCGCACCTCTCCTATGCTGCGAAGCAACCGCTTGAAAGACCCGGCAATTTCCGGGAGCAGAGTTTGTTCCGCCGCGCCAACCCCAAACACGATTTCGGGCGTGCTGCGGAACGAGCCGGGGTCATGCGTTAGCCGAGCTCGCGCAAATTCCAATCCGTGGCAACGGAACGCCATCTCGGAGGAAGAGAGCAGCGCGACTTCCGCCTCGGGCATCAGATCGCGAACCTGCGCGATCGCTTGCGCGAACCGTTCTCGCGCCGCGCGTTCGTCGGCACAATGTGTAAGCCGCGTGGCGACGTTGCCACGATCGGAGGTGTCCATTTCCTTTGCTGAGTCCTCGCGCTCGTCAATCTCATAGAGCTGCCACTTGGCTGCGTCACGATTCAGATTAGCAATGCGCTCGCGAGTCAGAGCAGAACTGCCCACCGGTACAAACAGTTTGAGCCCCTGCACCACTGCCTTTCCGGCTTGCGCTTGACGGCACACATCCAGCCACAAGATGCCGAATGTCAGCGCGGCATCAATGGAGGATCGGGTCTCCTGCGCGTTGACACCCAGCACCGCGAAGGCGGACTGGCCCTGCTGCAACAAGCCGCGCGTGTAAATGGGCCCGAATGATTGCTCCAGATCCATCGAGGTGCTGAGCTTGGCGACTTTGAATCCAGGAAATTTTCGGGTCAGTACGCGTTGCAGGAGCCTTTGATATGCGAGCCGTGCTGCCCGTTTCGCGGTCGGCGTACGGCGATCACGCTGGCGGCAGATTTCGAGTTTCGTAGGGTGAGATTGCCCCAGGCGCTGGACCGCAAGTCGCAACACTTCGTTCTTAATCTCCAAGTCGACCACGCGACGCACAACATTTCGCTCCGCCGACCACAGGTGCAGCAGGCACTTGTTGCGCTCTCCGGAGATCGAATACTTTGCCTGCGCCAGGTCGAAAGCCACTGCGCCGTCTTCGAGCACCACGGCATCGTGGGCCTGGGAAAGAAACTCTTCAACCGTTCGGACCAAAGCATCTGGTGTCATGTCAGGATTTTTTCAACTCTTCAGAAAATCGTCTGTGATGAACGACCATTTAAACCAATGTGGGACCGTCGATTTTTTGGATGAACCACTTTAAATCACTGTTGAACCACATTATTAGAAGCGTCCCCTCACGACCACATTAGAAATGGCCCTTTTAGAAGTGCCTCCTCCGAGAAGGGACTCAGATTGGGGCGATGCCAGTTTAGCAGTAAGGGGCTTCGTTCGGGCCGAGGTAATGGGACGAGTGAAGGCGGGGAGCTTGCGGCTGCGAGAAGCCGGGGAGTTGCAGGAGGTGAGCTATCGGCAAGCCAAGCGGATCTGGGCGAGCTACCGCACGGGAACATGCGTACTCCTGCCTGCTCTCGCCGCCTGCTAACCAGGGGAAATTTCTATTATGAACCACGGACATTTCTATTGTGGTATGCCAGAGGTAACCGAAGGCTATCGACTGGCGGCTGGTTTGCGACTACAATGCCATAGCAGCATCTAATTGGCTGTTTACAGGCTCTATCCGCTGCGGCGGAGGGGCACTGGAGGACATCGTGAGTCTCACCCCAATTGGCGAACCTCGCCAGAAAATTACTGTCGCTTCCCTTAGAGAAAAGAAACTTCGGCACGAACCCATCACCTGCCTGACCGCATACGACTACTCGAGCGCGCGCCTGGTGGATGAAGCTGTAATCGACATCATTCTTGTTGGCGATTCGCTCGCCCAAACCATGCTCGGCTACGAGAACACGCTCTCAGTCACGATTGACGAGATGCTGCACCACACCAAAGCTGTCCGGCGCGGAGTCAAGCATGCGCTCCTGATCGCCGACATGCCTTATGGCTCGTATCACACCACTCCGGATGAAGCAGTCCGCAATGCTGCTCGCTTCGTCAAAGAAGCGGGAGCGGAAGCCGTGAAAATTGAAGGCGGCGAAAAACGGGCTGACCTGATCCACCACATTATTGACGCCGAGATTCCTGTGGCCGGCCACATCGGGCTTACGCCACAGTCGGTAAACGTGATGGGCGGATTCAAGGTGCAGGGGAAGACGCTCAATGCGATCGAGCAGCTTATGCGCGATGCAGTGGCTCTCGATCATGCTGGTGTTGCCTGTATTTATCTCGAAGGCATTCCACGCGAAGTAGCCGCGATGATTACAGCCGAGATTGAAACACCGACGATTGGCATCGGCGCGGGGCCGGATTGCGATGGGCAAGTGCTCGTGTTTCATGACATTTTGAATCTGACGTTTGGTCCACCGGCAAAATTTGTGCGCCGTTATGGCGATGCCGCCGCCGAGGTAACGAATGCGGTGCAGTCGTTTCGCGCCGACGTGCTCTCGCGGCAATATCCTGCGGACTCAGAGTCGTATCACCTGCCGAAAGAAACCCGCGCGGCTCTCGAAACCGTGCTGGAACGGAAACGTGGGATGCGGCGCTAACCAGGAAAATCACCACAGAGACGGCGAGCCACGGAGAAATTCTAGTGAGACTCCCTCGGTGTCTCTTCGTCTTCGTGGCGAACAATTTCGATGAAGATCCACAAAACCATGCAGGAAACGCGCTCCGCCTGCCGCGCTGAAAAGGATGGTGGGCGGCGTCTCGGTTTTGTCCCCACAATGGGCGCGCTGCATGAGGGCCATCTCTCGCTGGTGCGCGCGGCCAAGACGCAAGCGGATGTCGTGGCAGTTTCGATCTTCGTCAATCCAAGTCAATTTGGCCCGAACGAGGATTTCAGCAAATATCCGCGCATGCTTGAGCGCGATTGCGACTTGCTGAAGAAAGAAGGAGTTGACCTGCTGTTTGCGCCATCCGTTGAAGAAATGTATCCGGGCGGCATAGTGACGTGGGTAACGGTGGAGGGGCTAAGCGACAAGCTATGTGGCGGATCGCGTCCCGGCCACTTTCGTGGCGTGACCACGGTCTTGGCAAAGCTCTTCAACATTGTCGAGCCGGACCTAGCATTTTTCGGCCAGAAGGATGCCGCGCAGGTCGCGATCATTCGCCGTATGGTGCGCGATCTGCATTTTCCGGTGCAGATTGTCGGCTGTCCGATTGTGCGCGAGAGTGACGGCCTTGCGATGAGCTCGCGCAACGCTTATTTGGATCCGCAGCAGCGTCGTTCAGCCTTGGCTCTGCATCGTGCGCTTTTGGAGATAGAGCGCGCGTTTGGTCGCGGTGAGCAAGACCCAGAAACGCTGATCAGCGCAGCGAAGCAAGTCATCTTGCAAGAGTCAGCGGTACGGCTGGATTACTTGGAAATTGTCGATCCGGATAGCCTTGAGCCAATATCACAGACTGCGTGGGGACAGCCGCCCTCGGCCGTCCGGCCGAGCGCAGCTCGGCCGTCGCGCTCCGCCCTTGTAGCAATTGCCGCATTTGTGGGAACAACGCGATTGATCGATAACGTGGTGCTGAATCTCGCGTAAAGACCGCGCCGAGCTTCGCTCGACAGGACAGCCGAGGGCGGCTGTCCCTACGTGTTTATTTTTGGGCGGCAAGTAGTCGAGCTTCGCTCGACCGGGCGGGTGAGGGCACCCGCCCCTACGTGGCCGTTCTCGGACCCGATACAAAGGGGTTCCCTGCTATCAGGTATCGCAGCGGCAGCTTCGCCGCCTTGGTGATTCCGATTCGCGTCGTGGTCGCGAT
>WNGE01002580.1_pt1 | contig 21984 bp, 26 predicted proteins | sample 5400651 | NCBI WGS metagenome assembly WNGE01 (sample SAMN13153370, study PRJNA577476) | soil metagenome | isolation source: 60 cm soil or saprolite under grassland replicate 2 | place: USA:California | collected 2016-06-15 | reverse complement strand
AGGCGGGTCTGCCAGGCGCGCACCGCGGCGGCCGTACCCGCGGTGAAGTTGGTGTCGACGGTGAATCCGGTGTAGCCGAGCCCGGAGAGGTTCTCCTCGAGCTGCTTCACATCGACGCCGACCACCCCCACGCGCAGCGGCCGATACAGCGGCACCGCCCCGTACAGCGAGACCACCGGCCGCTCGTCGATCTTGAACAGCGGCCCGCCCCGCTGCACCGTCGACCCGACGGGCGCCATCCAGGTCAGCGTGCCCGCACCGACGGCGGCAACCGGCACCGTCTCGCCGTAGCCGAGCGTGCCCGACACCGTCTTCGTCTCCACCAGCGTCATCCGGGTCACCTCCGCGGTGGCCGGCGGCAGCTTGGCCCCGGTACCCGACTGCGCCGCCGACCCCCATGGCAACACAGCCCGGGCGGCGACCCCGCCGGCCACCAGCACGCCCGCCACCACCACGGCGGTGATCACCAGCTTGCGTCTCATCAGCCGCCACCATGCTGCGGCAGGTCCTTGCGGCACTTCTCCGACGCCGCCTGGAACTTCGGGTCGTTGTGCGCCTTCTGCTCCGCGTCGCGGGGGAACTTGCCATCGGCACCCGGGTCGGGGAAGTCGGGCACCCCGTTGTCGCGCATGCACTGCGCGAACTTGACCAGGTTCTGCACCGCCTCCGGCCCGACCACGTCGTGCTTGTCGCCGGCCGGCAACAGGTCGCGGCACTTCTCGTTCGCCGCCTTGAACGTGGGGTCATCGCGGCTGATCGCCTCGTGTCCGGCGCCGAACCGCCCGCTGGGGTCCGGGTCCGGGAAGCTGGGCACGCCGTTGTCGCGCGTGCATTGGGCATACGCCCGACGCTTCTCCGTGTCGCTGCTCGACGTGTTGCCACTGTGGTTGCCCCGATCGCAGGCGGTCACCACCATCAGCAGCGCCACCGCGCACGCGGTCATCAGGTGCCTCGTCGGCACACGCCTCATCGAACCACGGGTAGCCATGTGTGTATCCCTTGTCCGCCGCGCTCTGTCACGCGTGGCTGCTGTCCAAACGCCTGGACGAGGCCGGTCGGCTGTTCAGCGCGCCGCGGCACGGTAACGAGGGCGGTGGTGGGCGCCTCGTTGTTGCTTCGGGTGTGCGGGACGGCTCCCGCCCGCCGCAGGCGATCGTCGTGTGGCGAAATGGCATGGACGTAAAGCATCGACGCAGAGCGTGAGCCGGTCGTGAGGCGACCTTAAGCGGAGGTTGAGAACTTACTTCAAAGTTCCGGCTCGGCGGTCGCGTCACCGGCGACAGTCGGGAACCGCAGCACGAACAGCGCACCCCCACCACAAGCGGTCGCTGCAGTAACGGTCGCGCCGTGGCTGTCTGCGACCTGTTTGACGATCGCCAGACCCAGTCCAGAGCCGGGCATCGTACGGGCATGCGGCGAACGGTAGAACCGGTCGAACACGTGGCGTAGGTCGGTGGGGTCGATGCCCGACCCATGGTCCCTTACGGTCACCGTGCCGTCGCGAACGTCGATCTCAACTGCGGTACCTGGCGGGCTCCACTTGGCGGCGTTGTCGATCAGGTTCGACACCGCCCGGGAGACCCGGGCGGGAGCACCGCGAATCAGACTCGCGACGCCGTCGACCCGAAACGTGACCGACGAATGGTTGCGCGCGACCACGTCGACGGCGCGCCGGGTGAGGTCGGCGAGGTCGACGAGGGTGAACGGCTCCTCCCGGCCGTCGCCGCGCGCCAGCTCCACCAGGTCGCCGACCAGCCTGGTCAACTCCCCGATCTGGGCGACGGTATCCGCGATGAGCGACGCCCGGTCGTCGGGCGCCAGCTCCTGCGCACGAGCCAGCACCTCCACGTTGGTTCGCACGGTGGCCAACGGCGTGCGCAACTCGTGTGACGCATCAGCCACCAGCCGGCGCTGCTGGGCCAGCGACTCGCTCAACGCGTCCAGCATCGTGTTGAAGCTGGCCGCCAGCCGGCCCAGGTCATCACCACCCGGAACCGCGATGTGCGCAGACAGATCGCCCGTCCGGGCCACCGTGTCGGCCGCCTCAGCCACCCGGTGCACCGGGGCAACCGCGGCAGCGGCGACGAGACGGCCGATCACCACCGCCAAACCAACCGCTACGACGGAGATGACGACAAGGGTCACCACCAGTCGGCGCAGCGCCTGCTCGACCTCGATCAACGACCGGCCGACCTGCAGCGCCGTCCCTTGTCCCGCCGACGTGACGTAAACCCGCACCGACATGCCGCCGACGTCGGCATCGAAGAAGGCATCCCGACGCTCACCGCGGGCCACGGCCAGCACGTCGGCCGTGACCGGCAGCCGCCGGTCGCCGACCATCGTGACGACCCTCCCGTCCCGGTCGACCACCTGCCGGAACACCTGGTGCGCCAGCGGCAGATCCCGCTGCACCCCCGCGGCGTCGGGCGGGACACCGTGCTGCCCGGAACCGGACGCCGGGCTGTAGTGGCTCAGCGACTCGTCGATCTGGCCATACAGGTCATCCCGCATGATCACGTACACGGTGACCGACACCGCCACCACCGCGAGCAGCACGGCCAGGCCAGCGGCAAGCGTCACCCGGGTACGCAACGTCATCGGCTGCGCAGCACGAACCCGACGCCCCGCACCGTATGGATCATCCGCGGCTCACCCCCGGCCTCCGTCTTGCGGCGCAGGTAGCCCACGTACACATCGAGCGTGTTCGACCCATCGGAGTCGTCGAAGCCCCACACCCGCTCCCGGATCGCGTCCCGGGTCAACACCGCCCCGGCGTTGCGCATCAGCAGCTCCAGCAGGGCGAACTCGGTACGGGTCAACTCCACGGGGCGCTCGCCCCGACGCACCTGACGGGTCCGCGGGTCCAACTCAAGATCGTCAACGCGCAAGTGGCCTTCGTGCTCGGGGTAGCTGCGCCGCAACAGCGCCCGAACCCGCGCCAGCAACTCCTCCAGGGCGAACGGCTTGGTCAGGTAGTCATCCGCCCCCGCGTCCAAGCCGACCACCCGGTCGGACACGGCATCGCGGGCCGTCAACATCAGAATCGGTGTCCGGTCCCCGCTCTCACGCAGCCGGCGACACACCGTGATGCCGTCCAGCACCGGCATCAGCACGTCCAACACCACAAGATCTGCCCGCAGACCGGACAGATGAGCCAGCGCTTCCGCCCCGTCACCGGTGAGCTCAACCTCGTAGCCCTCCAGGCGGAGCGCCCGGCGAACGGCGTTCCGCAGCGCCTCATCATCGTCAACCACGACTACCCGCGCCGGCACCCTGAGCAACTCCTCGCGCCAAAATTCCAGTCAGCCTGATTCAACCGCACGCTCATGAGCCGATCTCCAAAAATTCCTGAGAGAACCATGAGAAACCGACCAGCTCTACCGGGCGCACCTGCGCACCGTCATGGCGGGCACGCGGTTCCACCCCACCCTCATCCCGACCGCACCCGCTGACGTGCGGGTGCGCTGGCGCGACTCAGGCGCATGGCAGCGGGGGTTCGAAACGGAGATTGCCGTCGGGCATCGTGCCACGGGGACATAGTCGTCGACGGTGTTCGTGGGCGGTGGCGAGCCGAGGCGGCGACTACCCGGTTGGCGTCGGCGGATCAGGGTTGCTGTCAACAAAGCTCATCGCTGCACGGCTGCCCGACAATGGCTACTGGACCTCAGCCGAGATCCACGACAGACACCCGCGGCCACCGCCCCAGCAGGTCCGGCCGCGGGAGGCTGATGAGGCTGGCCGACCACCGTGCCGGAGGTCGAACATGGACGCACTCGCCACCCCGACCGCCGCGCCGCCGGTGATGTTCGGCGCCCCGGCCCCGCCCGGCGAGTTGCTGCCGTGGTCGTGGGCCCAGCAGCGGCTGGAGACGGCTCGCACCTACTGGATCGCCACCACCCGCCCGGACGGCCGCCCGCACTGCCGACCGGTGTGGGGGGTATGGCTGCCGGACGGCTTCTGGTTTAGCACCGGCTCGCTGGCCCGGCCCAACCTGGCCGCCAACCCGCAGATCACCGTCCACCTGGACAGCGGCACCGAGGTGGTGATCGTCGAAGGGGTCGCGGCCGCGGCACCGGGGCCGACCGGCTGCGGGCGCTCCTGGCCGCCTATAACACCAAGTACACCTGGGACGCCGTCGCCACCGACCAAGGAGTCGCCGACTCGTCGGGGGCCGCCGGGCCCGCCTACCGGGTACGGCCACGGGTCGTCTTCGGTTGGGACACCGACCTGCACACCGCGACCCGGTGGTCGTTTGCCGACGCCGCCACGGCCGCCACCGGGTAGGCGTTCGCGCGGCTCTCGCCAACCTCAGCCAAGGGAGATCCACGAGCCACACCACCGATTCGACCATGGCCAGGGTCGGGGGCGGCGATCCTCAACGGGGCTGCGGGTCGGGATTTTGCCACCATCGTCGTGTGGTTCATCGCGTGTATCTGGTGGGCGGCCCCGCGCGGGTCGGCAAGTCCTCGCTGGCCCAACGGCTGCTGCGCAGCGACGGGATCGCGTGGCTGCCGACCGATGTGCTGCGAACCGTGCTCCGCAGGGTGCTACCGCAGCTCGACGACCTGGATCAGGGCGACGTGCCGGCCGCGGCCGTGGGCGAATTGATGTACCCGCACATCGTGCAGGCCGTCGAGGTGTGCAGCGAAAAGGCCGAGCGGTTCCTGATCGAGGGACCGGACATCGTGCCCTCGATGGTCGGGCGCCTGTCGGCAACGCTGCCGGGGATCGCCATCCGGGCGTGTTTCCTGGGCAACGTTCGATTCTCCGGTGACGATCTCGCCTCCTACCGCGGGCCGAAGCCGCAGCACCAGGGCGCCTCCCGGGCCGAGTTGGACGCCACCGCGGCGTGGATACGCCACGAAAGCGACTACTACCGTCAAGAGTGCGCCCGCCTGGCACTGCCCCACGTCGATGTCGGCGTTCTCGGCTTCAACTCAGCGATGGTCGAGGCATGCCGCCACCTTCTCACCTGATCAACATCAGCCACCGGGTGATCAACGTCCTGTCCACCCTGTTCCTGCTGATGCACATGGGCCCGATCGGCCGGATCTCCCGGGCGGCGGTGGGCCCGACCTGGTCCGGCAGCGTGCTCGAAGGGCTGAGGGCCGACCTCGCCGTCAAATCCGGTGCCGCCCTGGTGGTACTGGTGGTGGCGACGGCGCTGGCCGTGTACAAGCCGCAGGGCCGTACCCCGTACGGCCAGCGCAGGCGGCACGAGCAGCGGACGGCGTCGGCAGCCGAGGCCGTCGACGCAGCGACTGCTGCCCGGCCCGTGGGGAGCGTGCTGACCTTGTGAGCCTGCCTGAGGAGGCGCTGCACGTGCGATCGCGGTGTGCGCAAGCGCGCCACCGCGGGTCCGAGCCGGTCCGGGCGGCGGGGCCGCAGCGGCCGGTGGCCGACTGGGTCGAGCTTGGCGAGTTCGGTGTCGGCCTCCACGGTGATGGTGCCGAAGAAGTTCACGTTCTCGCTGTGGGCCGGGGAGATGTGCGCCAGCAGATCGTCGTCGACCGCCCGGCCCTCGGCGCGCATCTGCGCGACGGCCAGCCCGCGGTACTCCATCGTCCAGGTGACTACCGAGTCGGTGAGCAGGGTCAAGCACCACGCCTGCTCGCTCTGGGCGGCCAGGCGGCGGTGGCGGATGGCGCAATCCGCCCTCATGCGCGTAGAGCAGGCTGCCGCGCAGGGAGTGCAGCGGCTCGCCAACCCGAACCTCCACCACGGCCTGCCGACACCCCCACCGTCCGGGGGCTCTGCGCGACACCGCAGGGCTGCAGATCGCCGAGGCGCTGGCCACCCTCAGCCTGCGCAACGGCGCCCAGCGCCCGCGTGTCCGCGGGACGCTCCGCGCATACGTCGTCCTGTAGCGAGCCGACCACGCCCCCGCGTGTAGTACCGCGGTACCACTTCCCCGCTCAGGATGGCACCCGGGTGTCACGCGTGACGCGCAACCCGCTCCTAGCGTGGGCGACGCAGGCCGGTGAGGATCCGGCTGCCGGAGGCGAGGGAAGATTCGATGATTGAGGCGCGTCAGCTGACGAAGCGGTATGGGGAGAAGGCGGCGGTCGACCGGCTCGACTTCACGGTCAGGCCCGGTATCGTCACCGGTTTCCTCGGGCCCAACGGTGCGGGCAAGTCCACGACCATGCGTGTGATCGTGGGTCTGGCCGCCCCTAGCGGCGGCACGGTGCTGGTCAACGGCCGCCGCTACGCGCAGTACGCCGCCCCGCTGCAGGAGGTGGGTGCGGTGCTGGAGGCCAGGTCGGTCCATCCCGGCCGTTCCGCCTTCAGTCATCTGATGGCGCTGGCGTACACCCATGGCATCCCGCGCCGCGGGGTGGAGGAGGTCATCGAGCTGACGGGTCTGCAGTCGGTGGCGAGGACGCGGGCAGGCTCGTTCTCCCTGGGCATGGGCCAGCGGCTCGGCATCGCCGCCGCGCTGCTGGGCGACCCGGCCACCCTGGTGCTGGACGAGCCCGTCAACGGCCTGGATCCCGAGGGTGTGCTCTGGATCCGCAACATGCTCACCGAGCTGGCCGCCGAGGGCCGCACCGTGTTCGTCTCCTCGCACCTGATGAGCGAGATCGCGCTGGTCGCCGACCACCCGATCATCATCGGCCGGGGCCGGCTGCTCGCCGACACCACGGTCCACGACCTGGTCCGCCAGGCCGGCGGCGACCGGGTGAAGGTGGTGCCTCCCGGCCGCGAAGGGCGAACATGACCAGCGCGGTGACCGCCGTCCACGCGATCCCGGCGGGCCTGTGGCGGGGGTGGGATCGGATGGCCAGCACCTGGGTGGCTCCGGGCTGCGGCCTGCTTGTGCAGACCGGGAAGGTCGCCGTGGCGGCGGGCTTCGCCGGGCACACCGTCCGGCCGCTGGCCGCGACACCGGCCGACGGCGGGATCGATCTGATCGCGTTTGTCGGTGACGGCAACCCACCCACGGGGGTGGCCGATCGGATCGTTGCGGCCGCCGGCCCGACCATGCCATCGCCGCCGAGCTGCGACTAGACCTCGACCCGATCCTCGGCTCGACCCCGTACCCTGGCCCGGTCGACGGCCGCTACAAGATCGTCAACAGCCGCAGCGGTAAATGCATCCTCGCCGACGGGATGTCGAAGGCAACAGCGGCAACGAAGGTACCCGCCTCATCCAGCGGTACTGGAATGGCGGGGACAACCAGTCCTTCGAAGCCCGGCGGGGCGGGTCTCAAGCTGAACCTGGCGTCGCGGCAGTTCGCCGATGTGCGGGCACCGCGAGCGCGGTGCCCGCACATCGGATGTCATGGTGGCACGCCCGATCACGAAGGTGGGATGGCGTTCGCCCGTTGGTCGGATGAGTTCGGCCGGGGCAAGCGGCCCGATCTGGTTGGGCCCGCCGGATAGTGCCCGGCTGGGGCTGTCTATGCACGGATCCTTGACTGAATTTAGGCCGCACCCGCGCCGGGTCGTTGGGAGGCGGCGGCTTGGGGGTGCAGGTCGGTGAGGGTCAGTTGGTGGGCGGGTGGTCGGTCGAACGCGATCTGGCTGGTGAGGTGCTGGTCGTCGGCGACGTGCAGGAGTTCACCGGGGGCCAGCGGGCGCCAGTGCGGATCCTCGTCCATCCGTTCGCTGGCCACCACGACGGCCGGTGCGTCGGCGAGGTCGCCGGAGCGTACCCGTACGGTGCCGGGTGCGCTGGCGTGTTCAAGGTGGCGGTGGCCGTGGTGGCCGCCGGCCGGGCGGGCCAGTACGTACAGCGGGTGGGTGTCGGGGTAGCGCAGCGCCCACAGGTCGGTGGGTGTGGTCAGGATCAGGTTCAGCGCGTACACGGGCAGGTTCGCTCCGATCCAGCCGACCGCATCGACGATGGCGCGGCCCACCTCGCCGCCGTTACGCCGCGCATAGGCGGTGATCAGCGCGAACACCCGTTCGGAGTCGGTGTCCCCGCGCACAAGCTCCTCGACCGGGCCGCCGAGTTCCTCGGCCAGCTTGTCGTGCAGCCGGTCCAAACCGGTGAGCACGCCGTTGTGGGCGAACAGCCGACCGTCTTGCCGGAACGGATGCGTGTTTTCGATGCGCAGGCCGCCGGTGCTGGCGTAGCGGACGTGGGCGAGGAAGGTGGCGCCTGACACCTCCCGGGCTTCCCGGGCGAACTCCGCGTCCTCAAACGCGGCGATCGGCCGCTTGTGCACCAGCGCGGCGCCGTCCGGTTCGAAGACCCCCAGCCCCACCCCGTCGGGCTCACGGCGGCTCTGTACGGCCAGGCTGTCCGGGGCGTCGAGGAGCCAGAACGTGGCGGTGACCCGGCGCGGCGCGGCGGACAGCCCGAACAGTCGACACATCCCAACTCCTGAAGGGGTGAACGCGGTAGGTCAGTGGTGGAACCCGGTGCCGCCCCGGGCGCAGCGCAGCGGGCCGGGCTGGGCCTGCAGTTCGGGCAGCAGCCGGCGCAGGTCGGCCAGCAGCAGATCGGCCAGGTCGTGGCTGAACCCGTTACGGACCACGATCCGCAGGACCGCCAGATCGGCGCGCTTTCCATGAGGCGGGCGCCGGCTTCGCCGTGCAGCAGCGCGGTACCCCGCCCATCCGTCGACGCGTCCCGGGTAGGTGGATCATGCCGTCAGTGCGGCCCTCGGTGCGGGCAATCCCGGCGCACATCGGCGGGGTGCGCCGCGCCACCTGTGATGGACCCGCCGTTGGCCCCCCTCCGAGCCCGGCCGCTCTGGCCCTCGCCGCGTGCGGTGGCAGGCTCTCTCGACATCCCGAGCAGCTACCCCGCTCGGCTTCGACCGGACACGACTGCGGAGGACCTGGCCCTTTGCGGTCGCCTACCCTCGAGGAGGAGGCGCGATGGGGTACCGGGTGCTGGCCGAGGCGACGATGACAGTGCACTTCGCCTACCTGGCATACGTGGCGCTCGGCGGATTTCTCGCCTGGCGCTGGCCGCGCACCCTCTGGCTGCACCTGGCCGCGACCCTGTGGGGGGTCGCCACGATCGTCTTCGGACTGCTCTGCCCGCTGACCAACGTCGAGGACTGGTCGCGGAAGCGCGCCGGGCAGCAGGGGTTGCCGCCAGGTGGCTTCATCGACCACTACATCGAAGGCGTCATCTACCCGGAGCGCTACACCATCCTGCTCCGCTGGCTGGTGGCCATCGCGATTATCGTCTCGTGGCTCGGGTGCTATGTGCGATGGCAAGCCCGCCGCCGCGCGCCGACGCGGACAGAGGCCGAGGGTTAGGCGCGCATGAGACGCCGACCCGCAGGTCGCGCACGCAGGGCGGACACCTGCTGACCGCACCACCCGGTAACTACGAGCACCCTCAGGTCCGCGCGATGTCGCGGAGACGGAACCCGCCTACTCCGGCCACAACGAGCACCGCGGTGACCGTGGCAAGCCAGAGCAGGGGTGCGGCGCTCGGCTGGCCGCCCGGGAGCCTCGGGAGGTGGGTGAACGGCGACACGTCCTGCAGCCACTGATTCAGTTGCAGCGAGGTGCCGAGCAGCCAGATGAACACGACCAGTCCCCACGCGGCCCAGGCGCCAGCGGCGAGCCGGGGCAGCAGGCCGAACAGCGCCAGCGCGACGCCGGCCAGCGCCCAGACGGCGGGCAGCTGCACCATCGCGCCGCCCAGTACCCGCGGGAGTTGACGACCCACCTCGCTGATCGCCAGCCCGTACACCAGTTCGCCGGCAAGGCCAGCGGCCGCGAGCGCGACGGCCGGTCCCAGCAGCGGGTAGACCAGGTGGCTGGTCACCCATCGCAGTCGGCCCACCGCGGTGGCCAGTACCGGCCCGGCCCGCAGTCCCTCCTCCTCGGAGCGCAGGCGCAGCGTGGCCTAGACGAGTGATTCCGGACGGGACAGCAGAAACAGGCAAGGGCCTCCATGATCGACGTTGCTTACGCAACGATGACCATGGAGGCCACGTGCACGTCGATCTGGAAACCCTTGCCATCGCACTGTACGTCAAGATCGACGACGAGCTGAAGGCCCACCCGGAGCTGCAACCAGCACCCCCAAAGGGCGGGATCACCCCACGACTGTCCGCCGCAGAGCTGCTCACGATGGCGGTGATGCAGGCCCTGCTGGCCATCCGCTCGGAGCGGCGCTGGGTTCGCTACATGGGCAAGAACCTGCGCCACCTCTTCCCATACCAGCTCAAGCAGTCCGGCTACAACAAGCGCCTACGCGCCGGCCTGCCGTTGATTCAGCACTTCATCCGGGCGTTGGCGTACGACACCGACTTCTGGTTCGACAACCACTGGATCCTCGACTCCACCCCGGTGGAGTGCGGCCGGTCCCGGCCCACCGTCAAACGCTCCGACGCCGCCGGCTGGGCCGCCTACGGAAGCTCCTATGTCAAGCGCTGCATGGAAAGATCATGGCGGGGGCTGGCCGGTGCCGGCTGGGCTGACGGGATGGGCGACCAGCGCCTTGTAAATCTCGCGGGCGACGTAGCGTTTGAGGCATCGAATGATCTCTTTCGTGGTCTTGCCTTCGGTGGTGCGTCGGGCTATGTAAGCCCTGGTTCGGGGATCGTGGGACATCCGGATAGTGACGATGCGCCACAGCGCGGAGTTGGCCTGCCGGTCCCCGCCCCGGTTGAGCCGGTGGCGGCGGTGCTTGCCGGAGGAGGCATCGACCGGGCTGGCGCCGCACAGCGCGGCGAAGCCGGCCTCGCTGTCTAGCCGGGTCGGGTTGTCCCCGACGGTGACGAGCAGGGCGCTGGCGACCTGGGTGGCTACCCCCTGCTTGGCCAGAAACTTCGGTGGAGCGGCGTGCTCGACGAGCGCGTCGAGCCGCGCGTCGAGCTGGTCGATCTTCGCCGGGTGCTCATCGCGTCGCTGCGCGAAGCCCACCTGAGGCCGGGGGGCGGGTTTTTTCGCCAGCCTCGACCTGACCCAGCAGCTCGGCCGGCTCGCCTCCCTGGGCCTCGGCGGACTCACTGCCCGACGCCGTAACGGTCCCGTCGACGGGTGGTCGCCCGCTGCACCGCTGGTTCCCGCGACTGCCACCGCCTGGAACTGGACGCGGCGCCCCTGCCGGTCGGCACTGACCGGGGTCGGTACGGTGATCTTTACCGTGCGTCGGCCCCTATGATGCGTAGGAGATTGGTGGGAGGCGGTGTGCGCGGGTTCGGCGACCTGGAGGCGAGGGTCATGGACTGCTTCTGGTCGCGAGGTGCACCGGCCACGGTGCGGGAGGTGCTCGAAGCGCTGCGTCCGCGACGGTCGTTGGCGTACAACACGGTGTTGACGGTAGTCGATCACCTGTTCAAGAAAGGCTGGCTGCGCCGGGAGCGGGTGGGGCGGGCGTTTCGGTATGCGCCGGTAGTGTCCCGGGACGAGTACGGGGCGCGGGTAATGCGGGCCGGGTTGGACGGCGGCGGTGATCCGCGGCAGGTGTTTGTGAGTTTCGTGCGGCAGATGTCGGCCGCGGAGGCCGAGGCGCTGCGCGCGGCCCTGGACGGCCACGACCCGGAGGCGGTGTCGTGATCGCGGCGGGTCTGCTGCTGTGGGCCGGGCTGGTCGCGGCAGTCGCCACCCGGGTCCTGCCCAGGGCCCGCTGGGTGTACCGGTCGCCGGGGCTGGGCCTGTGCGCCTGGTACGCGGTGCTCGCGGTGCTGGTCTCTGCGGTGCCGGCCGCCGTGGTCGTGGCGCTGATGGGCTGGTCGGACACCCGCGCCGCGGTGTGCGGCTGGTGGGCGTGGTGCGTGCAGGCCGCCGCTGGCGGCTACGGGTCGACCGGCCGGCTGCTGGCCGTGGTGCTGGGCGCCGCGCTGCTCGCCGTCGCGGCGCGGGTTGTGCGGGCGGGTTGGCAGACCGGCCGGACCCTCGCGCGGCGTCGACGCCGGTACACCGCCATGCTGGCGGCCGGCCGCGATCGTCCGGACCTGGGCGCGACCGTGGTGGACTCTCCGATTGCTGCCGCGTTCGTGGTGCCCGGCGGGCCCGGCCGGGTGGTGCTCACCACCGCCACGCTGCAGGTGCTGCCGGCCGCGCAGGTTGCGGCGGTGCTCGACCACGAGCGCGCCCACGCCGCCGGGCACCACCAGCTGCTGGCCGACACCGCGCGGCTGCTGGCCGCGGCGTTCCCCACCGCAACCGTGCTCGCCCGGGCGCGGCAGCAGATTGATCGGCTGGTGGAGATGCGCGCCGACGACGTGGCCGCGCGCCGGCACGCCCGGCTGGACCTGGCGCGGGCCCTGGTCACCATGGCGCAGGCCGGCCGGCGGGTCGACGCCGTCGTTGCGGCCGGTGCGGTCGCGGCCAACGGCGCCGACGCGCTGGAGCGGGTGCGGCGCCTGCTGGAGCCCCCGGCCGCGCTTGGCACGCCGGTGCGGCTCACCGTCGGCGCGGGGCTGGCAGCCCTCGCCGTCACACCGGTGCTCTTGGTCGTGCTGGCCGGGCTATTCCCGGTGCTGTCCGGCTGCCCGCCGATCAGGTGACCTGCACCGCGGGTTGCGACGCCGCTCGTTCGAACCGAGTGTGTTGTGTTGCCGGGCAAAGCCTGGATGGGTGCTGTCAGGACGGATGCCGTGGAGTGAGGGCGGACCAGCCGATGGCCGCGGCCGTGACGAGCATGAGTGCGCCGGCGGCGTAGACGAACGGCAGGCCGATCCGGTCGGCGGCGAGCCCGCCCAGGCCGAGGGAGGCGAGCCGGCCCAGCTGCCAGGTGAGGTCGAAGCCGGCGAAGACCCGGCCGCGCGCCTCGGCCGGGGTGTGGGCCTGCAGCAGGGAGTTGAAGGTGACCGCGCCGGTGGAGGTGCCGACGCCGTATCCGGCGAGCGCCGTCAAGGCCACGGCCGGGGTCCGGGTCGACGCAAGGATGGCGTCCACGGCGGCGCGCAGCAGGTAGGGACCGAACACGAACCCCGGGCGTCCGGGGTTGCGGACCCGACCGAGCAGCACGGGTCCGGTTGCGGCGCCGACGCCGATCGCGGCGAGCATCAGCCCATAGGCGCGGCCGTCGAGGTGGAGGTGGTCGCGGGCGTAGACGACGAGCAGGGCGCTGGTCGCCCCGGCCGACAGGGCGGCGAGCAGTTGCCCGGCGGCCAGGCCGCGCAGCAGCCGGTCGTGGGTGAGCAGCCGCACGCCGTCGCGGGCCATCACGGTCCACCGCGCTGGCGGCGCGGCGGGGCGGGGCGGGCGGGGCAGACGGAGCCGGGCGATGAGCGTCGCGGAGATGGCGAAGCTGGCGGCGTTGATCCCGAACGCGGGCGGGTAGCCGACGCCGACGACCAGGGCGCCGGCGGCCGGGGCGAGCACGATCTGGGAGAGCACGGCCGCGGTCCAGATGCCGCTGTTGGCCGCGACGAGCTCGTCGGCGTCGACCAGGGCCGGCGGCACCGCGCCGGCGGCGGGGTTGAAGAACACCGCCCCGGTAGACATGGCGAACGCGATGGCGTAGACCAGCGGCGTCGAGCCGGCGAACAGGGCCAGCAGCGCGGCCAGGACCGCCCGGATGAGGTCGGCGGCCACCATGGACCGGCACCGGGCCGACCCGGTCGACGACGATCCCGGCCATCGGCGCGCACAGCAGTACCGGCACGATCTCCGCCGCCACCACGGCGGCCACGCCCAGCCCGGATCCGGTCAGGTCGAACACGAGCAGGCTCAGCGCGACTGTGTTGACGGCGTCACCCCACTGCGACACGGTCCGCGCGGCCCACAACCGCCGGTACGCGGGGCATGCCAACACCGACCGCAGACCTGAACGCCTCATCGCCGGTGTGGCCCGTCAGCGCGGCGCCGGGCAGGACAACTGGTCCCTCACCGCCCGATCTTGACACGTCAGCCGCGTCGGATATCGGATGACGCCTCGATCATCCGGCGGTGCTCGCCGTGCTGCTCGGGACGGTGCTCGGCGTTTGGCGAAACTGCGGGGGCAGGGCGGCGTTGACCCTTGCCGCCGCGGCTGGGGCGCAGTGGCTGAGGTCGTCGCGGGTAGCCAGCAGTAGGGACAGGGTATGTCCGGTCTCGTCGTCGACGGGGAACTCGGCGTTGGGATGGCCCTGGGCGAAGGCCAGGATGACGTCGACGTCGTGGTCGAGGTGGCGCTGGGCGTCGGCGTCGGCGCCCGGTGTGCAGCGGGCGGCGATGTCGTCGAGGACGTCGTGGATCTGCTGCACCTCGGCCGCCGGTGGGGTGGTGTACCGCCCCGTCGGACTGGGCGTGGCCGGGTGGGTGCCGCGGCCGGGCGGGCCGAGTAGGGCCAACGACGCGGCGAGCACCGCGCCGGCGGCGAGCACTCCGCCGGCGGTCGCGGCGAGCATCGCGGGCCGCCGCCGGCCGGGCCGTCCGGGCGTGGCGTCCGTGTCGGGTGGGGTGCTCACGTGGTCGGGGCCCAGGTGGCGCCGCCGTCGCTGCTGCGGTACACGCGGGCCCGCCGCCCGTCGAGCGCACCCGCGTACACCGTGGCGCCGGTGGCGTCGAAGCCGACCGCGCTGGCCCCGGAGGGGAGCTGGATGGACTGCCAGGTGGCCCCGCCGTCGCTGCTGCGGGCGGCGCCACTCATGCCGACGGCGATGATCCGCTTGGTGTCGGTGGGGTTCCACGCGGCGGCCATCGCCCCGCCCGGGCCGCCCAGCGGCTTCCAGGTGCGTCCGCCGTCGCTGCTCGCCGACAGGCCGGCGGACATGTCCGGGGCGATCAGCCGGGCCGGATCGTTCGGGTCGACCAGCATGGTGCCCATGAACGACCGGCCGGCCTGGCCGTTGCGGACCTGCCAGGTGCGCCCGCCGTCGGTGGAGGCCAGCAGCCCCGCCTTCGGCGAACCGAGGTAGACCGTCCCGGCCGCGGCACCGAGGGCGTGCACGTCGTCCAGCGCCGCGGCGCCGCCGACCTTGGTGAAGGTCGCCCCGTGGTCGGTGGAGCGGTACAGCCCGGGGTGGCCGCCGACCAGCACCGCGTCCGGGGTGACGGCCCAACCCATCGCGTCCGCGCCGTCCAGCGAGGCGATCCGCTGCCATTGCCGGCCGCCGTCGTGGGAGACCGCGACGGCCTCGTGCCCACCGACGTACACGGCGTCGCCGATCACCGCGACGGTGTGCAGGTCCCCACCCACCACGGGCGCTCCGGCGGCCCCACCGGCGTCCTCGTCGCTGCCGCGTGTGGCGACGTAGGCGATGCCGGCGACGAGGAGCAGCACGGCGGCGGCGATCCCACCCCAGCGAGCCCATTGCCGGCGCCGGGCGGCGCGGCGCGCGAGTTCGGCCCGCTGCTTAGCCGACGTGCGGCGTTGGGCGGCCTTGGCCGCCTTCCCGCCCTCTGGCGTGGTGCCCGACGAACGCACGGTGCTGGGCATCGGTGCTGCTCCCAAGGTGTGAAGGACGATCGACGATCAGGCAACGCCGGCCTCGGGCGGCCTGGCCCCAGGGCGTGAAGGTGGCGCCGGCTACCACGCGGCTCGTCACGTGGTGCTGCGGGGCTGCTGGGCGTCGGCCTGCTGGGCGCGCAACGCGGCGACCTCCGCGCGCAGCGCCGCAATCTCCGGCGGCGTGTTCGCGTCGGGCTGCGTGGACTGACCCTGAGCGTGCTGGCCACGCATCATCCACATCATCACGCCCATCATGACGGCGCAGCCCAGCGGACCCAGCAGGTACAGCAGCTTGTCCATCCCGATCACGTCCTCGTCGTCACCTCGTCGATCCCACGTACGGCCAGCCGCGCGCGACGCCCGGCGCCTCGAGCAGATCCCCCGGGCTCATCTCCTACGCAGCTTAGGTGATAGCGTACGGGTCGTCGACGACAGGGCCGAGACGGGAAGGAGTCCCGCTGGTGCACCGCCGTGTCCTGCTCGCCGCCGCGCCCACCCCACTGATCGCGGTGCTCACCGGCTGCGCCGCGCGACGCGGCATGCCGTCGACGGCGCCCCGGTCCGACGAGCTGGCCGACGCACGTCTCGGCACGGTAGAGACCTTCCCGGCCGGGCAGCGCAAACCCGCGCCGCCGGTGACCGGGCAGCTGCTCGACGGTACCGGGTTCGACCTGGCTGGCTGGCGCGGGAAGGTGGCGGTGATCAACTTTTGGGGGTCCTGGTGCGCGCCGTGTCGGGCCGAGGCCCCCGAGCTGGAGGCAACCTGGCAGGCCACCCGCGACCTCGGCGTGGCGTTTCTCGGGGTGGACATCCGCGACGGCCGCGACGCGGCCCGCGCCTTTGTGGCCGACTTTCACCTCACCTACCCGAGCCTGTACGACCCGCCCGGCCGGGTGGTGCTGGGCTTCCGCGACGTGCCACCCAACGTCGTCCCGGCTACCGTGCTGCTCGACCGGCACCTGCGTATCGCCGCGGTGTTCCGCAAACGTGTCACCGGTCGCGAGCTCGACGCCGCCATCCGGGCCCTCGCGGCCGAGGGAGGCGCCTGACGTGGGTGCCTCGTTCGCCGACACCGCCACGTCGGGGCCGCTTTTCGCGGCGCTGGCCGTCGCCGCCCTGGCCGGCCTGGTCAGCTTCTTCGCCCCGTGCATGCTGCCGCTGGTGCCGGGCTACCTGTCCTACGTCACCGGGCTGACCGGCACCGACCTCACGACCGCGACACGGCCATCCGAGGGCACCACCACGGTGACGGTCGCATCGACCCGTCGGCGGGTTCGGGCGGTGGCCGGGTCGGCGCTGTTCGTGGCCGGCTTCACCGCCGTGTTCACCCTGCTCGCCTACGCTGCTGGGCAACTCGGCCGGAGCCTGCTGGTGCACACTCGCATCATCGAGATCATCGCCGGGGCGGTCACCGTGGTGCTCGGGCTGGCGTTCATGGACCTGCTGCCCGGCCTGCCCCGCACCTGGCGCATCACCCGCGTCCCGAAGGCCGGGCTGGCCGGCGCGCCGCTGCTGGGCGCCACGTTCGCGCTGTCCTGGACGCCGTGCCTGTCACCCACCCTCACCGCGGTCCTCGGACTGGCCGCGGTGCAGGGCTCCGCCGCCCGCGGCGTCGCCCTGGCTGCCGCCTACTCGCTGGGCATGGGCCTGCCGTTCATCGGCGTCGGCGCAGGCCTGCCCCGGCTGCTGCGGCTGAGCCGGTTCGCCCGCCGCCACGGTGACTGGGTCACCCGCGTCGGCGGTGCGCTGCTCGTCACCGTCGGCCTGGCCCTGGTCACCGGCGGGTGGACCGAATTCATCAACTGGCTGCGCGCCACCGTCGGCCCCGGCCAGATCGGCATCTAAGCCAGACCGACACCACCAGGCGTCCAAGCACCGCCCGTGGCAAGCGTCAGGCCAGTCGCTGTGGTGGCCGTGTCACAGGCCGATGCCGGCTTGCATGTAGTCGATGTGGAACCACTCGAACCCAGGCAGGTTACGCAGCACCGCGCCGTACACCACGAACACCACCGCGTAGGCGACCCAGACCCACCAGCGCAGCCGCAGCGCCGGCAGCCGCCATCCGAACAGCCACTGCGCGCTCCATTGCACCAGCATGTACAGCGCGAACGGGGTACCGATCAGGGCCACCAGGTGCATCCGGGCGGCGTTGACCACATCCCCGTGCAGCAGGTACCACACCATCCGGGTCCCGCCGCAGGTCGGCCCGTTCGTACCGAACATCGCGTACCAGCCGCAGCCACCCAGCAGATCCGGCTTGCGGTCGGTCGGGTTGCTGGTCAGCACGTAGCCGATCGCGCCGGCCAGCATGCCCCACGCGATCAGCGGGGCCAACCGCACCCACCCGCTGGGGCGATACCCCGACGGACCTGCGTCGACGGTGCCGGCGGCTGCGACCGGGGTCGGGCCGGGCTCGGCCACCGGCGCACCCCCACGGTGACCGGCGGCGACCGCCGCGGCGGGTGGCCGCGGTGCGGAACTGGACGTGACCATCGCGCCTCCATGAGCGTCCGAGCTGGCGGCCGGAGCATCCGATGCCCTTCGCCACCCGATCTCCCATGCATCGTAGTTGGTCAAGCCACCGTCAGGGGTCGGGCGACCCCGCCGTATCGCAGACCGTGCCACGGGGTGAAGAACGAGCCCAGCAGGTTCAGCATGTCTGCCCGGCGTCCAGGTGGATCGCGACCATGACCACCCCGCCCAGCACCGCCGCAGCCACGTGCTGCCAGGCGCCGGCGCACGGCAATCCACTCCCGCCGGTGCGGCGACGAGCAGCTTCGAGATCGACAGCCGTACCACCTCCGATACCCCAGGGGTATGGCTCTCGGCGACACCATATCCCCCGGGGTAGCCATTCGGGGCGGACATTTGGCCACCCGACCGCGTCCGCTACCTGAACGCGGTCGGCGTCGAGGATCTGGTCGGTAACCGATGCGAGGGCGGGGCAGCCCGGGCGCGCTGCGGGCCCGGTTGAGGCCGGCGAGTGCAGTGTCCCCCGTCCATGTCGTTGCGTAGCGCGACGCCGTGCTAGTGCACGCTCGCCGCGATGGGAAGCCGGTTGACCCGCCTGCGGCCCGGATCGGTCAAGGTCCAATAGGTGCTCTGCGGCGATCTGAGGGCGCGCTCAGCATTACGTGCGGTGTTGGGCGGCTACGCGCGGCGTTGACCTGTCTGGGTCGGCAGCTTTGGAGTTGGCGGGCGACAGCGATGGGGTGCGCTGTTTGCGCCGGCCGTAGCGGGTGAGGCCGCGGGGTTTGTAGATGTTGAGCACCAAGGGGGCGAGCAGCACAAGTAGTCCGCCAACCGAGTGGAAGAGGTCGCCGGGGAGGCGGCGGACGTCGGCGTTGGGGTCGCCGGCGAGCCGGGCCATGGTGTCCACGTCGGCCATGTGGCCGAGCAGGATCGCGACGGCGACTACGGTGATCACCAAGCTGAACACCACCCAGTAGTGCCGGAACAACCCCCACGGTGTGCCCAGCGCCAACACGATCCCGGTCAGTAGGGTGGCGATGGCCAGCGGGACGATCGCATACCAGGCGACGGGCAGCATCATCAGGTAGGCGGCCCGAATCGTCTGGTCGTTGCCGCTGGTCAGGGCGGGGATGTTGAGCGTGATGTAGGCGGCGATGGCGCCGAGCCAGCCGACGGAGCAGGCGATGTGCACGGTGAGGGTGACCTTGCGCGGTCCCTGGCTCATGCTCACCGGTGGCCGCCGTTCGTGGTGACCGGTATGGTGCCACCGAGTCCGGCGTGCGTGTGCCTACCCGGCCCGTGGTGGCCGCCGAAGAACATCATCGCGCCGATCAGGCCGACGACCACGACGGTGGCGATGCCGAATCTCTTAACCCAGGGCGGTGTGTCGTGCGGACTGGCTGGCTGATCGGCGCTGGCGATCCCGCGCAGGCGCAGGGAAAGTGTGACGATGCAGGCGAGCCAGATGAGCACGATCAGCCGCTGCGCGGTGCCCAGCCACGGGTGCAGCGCTGACCCGGCGGGGCGGACCAGCGTCACGACCAGCACGAGCGCGGCGACCAGGACGATACCGGTGCCGAACACGTACCCGGCGAGACGGCGCCACCGTGGATCGCGGCGCAGCCGCAGCGACAGCACGATGAGCGGAATGCCCAGGCCGACGAAGAACACGGTGCCGTTGGCGGTGTGCACCCCGATCGGGTCATAGACCACCCCGGAGTCGTTCTGGCGCAGCGGAAAGACGCCGGCGATGACCAGTTGCAGCCCGTTGATGGCCAGCAGCGCCGGGCCGACGATTCCGCCCTGTGCGGCCGCGATGCCGCGGTGCAGGCCGGCGGCGAACGCGATGATCAGCAGGCCGAACACGACGAAGTTCAGCTGCTGCGCCCAGCCCACGGCACCGGCGGTCAGCTCGCTGATCTCCTGCCTGGTCGGACTGTAGGCGGTCCCGCGGTACGCCTGCTGGATGATCACGCCGAGCACGAACAGCGGCGGACCGACCAAACCGGGCAGCGCCACGGCCGTGCTCCCCGGCGGCCACGTCCACGCGCGCGTGGCTGTGTCGGTCGTTGATTGCATGCTCATCGCCGCTCCGTCTCTCGCTCCACTCGACCGTCGACCAAGTTTTGCAATACACCATGTCTATGTCAATACGTGGTGTTGCAGTGTTGTCGGCGCGTATGCTTTGCTGGTGCCGAAGTTGTGGAGCGAAACGATCGACGCACACCGGCGCGAGGTGCGCGACGCGATCCTGACCACCACCCGGGAGCTGGTCGCGCAGCGCGGCTTGCGTGGCGTGACCATGTCGCAGATCGCCGAGCAGGTCGGCATCGGGCGGGCGACGCTGTACAAGTACTTCCCGGACGTGGACTCGATCCTGGTCGCCTACCACCTGCAGCACGTCGCCGGCCACCTCGCCCATCTGGCCGAGCTGCGCGACAAACCCGGCACGCCGATCCAGCGGTTGGAAGCAGTCTGCGAAGCGTTCGCGCTGATCTGCTACCACCGCACACAACACGGGCACGACACCGAACTACACGCGTTCCTCCACCAGGACCAGCACGTCGCTGGCGTACGCCAGCAGCTGCTCGACCTGTTTCGCGATCTGCTGGCCGAGACCGCGCGGGCCGGCGAAATCCGGACCGACGTTCCCCCGGCGGAGCTGGCCCACTATTGCGTGCACGCGCTTGACGCGGCCGGTGACTTGCCGTCCCAGGCCGCGGTGCGCCGCCTGGTGCCGGTAGTGATCTCCGCGCTGCGCCCCGCCCGAGACTGACGCACCGAAACTCGTCGTTGCCGCGGCAGGCGGGCGTCTGGAGTTTCCCAGTGTCCGGTTCAGTTGAGCGTAGACCTTGCCGCTTGTGGGCAGGCTGCTGTCGACATGCCTTGCTGCGGGTCGAAGCCAGGGCCCGAGACGAAGCTCGATCAGTTCCTGGGTACGAGGCGTGGGTGGCGGCGTGCCGGTCCTGACCAAGCGCGACCGGAGCGGGGTCGGCGCGCTGCCGCCAGGTCCAGCCTGACCGCCGGCATGTGGTGCTCAGCAGCCAGCCCGGCGAGGAATCCGGCCGTGGGCTTGGGCGAAGCTGGGAAGAGTGAAGCAGCGGCCTGGTCCGGTCGCCTGGACCGGGTGGTCGGTGTTCCGGTCGGGCGGGTAATCATGACGGCCCATCGACGCGACCGGGCGCCGGGCGTGGCGTCCGTTGCGCGGAGGGCGGCCGGAACGGGTGCTCTCGTCCTGGGTGGGCGGACGAGGCACCGTTGGTCAGTGTGCGCTCCTTCGCCGCTGGTCTGGTGTAGCGGTGGGGGTCGGCGTCGAAGGTGGCGCCGCAGTCTGGTGAGCAGAAGTAGACGGTGCTGTGGGCGCTGTCGCGGTGGGCGGCGGCGGTGTCGGGTGAGACGTGCATGCCGCACACGGGGTCGACGGTTTCGGCGCCGGGCTGCCCAGACCGTGCCGGCGCGGGGCGGCGTCGTGTGTTCGGTGCCCGCCACCGGTGTCGATGCCGGTTTCGACGTGTGGTTTGACCGGGGTGGGTTCGCCCGGTGGCAGTTGGGTGGGGCGGGTGGCGGCGCAGCCGGTTGGCGTTGCCGACGACGGACAGCGAGGACAGGGCTAGGCCGGCGGCGATCATCGGGCTGAGCCGGATGCCGGGGAACGGTGCGCGGTCTAACTCGGCGCTGGATCGCCCCTTCAAGGGCCGAGGTTCGGGAGGAGGTGACCTCGGGACCACCCGCCTCACCTGCGACGGGAAACCGGAAGGGGACCACAGGATGGCGGGAAAGCATGGGACGCAGCGAAGGCCTTGCCGTGCAAGGCCCGCGTGACATGGCGATCCCAAACTGCTTTAAGCCCAGACCCCAGCGATGGAGGGCACATCTCCCGACACGACGCCTGACGTGGGGGCCACCGGCATCGGACGACTCCGTTTCTTCGTCTCAACCCTCCCGGCGGGTGGGCGACAGGCAACGAACCTGTTCAAGGGGACAGACGGGCCCCCTACATCACGCTCGATACGTCCAGCGCAAGAGAAATCCGGGACGACCTACAGGGCGCGAGCCCCATGGTCGCGGAGTGTCCGTAGTAGTCGGTGCGCCATGAAGCGCACTGGTGTATCGCCCGCGCAGCGGGCAGAGACGAGAGGAGATGTCTCTGGATCTGATGGCTGACCCGGCCCTGAAAGGGTAGTCGGGGACAACAGCATGCCAGGAAACCGG